>Ga0206130_10001703_pt1 | contig 31593 bp, 26 predicted proteins | sample Helgoland_Spring_9_FD_148637 | JGI IMG/M metagenome (GOLD analysis project Ga0206130, IMG submission 148637) | Pelagic subsurface seawater microbial communities from Kabeltonne, Helgoland, North Sea - Helgoland_Spring_Bloom_20160512_1 | ecosystem: Environmental > Aquatic > Marine > Epipelagic ...
TTCCATGTCAATGCAGCTTTAGCGACTGCTTGGGATGCACCTGTAAGATTTGTACATCTTTCCAGATCGACAAGTGTCAATCTTGCTGATGAAATATACAATCAATTAATTCAAAAGGAATCATGAGTCGGAGCGTTTTCATAAGCAGATCCATAGAAGAAGAACGTATCCTGTTCTATTCTGATACTTATGGAATTCAACTTAAGGCAGAAAGTCTTGTGCATTTCTCCGCAGCTAAAAAGCAGCATCTGCCCGATGCTGACATACTTTTTTTTTACAGTAAAAAAGGTGTAGAATATTTCCATGAAACATATGGAAAAGAAAGCCTTTCGAGGTACCAGCTTGCAAGCCTAGGCAATGCAGGACTTCAGGCTATTAAAACACTTGGCTATCAGCCATCCTTCGCAGGTAATGGAGAAATCCCTATGAGCAAAAAAGCATTCAATGCATTTGCTCAAGGTAAAAGAGTATTGTTTGCTCGAGCAAAAAACTCTAAAGCTAGCTTTGAAGATGATAACATCCAATATGAAGCTATCCCTCTAGTAGTATACAATAATGAACCTAAAGACAAAGTTAATCTGCCCTATGCAGCAATAAACCTATTCACCTCCCCACTGAATGTAATAGCTTACTTGAAAAATGGTGGAGACAAGGATACCCCAGCTGTTGCGATAGGACCAACTACATTCGATACACTCAAAGAAAATTTCTTCAAATCGGTGCATCAGAGTGAAACATCTTCTGAAAAAAGCATTATCCTTAAGGCAATTCATTTATTAGAAAAGAAAATATAGCATGCGTTATTTAATTCTAACAGCTTTACTCATCAGCATTATCAGCTGCACGAAAAACAATCAAGACACCGCAACTATTAAAGAAATTCCGCAGGACTTTATGCAATTCTATAAGTCATTCCATGGAGACAGTCTTTATCAGGTAGATCATATCAGCTTCCCATTAGAAGGGCTGCCCAGCTATGCTAAAAAAGAAGAACTTCAAGATGGTAAATTCTTTTGGAGCAAGGATGCGTGGAGATTCCAAAGGTCCATTGATTTTGAATTTAGTGACTTTGAGCGCGTATTAATTCCTATCAATGATTTTTTGATTGAAGAGACCATTCTCCATAAAAAAGATAAACTGGCAATACAGCGCAAGTATATCAAGTTTGGAGAAGAATGGACCCTTATCTATTATTCAGGACTAAACCCTTATGTAATAAACAATTGAATTACCATACATCATTAGGAATCAAATGATTTGTAACGTAATCAGCTACGCCATCTTCCAGGCTTGAAAATTCTGACTCATAACCAGCTGCTCGGAGCTTAGACATATCCGCTTCAGTAAAATACTGGTAATTATCTCTAATATCAGCGGGTGTATCAATAAAGCTAATAGCAGGCTCCTTATCCATAGACAAGAAGGTCAATGCTGCTAGATCATAAAATGATCTTGCCTTACCTGTTCCTAAGTTGTAAATCCCGGACGTTCTTTTCTCTTCAAAGAAGAAATAAAGAACGTCTACCAAATCCTTGACATAAACAAAATCTCTCATTTGCTGACCATCAGCTATTCCATCCTTATGGGATCGAAATAACTTCATTTCTCCCGTATTTTTTATGTTCTTAAAAGTGTGGAATATAACAGAGGCCATACGTCCTTTATGAAATTCATTTGGCCCATAGACATTAAAAAACTTAAACCCAGCCCAATTGGTTGCAGAATGATCTTGCTCCAAAAGCCACTTATCAAATTCATTTTTTGAATCACCATATGGGTTCAATGGTTTGAGGTCTTTAACTACATCATGAGAATCAACATAACCCTTCTCCCCTAATCCATAAGTTGCTGCACTAGAAGCATACATGAAAGGAATTCCTTTTTCTGAGCAAAACGACCACAATTTTTTTGAATAATCAAGATTAAGCTCATCAAAAATTTGCTTTGACTGTTCAGCCGTATCTGTACGTGCACCGATGTGATATACAAAAGTAACAGCCTCTCCAAAGCGATCTAGCCACTCAAATAGTTCTGCTCGATCAAGTTCTGCTATGAACCCTTTATTATGAAGATTTCTAGCCCGATCTGAGCGATTAAACTTATCTACTAAGATCAAATTTCTATGCCCCTCATTGTTTAATTTCCGAACTAAACAACTTCCTATAAACCCCGCAGCTCCTGTTACAACTATCATTCCTTTAGATTCGCTTTTATAAAGTATTCGCTTGAAGGAGTTATTCCTTCAAGCGAATTTATTTTATGCTTCAAAATTGAATTATTCTTCCATATAAGACTCCAGAGGAGGACAAGTACAAATCAGGTTTCTATCCCCTTGAGCATTGTCTACTCGGCGTATTGTTGGCCAGAACTTTTGAGCTCTGATATAGTCCAATGGATATGCAGCCTTTGATCTTGAATAAGGTTGATTCCATTCATCAGCAGTCACAAGACTCAGGCAATGAGGAGCATTTGCCAATACATTGTCCTGTCCATCCACATCACCTCTTGCGATTTCATCAATCTCAGATTTGATCTGAAGAAATGCATCACAGAATCTATCTAATTCTGCTAAATCCTCACTTTCTGTTGGTTCGATCATGATCGTACCTGCAACAGGAAATGATAAAGTAGGTGCATGGAATCCATAATCCATTAGACGCTTAGCAACATCCTCTGCGCTTACAAAAGCTTTGAATGGTCTAAGGTCAATAATCATCTCATGTGCAGCTCTACCATTGTCTCCTGTATACAATACAGAATACTCTCCTTCAAGACGAGCTTTTATATAATTCGCATTTAGTATTGCAATTTTTGTCGCATCTACTAAACCTTGTGCACCTAACATTTTGATATATCCATAAGAAATCAACAAGATACTTGCAGATCCAAAAGGTGCAGCAGAAACGGCACTTGTACCCTGCTCTCCCCCAGTTTCGATAAATACATGTTTTGGAAGGAAAGGTGCCAAATGATCATTTACACAGATTGGTCCCATTCCAGGTCCGCCACCTCCATGTGGTATTGCGAAAGTCTTATGTAAATTAAGGTGACAAACATCAGCACCGATAAGTGCCGGGTTTGTTAAACCTACTTGAGCATTCATATTTGCTCCGTCCATATAAACCATTCCTCCAGATGCATGGATATAATCGCATATCTCACGAATAGAAGTTTCGAATACACCATGAGTAGATGGATAAGTAACCATTAAAGCGGACAAGTTCTCTTTATGCTCATCTGCCTTAGCCTTTAGATCTTCTACATCAATATTTCCACGCTCATCACAGGCCACCACGACTACTTTCATTCCTGCCATTACAGCAGATGCCGGATTTGTTCCATGTGCTGAAGAAGGTATAATTGCAACATTTCTGTGTGCCTCTCCCCTACTAATATGGTATTGGCGGATTGCCATCAGACCTGTATATTCACCTTGAGCACCAGAATTTGGCTGCAATGAACAATCTGTAAAACCTGTGATTTCGCACAAAGCCTTACTCAATTCATCGATAATCAAATGATATCCTGTAACCTGATCCTTTGGAGCAAAAGGGTGAATGGTTGAAAATTCTGGCCATGAAACTGGTATCATTTCTGATGCAGCATTCAATTTCATCGTACATGAACCTAAAGAAATCATTGAATGTGTCAAGGACAAATCTCTGTTCTCAAGTGTTTTTAGGTATCTCATAATACCAGATTCGGTATGATAGGAGTTAAACACTGGGTGAAGCATGTAATCTGAAGTTCTTTTAGTGTCAGCAGGAATTGCGTCTACTGATTCAAGATCCCATACTCTATCTACAGATTTATTTGCAATCTGCTCAAATACATCCAATACTCTAGACATTCTATCTTCGAAACAGGTTTCATCTACAGAGATTCGAATTTCGCTTGCTCCGTAAAAGAAATTGATTCCGCGCTCTTCAGCAAGATGACGCACTTTCTCGAGAGTAGATGTATCAATATTAAGAGAAAGAGTATCAAAGAACGTCCTATTATTTAGCTCAAAGCCAAGAGTAGTTAATTTATTGCCGAGTAAGACTGTCGTTGCATGTATGCGATTTGCAATTGCTTTTAGTCCTTCTGGGCCATGATAAACGCCATACATTGCCGCCATATTTGCTAACAATGCCTGAGCAGTACAAATATTGGAGGTCGCCTTTTCTCTGCGAATGTGTTGCTCGCGAGTTTGTAGAGCCATCCGTAAGGCCTTATTACCATCCTTGTCTTTAGATACGCCAATAATACGACCTGGAATTACACGCTTATATTTTTCTTCTGTAGCAAAATAAGCTGCGTGAGGTCCTCCAAATCCCATAGGAACACCAAATCGTTGCGTATTACCTACAACAGCATTAGCACCCCAAGCACCTGGTTCTTTTAAAAGTGTTAAACTAAGTAAGTCAGCACAAGCAACTACAAAAATATTTTTTTCGCGCATTGCTGAAACAAAGTCCATTGGAACCTCTGCCTTACCATCTTTCCCCGGATACTGAACCACCACTGCAAAGGTATGCTCAGTTGCCTGGTAAGTATCCATATCTCCAACGACAACATTTATTCCTAATGGAATCGCTCGAGTCATTATGATATCTAAAGTTTGATCAAAAACATTAGAATCCACAAAGATCTCATTGAACTCATTGGTTTTGGATCTCTTATTTTTTTGACCATAAAACATACTCATTGCCTCAGCTGCTGCAGTTCCTTCATCAAGAAGAGAAGCGTTTGCGATAGGAAGACCTGTTAAATCCGAAACCATAGTTTGAAAATTCAACAATGACTCTAGCCTACCTTGAGCAATTTCAGCCTGATAGGGTGTATACTGTGTATACCAACCAGGGTTTTCAAATAGATTTCTCAAAATAGGAGCAGGCGTGATTGTTCCATAGTAACCCATGCCTATGTAACTATCATAAACCTTATTTTTAGAGGCTAACTGCTTCAGTTTCTGTAAATATTCGAACTCTGATTGCCCTTCAGGTAGATCCAAAGATCCTTCAAGACGAATATTAGCTGGTACAGTCTCGTCGATCAATTGATCTAGACTATTTACACCGATCGTATCAAGCATCTGCTGAAGATCCTCAGCTTTGTTGATACCGTTGTGCCTATGCACAAATTTGTCAGTTGATTTGATCACGCTCATTCGTTAAAAATGTTTAGTTCTATTTGATTAAGAAATCTTAACAATGCGTTTTTGTAAATTTATACAATTATTTCAAGCTACCTATCATATTCTCTGGTCTTACCCACTCATCAAACTGCTCATTCGTCAAAAGACCAAGATCAAGAGAAGCTTGTCTTAGTGTTGTGCCTTCGTTATAGGCTTTCTTTGCTATCGCTGCTGCATTATCATAACCGATCTTTGTATTCAATGCTGTTACAAGCATCAATGAATTATTCAGATGCTCATCAATTCGTTCTTGATTTGGCTCTAAACCTTCAATACAATTATCATTAAAGCTAACACAGGCATCTCCAATTAGCTGAGCAGACATCAAAAAGTTATAGATCATTACAGGCTTAAATACATTTAATTCAAAATGCCCTGTCATACCTCCCACATTAATAGTAACGTCATTACCTACAACCTGAGCCATTGCCATAGTCAAGGCTTCTGATTGAGTCGGATTCACCTTTCCTGGCATTATTGAGGATCCTGGTTCATTTGCAGGAATTACCAACTCCCCGATTCCAGACCTAGGTCCTGAAGCCAACATTCTAATATCGTTACCGATCTTCATGAGTGAACAAGCTACCGTTTTAAGCGCTCCATGTGATTCAACAATGGCATCATGAGCAGCAAGTGCCTCAAATTTATTCTCAGCAGTTACAAAAGGTAAACCTGTGAATTCTGCTATTTTTGCGGCTACCATGGTGTCATAACCTGCTGGAGTATTCAAGCCAGTACCCACTGCTGTGCCACCAAGTGCAAGCTCAGAAAGATGAGCAAGCGTATTCTTTATAGCACGAATTCCATGATCAAGCTGTGAAACATACCCAGAAAGTTCTTGACCAACAGTTACCGGAGTAGCATCCATAAAGTGTGTACGACCGATCTTTACCACATGCATATATTTCGCTGCCTTTGCCGCTAAAGTATCTCTTAATTTCTCCAAGCCTGGAATCGTAACCTCTACTACTTTTTTATAAGCAGCAATGTGCATCGCTGTTGGAAAAGTATCATTAGAAGATTGAGATTTATTGACATCATCATTTGGGTGAAGTACTTTATCAGCATCTGATAATGCTCCACCATTTATTACATGACCTCTATTTGCAACAACTTCATTGACATTCATATTTGATTGTGTCCCAGAACCTGTTTGCCAAACAACCAAAGGAAACTGATCATCTAACTTCCCTTCAAGAATTTCCTCACAAACTTTTGAGATCAAATCCCTTTTAGCCTCCGGCAAAACACCCAATGCAGCATTTGTGTGCGCTGCAGCCTTTTTTAGGTATGCAAATCCTTCAACAACCTCAACTGGCATTTTCTGGCCACCAATCTTGAAATTCATTATCGATCGCTGAGTTTGTGCGGCCCAATATTTATCTGAAGGCACGTCTATATATCCTATACTATCTTTTTCTTGTCTGAAGCTCATTTGAGTTTAATTTTGTATTCCACGCAAAATTAATCTTTTGCTTCCTAAGTACAAAAGATTAAGTGGCTTAGGAACAAGAGTTTTTTTTAGCTGACTCCTTTTGACAATATTCAGAGAAAAGGATTTCAATTGTATCCGTAATTATAGAATAGATATAAAGAAACTTTTTACATTTGTAAATGTTTTTTTAAAGTTGATACAATCTTAGTAGACAACAGATTCTTAAGAATTTAAACACAATAATATTATGGCATTTCAATTACCTGAATTACCGTATGCATACGATGCTCTTGAACCAAACATCGATGCACGAACTATGGAGATCCACCATGGTAAACACCACAATGGTTACACAACCAAGCTAAACAATGCAATTGCGGGTACCGATCTAGAAGGAAAAAGTATAGAAGATATTCTTGCAAATGTATCTTCTGCAGGTGCTGGAGTTAGAAATAATGGTGGTGGATTCTATAACCACTGTCTTTTCTGGGAAGTTATGTCTCCAAACGGAGGTGGCGAAGCAACAGGAGCTGTAGGCGAGGCTATCAATACTGCATTTGGTTCTTTTGAAGACTTCAAATCAGAATTCGCAAAAGCAGCAGCTACAAGATTCGGTTCTGGATGGGCGTGGCTATGTGTTCAAGCAGACGGAAGCCTTTGTGTTTGCTCTACTGCTAACCAAGATAATCCAATGATGGATACAGCTGAATGTCCAGGAACTCCAATACTTGGCTTAGACGTTTGGGAACATGCATATTATCTAAATTACCAAAACAGAAGACCTGATTATATTAGTGCCTTCTTCAATGTAATCAATTGGGATGTTGTAAACGCAAAGTTTGCTGCAGCTAAGTAAATCTACTGATTTACAATATGTTAAAAAAAGCATAAGATTCGGTTCTTATGCTTTTTTTTGAACCCTTAAACCCCATTTTTAGGTTGTAATAATTGGTAATCTCATTATAAATGCTGTTTTCAAGTAATTGTAACTTTGCAAAATAAAAGACAGCGACTTTACCCAATTCGAAATAAATTATGTAAACACTAAACATTAATCCCATGGTGATTGCAGGAATTTTGCTTTTCATATTAGTTCTTCTTAGATATGAAGTAACTTCAAAAGCATAACAAACAAACAGACAAACAATAAAAAAAGGCTCAGATTAATCTGAGCCTTTTTTTATTGTTGTACTGCTTGATACATTCGTTTTACACTTTCAAGATCGTAATTACCATACAACCCCGATTGAAATATGTATTCCTTATCATTCTGCAATACAAGGTATCTAAATCCATAATTTATGTAGGTAGAGTCCACTTTGTTTTCAAATACAAAGCCTTTATCATCAGTTTGCACCATTTTACTAAAAAATCGTCCTGACCGAACAAGCTCCTCCTGCTCTTTTCTAAACCGTTCAACATTTGAATCCGCGGCATCTTGAATCTGAACAAGTACATCGTAGCTTTTATTGAATTTGATAACAAGGTCCTTGGATATAAGGTTATCCTCTACTTCTACAGCTATACTGTCTGGCGCCATTATTGTAAATGGTGCTCCGTACTTCATAAGATCTAAGGGCATAAGGTCTACCTTATTTGTATCCGATTCGCATGAAAAGAAGATCAAAACTAGGCTTAAAAAGATGAATACTCTAGATGTCATAGGTCTAATATTTTAATCACAAATTACTACCAAAAACGAATTATAGACAAAAAATCTGTTAATTAATAGTTCGGATAAAATAAAAAATAACGTATTAAAATAAAAAAAATGTTACAAATTGTACAATTAATTGATAACCAAGGGGTGCATTATTTGTTTTTTTAATATATATTTGGATATATACTATAGAAAATAACGGAGAGAAAACTGCCCCCATTCGACTATACAGTCAAAATTCTCCTCACTTTTAAGAATGAAATTGTAATTATTTTTAGTTGCGCTAGGTTCTTTATCTCATCACCTATTGTTTTGTAAATTTAATTCCAAACCCAGTATGACAAGTTTAACACAAAATTTGTTGGATAAGAACGATGTTCTTAATCCGGCTACACAGGAGGCATTTGAAAGTTTTAACAACGGAAATGAAGACTGGCTTGAGCCTTAAAGATTGAGAAAAGGTTGGATATTATCCAACCTTTTTTAATTGTTCCAACAACCATTGCTTTCCAATAGTCCTAGAATTCTTAATGGTTCCTCTGAGTTTTTCAATATCTGCCTGATCATATCTATTATATGGATGCATCTTCATTAACTGCTTTGTAAACTTCACAAAATCCATATAGATAGACTTCTTGCTAGATGAAAGTTCTTCATTTCTTCTAAGGAAGATAGAAAATGAATCTAAAAAAGACTCCAGTACTTCATAATCAGACCAAGAACTTTCCTTATTCTTTTCGAAATTTATCTTTACAGACAAGTACCTCCATTGAATCTTATATCGAATCTCTGAATGCTTAGTCGCTCCATTCAACCAATCAATAGCCTCATCAAAGTTTTTCAATTCATAACAAATTATTGCTTTGCAATAACGAACGGCAGTTGTCCGAATTTTTTCTCCAAGAAATTGCTCATAATTTTCAATAAAGGAATTTGCATAATCAAACTTCCCTGCTCGTATTGCAGCAATTACAATATTATTAAATGTGGAATCTGATAATTGGCCATTATAAATAAGAATCTTTCTATCCAATGCTTGATCGTATAGATTCAAAAGATCATCATGCACAAACCCTTCTAATTCTAAATTGATTGATTTTACACAATAATTTGCCAAACAAATAAAAATATTTTTCCGATCCCCTACACTCAACATTGCGGAATTTTCGAAAAACAAGTTTGATACTCTATTGAAAAGCATACAATCGCCTGATGTTTTTTGAAGCGAAAGTAGATCAAGGTAGATTTTAAAGCCTATGTGCTTCCTGCTAAACTCCGAATTACTCAACTCGAGAACAAGGCTCAAGAAATTTGGAGAATACTCCGCTGTCATAAACTCTTTCTTTGAGTAAAAAAATGTAATCAATCTGAGCTTTGAGTAGGCAAAATCCATATCCAAGTTCTCCATTACATCCATGAGCATCTCATGTTCTTCATCATTCTTCTTACCGACAAACTCCGGATGAAACAAAAGTCGCTCTCCAAGTTCCGCAATCAACCTATATCGATTTGGCCCCTTAACTTTTTCATCTTTCAGCTGTTCTGAGTTACGCTTTATCTCTTTATAAAAAAGATCATATAAACCAGGAGAGTCAAAAGCATCAATTAGTACATTCTTCTGAACAGATTCGTTATTACGAAGTGTTTCAATCTTCATAAACATCTCCAGTTTCTTATTAAGATCAGAAAGATAATCAGTTATACGTTTTCTGTTGTAGACAGTACCCGGAAATAAAAATGAGTCTAAATTCTGCTTGCTCAAATTTCCATTATCGAAAGATGGGTAATACTTGAACAAGTAAGAGGCAAATTCAAAGAGCTTCTTATTCGTATTTAGATAAGGAGAGTCTAAGAATTTCAAAAACAACTTATAGGTTTTCTTATCGAGCAAGGACAAGACCTTAAGTACTTTAGGTGTCTGCACTACTTTAGTGTAGGTATGATCGTCAAGTAAAATCGTCATAATTAATTAGCTTGGTTTTAAGGATCAGTTATCTAGCAGAACAACTTGATCATCTAATAAACAACAAAATACATATTTAAATTCCAAATAATTAAAAATATGAAGGGGCAAAAAACAGGCTACAACCCCAGCAAACAAATAAATCCAGGCTAGTAACATGAAAAAATCTGATAGGTTAATTTTAGTTATTGTCCTACATATGCACTGTACAAATACTTAACTTAAGAATAGTTTGACGTGCGAATGAAACGAAAAACTAGTTAACCAACTATCTCTAGGGTGATAAAATTTTACCACCCTAGATTCTTTAAAAACCAATCGGCAACAAAACCCTTATCTCACTGAAAACTAATAGGGTTCGAATTAAACCAACACAAACAAAACCGGCAATAAATATTTTTAATATTTCGCCAAATCTTATCATTGAAATAATTTAAAGCAATAGTTGCTTATTTAAGATTGTCACACAGGGGAGTGACAATCTTTTTTTGTCTATACACCAAAAAAAATACAGTTGACTAATTACTCACCAAATTACTTATGCATCCCCACGACAAAAGACACTCCAGGAAAAACTATTAGATACTAACAAACAGCCAAAAACAAATTTTTATTTTTAATATTCAATATAGATTATATCTATAGTATTGTATATTTTGGAATTTATCTTCAACTTATTAGAAATAGATAAAAGATAACGACTAAGCATAACGATTGCTTTTAAGGATTGCCATATCTGGGGGGAGTGGCAATCTCTTTTTTATCTAAAGGTCGAGGAGAGCAAAACACTAATCGATCTTAAATAGTAGATCCTAAAAATATACTAACTAAAACCTATCGGATAAGCTAAGCAATAGACTTTTGTCAATAAACAAAAAGAGTCTTATACTTAAAAAGCTAAAGATTTAATAGGAACAAGTAGAACAGTTGCTTTTTTTAAGATTGTCACACAGGGGGAGTGACAATCTTTTTTTTTGCCTACACCAAAGCCCCCAAATCACTCAACATATAATATTCATTATTTATTTAATATAAATTACCCCAAATACTGAAGGGCAACCAAAAACAACAAACCATTGTATAACAACAGTTTAACACAAATTACAAGATAAAAACAAAGGGGCAATAAGTTTAAAATGAATTTTTATACATATATGCAATGCTCTATATTACAAGTAGATAATGATAAGAGATTAAAGATTTTAACAAGTAGAACAGTTATTTTTAAGATTGCCACACAGGGGGAGTGGCAATCTTTTTTTTTGCCCTCATCCCAGCACTCAAATTACCCAACATATCACATATATTATTTATTTAATATATTTTAGTGCAAAAACAAGAGGTAGTAAAGACCAACAAACTATTGCAATACAACAGATTAAACACACATGATTAGAAAAAACAGAGGGGCAATAAGTTTAAAATGAATTTTTATACATATATTTTTAATGCCATCTTACAAGTAGATAATGATAAGAGATTAAAGATTTTAACAAGTAGAACAGTTATTTTTAAGATTGTCACACAGGGGGAGTGACAATCTTTTTTTTGCCTACCACCCACCTCCTGGAACTATATCATTATTTTATTCACAGAAACCGAACAACAAAGGGGCAAAAAAACAATCAAAACGCCTGTAAATATTATACTAAACATATTTATAAGCATAAATAACACGGGGCAAAGCTTACAAATTGAATTTTATTAACATATATTTTTACTCGTATATTAGAAGTAGATAATGATAAGAGATTAAAGATTTTAACAAGTAGAACAGTTGCTTTTTAAGATTGCCACACAGGGGGAGTGGCAATCTTTTTTTTGCCCACACCCCAGCACTCAAATCACTCAATATATAATATTCAATGTTTATTTAATACAAATACTACAAAAATAGAAAGGCAACAAAAACACACAAACCATTGCACATCATACATTTACAGCAAAACAAAATAAAAAAATAGAGGGGCAATAAGTTTAAAATGAATTTTTATACATATATTTTTAATACCATCTTACAAGTAGATAATGATAAGAGATTAAAGATTTTAACAAGTAGAACAGTTGCTTTTTTAAGATTGCCACACAGGGGGAGTGGCAATCTTTTTTTTTGCCCAAACCAAAGCTCCCAGATCATCAATTATCTGATATTTAAAATTAATTCAATATTATAAATCAACTTACAAAGGGGCAACAAAAACCAACAAAACGTTTAAAAACAACAACTTACAACCAAAAGGCTATCAAAAAAAGAAGGGGCATTTAAATTAAAATGAATTTTTATACATATATTTTTAATGCCATCTTACAAGTAGATAATGATAAGAGATTAAAGATTTTAACAAGTAGAACAGTTGCTTTTTTTTAAGATTGCCACACAGGGGGAGTGGCAATCTTTTTTTTGCCCATACCCCAGCACTCAAATTACTCAATATATAATATTCATTATTTATTTAATATATATTAGTCTAAAAAAAGGAGGCAGCAAAGACCAACAAATCGTTGCAATACAACAGGTTAAACACATATTGTTATAAAAAATAGAGGGGCAATAAGTTTAAAATGAATTTTTATACATATATACAATGCTCTATATTAGTTGTAGATAATGATAAGAGATTAAAGATTTTAACAAGTAGAACAGTTATTTTTAAGATTGTCACACAGGGGGAGTGACAATCTTTTTTTTTGCCTATATAAAAAAAGCCTCTAACAAATTTTAGAGGCTCAAACAATTATCCTGGTATAAATAAATAAGTTACTTTTAATTAGATTTTAGTCTAAAACATAGGGCCCATCGAAATAATATCCCCAAAACAACAGCCTCCATTCATCGACTCAGGCAACTTATTAATACTATAACTAAAAAAAGTTACACATTTCTCTCAAAAAAAAGTCATAAGAGTTAATTTTGCTCCTTTAAAAGTCAATTTGCTTTATCTTTGCATATATGAAGAATATTAGAAACTTTTGTGTGATTGCACATATCGATCATGGCAAGTCTACCTTGTCGGATAGATTATTAGAATTCACACAAACCATATCAGAGCGGGAAATGAAAAACCAAGCACTAGATGATATGGATTTAGAACGAGAAAGAGGGATTACAATAAAGAGTAAAGCCATACAGCTTAACTACAAACACCTTGACGGTGAAGATTATATATTCAATCTAATTGATACCCCTGGACACGTAGATTTCTCTTACGAGGTTTCAAGATCAATTGCTGCTTGTGAAGGAGCTTTATTACTTGTTGATGCCTCTCAGGGAATCCAAGCTCAAACGATATCAAATCTATACCTAGCGATTGAAAATGACCTTGAAATCATTCCAATCCTAAACAAGGTGGATATGGAAAGTGCCATGATTGATGAAGTCTCAGACCAAATCATTGATTTAATTGGCTGTGAAAGAGCAGATATCATTCATGCCAGTGGAAAGACAGGAATCGGTATTCAAGATATCATGACAGGAATAGTTGACAGAGTCCCGGCTCCTGAAGGTGATCCAACAGCCCCACTGCAAGCTTTAATTTTTGATTCAGTATTCAATCCATACAGAGGAGTTATTGCCTACTTTAGAATACTTAATGGTAAGATGAGCAAAGGTGATAAAATCCATTTCATAAATACCGATAAAAGCTACGGAGCAGAAGACGTTGGTGTTCTGGGTATGGATCTAGTTCCTAAGAAATCAATCTCGGCAGGAAACGTAGGATACGTTGTATCAGGCATAAAGAACTCTGTTGAAATTAAAGTTGGAGATACAATAACCAACTTAGAAAATAAAGCGGAAAGTATTCAGGGATTTGAAGACGTAAAACCAATGGTATTCGCCGGAATATTCCCCATCGATAACGATGATTTTGAAAACCTGAGAGAAAGCTTAGAAAAGCTTCAACTTAATGATGCTTCTCTAACCTTTGAGCCAGAAACATCAGTAGCACTTGGGTTTGGGTTTAGATGTGGATTCCTCGGAATGCTTCACTTGGAGATTATCCAAGAAAGACTCTCTAGAGAATTTGACATGGAAGTAATAACCACGGTACCTAACGTGAGTTACTACGCAAACCTAAACAAAGGAGAACGAATACTAGTAAACACACCTTCTGACCTTCCGGATACAACGCTACTTAGAAGTGTTGAAGAGCCATATATTCTTGCACAGATAATCACTAAGCCTGAATATATAGGTACTATTATGAATCTGTGTATGGAAAAAAGAGGAATCCTTAAAAAACAAACTTACTTAACTCAAGAAAGAGTCGAACTTACATTTGACATGCCTCTTGCTGAGATTGTTTTTGATTTCTATGACAACCTTAAGTCAATAACTAGAGGATATGCTTCTTTTGATTACCACCCAATGGAATATAGAGAATCTCAACTAGTTCGTCTTGACATGCTCCTTAACGGAGATGTGGTGGATGCATTATCAGCATTGGTACACAAAGACAAAGCTGCTGCTTTTGGAAGAAGAATTTGTAAGCGTCTAAAAGAATTACTACCTAGACAACAGTTCATGATTGCAATTCAAGCAGCTATCGGAGCAAAAATTATTTCGAGAGAAACTATCTCGGCATTAAGAAAAGATGTTACAGCTAAATGTTACGGTGGTGATATTACTCGTAAACGTAAACTTTTAGAAAAACAGAAAAAAGGTAAAAAGAAAATGCGTCAAATTGGAAATGTAGAAGTTCCACAAAAAGCATTCATCCAAGTATTGAAACTTGAGTAATAAAAAAGAGGGATTTTAAAATCCCTCTTTTTTTATTCTATAGGCTTAGTTATAAAGTAAAAAAGCCGCCACGATTAAATATCAAGGCGGCTTTTTTATGCTAAATAAGTATTATTCCTTAATCAATCGAATCAATTGAACCTGATCAGACATTACAATCTTCAAGAGATAAACACCTGAAGCATTCTTATCTAGATTTATCTTTTCGACAAAGTTTGATGAACCTGCCAAGCTTGATGTGCTGATTACCTTACCAGTAAGATCAACTACTTCAAGACTAATCTCTTCTTGGACATTTAGATCTGAAACTTCCACAAAGAATAAACCTGAAGAAGGATTTGGAAAGACATTGATATCAAAATCAAATTCCAAATCATTTGATGATACATTCATATCAACAACAAACGGACCGAACTCTTCGATACAAGCATTATCATCCGTAAGCACAAGTGTATAAGAACCTGCGTTTACATCTTGAAGATTCTGTTCAGTTGAAACAACATCACCTTCTAAATACCACTCGTAATTATATGGTTCAGTACCACCAAAGGTACTTACTGTAATCTCACCTGTTGGAGCATCACTATCAGAATCAATGATTTCAATTAAGTCAAGCTCTAATGCACTCGGTTGGGAAATGATAAATTCTTCCTCAAACAAACAAGCATTTTCATCAAGAACCTCTACAGAATATGTTCCTGCTCCCAAATCAGTAATAAATGAACTTACCTCCTCATTAGACCATATATACGAGTATGCTCCTGTACCTCCTGCCATTTGCAAGTCAATAGAACCGTTAGTCATATCGAAACACAGTACATCATCAACCTGAGCATTGCCTTCCATTACTGCTGGTTCAATTAGCTCAAAGCTTTCGAGAAGCTCACATCCATTCTCATCTATCACAGTTAAGCTATATGCACCTGCTGATAAATCAGAAATAGCCCAATCTGTACTTCCAGTACTCCATTGAGGGTTCAAAGAACCTGTACCACCAGCTGCTGTAACACTTAGCATACCATTTGTATCACCGTTACACAATATACCCCCTGTGCTTGAAAATAGATCAATTGCCTCTGGCTCTAAAATTTCAATATTCGCTTCTGCTGGACAATTATTTACATCTACAACAATAACTGAATACATACCTGGTTCCAAACCGTCTACACTAGCAGTTGTAGCACCATTTGACCATTCAACACTTTGAATTTCATCCCCTACAAACTCAACAGTTGCAGTACCATCATTCATACCAAAACAGCTAATTGATGTTGCACTAATTTCTGCAGATACCGAGCAACCAAATGCATTTATATCAAGACTTATTTCACTTGTACATCCATTGTCATCGGTAACCATTACAATATACTCACCAGGCTCCAAGCCATCAATTTCAGCTCCGGTTTCTCCATTAGACCAAAGGACTGTATAATCTCCTGTACCCCCTGTCACTAGGACTTGCGCAGAGCCATCATTTGCATCAGCACTTGTCTCGTCAATGGCAATCCCTACTAATGTAAGCTCCTGAGGTCCGAATACCTCTACATCAACTTCAGCCATACAGTTGTTTCCATCAGTAACCAATACAGTGTAAACACCTTCAGCAAGATTAGAATTTATAGGTCCACTTGTCCCATCAGGCCACAAGTACTCAAATGTACCATCACCACCAGAGGCATTTACAGTAGCTGAACCATCTCCAGAATCAAAACACAATGGAGATACTGTTTCTACAAGCTCTAGACTTACAGGTAGTGCACCTTCAACTATAAAGGTTTCCAAGGAAGTACAATCATTATCTGTATCAGTAAGCAATAAGGTATAAGATCCTGTTTGACCTAACTCTACAATCGCTTCATCGGCACCATTCAGAATTTGACCATCAGAAGTAGTCCATTCAAAAGTCATATTTGAACCACCTGTACTTTGACTTGCATCAATACTCATTGCATTACTTTCACAATCCAAACCACCTACATATTCAACATCAATTGTTGGAGCTTCTGTATCATCTTCAACAATTACCTCATCTACAGAAGTACAACCGTTATTTATATTTGTAATAGTCAATGTATATGTTCCTGGAGCTGCAACCTCTGGATTTACAATATCAGAACCCGATAAAATCTGTCCATCTAATGTTGTCCATTCAAACAAAATATTTGCACCCTGATCAGATGCACTACCATCTAGATTGATAGAAGCTGTAGAACAGATAAATGCAGTTGCATTCCCAGCATCTGCTACAGGAGCATTTAAATCCTCTGTTACTTCAGTTGAAGATTGATTGGAACATCCATTGGACAAATTAATAACGGTAAACGTATAAATGCCTAATTGATCCACATCTAATTCTAATTCATTAGACAAAACTGTGCCAGAAGCGTCAGTCCACTCATAGTGCACGTTCGCTGCATCTGAGGAAGTAGCATTAAGTGTGATCAAATCAGTATCACAATTCAACTCCCCTCCTATCCCTGCATCTGCTAAAGGAAGGTCCACATTTTCTTGAACCTGAATTTCTGCTGTTGAAACACATCCATTCCCGGCATTACTTACCGTCAAAGTATATGTTCCTGCCGCATCTACTATTGGTGTTAATCCTGTCTCTCCAGAAACAATATTCCCATCAGAAGTCGACCAGGCGTAAGTAATATTTGTCCCTGTCTCAGATCCTGAAGCATCCAATTGGACTTCTGCTGTAGAACAATTCAATTCAGCAGCAGAAGCAATGCTTGCAGCTGGTAAATCAAAATTACCTACAATCTGTGCTGAAGAGGATACGAAACAACCATTTGAATTATCTAATACCTCTAGTTCATAAGTTCCATCTGCGTCAACGTCAATTTCAAGTAAAGTCGGATCGGTAAGTATATTGCCATCTGTTGTTGTCCACAAATAGGTATACGAGGCACCTTGAGATGCAGTACCTGCTATTGTGAATACATTATTCATACAATCTATGACACCTCCGGCTCCAGCATCTGCATTTGGTAGAGTAGTATTTTCGAATACTTCTACAGAACTTATGCTAAAGCAGCCATTTATAGTATTAAACACTTCTAATGAATATGTTCCAGTCCCATCAACCTCAGGACTGAGGGTTGATCCACCAGAAACTATATTTCCATCACTGGTTGTCCAGGTATATGAATAATCAGACCCAGAGGAAGAAGCTGAACCATCCAAGATCACGACACTAGAATTACAATCTAATATTGGTGCAGTAGCAACACTTGCGACTGGAGCAGGTACCTCTTCTACTATATAAGAATCGATATAGGAACAACCCACAAGATCTGAAACAGTAACATCGTAAGTTCCTGCACTAAGACCATTCAAAATTGGACTTGATCCGGGACCATTGCCAAAATCATATTGATATGGGAATGTACCTCCTGAAGCACTAACAAAAAGAAATCCATCTGAATTTCCGCAATTTTCAGGTAAAACACTTGCTGCTGCAGATACCTGAGCAGGTTGAGAAACAATAATCGTCTCCTCGCCTACACAACCTTCTGTATCAGTAGCGGTAACAGTATATATACCCGCAGAAATATTAGATATAGTTGAACCGGTCGCGCCATTTGACCAGGTATAAGTAAAACCAGAATTACCACCCGTTGCAACAACGGAAACAATTCCATCTGCCCCTCCGTTACAAGTAACTGATTGGTTAAAAACAGTACTTAAAAGTACTGGTGCAGGTTCATTTACAGATACATCAACGATAACTTGTCTATTAAAAACGTCTGATATAGTAACAGCATAATTTCCTGAAGATAGATTTGAAATATCTTCAGAATTAGCTCCTGTACTCCATGCGTAATTTACGCTACCATGTCCTCCAGAAGCAGTTAAATCTGCACTTCCATCTGAATCTCCAAAACAGGTAACATCATCTGTTGTTACTGCTCCCTGAAGTCCGCAGCTTTCTAATCGATCTAACCATCCAGCAATAGATGTTTGCCCAACCTGATAAATCTTTCGGTCAGAACATACGCCATATAAAGTTGGAAAGAAACTAATCTGATAAGCGCTATTCAAGCTACCATTTCCATCGTCAATTATAGGATAAGGTGTACCAGTGACCCAGTCACCCTGAGTATTACCTGTTCCATATAAGGCCGAAACAGGTGTTGAAGGATCTGCCTCTATAAAAAGAACCATAATCTCATCGGTACCATTTGGACCATAAGCGGTATAAATATCTTTAAGTATATGAGCTTGGTGATAATTCCAACATGGTGGACACCAAGTTGCAGAAAAATCAAGAATAACCATTTTTCCATCATCCAAATAATCATAAAGAGTGTGAGACACTCCATTTAAATCTGTCACTGTAAAATCAGGGGCAATCGCATTATCATTTAGAGGCATAACTGAATTTGCATTCAGCTTTGGCGACAATATGAGTAAAACTGCCACCAGGAAAGTTGTTAATAGTTTTTTCATAGAATTTGACTTAGTAAAATTTGGCAAAATAACTGTAGTGGCAATATAAGAAATCAAAATCTTATATTAGCAATTAACCTCGTTTCACCATTTAATTATTCGAAATTAGAGCAAATGGCAAAGAAATATATTCTATCAGTTACAAATAGATTCTAGAAAAGAGTCTAATTATCCAGGTCTTCAAATTTTGAATTCAGCGATTTATATTCAGGAATCATTCGCTTTAGTTGAGTCACAAGCTTATTATTATCTTGTTCATTGAAGAGATTCAGTAATTCATTTACCATTTCTTCAACTCCATCAAAAGCCATAGTTCGCACCTTTGCAATCATAATCTTAGCATGATGCGTAGGTAAATTTTGCTCCTCATTAGCTAGTAACTCTTCATATAGTTTCTCTCCAGGTCTTAATCCAGAGAATATAATTTCAATATCTCTACCTTCCTGAAGGCCGGAAAGAGATATCATTTTTTTTGCCAGATCATAAATTTTAACAGAGGACCCCATATCGAATACAAATATCTCGCCCCCCTTTCCCATCACGCCAGCTTCCAGTACCAACTGACAAGCCTCTGGAATAGTCATAAAATATCTTGTCATATCAGGATGGGTAACTGTAATAGGGCCTCCTTCAGCAATCTGTCTTCTAAACAATGGAATCACTGAGCCATTGGAGCCTAGCACATTACCAAATCGTGTAGTAACAAACTTACAATGCTTTTCATTCTCACTTAAGGCTGTATTAAGTGACTGTATATATATCTCGCCAATACGTTTAGAAGCGCCCATTATGCTAGAGGGGTTTACAGCTTTATCTGTGCTTATGTAAACCATTTTATCCACATTAAAACGACTGCACAAGTCAGCTATATTCTTTGTTCCGAGGACATTAGTAAGAATGGCCTCCGATGGATTTTGCTCCATAAGTGGCACATGTTTATAGGCAGCTGCATGGAAAACAATATCAGGTTTGAACAACTTAAAGGCACGTTCCATGCGCGATATATTGCGTACATCTCCAACAACAGTCTCATATTCGGTATTACTACCTATATGTATCAGCTCATTATTCAACTCATACAAAGGAGTCTCTCCCTGATCAACAAGTATCAGTTTTTCAACATCAAAGCGCAATACCTGTCTAGCAATCTCAGAACCAATTGAACCAGCAGCACCCGTGATCAAAACAGTTTTACCATCAAGTTCAGAGGAAATATTTTTAATATTAAGATTAATCTCCTTACGTTCAAGTAGATCTTCAATTCTTATTTCTCTGATTTGCTTAAAGTCAAGATCACCATTACTCCACTCCCTAAATGGCGGAGCACTCAATATTTTGACCTTATATTTAAGACAAACATCTACGACCTTATCTCTAGTATGATTATCTAAAGATCCATCTGCAAAAACCAGCGTATTTATTTGGGCAGTAACTAAAAGTCGCTCCATCTTATGCACAGCATAAATGTCTAATCCTCCCAATCTTTGTTTTACAAAATTTCCACTAGAATCTATAAAGCACTTAACGGAATAACGCCCCTTCCCAGAAGATTCAAACACATTTTTTACGGTTACACCAGCCTGTCCCACACCAAAGATTATAACATTGGTTGTCTGTTCCTCATTAACAAAGTTGGACATATATAGGACCTTCACAAATCCTCGATATGAAACCAATAAAAATATACTTAGGAAAAATTCAATAAGGATAATAGAATAGGGCAATAAAAAAGCTTCCTTGTCTCCATAACCGACAGCGTTAAAGACTAGCAAGATAAAAGTTGGCCCTAATAAAGCATAAAACAAACGCCTAGCATCCTCAATACTCGTATGAAATACGACTCCTGCGTAAGTCCTAAAAAGGAAAAAGAAGGTCAACCTAAGGCTAAACAATAAAAATATTCCAGGTTGGAAGTAACGATAATTATCATCAGGATAGATCTCAAAGTCAAACCTAAGTAAGTGCGCTCCTGCAAAAGCAATAGCAACCAGGACTAAATCCAATACCAGTATTATCCACCGTGATATATTCAAAACAAACTATTTAATTCATTGCCAACTGAGCAGCTTTCTGCATATTAATATCTCCACAATCAAAATGTCCTTTCGGACAAGTTTTTTTACCATGTAAGCCGCATGGCTTACAGGTAGGTTTAATGTCTGCCTCCAAAATAAAGGATTTTTCAGACAAAGGAGTAAAACCAAAAGATGGACTTGTCGAACAGAAAAATGCCAACTGAGGTGCATTTACAGCTGTACAAAGATGCAAAGGAGCAGAATCATTAACATAATTCATCTTAGCGCTCTTCATTAGTGCTGCAGATTCTAACAAGGAAAGCTTACCGCACAAATTATACAAACCTGAACGCGACTCCAATTGCTTAATTATTTGTTCACATACTCCATGCTCTGAGGGTGCACCTAAAAGCGCCACGTCTATATTTTCTGGTAGTTCTCGAATAAGTTCAACCCATTTTTCATGAGGAAGCATCTTTGTGAACCAAACAGAATTTGGAGCCATACATACGAAGTCTTTTTTCAATGGAGTCCTACTAAGATCAAAATCATTCGGATATAATCTTGGGCGGGAAGGCTTCCCAGAACAAAGATCATCTACAAGAAATCTATTTCTCTCAATCTCATGAGTCCCGTCTCCTATTGTATGCGCTACTTTTTTATGGAATAAAAAGGAAAAAGGATTTTTGATAAACCCTCGCGTTTCTCTTGCCGCAGATAAAACTGTAAATAGTCCTGTAGAAGCGAATCGTTGAAGGTTGATGAGCAAATCGTATTTTTTCGATCTTACTTCCTTTAACAATTTCCAAAGTCCACGATACTTATCATTATTCTTATCCCACACATATAGATGACCTAAAAAAGGGTGCCCCTTAAACAGAGATTCATTCCCCTTTCGCAATAACAGATCTATCTTTGTATCAGGAAAAGCTATATGCAAGTCCTCAAGAAGAGCACTCGCAAGTATTACATCGCCAATAAAAGAGGTCTGAATAAGCAAAATCCTTTCCATAGGACCCAAAGTTAAACTTATTTTATTGGCAAAAAAAAACTCCATCTGGTGCTTAACCAAATGAAGTTTTTTTTCTTGACTATAATATTTGCTTTACACCGCAAAACTTTCTCCACATCCACAAGAACGGCTTGCATTAGGATTGTTAAAAACAAAACCTTTGCCATTCAGTCCACCTGAAAATTCAAGTGTTGTGTTACAGAGATACAAAAAGCTCTTAAGGTCCGTAACAATACGAACCCCATTATCATCGAATACTTGATCACTCTCTTGTAGTTCATTGTCAAAGTCCATCTTATAAGAAAGACCAGAACAACCACCTGAGGTAACAGAAACTCTGATAAAATAATCTTCTGTAAAGTCTTGAGTCTCGCGTATTCTAGTCACTTGAGACTTTGCTGAATCTGCAACAAATAACATAATTTTATATTTTCTTATTCTTATTGACCGTTTTTCTCGCGGTAATCCTTGATTGCCATCTTAATAGCATCTTCCGCTAAAACAGAACAGTGAATCTTTACCGGTGGCAACGCCAGTTCTTCAACAATATCCATATTGTCAATTGTAGAAGCCTCGTCAAGATTCTTTCCTTTAAGCCACTCTGTAGCTAAAGATGAAGAAGCAATAGCTGAACCACATCCAAAAGTTTTGAATTTAGCATCCTCAATCACACCCTCCTCTGACACCTTAATTTGAAGACGCATAACATCTCCACATTCAGGTGCTCCAACAAGACCAGTACCTACAGATTTTTTGCTCTTATCAAGCGTTCCAACATTCTTTGGATTCTTGAAATGATCTAACAATTTCTCTGAGTAAGCCATTTTATGTTTGATTTAATTTTTACTAAAATTAATTAATGCTCTTGCCATTGAACAGAATCAAGATCCACACCTTCCTTATACATCTCCCAAATTGGGCTAAGATCTCTCATATGTGTAACACCATTCGCGACAAGATCAATCGCTCTATCGATTTCTTCTTCTTTAGTGAATCTCCCTAAAGAGAAACGTATAGAAGAGTGCGCAAGATCATCACCCAGTCCTAAAGCTATCAAAACGTATGATGGCTCAAGGGAAGAGGATGTACAAGCTGAACCCGATGAGACTGCAATGTTCTCGTTAAAGGTCATCATTAGACCTTCTCCTTCAACATGCTTGAAGGATATGTTTGTAACGTGAGGCATTCTGCTAGTTCTAGATCCGTTTACATAAACTTCTTCTAGACGCTCTTCAAATGCCCGCTCCAATTTATCTCGTAAAACTTCCAGACGTTTAGCATCTGCTTCCATTTCTTCTTTTGCAATTTCGGCAGCTTTACCAAAACCTACAATACCTGTTACATTTAATGTACCTGAACGCATACCTCGCTCATGGCCACCACCGTCCATCTGCGCTACAACCTTAACTCTTGGTTTCTTTCTATTTACAAAAAGTGCACCGACTCCCTTAGGACCGTACATTTTATGCGCTGTAAATGCCATTAAATGCACCCCTGTTGCCTTAGGGTCCACAGGAATCTTTCCTACAGCCTGAGTTGCATCAGAGAATAACAGAACACCTTTTCGTGCACAGATTTCTCCAATTTCTTTCATTGGCTGTATTACGCCTGTTTCATTATTCGCCCACATTATAGAAACCAATACAGTTTTATCTGTAATTGCATCTTCCAAAGCTTTAAGATCAACAAGCCCCTCTCTATCTACACTAAGGTAAGTAACATCGCCACCCAATTTCTCAACCTTATCACAAGCATCAAGTACAGCTTTGTGTTCGGTTGTTAATGTGATAATGTGATTACCCTTACGAGCATACATTTCAAAAACTCCCTTGATTGCAAGATTGTTAGCTTCTGTAGCTCCTGATGTAAAAATAATTTCTTTTGACTCTACTGAGATTAGGTCAGCAACCTGCCCACGAGCATAATCTACAGCCTCCTCAGCCTTCCATCCAAATGCATGAGACCTACTCGCAGCATTGCCAGGGTTTTGATAAAACCAAGGTAACATCGTATCCACTACTCTTGGATCACAAGGTGTAGTAGAATTATTATCAAAGTAAATCAGATTATTCTCCATAAACCGCTCTTCGTTATTTAGATTCAATTGAAATAATAAAATGTAGTGCAAAGATAACATCTTTATTAAAAAAATGTTCTGTTTATCAACAATAACTTCAAGCTGTTAACTAATTTTACACTTCTTAGAAAAAAGTAGTTATAAACCCGTAGTTCAATGTTCAAATTATACTTGCAACTAGGCTTTGAGCACATATTAGATGTTGCCGCAATTGACCACCTTGGATTCCTATTAGTTTTAGTCAGTTCAATAAATCCAAAACACACCAAAAAACTAGTAGGATTAATTACTGCCTTCACAATAGGTCATTCAGTTTCTTTAGCTGCTGCTACCCTAAACTGGGTAGACATTGACACTGGAATCATCGAATCATTGATCCCGATTACAATCCTAATATCAGCACTAATCAACTTAGCACCAACAAAAATACTACCCAAGAACAACAGATTATTATTTGGAACTGTTATATTCTTTGGTCTTATACATGGCTTAGGATTTTCTAATTATCTATCAGAGGCCATGAGAAATTCGGACAAGTCGATTTTGATCCCATTACTGGGATTCAATATAGGTGTTGAACTTGCACAATTATTATTAGTTGCTCCTATTGTAATTATTGGAAGTATACTTTATAATAGAAACGAAAAATTTAATGAAAAGTTGTGGACCTACACCGGCAGTGGGATAGGCTTAATTATCAGTTTGTATATAATCTTCGGCTAAAAAAATAACTTATGAAAGCCTTTCTTTTCAGTCTCTGTCTATGCCTTCCTTTTGAATCTTCACTTCATGAATATTTCTTTTCCCATACAGATATCATTGAAAAAGAAACAACATTTGAGATTAGTTGCAACATATTTATTGATGACTTAGAGAATATGTTCGAGGCAGATGGTTTTAAAGCCCTAAACCTAGGAACAACGAAAGAAGATCCTAGAGTAGACAGTCTTTTAAACAATTATGTTAAAGACAAGCTGAAGCTGAATATAAATAAACAAGCAGCTTCATGGGATTGGATCGGCAAAGAAGTAAGTGAGGACCTGATGTCCTTCTGGATTTATTTAGAAGTGCCCAAAAAAGGCAAAACAAACACCTTTTCCATTGATAATAAAATCCTTACAGAATCTATTGCTCAGCAAAAAAACATTGTAAATGTTTTACTTGAGGACAATACTAAACGATATTTATTGTTTCAAAAGGCATCCAAAACTAAAATTATTAAATAATCATGATCAGTAAGATTCTAAAAAGGTTACTTATACTACCAGTAAGAATCTATCAAATGATTCTCTCACCCCTTATGCCTGCAAGGTGCAGATATAGTCCAACTTGTAGCCAATATATGATTGAAGCAATCAATGAATGGGGACCTTTGAAAGGATTGATCATGGGGCTGAAACGCGTAGCTAGTTGCCATCCATGGGGAGGACACGGCCATGACCCAGTTCCAAAAAGAGATAAGAAATGAATTTAAGACCTAGAAGAAATCGAAGAGGTTCTGCTATACGGGATATGGTGCAGGAAAATAGACTAAATGTTAGCAATTTAGTATTCCCGTTATTTATCGAAGATGGTCAAAATATTAAAGTTGAAATACCCTCACTTCCCGGTATTTTTAGATTTTCTCTCGATCTTCTGCTCAAGGAAATCGAATCCTGCTACAAACTTGGATTAAGAAACTTTATTCTTTTTCCAAAAATCAAAGAGGAACTTAAGGACCTAATTGGCTCCTATGGCCTTGATGAAAATAATTACTACTACAGAGCGGCATCAAAAATTAAGCAAAATTTCCCGGATATTGTCTTGATGAGTGATGTAGCACTTGACCCTTACAGCAGCATGGGACATGATGGCATTGTTCGAAATGGTATCATTGTAAATGACGAAACAGTAGAAACCCTTGCAGCTATGTCAGTAATCCAGGCGCAAGCTGGCTTTGATTATCTAGGTCCTTCCGATATGATGGATGGAAGAATAGAACATATGCGTATTGCAATGGATGATGCCGGACATCAGAATACAGGTATTATTTCATATACTGCAAAATATGCCTCTGCTTTTTATGGTCCATTTAGAGATGCGCTTGATAGCAGCCCTGTTGATCTGGAGGATGTACCAAAAGATAAGAAAACCTATCAAATGAATCCAGCTAACAGAAGAGAGGCTCTCTTAGAGGCTGAACTTGACCTAGCAGAAGGAGCTGATATTCTAATGGTAAAACCAGCACTAAATTACTTAGACATTATTAGTGATCTTAAACAAAATTTCACTGTACCTATTGCCGCTTACCACGTTAGCGGTGAATGTGCTATGCTGATTGCCGCATGTCAAAACGGATGGCTGGATTACGAACAGGCTATGCCTGAAACACTGCTCAGTATACATCGTGCAGGAGCAGATATTATCCTGACATATTTTGCTAAAGATTATGCTAAACTAGCCTTAGGGCATTCACTCTAATACAATTAAAAAGAGTGTGTTGGTAAAGGAACCAACACACTCTTTTTTAAGCATATTGTGATCAATTCATGTTCCTAATAAAGTGCAACTTCTTTTTCATCCACCATCTTACGGATATTTATCAAAGCATAGCGCATTCTCCCCAAAGCAGTATTAATACTTACTCTTGTAAGGGCTGCAATTTCTTTGAAGCTCATATCGGCATAGTGACGAAGAATCACAACTTCTCTCTGCTCAGGCGGCAGCTGATCAACTAATTTTCTCACCTTATCATAGGTTTGGTTCTTAATAGTTGATTCCTCAATATTATCATCAGGTGAACCCAGCACATCGAAGATGTCAAATTCGTCAGTTGGCTGTACGGTCGGTCTTCTCTTTTTCTTACGGAAAGAATCCACACAAAGATTGTATGCAATTCTACTAGCCCATTGACAGAACTTACCTTCGTGATTATACTTTCCCTTTCTAAGGGTATTAATTACTTTGATAAATACTTCTTGGAATATGTCATCCGCCTGGTTTTGATCTTTTACAAACATTCTTATTGTTGTAAAAATCTTAGCCTGGTGTCTTTCAATTAAGACTTTGAATGCTGCTTCACTTCCGTTAAGATACTCTTGGATCAATTGCTGATCAGACATGCTCAAATATTTCATAACTAAACATTTGTTTGTTAACAAATTGAATTCTATAAGTTTAGTGTAGAAAAATTAAGCTATACGCAATTGTTTTAGATTAGATAAAAATTCTGTGATATGGAGCTAATATAGAACAATATTTTAATAGTATCAAAATTTAAAGGCAAGCCTTAACGACATTTTAACAAAATTTATTGGATAGACAACAAGCCGACAAATGTAACAAACTCAATAACAACAACTTAAGCACAAAACAATAATAGTGAAAAAAAATTAGCTATTTATGTAGAAAATTGTTATTTTAAAAATAATTATCTTCGTGAAATAAGCTTTAACCTATGATCGAGATTGATGAAAATTCACTTAAAAGATACTATAGTATCGGTGAAGTAGCCAAATTATTTGAAATATCGACGTCCCAAATTCGCTTCTGGGAATCTGAATTCAACACCCTTAGTCCGGTGAAAAACTCTAAAGGGGACAGGAGGTTTACACCAGCTAATATTCAACAATTAAAACTTATTTTCGAGCTCGTAAAAGAAAAAGGATATACAATAGCCGGAGCCAAGCAAGAACTTGCAACAAAAGGTAGCTATTATAAAAAGAAGGTGGAGACAATTGATAAATTAAAGAAAATCAAGTCATCATTACTAGATATGATTGAAGATTTATAAAAAAGGGGAGCAAATTGCTCCCCTTTTTTATTCTATCAAGTTTATATGTCTTCATCTTCTATGATATCGAGTACATGCAGGGTTGCTGCTGCTGTTGATAAAGGCAATGCGATTAAGAAACCAAAAATTGTCATCAACATCGCTATATAAGGTATTCCGTTCCCAATTGCAGCACCTTTGTGAGCCTTCATAAAGGCTACAGACCCTCTATAACTATAAAACCGCTCGAGTGTAAAGTCCATATTGGCTGCGCCCCCATAATAAGCCTGAACCAAGAAAAGTAAAATAGCGGTTAAGGGTGGAAGAAAAAAGCTTAGTAAAAATATCAAGAAGGACCAGAACAATTCTCGAACAAGTAAACGAAGGGCAACTCTCAAGCCTCTCAAAATGTCTGAGAAAAACTTGTCTAACTTAAATCCAGTGGATTTTTTTCCTGTTACTATCTGCTCGATTCGTTCAGACAAGAGAGACATAAACGGTGATGCTATAATCATAACTATATGCTTCATTAAAATCACCAACATCAGCCAAACAAATATCTCACCAAGTGCCCCACCCAACAAAGAAAGTACTTTTTCAATTTGCTCTGCAAAAAACCAAGTATCGGGATATATGTTACCTAGCCAATCCTGAACCTTATCAACAAATCCAGATCGGGTTTTAAATACAGTAAAAACGAGAAGCAATGCAGAAATTGTTGGAACAATAAAATACATCCACAAATTATGCCTAAGAAGCATAGAAGTTGCTCGACTATAATAGGACAAGCCTTTGAAAGTATTTCTGATCATTTTTTTTTTGAAATTTAATCAATTCAAACAGAATAGAATTATTTTTTCTATCAGCTATTGTTACTTATCGACAACTTTAATTTTTGCTTTAGCTATCAATGTTTATTTTTGTAAAAAAAAATGAAATTCTCAATTCATAAAGAAGGCTTTAAAATCTCCGCTTGGAGTTTATTATTATTTCCGCTTATTACTTTTGGCGCATACCTAATCCATCCTATACTCGCACTTGTGCTAGGCTTCGGACTATTTGTATTGCTAATATTAATCCTTCAATTCTTCAGAAACCCAGTTAGAAACATACCTAAGCAAGATGATAATGTCATCTACGCTCCTGCGGATGGGAAGGTTGTGGTTATCGAAGAAGTAGAAGAAACAGAATATTTCAAGGACAAAAGAATTCAGGTTTCAATATTCATGTCTCCTCTAAATGTCCATGTCAACAGATATCCATTCTCAGGAATTGTAAAATATTTTAAATATCATCCTGGAAAATACTTAGTAGCATGGCACCCAAAGTCATCCACAGAGAATGAACGATCAACTATGGTATTAGAGAACAAAAATGGAAAGGTTCTCCTTCGCCAGATCGCTGGAGCCGTTGCACGGAGAATCCTCTATTATGCAGAAGAAGGAGCTGAAGCCAAGCAAGGTGAAGATTTCGGCTTTATACGATTCGGATCAAGAGTTGACCTTTTTCTACCTCTAGATGCAGATATAAAGGTAAACATTGACGATGTTGTAAAGGGAAATCTCACAAGTATTGCTCATTTCAACTAATAAAAAAAGGACACGAAATACATCGTGTCCTTTTTTTATGCCCTAGCTTTTAAGACTCGATTGACCATAGACAAGGTAACGAATGCAATAAACCCTTTGACCAATGCACCAGGAAGAAAAGGAAGTATACCTTTCGTAAATGCGATTTCCCAATCTAAGAATTTTAACAAGCGCAAATATCCTAATAATAATATAATGAGACTCGCCACTAATATACCCATGCCTGTTTGCCATGTACTAGCCTCCGTTTTTGGATTATTAAACCAGCCTATAAAAAATGCCGCTGGTATAAAAGCGATAAGAAAGCCACCCGTTTTTCCATACAACACAGAAAGACCATAAGCATTGTTAGCAAATGTAGTAAACCCAGTTACTCCACTAAAAATGTATAACACAACAGCTACTAATGAAACATAAGGGCCAAGTAAACCACCAATAATAAGTACAGCAAGAGACTGCATAGTGATTGGAATATCTATACCGTAGGTACTTAGATCTATACTTAGGTCACCAGAGAAAACCAAGCAGTACCAAGCCAAAATTATACTCAGAACACTTAGTATAGGGTTACTCTTAAATTGCATGTAAATGGTTTTAAAAAAATTCCAAGACATCATTCAAATGCCCTGGAATCAATATATTTAAATATACAAAAGATTTTAAGCTATTATCTGAGCTAGAGCCCAAAACCTTAAATACATGTATTATTTTATAACAAGATTATTGTTCTTGACGCATCTGCGGAAAGAACAATACTTCCTGAATAGACGAATTATTCGTGAGTAGCATGCATAACCTATCAATTCCTATACCCAAACCAGAGGTTGGAGGCATTCCATATTCAAGGGCTCTCACAAAATCCTCATCCATTACCATAGCCTCATCATCACCACGCTCAGCAAGTTTCAATTGATCTTCAAAGCGCTCCCGCTGATCGATCGGATCATTCAACTCCGAATAAGCATTAGCAACTTCTTTTCCATTAACAAAAAGTTCAAAGCGCTCAACTAAGCCTTCTTTAGATCTATGCTTCTTGGCAAGAGGAGTCATTTCTATCGGATAATCGGTGATATAAGTTGGTTGTATGAGCTTATGCTCCACCTTTTCACCAAAAATTTCATCGATTAGTTTACCTACGCCCATAGTCTCATCTACCGCAATATGCTTCTCTTTACAGAAAGCTCTAAGTTCTTCTTCAGACTTACCTGTAATATCGTAACCTGTTTCTTTTTCTATAGATTCTGCCATTGACATCCTGGTGTATGGTCCTTTGAAGTCAATCTCATTATCTCCAACCATACATTTTGTACTTCCATTTACTGCTTGAGCTACCTGCTCCAAACAGTTCTCAACCATCTCCATCATCCATATATAATCCTTATAGGCTACATAGATTTCCATGGAAGTAAATTCAGGATTGTGTGTTCGATCCATCCCCTCATTGCGGAACATCTTTCCGAACTCATAGACACCATCAAAACCACCAACAATAAGACGCTTCAGATATAGCTCATTTGCAATACGCATATACAATGGCATATCCAAAGTATTATGATGTGTAGCAAAAGGAGCAGCTGCAGCACCTCCATGCAGAGGCTGAAGAATAGGAGTCTCCACTTCTAACCATCCCTGATCATTAAAATATGATCGCATAGAATTAATCAGCTTGGTACGTTTGATGAAGGTCTCGCGAACCTCTGGATTAACGGTAAGATCTAC
>Ga0206130_10001704_pt1 | contig 31590 bp, 27 predicted proteins | sample Helgoland_Spring_9_FD_148637 | JGI IMG/M metagenome (GOLD analysis project Ga0206130, IMG submission 148637) | Pelagic subsurface seawater microbial communities from Kabeltonne, Helgoland, North Sea - Helgoland_Spring_Bloom_20160512_1 | ecosystem: Environmental > Aquatic > Marine > Epipelagic ...
ATGTCCCCTGGCTGTAATTGCATGCCAAAACAAAGTTCAGGATCATTGGCCAAGGCGTCGAACATGTCCAACGCCTCAACATGTTCTGGAGACAGACACATCGCGCCGTCAAACCGCTGCGCACTGTTGATATATTGCCGCTGGTAGAAAACGGTCAGATTGCCCTCATACCAACTCAGCACTGGGATTTCCATGTAAGGCTTGGCCCCAGCCGGGATCTCGCCGCGGCGGTCCGTTGCAATCGGATCAAAGAGTTTTTCAAGCAAATCGGGACATTCTTGCTTCATCCGATTGTAGATCGTTTCTGCGCTAACCAGCAGTGATTTCCCACCTTCCTTCGCTTCGCGAATACACAGTAAACCAACAACATCTGCGCTGTCTGTGTGAAATGTTTGACGTTCGCAGGTCTGATAAATGCGACTATTGGGATCATTCGCATCAGCGCCAATGTCACGCACGTGACCTAAGATGTGTCCATCTGCGTTTTGTGATCGAGTACTGCCGATATGGGCACCAATGCCGCAAAAGATAGTGGCGCAGAACGCTTGCGAGTAGTTTTCGATAGGCAAACCGCGCAGAACCTCCAGCCCAACTCCTGAAAGCAGGGTTTGCTTGAGGCCGGCGATATGCACACCGAATGTCGCCAGGGGAAACGTTTTTCTGCTGATCTCACCAACATCAATGCCAAGACTTTGAAAATGGGTAGCGGCGGATTCAAGATCGCGCACATCCTCGACGGTGAGCTGATAAAACCAGGCATCAGGGTTGCATGCCATGTCAGCACCCAACCAAGCCGAGGGCTTCGTGATCACGTCCGGAAGTTGGGCTTTCTGGATGGTTTGCGCAGACATATCTAATCCTTAGTTCCATACTCTCTATTCTTTATTGGTATTGCAGAGCAAAACAAAATGAATTTTAGTCATACTCTATGGTAGCCGAACCTTCGCCGCTCGGATTAGCTAGAAATTGATGAGTGAATAGAGAGTTTTGTGAGACACAACTTAACGTCCCATTGGTTACCAACTAATTTGTCTGAATGATAACACAAAACGCCTTAAAATATTTCAAGACATCGCCGAAAATCATCCGCTTGTCGGTTATGGCAGCTGTCAACTTAATGAGAACACGAATCGAATTGCTAGCGCAGTCTAAATATATGCGCTCAACAATTGACGCCACTCAGCGAAAGCAGCGGCACGGTTAAGCTTGAAATTGGTGCGTGAGTAGAGATGGTGTTCCTGCAGCCCCTCACAGCCAACATAACCCCACACCCAGTTCCTGTTGCGCCTTTAGCGGACCAGAGAAAACATGGGGATGATTGCGGTTATAGTGTAGAGAATTGAGGAGCGTTTATCACCAGAAGAAGGTACAAGCTAGTATTCCCAACTCAATCAGCCTTGCGGGAATAGCTATAATAATTGGCTCAGGTTTGTATATGATCCACCGTTAACGGGTAACTGCTCGGTAGCTGATAGCAGAGCGTGCTGCACCACCTGTCTGAGGCCGTATTTAGGTGTTGTCAGGCGAATGAGAACTCGCATCAAATTGCGAGCGCAGCCTAAATCTATGCGCACATCAATTGACGCCACTCGGCGAGAGCAGCGGCACGATTAAGCTTGAAATTATCGCGTGAATAAAGGTATCGTTCAAAGTGGTGAACGAAGCCACGGCCAAAAGTTTCCAAAGGCGCTCGGGAATTGATATCTATGGGTTGCGCATTAACAATGTGATTGAGCCGCACGAATACAAAGAAAAGTTTCCCGCTTATATGGAAAATCCTGATCTACGTCGCCGCAATATATTTTCCTACATCGACGCGCGTGATTTAGGGCAAATGGTTCAAAAATGTCTCGACACGGATGGGCTAGGGTATGAAGTGTTCAATGTGTCCAACGATGACCATTCGGTGGGTCTGAGTTCTGAAAAATTGATCGAAACCTATTACCAAGGTGTTGAAATAAAAATACCAAAGGTTCCAGAAAGCTTTTACACCAATGAAAAAGCCAAACAGCTATTGGGCTTTCAACCCTGCCACAGTTGGCGCGCGTGTCTGTGATATGATACCGGGAATGTATAACCGAACTCAATCAGAGCATGCAATACATTGCTGGCACAACTTTCATCTATGCGCTCAATAATTGACGCCTCTCAGCGAGAGCAGCAGCTTAGCTTTAGGGGCCTATGCCTGTCTAGGGCACTTTCGGTGGCCTCTGTGGTGGCCTGAGCCAATGGGTCTCATGGACGACAAATGACAACCCCGGTACCTTGGTTAATCAATGGACTTCAACAAAGGGGACCAAAGGGACGACTGTAGTTGTTTTTATGGTTGTTGAGCCTTTGATGGCTTGGGTTAGTCCTGAGGTGGTCTATAGTTAACGATTGCGTCTGTTGCGCATGACTTTTCTATAGACTTATCTGGTAAACATATGCCCACTAAGGGTTATCAAAAGTACAGACGCACAGACGCATGTCTTGGGTTGGACTTGGGCAAGCGAAGAAAATCGAAGATTCTGCATTACTGCCAAACGAATGACCTTAGGGCTGGCGTACAGTAGTGGAATGAAGGGTATTTTGTCGTAACGCGAGATTACAAAGAGCCCTCCCGTCTCAAGTGTTTTCGTCTGCCAGGACCTTTCTCAAAGCCCTTCAAGGTCGCAAAACCAATCATTCATATCCTGTCATCTCCAAATATCCACGCCCCGTATGAGAACCGGTGACGCGCACTGGCCCTTCCCAATATGGTATCGACGTATCCATCCAACTTTGTGTGTTCAACGCCGTTACAACGACATCGATGCCCGCATCAGGCAACATTACCTTCCATGTAGTTGGCACATCACGTCCTGCGACTTGTGACTGCTTGATCGGTTCTGCGGTAAACGCTCCATCTGGATAAGCTACCGGTGTCCCTTCCTCATCGATCAGCGTAGCTTGTGTAAAAACGCTGTCACCACGAAGCAAAAAGCCCATTAGCTTGGAGCCGTCATCAAACGACAATGAGAACCAGTCCCACCCAGTCTGATCCGACCCAAGAGGTTTCGACGACCATTCACGGTCCAGCCACGCTTCTCCAGCGACAGAGACATCGCCCAGCGGTAATTGCAAAGTCCCCTCAATTTTAAAGAACGGTTGAGAGAAATAATACGATGCCTGCCCATCAGCCGATTTCACCGAATACCCAGCGGCGCCGTGGAGCACCCGTGGTCCAATTGCGTACATGGCCATATCATACGCAAAATTGGGCCCAGCAGCTCGCAAGACAGCGCCGCTATCTAGTCCGGAAAATGTCCATTCATCGATCCATGCTTCAAACGGATCTGCGGTCACACCTGCTTGCCCAATCCCACCCCGTGCCAATCGTTCAGCCACAAAATGCGCATCGGGCGTTGTCACAGCCGCATGTCCCATCCAAAGCTGGGGCGAGGACCAACCTTCATAATCTTTCGGGGCCAGTGCGGTGCGGAACAAAGTCCATTGTAGGCCATAATCTTGTCCGTCAGCGCCTTGCAAATTAGCTGTCAAATACCACCATTCTATCTTGAAATCTGGATGTGATCCATCATCGGATGGAAATTGGAACGTCGGATTAGTTTCAGGCAACTTAAAGCCTTCTGCACCAGACCCGAGCCCTGCAAAGCCCTGCGCAAGACTTGCCAGTGGCAGCCATAACAAAATAAAAATCAACCTACTGTTCATTTGAAAATACCTTCAGCAAATCAGCAGGTGGCGTACGCGCCAATTGCAAGGCTGGCCATAGCGCCGCCAGCCCTGCGGCCAGTATCGCAAGCCCTCCTAGCTGCGCATAATCCCATGGGAACAGAAACATCGGCAGCCGCCACCCAAATGCTGCCACATTGACCACCGCCAATAAGACCCATGCAAGCGCCAACCCTAAAGGCAACGCAATTACACCCGTCAACACGGCTAACATCACCGTCCTAAACAGCTCAAGCAGCCCCAATTGCCAACGTGTCAAACCCATCGCCCAAGCAGGTGCAAGCTGTGGGACGCGCATCGCTGTTAAGGTTAATAAGCTCATTAAAATCGCAAATCCAGCGACCGATAATGTCAGTATATTCAAGGCAGCCGTTACCGTGAATGTTCGGTCAAAGATTGCCAGAGAGTAGGCTTTTATGCTGGCCTGATTGATCACACTGCTTGCAGGTAGACCTGCTTCGGACTGAAGGCCTTCGACGAAGGCACCCACATCTTCGAGCGGTAACCGCAACCCAAATCTAAGTGGTAAAACATTTGGAAACAGGATCTTAAACAGGTATTCTGCAATAATTGCCTGCCCAATTGGGTTGCCATAGTCAGCATAAACACCGGCTATTGCCAACGGCTGTTCACCGATACTCACAACATCACCCACTTGCAGATCAGCGCTGCGTGCAAGCTGTTCATTGATCAAAACCGCATCGTTCGTATGGACGTCTTTCCAAGGGGTTAGCCCCGCAGTTAGGAATGTCCAATTATCGCGATAGGTCGCATGATTGCGGGCGCCAAATACGTCTGTCGGACGACCTGAGATTTGCACCTGCGCCGACATGATTGGTAGCACGGCGTCAACTTGTGGAGTCATAAAATCGACCATGTAAGCGGCCTGCTCAGGGCTTTCTGCTGTCACATAAAGCTCAGACGAGAGCCGTTGATCCAAGAACGCAACAAACGTCAGCCGAAAGCTACTAACCATCGTGGACACGCCCACATTTGTGGCCATGGCCAGTAGTAACGCCATTAGTGCCAACGACAAGCCAGGTAACTGTTGACGCGTGTCAGCCCAGAACCAACTGGCAATCACACCTCGGCTGTACTGGGCTACACCATCCAGTAAAACGCGTAGAACTATGGGCAAACCCAAAGCTGCGCCAATCAATAACGCACCGAGCAACACAAAGCCTGTCAAGATTTCATCGGCGGTCAATGCCAATACAAATGCAACAAGTAGCAATACGGCAGATGCAGCCGCCTGCGCCTTTTCTCCGCGACCTGCAATGACAGAGATTGCACGCGGCTGCGCCCCTACGAGCAATGGCATTCGCGACAGTTTCCACAATGCGGTGCTCGCGGCCACCACCGTGCCGCCAATTGAGATTGCCATGCCGGACGCCAACCAAATCGGGCGCAACTCCAACGTGCCTACCACGTCCGCTCCATAAAGCCCTCGCAATGTGGCAGACACATCTGGCATCAATAAAGCCGCGATAAAATACCCCAGGCCGACCCCAATCGAACCTGCGATCAACGCGAGCCCCAGCAGTTCAACCACGATCAATAAGACCAGAAATTGCATCGGCACTCCAAGCGTACGCAAGGTCTGCACCGTCCCGCGCAGTTGTTCAAATGCCAGCCCAATCGCGCCTTGTACGATGAAGATACCGACCGCAAATGACAGCAATCCAAATGCGCTTAGGTTTAAATGAAAGCTATCTGTAAGCCGCCCAATGTCAGATCCACTTTGTGCCACTTGGCGGGTAAGCTCGGGTGCGATTTCTTCGAGCGATGCCTGGCCAAGCGGTTGTTCTGGTCTGACGACCAGCGCATCAAATTCATCTCGTCGACCTAGTAATACCTGTACAGTCCCAACGTCTGCTATCGCTGTCCCTGGTGCGACCGCTGGATCAGATTCTACGCCATCCAATACAACATCTGGAGCCGCAATAATCCTCCCATCCGCTAAGATAAAATCTTGTAGGTCATTCATGTTGCTCCAGCCAATGGGAGCCATACCACCAGGTGCCGTCAATGGGTCCAAACCAATGAGCCGCACATCACCGATGCGCCCTTCGATCACGGGGCTGACTAGCCAACCACCGCGGCGTAGCCTGATATAAGTGTCTTGCCCTATTGGCAGCCCATCGCGGTGCACAAGCCGATCAAATTGCACCTCGCCTAATGTGGCAGAAGCCGCGTCATAGCTTGCGCGCGCTTCTGCATTGATAGCCTGTACGCTTGACCAAAGCGCAGTCGCCAATGCAAGTCCCGCAAGCAAGGTAAACAATTGTAGCGGACTGCGCCACCAATGACCCCACAACGCTGCGAAGGTAACTGCTATCATTCGATTTGACCTACCCGCAGGTGTACTCGACTATCTAAACGCGCAGCGAGAGCCGTCGAATGTGTGACCATTAAAAGACCTGCGCCTGCCTCTGTCACAAGCGACAACAGCATATCCATGACATTCGAAGCTGTGTCTTCGTCCAAATTTCCGGTCGGCTCGTCCGCCAATACCAACCGAGGTCGAGACGCCAAAGTGCGGGCAATCGCCACCCGCTGTTGTTGACCTCCAGACAATTGCTCAGGGTATTTTGCCACCTGCGACGTCAACCCGAAGCGGTCGATCAGTACGTCGACCCAATCAGCATCATACTTCCCTGCAAGCCGCGCCTGAAACGCAATATTGGACGCAACTGTGAGGCTAGGGATAAGATTGAATTGCTGAAATACAATGCCAACCGTCCCGCGCCGAAGCCCTGCGCGACCCGCATCGTCCATGGCTAAAATGTCGGCGCCATCAATAAAAATCTGCCCCTGATCAGCTGAATCTAATCCACCGATTAAATGCAATAGCGTACTTTTTCCGCTACCTGACTCACCTGTAAGCGCAAGACTTTGGCCGCTATCCAGCGACAGATCAACACCGCGTAGGACAACAGTACTACCACCGACCGTCCTGAATGTTTTATGCACTTCTCGCGCAGTAAGCAGCATGTCAATACCTTCCGTTCTGCCACTAAGCTAGCACAGACAGCCCGATTGGAAAGTTCAACCAGCAGTGCTGTCAGCACCAACGCGAACAACCATCGGATTGCCAGCACAACTTTCATCTATGCGATCAATAATTGACGCCACTTAGCGAGAGCAGCAGCACGGTTTAGCTTGAAATTGGTGCGTGAATAGAGATGGCGTTCCTGCAGGCCGTCACAGGGTGTTCATCTCCTATCTCATCCACCAACAATCAGTTAACTCTATGTAATCATTGGATACAGGATACCTTAGTTCACTACAATAAGGCGCATATTGGTCAGTAATCTGGTCAGTAATTGGCTTTGGTGTATTTTGCGCACATGAATTAAATATTTAGACTTTATCTGTATGCTTAATTGCTAGGTTTTGAGTTCCCAATATGAACTTTAATTATTTTAACTTTTTCGAAGTTTTTTTGCTGATCTCAGGATCGACCTGAAAAAAGCTTATTAATACTTGTTCAAGCTTCCAACACTTGGAGGACAGTCAGCACACCAGACACCAAAAACGACCGCTCCCTAGCTTATATAATGGAGGATGGCCGATTTTGTTGTCTCACATCTTAGTCCTAATAAGCCGCAAAGTATCTTACTGTGATCGATCTTGTTTGGGCTGGGGCTATGAGCAATCTGAACGAATAAAGGATAATTATGAATATATGAATGGGACCATCTATAACCGCAAAATACAAAAACTGCGTCGAAGTAAGCATTCGAGAAATGTTTGATCTGGCTAATAGTTTTGATGTGAAAAATTTCATGCAGTAAATCCTCCATATCACGAGAAGAAAGGGGGAAACGAACGTACATCATTACGGCAAGTCGGATGACTTCAGGGCTGGTTTTAAAGTAGCAAAATGAGAAGTGTTTTGTAATTTGAGGAAACTACAAATTAGCGCTACCCGCTTCAAGAAAGTTTTATCCGACAGAACCCAGTGATGCACTAACATCCAAGATAGACCAACAAAACGGGGCTGATCATAACTTTTCAACCTGATTGACTCCAATATTTGATCTTGTTATTTTTTGTGATGGCAAAAAATTACAAACTTTCTAAAGAAGCGGATCGCATGTCTCATGATAATGGAACTGCAAATCCAAACTGGTTCCGCCCCGATGTGGATCCGATGGCTATCAGAAAACTAATGCAAAAATCTGATGCTATTGCGCTTCGAGATACTTTTGTTTGGCTTGGAGCAATGTGTTTATCAGCTGGTATTGCTATCGCGCTCTGGCCATCTTGGTGGTCCGCTCCATTCTGGCTCTTATATGGTGTTTTGTACGGATCCGCGTCCGATTCTCGATGGCATGAGTGCGGGCACAAAACTGCATTTAAGACGCCTTGGATGAACAATGTAGTATATCAAATTGCAAGTTTCATGATAATGAGAAACCCTGCGATATGGCGCGCCAGCCATATTAGACACCACACAGACACAATAGTAGTTGGTCGCGATCCAGAAATTGTGTCCATGCGCCCACCTGATTTGTTGCGCATAGCGTTAATGTTTGTTGGTATAATTGATCTATGCAATGCCTTTAAACAAATGTTTTTGCATGCTAGAGGTCGAATTGATCCTAGTGAAGCAATGTATGTTACGCCAAACGCTTATTTCAAAATTTTCATGATCGCTAGAATTTGGCTGACTATATATATGTTCACCATTGCGCTCTCACTCCTAATGTCATCAATCCTCCCGTTAATGCTAATCGGTCTACCGCGCATTTATGGGTCTTGGCACCATGTTATGACAGGTCTTTTGCAACATCTAGGCTTAGCTGAAAATGTTTCGGATCATCGTTTGAATACACGTACTGTTTTGATGAATCCTGTTAGCAGTTTCATTTATCTGAACATGAACTATCACTTAGAACATCACATGTTCACAATGGTCCCGTACTATAATCTTCCTGCGCTCCATGCTTTAATACAACATGACCTTCCAGCACCCGAGCCTTCAATAACTGCAGCCTTCAAACGCTTAATTCCAGTGTTAGTAAAGCAATTAAAATATCATGATGCTGTTATTGTGCCAAAGTTGCCTGTGGGTGCTACGCCTTATAGAGCTGAGGTCGAAAAACTGCAGCCACATGCGGTCTGACCACTATGGACAATCGAAGATTTCTAGTTGTGGCTGAAACGATCAAAGATGGCCGTCCAGAGCAAAGGGGCTTGGGGTCAGGTTCTAATCGATTCCCGCAAGGTGCATTATTGTAAAACGAGTTTTAAAATAGCATTTTGTTTAGGAATTTTTGTCTTTTAGCAGATACCTCAAAACTGTCCAGTTACTTCAAATTAGTTTGCCTAATAAGCTGTGATGGTAAGGGCCTGTAATTATGATTGTTAAAATCATCCATTCGAAACGAAGGTAAATTAACTGAACCACCACCAGCTAAAGCTGCTGGCATCAATAGGAACAGTTGAAACTGTTCTTTTTGAATGAACGCCTTCGGCGCACTTTTGATTTTTCTTGTTCGTCTGGAAGGCGGAGGGTTTAAACCAATTGGTGAAAACTAAATATCAAAGTTGCATTTTTGATATATTGAAGGTTATGGTTTTAGCATGAAACAGAAAAATACACCCCTCTTCGCCGCACGCTTAAATGCCTTCAAAATAGGCTCTGAGACCTATTGGCCAGGAAAAAATTTCATCACCACCTCTGATCTTTTAGCACGTGCAGCGACGGCTGGCGTGAATGCGGCTGATTTGAACTACCCAGATCATTTTGTGGATGACAACCCGGCTGATCTGTTGAAAGCCTTAACTGATAGCGGCATGATACTTAATGGTATCGCAATGCGCTACTATACCAAATCTGGTTATAAACTTGGGGCATTCACGCATCCGAATGCAGCCGTCCGGCGCGCGGCTATTGACGAAACAAAACGCGGCTTAGACGTTTTGGCCGAAATGGGCGGCAATCTGATGACGCTTTGGATGGGGCAAGACGGTTTCGATTATTCGTTCCAGATGGACTATGAGCGCGCTTGGGGTGATACGATTGATGCAATGATTGAGGTGGCCGATCACAACCCTGCAATCGACATTGCTTTGGAATACAAACCCAATGAGCCGCGTGCCTTTGCACTGATGCCTGATGCGGCGACAACCCTTTTGGCAATAAAAGAGATTGGGCGCGACAACACGGGCGTCACTTTAGATTTCGCTCATGTGCTCTATGCAGATGAAATGCCAGCCTTTGCGGCAGCCTTAATTGCTCGGCACTCGCGTATCCTTGGCGTGCATTTGAACGATGGTTATGGAAAGTGGGATAACGGATTGATGGTCGGTGCAGTACACCCGATCCAAACAATTGAATTGCTCGTCGAGCTTGAGCGTTCAGGTTATAATGGTGCTATTTATTTTGACACCTTCCCTGACCATTCTGGTCTCGATCCTGTTAGTGAGGCGCAAACTAATATTGAGATTTTGCAACGGTTGCGAGCTACAGCCGTCAGGCTAATGGACAATGGTGAATTACAGTCCGCGATTGCACGACAAGACGCACCCACGGCGATGCGGATCGTCCAGTCAACAATGCTCGCATGAGCGTACTGGTTGTAGGCTCACTTCACTTAGATGTGGTCTTGTCCGCCCCGCATTTACCGGAGCTTGATGAGACTGTAGCCGGTAATTCTGTCGACTATGTTTTTGGTGGGAAAGGTGGAAATCAGGCTATTTCTGCTGCTCGCATGGAGGCAAACGTGCATTTTGCGGGGCGCGCAGGCAGTGACCTTTTTGGGGACATGATCCGCGAAACACTGACAGCAAGTGGCGTAGACCTATCGCAACTACAGCGCGATATCGGACCTAGTGGAATGAGCGCTGCGATTGTGAATGCTAATGGTGAATATGGTGCAGTGATCGTTTCTGCAGCCAATCTCAATACGGTGGCAACTGATATAATCATACCCCAAGGAACATCGCTGGTCATTTTGCAAAATGAAATTCCCCAAGAAGTGAACATGGAAATAGCCTTCAAAGCCAAGAAGGTTGACGCTGACGTTTGGTTGAACGCAGCACCGGCCCGAGAGTTGCCAAATCGTTTAGTTAAAGTGGTGGATTTGCTAATTGTGAACCAGGTCGAAGCAGAATTTTATTCGAGTTTAAATCGCTCCGTAAAGGTGTTGAAGACGCTTGGTGCGCAGGGAGTTTATTATGATAATGTTCTGTATTCGGGATTTTCGGTTGATGTGGTCTCGACCCATGGGGCGGGGGATATGTTTGTCGGTGCGCTTGCCGCTCAAGTGGTGCGCGGCACTCCTATGGTTGAAGCTATTAGGTTTGCTCAGGCCGCGGCTGCTTTGACGGTTTCAAGTCAACAAGGAAAGCGAAAAGATTTGAGGGTCCAGTCCGTCATAAAATTTTTAGCTGGTCAAGATAGTCTATAAAACTTTGCGGCTGTACCACCAAAAACTTCTGCACGATCTTCTTTGGACATGCTTATCGTCAAATCCTGAGCAATGTCGTGCCAATCGCCATATTCCGCCTGCAACCGGCAAACGGGCCAATCTGATCCCCACATAACCCTGTTTGGGCCAAAGGCATTCAAAACATGCTCTGCGAATGGGCGTAGATCATCTATTGACCAGCCGTTCCCCGCTTCGGTAACAATCCCAGAAAACTTACAAACGCCATTCGTCTCATCGGCCAGTCGTGATATGCCAGAAGCCCATTGAGAAAAAGCATCCTTACCTTTGCGTTGATCGCAAATTTGCGGCTTCATGCAATGATCGTAGACGACTCGCATCCCAGGGTAACGCGTGATCAAGGTTAAGAAATTAGGCAAATGTACAGGGAAGCCAAGCGCGTCAAAGCTAATATCCATATCTATTATGGCGCGAAAGGCCCATTCTATATCTGGGCGCAGCATCCAGTCTACATCTGGAATATCTTGGATCATTGGTCTCACCCCAAGAAATTTGGGGTGTGCTGCAAACCGTTCAAGATGCATCATATCACTGGGTCGCTCAAAATCAATCCATCCGACAACTCCTTTGATGGACGGCGTAGCATCGGCTAGTCCCAACATATATTCAGTTTCCTGCAAGGTTGCGGCGGCTTGCACGAGAACAGTGCCGTCGATGCCATGTCTTTTCAAATATGGCCCAAGATCAGATGGGCCATAGGCACGGTTCAACGTAACGTTATTTTCTGGAATCCAATTGTAGTCACCGCGCAGCGGTTGCCAAAAATGTTGATGTGCATCGATTTTCAAACCAGCTTTTAAAACAAGGGTCATGTTGGAGCATCCTCCCGCATCAAACCTGTGGCCTTCAGGTCTGCCCAAAGTGCTTTGGGAATTTTTGTCTTCGTAGCTTGCAAATTACCCATCATTTCAGACACACCTTGCCCACCGGGAACCACTGCTACATGGGCCGGATGCAAAAGTGGGAACTGGAAAGCCGCATCGACCAGACGAACGCCGTGAGAGGAGCAAACCTCCTCTATTGCGTTGACATGGTCGATGATGTGTTTGGGGGCGGGATCGTAGTTGTAAAAGGATCCAGGTTTAGCCCCTGTAGCAAGAATACCTGAATTATATGGTCCGCCCGTTACAATTCCAATTCCACGAGCTTCGCAAAGTGGCAAAAAGCTATCCAGCGCTTTTTGCTCTAAAAGAGTATAACGTCCCGCCAGTAAGAAAAGATCAAAATCACCTCGTTCCGCAAGGGTTTGACAGACCTCCCACTCGTTCACCCCCCCGCCAATCGCTTTGATGAGCCCTTGATCGCGCAAAGAGATCATTGCGTCATATCCACGACCGCCAAAGAACTCTTCAACGCGCATATCCGAGGCCGCTTTGGACCCATGAGAAAAAGCACAAAGGTCGTGAACATAAAGAATGTCGATTTGGTCAACACCAAGACGTGAAAATGAATGCTCAAACGAGCGCATAACGCCGTCATAGGTGTAGTCAAAATTTTCCCTGCGTTGCGGCACGTCGAACCATTTACCTACACCCGCACGGTGCTCGGGACTACAATATTCGATTAGGCGGCCAACCTTAGTGGATAAAATGTAACTTTCCCGCAGCTTATCTCGTAAAAATGGGTTCAAGCGTGTTTCTGATAATCCCAAGCCGTAGAGTGGTGCGGTGTCGAAGTAACGGACCCCCCCCTCCCAGGCGGCATCAAGAGTTGCACGCGCATCATCATCAGAGATGGCCTTATAAAGGTTTCCCAATGGAGCTGTACCAAAGCCAAGTTCAGTGAACGTAAGGCCACCATTGCCGAGCCGGTCCCAGTGCCTTGTGCGCAACACCATCTCAATCTCCCTATGCTATGAAAGTAAGTTACTCAGTTTTCTTTTGCATGAAAAGCCCATCAATTATAACATCAACATCAAAGGAGAAACGATTTTGAGTGTAAAGCTAAAAAATATTTTTATAGAGACTAAACCGGTTATCGGTATGGTTCATATTGGGGCGCTACCAGGCTCTCCCCTTTTCGATCCGACTTTCGATTTGGTTGAATCTGCGCGTGCTGATCTTTTAGCTTTGCAAAAGGCGGGGTTTGATGGGGTCATGTTTGGCAATGAAAATGACCGCCCATACGAATTTAATGTCGACACCGCATCAACGGCTACAATGGCAGCGATTATTGGCCAGCTTAAATCTGAAATTACTGTGCCATTTGGTGTGAACGTGCTCTGGGACCCGATGTCAAGTATTGCATTGGGAGTGGCGACGGGCGCGGCTTTTGTACGTGAAATTTTCACTGGTAGTTATGCGTCTGACATGGGGCCATGGACACCTGATGCGGGACGAGCCATGCGCTATCGCGATCGATTGGGTCGCCCGGATATGGCACTGCTTTATAATGTTTGCGCCGAATTTGCAGATTCGCTTGATCAACGATCCTTGCCAGATCGTGCGCGCAGTGCAGTATTTTCATCCATTCCTGATGCAATTCTAGTTTCGGGACAAATTACCGGTGAAGCGGCGCCCCTGTCAGATTTAAAAGCTGTGAAAGCCGTGCTGCCTCAGACGGCGGTTATGGCAAATACTGGTGTAAAGCATGAAACCGTAGCTGATGTTTTAGCAATAGCTGACGGCTGCATCGTTGGATCATCTCTAAAAGTTGACGCAGACACGTGGAACGCCATCGATCCAGAACGAGCTTTAGATTTCATGGACCGCGTACGCGCGGCACGCAAATGAAAGACCGTATCAAGCGTGACTTAATGGATCTGATGAAGGTCCCTGGATTGTCTGGCCATGAAGACCGCGTGCGGCGCGATCTGCGCGACCGTTTGCATGCAATCGGTGTGAAAAGCAGGTCGGATCGTTTAGGTAATTTGGTCGCGCATTTTCCTGGCGATGGGCCACGCGTTATGTTGTTCACACATATGGATCAGCTTGGGTTCATCGTGCGCAAAATCGAGGCAGATGGGCGCATTCGTTTGGAACGCCTCGGGGGAGTGCCCGAACGTGCATTAGCCGCTCAAGAAGTTTTAATTTGTGTTGGAAAAGACATGGATGTATCTGGTTTAATTTCAAATAAGAGCCATCATGCGACCACAGCCTCAGAAAAGTATCACGTCACTCCCTACGCTGAGCTTTATGTAGATACAGGCATGTCTTGCTCGGCCGAGGTTGAGGCGGCTGGTATCCGTATTGGCTCGCCAGTCGTTTATGCGCCTCAGGCCGTAGCGCTGAACAATGACCGCATTTGTGGGACCAGTATTGATGACCGAGCGGGCTGTGCTCTGCTACTAGAGGTCGCACGTTTTTTAAAAAACCGTACAAATGGTCCCCCAGTTGATCTAGCATTCACGGTGCTTGAAGAGTTCAACCTTCGTGGCGCCTTGCCATTGGCGCAAAATTTACTTCCCGACATTGCGATCCAGCTTGATTTAATGCTTGCGACTGACACTCCTGATATGGAAGCGCGTGGGGAAATGGTGCTGGGTGGTGGCCCAGGAATGAGCATGTATTCCTTCCACGGAAGAGGCACGCTTAACGGGGTGATTCCGCATCCGGCGATGGTCAATCTATTTGAACGGACTGCTAGTACTGAAAATATTTCTTTGCAGCGCAGTGCACAGGTGGGAGTGTTGACAGACCTATCTTATGTACAACTGGTTGGCGAAGGTGTGGCCTCTATCGATCTGGGATTTCCGATGCGGTATTCGCATTCGGCACGCGAGCTTTGCGATTTGAATGATTTAGTTTCGCTTGCTCAATTGTTAGAGGCGGCACTTGCTCAGATCGGCCCGAATTTTTCTTTAAACCGGGATGATTACACTTGATCAAATTAACTCTAGGGATTGATATAGGCACCTATGAGACCAAAGGCGTTTTGGTGGACCAGACTGGTGAGATCTACGCACAAGCGGCGCGCGCGCATAAAATGCTGGTGCCCAAACCAGGCTGGGCAGAGCACAATCCAGAAGCGGACTGGTGGGGAGATTTTGTTTTTATTTGCAAAACTCTTTTAAGTGAAAGTGGCGTAGACGCCTCTCAAATCAAAGCCATCGCCTGCAGCGCGATCGGTCCATGTATGCTACCGGTGGATGCAAACGGTGATCCATTAATGAACGGTGTATTGTACGGGGTTGATAGCCGGGCCGAATCTGAAGTACGTGAACTAAGCGAGCGTATCGGCGAAGAGACTATAATCGCCCGTTGTGGTAATGCCCTGACGTCTCAGTCTGTTGGACCCAAAATACTCTGGTTGAAGCGGCATCGCCCTGAAATTTTTTCAAAAACATCTTATATTCTTGGTTCAACCAGTTTCATTGTCATGCGCCTCACAGGGGAGGTGGTAATAGATCACTATACAGCAGCTAATTTCTCTCCACTCTATGATGTCACTACACAGTCGTGGGTCGATGATCTTGCTGATGACATCGTGCCATTAGAAAAACTGCCTCGATTAATGTGGTCAGATGAAATTGCGGGCCAGGTCACCAAAGAGGCAGCGGAGATGACTGGTCTTGCCTGCGGCACGCCCGTTACAGTGGGCACTATAGATGCAGCTGCAGAGGCACTTTCTGTTGGGGTGGATAAGCCGGGCGATATGATGATGATGTATGGTTCGACCGTTTTTATCATCCTTCGCGCACAGTCTAGAGTTGCTGATCCACGCATCTGGTATGCACCTTGGTTGTTTAAAGGGGAGCATGCATCAATGGCAGGGCTGGCCACGTCTGGTACACTTACCCATTGGTTTCGCGATCAATTGGCGCGAGATCTATCCGTCAAAGATGCTTTTCCAGCCCTAGCTACGGAGGCTGCCAAATCTCCCCCTGGCGCTAATGGACTGTTGATGTTGCCGTATTTCTCAGGTGAGCGGACACCGATCCATGACGTAAACGCCAAAGGCGCTATGTTCGGGTTTAACCTTATGCACACGCGTGGAGACATGTACCGTGCGTTAATCGAAGGTATTGCCCATGGCACACGCCACGTGACCGATACCTTTACTGACCTTGGTCAGGCACCCACACGTTTACTTGCAGTTGGTGGAGGAACAAAGAATGCCCTGTGGCTTCAAGTGACCTCTGACATAACTGGTATTGATCAAATGGTCTGTGAAAAAACCTCAGGGGCAAGCTATGGCAATGCATTTTTGGCGGCAACTTCTATTGGTTTGATTAAGCGAGATAGTATCTCAAAGTGGAACCCGGTGGCTAAAACGATAATTGCTCAGCCAAGCGCAACATATGACAAGGCACATGATTTATTTCATAGGCTTTATGAGCAGACCAAGGATATTGCCACAGAACTTACTTAACTGCACCTGCGGCCATACCCTTGATAATATATTTCTCCAGAAAGATAGCAACAATTACAAGTGGAAGAATTGCAGCCGATGAAAGTGCCGCCATCGACCACCAGTTGATCCCCTGTGATCCGGTTTGTGAAGCAACCATGACTGGTAATGTCGAGGCATTACTTGATGTTAGTAGCGCTGCAAAAAAATATTCATTCCAGCAAAGTACTAGCGATAGAATAAATGCGGCTACCATACCTGGAAGCGCTATTGGCAAAACGATCTGCATGAAGGCTCCCCAAATTCCAAGGCCATCGACAAGAGCAGCTTCTTCTAATTCGATCGGAATACCATGGAATTGATCACGCATAATCCAAATTACAATAGGTAAAACCATCAAAGTATACAGTAAAATAAGTCCAATTCTGCTGTCTAATAGTCCTAAAGATTTATATAAAATAAGAAATGGGAGAGCAAGCACTACGGGGGGTAGGATCATTTGACTCAGGAAAAAAAACGAAATGTCTGAGTTTTTCATGAATCCAAATCGGTAGCTGAACCGTGATAGACCGTAAGCAGCTAGCGACCCTAACAGCACTGCAAGAAGCGCTGCAGAGATTGAAATGATGGTACTGTTCCAAAACCGTTTTAGAAATTCTTCACGTACGGTTGAGACCTCTCCAATCAATCGCGGCGAAATTCCAATAGATTCCCAACCTTTCCATCTTGGCGTAAAATCCCACCACGGGATTAGGTTTCCCTTCATAACGTCTGGAGCCAACTTAAATGAAGTTGTTATCGTCCACAAAATTGGAAATAGGCAGACTATCATCCAGATGAAAAGAGCTGTGTATATTGCTATACGGCTCGCCCACCATTTACTTGTTACCCGCCGGTCAGATTCATGTTCTTTAAAAATTGCAGTCATGCAGGCCTCTCCATCCATCGGCTAACCAGTTTCAAAAGTAGGGTCACAAATATCACAATAAGAACAAGATAAACCATGGCCAGTAATGTGCCATAGCCTACATTTGAGCGGTCTCTATATTCGCGAAAGATAAAGCTTGTGACACTGTCGGTTGCACCACCCGGCCCACCGGATGTAACATTTATGATCACGTCGGCTAATTTCAACTTAAAAATAATGCGGATCACCACAGCTGTAACAGACACCGGCAGCATCAACGGAAATACAATCTCCTTAAAACTCTGCCAGCCAGATGCACCATCAACTTTTGAGGCTTCAAGAACTTCACGCGGCAGGGCTTGAAGACCAGCCAAAAGCATAATCATCATAAACGGAATAAAAGTCCACGCGTCCATGGCCATTATCATAAATCGCGCAATCTCAGGGTTTCCAAAGAATGTTGGCTCCCCCCCAAACTCTCGGATAAGACGTGAAACTGGCCCAAATCGGACCTCAAACATGGATTTCCCAATCATCCATGACACCGCTACAGGACTTAGCATTAACGGTAGGAGAAAAACGACACGGAAGAATTTACGGGCCCGGATTTGGGCGTTCAGCAGGAGTGCTAACGCAAATGCTAGTACGTATTCTACGCTCACTGCTAATACATAGTAGACCATATTCTTCAGTGCATTCCAGTAAAAGCTGTCGTTCCACATCTGATAAAGATTGTCAAAACCATTGGGCTGCGGCCCATTTGGAGATGCGAGGTTCCAATCCGTGAAAGAAATATAAAGCGCAAAAAGTAGAGGGAAGATGACAAGGCTTACAACAAAGAGTGCGGCTGGGAGCACAAAAAGGGTGCGCTTTCCCTTCTCTCCATTGACGATGACCTGTGCTAAACAAAGCGCCGTAGCCCAGAGCATATACGCATATAAAATTGGACGCCAAGTTTCGAAGCCAATACTGATATGTTCTGCCTGATATGCCGCTTGCAAGACCGCCATTGAAGCACAAAGCAGCGCAGAGCCCCACACCATTGTTTTGCCGAGACGTTTGCGGGCGTCCGAAATATTATCGGCAGTCACCGTGTGTAGAAGGTCGCCATCTGTATTCATAATGGGTCTCTATAAAAATGGGAGATGTTTGTTCTTTAAAAAACAGGCGGCCCCGAGGCGCCGCCTGTTCAAATTATTAAGAATTATGGTCACATGCCAAGCGATGCTTTGTACACTGAAATCTGGCTGTCACGGCCGATCTGGTCTGTGATTTTCTCCCAAGCTACCGCAATAGCATCTGCGGTTTCTTGCGCAGAGCCATATTGACCCGCATAGCCCTTTGCCAACTCATCTTCTGCCACAGAGTAATATTGGAAGATGCCAGGAATACGCGGTTCAATCGCCGCGTTCGGGTGATTATAGCTATCTGCGTTAGAGCCGAGATAATCCTCGACATATTCACGGTCATAGCCAGCTTCTTCCCACTCATCATACTGGAAGTGTGAATTGCGGTAAGGCTGGAAGCCCGATGGATATGCAGATGCCCAAAGAGAAAGATCTTTGCCGCCAAGATGGGCAGCAGCAGACCAAGCTGCCTTCTTCTTTTTCTCGTCGCCTTCTACGGTTGCCATAACGTAAACACCCCAGCCAATGTAGGCCATGTTTGGTGCCTCGTTTCTGGTTTCCTCCCATGCTCCAGCTTTAGCATTATAGACACGATCGGAAGCTGGATTGACGCCAAAGCCGACAACATCACCGACAACAGATGTGTCAGATGTACGTGCACTGGATCCTACGTCGCCCCACCACGTTAGCATTGAGCCAGTTCCAGCTAGGAACTGTTGGAATGCGGTTGTGCCTGGGTCTGCGTTGATTTGATCAGTGGGATATGCGCCCGCTTCGATCAAATCCATGACGTCTTGGATTGCTTGTACCCAAGCTGGATTATTTACCATTGGCTTCATTGTGTCTGGCTCAAACAACCACGCGGGGCTGTTAGGGTGCTTAGCATATGCTGATGCACGGTTTTCAAGGAAGTAGAAACCGAAGCCACCCCAGCCCTTAAGTGGATCAAGATACCCGTGTGCGGGAAGTCCGGTGAGTGGATCTTCCTTACCAATCAATTCCTTGGATACCTCATTGATTTCCTGCCAAGTGGTAGGTACATCACGGCCAGTGATAGAGCCCGGGCCAAAGTAATCTTTACGATAGGCAAACGTGTGGCAATCACCATCAATAGACACGCGGTACGTTTTACCACCCCAGGTACCAACGGGCGCCTTGAGATAATCTACATAGTCGTCCATGTCGATTTGCTCTTTGACCCACTCAGGCATTTCTGAAGCAAGGCCCTTGCCAAGTACATCACCCTCAAATGGGGCACCCATCTCGATAATATCAAAATCAACGGTACCAGTAGCAATTGACTGCTGAAGGCGGGCGTTATAGTCGCCTTGGGCGAGGTCGATCCAATTGATCTTTGCACCCGTGTAGGCTTCCCATGGCTTCAAGAAACCTCGAAACAGGAAGTTATGTAAATTCTGGTTGTTTAGCCCCATAAAGGTCAACTCAACCCCTTCGAACTCTCCCTCATCGACGTTGCCCTTGGTCGCGCCAAGGCACATTTCACCCACTTTTTGCCAGTCACTATCGGTAGGTGATCCAGCGCCGACACCTGGAATTTTTAGAATTTCAGCTCTAACATTCCCATGCCCACCGGCGAATGCCGATTGAGGCATCATTGCAACCGCTCCAAGTGCAGCAGAGCCTTTTAATACCTGACGCCGGTTCATCTTTTGAGCAGCTTTTATGTAATTATATAGTTCGACTTTCATTTTTAGTCCTCCCAAGGATCGTTAAAAAAATCGTTAATTTGAGACATTAACACATGAAAAAAATATCAATAATTTTAATGCGCTAGCCCCAAGAATCTTCTGATCGTAACAGGATTATGATGTAACAAGAATTAAAGTCAACAAAAGTCGTTAGTTGGCGTGGACAGAGTTTAATGCTTTGGATAGCATCGTAGCTTAGGGAGGCAACGCACAATGGCAAATGTCAGGGTTAAAGAACTTCATAAATCTTATGGGGCTCTGGAAGTAATACACGGGCTTAACATAGATATTATGGATGGTGAGTTCGTTGCTCTCGTTGGTCCATCTGGCTGCGGTAAATCCACATTGCTTAGGATGATCGCGGGATTGGAGCCTATTGATAGCGGTACCATCGCAATAGGTGAGCGTGTGGTGAACAATTTACCTCCATCTGAACGCGATATTGCAATGGTGTTTCAGACCTATGCTTTATATCCTCACAAAACTGTGGCAGAAAATATGGGTTTTGCGCTTAAGGTCGCAAAAACTAGTAGGGCTGAAATTGATCGCCGAGTGAAAGAAGCCGCTGATATTCTCAGCCTGACAGAATACCTAGACCGCAAGCCGCGTCATCTGTCTGGAGGACAGCGTCAGCGTGTTGCCATGGGTCGTGCCATCGTTCGTGATCCTCAGGTCTTCTTATTTGATGAGCCACTGTCTAACCTTGACGCCAAGCTGCGCATTCAGATGCGCACTGAAATCAAAGAATTGCATCAACGCTTGAAAACGACGACCGTCTTTGTAACACACGACCAAATCGAAGCTATGACATTGGCAGACAGAATTGTGGTAATGCAGGATGGAATAATCGAACAGATTGGTACGCCGCTTGAACTTTATGACAATCCAGCGAACGAATTTGTTGCTACCTTCATCGGGGCACCATCGATGAACCTACTCAGTGGAAATTTGTCTGATGGCATGGTAAAAATTGGAGATCAATTTTTTGCAGGGCCAAGTGGGAGTTGTAAGGTTAAACTTGGAGTTAGACCGGAGCATCTAATTTTGGCCAAAGAGGGTGGCCTACCAATGCAGGTCAAAGTTGTTGAACCTACCGGGGCAGAAACGATGGTTTTTTTGCGATATGAAGGCCAGGACGTCACGGCGGTTTTCCGAGAACGTCATACTTTTGAAAGTGGACAAACAATTCACCTCATACCTGACCAAGACCATCTTCATGTGTTCGACTATAAGAGCGGTGCTCAACTTTAATAGATAATTTCAGGAGACTTGGATGCTTAAGGGAATTGATCCAATTTTGAATGCTGACGTGTTGTACGCTTTGCGCGCGATGGGACATGGAGATGATTTAATTATTGCCGATACAAATTTTCCATCCGACAGTGTTGCTAGAGAAACTATATTGGGAGAGGTCCTCCGGATAGACCGCAGCGCCGCTGATGTCATTCGAGCTGTGCTCTCGCTTTACCCCATTGACACATTTGTCGATGATGCTGCGGCAAGAATGCAAGTAGTTGGAGAGCCAAACAAGATTCTGCCGGTGATGGAAGAGGTCCAAGCCCAAGTGACTGCAGTCAACGGTCCTAAGTTGATTGAAATCGAACGCTTCGCTTTTTATGACCGAGCAAAGAAAGCCTATGCAGTGATCCAAACTGGCGAACGGCGTTTCTATGGCTGCTTTGCATTTCGCAAAGGCGTCGTGCCGCCGGATGAGGGCTAATCATGGGCAAAGTTGTTATACTCGGGGTCTTTGTTGCTGATACTGCCTATCGCGCGGCACGGATGCCAAATTTGGGAGAGACCATCATGGGCACCTCCTTTACGCTTGGTCCCGGTGGAAAAGGCTCAAATCAGGCCGTAGCCTCTGCCCGCATGGGCGCTGAAACCCATATTATTTCGAAACTGGGCCAAGACGACTTTTCAAAACTAGCGTTTGATACTTGGAGAAAAGCAGGGGTTATTCCCCATGTGCAGCAACTCAGTAGCTCCTATACTGGCGCAGCTCACATCTTTATCGAAGACAGCACAGGTGATAACGCAATTATCGTTGCGCCCGGGGCTGCAACATTGATTGATATTGCTTTTATTCACGCCCATGCTGCATTGATCGCGGACACGGATGTCTTTGTAACGCAGCTTGAACAACCAATGGATGCCGCCATGTGTGGGCTGGAAATAGCTCGAGCAGCTGGCGTGACCACAGTCCTCAACCCTGCGCCCGCCGCAATCTTGCCTGACGGCATGCTAGCTCTATGCGATTATGTGACACCAAACGAAACGGAGTGTGAATTTTTAACCGGTATTTCCGTTCGGACACAGTCGCAAGCGAAGCGAGCTTGCGACGTTTTACGCGATTTGGGCGTTGGGACGCCTATTATAACGATGGGCGAGCAGGGCGCTTTTGTGCATGGCCTCGGACTTGTTCCAGCTGTGATAGCCGGTAACGTTATTGAAACGACCGGCGCAGGAGACGCATTTAACGGCGGGTTTGCTGCTGCTTTGGCTGAAAAGCGAACACCATTAGATGCTGTACGCTATGGTTGCGCCACAGCAGGGATCTCCGTCACGAAAGCTGGAACAGCCCCCTCGATGCCCAGCCGCAACATGGTCGATAGATTAATGAGATCGGGTAACTGAACCTGTGCAGCACAATTTAGAATTAAGAATAAATTTATACAATTCGCTCATGGCCCCACAAACGACAGGCCAGCCTGTTAGCAAACCCTAATAGAAAAAATCCAAAAACAGACTCATCAGGAATTTCATGGGATAGGAGCATCTTCATGAATAAGAGCCTTGGATTTTAGTGCAGTCCAAAAATCGATTGGAACGTCAAGGGATTGCCAAGTGAGAATTTCTTGAAGTTCATTTTTTGAACGAGGGCCAGGGATGATTGAAGTAACAATTTTATGAGCGAGCGGAAATTGAAGTGCTGCTGCGGGAAGAGGTATGCCAAATTCATTTGCCACCTCAGCCAAGGCCCTGACCTTTTTTATGACTGATTTTGGAGCTGTATCATAGTTCCACATCTCACGGCCAACCAAAATACCAGAATTAAACGGGCCACCACATATAATAGTGGTCCCAGCGAGCTCACAAGCAGGGAAAAGCGCATCAAGCGGTGTCTGCTCCAGAAGTGTGTACCGTCCAGCAAGTAGAAATACATCCCACTGACCTATCCCCAAAGCGTCTAAACAAACTTCATTTTCGTTTACGCCAAGCCCGATTGCTTTCACACGGCCCTCAGCACGCAGTTCAGCCATAGCCTTGTAGCCGCCGTCACTTAAGTCTTTGAAATGCTTTGTATTACAATCGCCATGTTGAAAAACTCCAATGTCATGAGCCAACAAAATATCAATTCGGTCTAAACCAAGCCTTTGTAACCCATCCTCAAAAGCGCGCATTACGCCGTCATAAGTGTAATCATAAATAGGATGAAACGGCAGTGGATCTATCATACCAAAACTCATCGGATTAGTAACCGCGCCAGGAGCCAGCAGCCGCCCCACTTTGCTTGATAGTATGTAATTTTTTCCACGTAATTGATCCCCAATTACACGTTCTGAGCGCCCAAATCCATACCATGGCGCCGTGTCAAAATAGGACATACCAGCGTCAAGGGCACTTGAAACAATTTCAACTCCTTGAGCATAATTAAGATCAGCAAAATTACCACCAAGGGGCGCACCACCCAGACCAATAACATCGATTTTCAGCTGGGTCCTGCCCACTCTTCTCTTTTCCATGCTGTCCCTCTCTATTAAAAATAGCAGAAAATTCAGCCCCCACTGTCCAATAGGATATTTGGATGGTTACAAATTTTTCATAATCTAAACCTAGTATACCACTAAGCGGTGTCCCCAGACAAACATATTTCAACATCAGCAGCCTCACTTCTAATAGAACTCCAATTTAGACAGGACTTTTGTTTTCCCGTAAGCTTGTGTGGTGGACCGCTAGAAGGATCTGTCAAACAAATGAAAACGCGCCTCGGATTGCAGAATATAAAATTGTCCTTACCGCTTCACCTAGGTTAACATTTGCCAAAAGGGGTTAAACAAAAACTGGGCCATTTCGTGGCTTACGTCACCGCCTCGCTCATGCAGTGAACCTTCAATATTGCGAGGCAAAAGCCAAAATTGAACATAAAATACCACCGCCAACTAATGACCTCAGTGCTGGTTTTGAAGTAGCAACCTAAAGATTATTTTGTTATCCGAGGAAGCTAAAATTAGCCCTATACGCTTCAAGTAGCTTTGTATGACAGAGCCAGCCGTATGACTTCAGGGCTGGTTTTAAAATAGCTAAATGGAAAATGTTTTGTCACCCAAAGGTAATATAAAAACAAGCTGACCGCTTCAAGCAAGTTTTATCTGACAGAGCCGATCACCGGGCTTGACAGAGAGGCTGATTAAGCCCCAGCATGATAGAGGAAGAAACCTAAAAGCTGGAATTTAACTTGAAGGTTCTGAAAAATGAAACTCGGTCTAAAAGATAAAGTAATCCTGGTGACCGGTGGCGCCTCGGGTATCGGTCAAGAAATTGTAAAAAAACTGCAAGCACTTGAAGCTATCCCGATCGTTATTGATAGGGTGAAAAAAGTTGAGGTGAAATGGGGGCAAGACAGTAGTATTATCCCTGAGCCCCAATGGATCACAGTGGACTTGGTGGAAGAAGATCCCTGCCGCAAAGCTGTAGGCCAAATAATTGATCAATTTGGTCGCATAGACGGTCTTGTTAATAATGCTGGAATGAATGATGGCGTTGGACTTACTTCAAGCCTTGATCAGTTCCGCTCGTCAATAGAAGCCAATCTTATCCACTATTTTACGATGGCTCATCTATGCCTTGAAGCACTTAAAAAAAACAAAGGTACAATCGTAAATATTGGTTCAAAGGTTTCTTTTACCGGACAGGGCTGCACTTCAGGGTACGCAGCCTCAAAAGGCGGAATTACTTCATTAACGCGCGAGTGGGCAGTTGATCTTGCAGCTTTTGGGGTAAGGGTTAATGCAGTTATTCCTGGCGAAGTAATGACCCCAATGTATGACCATTGGCTTAGGTCTTTTGAAAGCCCACAAGACAAATTACAGGCGATTGCTACGAATATTCCTCTAGAAAAAAGAATGACGACGTCAGCCGAAGTAGCAATGTCGGTAATATTTCTCCTCTCACAATGGTCTTCTCACACAACGGGACAGTTTCTCTTCGTTGATGGTGGATATACCCATCTTGATAGATCTTTGAGCACAATTCACACCTCTTAATTTTTTTGAATAATCTAATAAAGGTTTTAATATGCGCTTTGAATTGATGTTACCTTACCAAATTAAAGAAGCGATCACCAAACATACACCAGTTTTACTCCCCATAGGGGTAATGGAATATCACGGTGAGCATATGGCCGTGGGCATGGACACCCTTGCCGTGACCAAGAGCTTGGATAGGTTAGAGAGCCAGATGGAAGTGGTTATTCTTCCACCATTTAGTTACGGGGCCGCCAGTTATGCAGTGGCTGCTCCTGAAAGCAGTGGCACCTTGCATGTTGATGCAGCAGTACTTGCTCCTTTAGCCGAGCAAATATTTACGGGCCTACTGAGAATAGGCTTCCGAAATATACACGGGGTCATACACCACCAAACAGAAAACTTTTCAGCAGGCATGCCAACTGACTTAGCTTTTAAAGTTGGTGCAAGGCAGGCAATTTTTAAATTCTTAGAACGCACCAACGGCGAGGGTTGGTGGGGCGCGCAAGACATGAATGATTATTATACTCAACATCAGTCAGGGAATGACCCGTTTAATTGGATAAAATTACATCCATTAATGGATGCTGCGATTATCAAAAATTATATTTTTGATCATGCCGGAGAAGGAGAAACTTCGCTCTTAATGGCCCTTGCCCCAGAAGGAGTCGAAATAGCTCGCGTATCGGAAAATAATACTTGGTACACTAAATCGGCATATAACTCATCATCTGATAAGGGCGAAGAGGTTACTTTGAAAATTATAGAGCGTTTGATGGAGCGGCTTAAATCATAATATGAGAATCGTTAGACAGATGAAATTAACCGTCATAATAGACGGGATCCGTTTACATTTAAATAAATTGCATAAAGAGAAGTTGTTGCCGTGATGAAAAGCCTGTTTCCCCTTAGCCCCCCAAAACAAACATTCGATACGATCTCTGGGATCAAGATTTTTCCAACCAAAGTGCCCGCGCTGTCATAGCAATGAATCCCATCCATGGCGCTTGTCCAAATACGATTGCCGGTGTCAATTCGAAATCCGTCGAAAAACCCTGCGGTAGAGGTCGCAAAAACTTCGCCTGCGCCAAGCGTTTTACCATCTGCACCTATACTATGGCGGCGCATGTGCCTGGGGCCATCCGCTTCATGAGTGCCGCCAGTATCCGTGATGAATAATGCTGTCTCATCGGGAGAAAATGCCAACCCGTTTGGCTTGACATAATCGGTAGCCATTGACTCAATTTCTTGGCTCTCAGGGTCCCAACGATACACATTGCAGGCCCCGATCTCGCTTTCTGCGCGCGCCCCCTCATAGTCCATTATGATACCATAGCTTGGGTCTGTGAACCAAACTGAACCATCAGATTTGACAACCACATCGTTCGGTGAATTGAGACGGTCTCCCCGATAGCGATCCGCAATGACTTTGAGCGTGCCATCAAATTCTGTTCGGATAACACGGCGCGAAAGATGCTCGCAGGAAATCAGCCGGCCCTGCTGATCGACAGTATGCCCATTAGAGTTGTTCGAGGGGTCTCGGAATACAGAGACAGAGCCATCTGTTTCATCCCAGCGCATCATGCGATTGTTGGGAATATCCGACCAAATCAGATATCGCCCCGCGGGAAAGTATGCTGGTCCTTCTACCCAACGCCCGCCCGACCAGAGACGCTCAATCTTTGCATGACCGATAATGCAGTCCTCAAAAACCGGGTCGAGGATTTCGTATCCGGTACCGTCAATCGTTCCAAACATAGTTTAATCTCCTGTGTCTTTGGGGCGAATGATGCCTCAGCCAATCGGGCTTATCTGGCCGCCGGGAAAATCTGGGTCTGGACCCGAATGGCCTGATAGGTATCCACTGCATAGCCTTTTCTTTACAACACCGTTTCATGACTTACGTCAACGCCATGCTAATGGGGTAAATCCTCCACATTACGAAGAGAAAGCGGAAAACGAACGTCTAGGAAGTGAAGCTTCAAAGGGCTAGTTAAAACTAGCCCTGAAGTCATCCGACTTGCAGTAATGATGTACGTTCGATTTCCACTTTCTCTTCGTAATGTAGAGGACCTTCTTCATGAACGGGGCGTTGACGTAGATCATGAAACGGTCCGGCGATCATCGCCAATACCGCAGCTGTGAATATCACATGGCACACAACGCCATAAAGCAAGGCGATCGATATGCTAAACGCCCCAGTGGGCGCACGGAAAACATTAAACGCAAGTGAGAAAATTCGCATCAAAGGACGGGAGTCAGAAAGTCTCATGATTTACTAGATAGCGGCGAATAATCCAGCGTCGGGGTCTACCCCCTGCGACAATCAAGCATTTGCGAAGCGTTTCTGCGCACTACGTTTGCGGGTAACCAAGGAGGTTGTAATGACAGATTCTGAACTGCGAACCGCTGACCTCGTGTCACGTTACGGTGTAATGACAAAAGAGACGATGCCGCAGCTTGCATGCACAACGCACAAAAACTGGCCCGTGCGCAACGATCACTGTTTTCAACGCATAGTATTGGACACGGTGTGTGAAGGCGTCTGGTACGATCATCTGCCACGCCCTGCTTATAAACACCTGAGCCACAAACAGGCTTTGCAAGCCGTGGATCTATGCAACGATATAATCGCAGGAAAGGCTAATCTAGTCGCTTTGAACACACAATCATTGAAATGGCGCGGCAAGCTGCATACGCATAGAACAGGGGGATAACATGCCCAAACGCACATCTTTAAAGGATGCGGACATGTTGGTTTTCTCGTAAACCGCCTTTGCCTCGTGACCGGCTGAGATGCGCGACATCAATCAATACTACTCCAATAGTTTTACCCTGAAACTCCGGCTTAAATACCGCTCAGCCGAAGCCAAGAAGCGATCAAAATCATAATAGGGCCGTTCGGGAAGTCAGCGGCTGTCAAACATATTCACTCTCCTTTTTAGCATTTTCAACTACTGTTCTTTCTAAGTAATGCCGGATGCATTCATTAATGGCGTCCGCATGTTGCCAAGCACCCAATTGCAGCTACCTACTGAAATGTGCAACAACCACAGCGTGGAGCAAGACCAGATATGACACTGACCAGCACGATCGAACTACGCGATATGATCTTGCCGACGGGCATTGGAACCTATGGCCCTGATAACCCTATGCCGGATCATCATCTACTTGATCTCATTTTATCCATTGCGCCCACAAAGGTTTTGATCCCAAGCGATGGAATGGTCCATGTTTTTGACTACGATTCTTTGATCGTCGACATTCGGACACTCGCCAAAACAGGTCACCGCGAGACGCAAGAATGGCTCATAAGTCAAATTGCACATTTGTGTGCGACATTCGACAATATCCAAGGTGCCGACATCTTCTTGCGCAAATTTCCCATTCATGAAGAAAGTGGCACACTTGGCGTTCGGCTGACTTTGCAACAGGATGATTTGGCGAAACTGCGCAACGCGCCTATTCAACATGGCGTGAATAATGCCACCTCTTGAACCTGCGATACTTTCAGAAGCATTAACGACCAACCCTTTTTTCTTCGCTCATGTGCCAAACTGTCGCCCTAGTCGAACAGCGAGTGGTAATAGCAACCTATTAACTTAGTTAAACCTAAAGACATAACATTTGGAGAAGTCAAAATGCGTAAACTATTGTTGTCAGCAGCACTCATCGTTGTATCCTCAGCTGCTGCGTTTGCTGAAACTATCGAAATTCAGATGCTGAATGTAAACGAAGCTGGTGATAAAATGGTGTTCAGCCAAGAATTGATCCGTGCTGAGCTTGGAGATGTGATCAAGTTTGTTCCAACCGACAAATCCCACAATGCACAATCGGTGAAAAATGCGTTGCCTGACGGTCAAAAGAAATTCAAAGGTAAAATGAATAAAGAGATTGAGTATTTGGTGACCGAGGCAGGTCTGACTGCTGTGGTATGTCAACCACACCAAACCATGGGAATGGTAGCCTTAATTGTAGTTGGAAATGATGTAAGCAACGCACAGGACATTCTGGATGCTGGGGTGCGTGGCAAGGGCAAAATAAAAATTGCTGCGCTCATCGAAGAGGCGATTGCCACTCAACCTTAATCTGAAGTTTATGTGAATTTGAGCAATTAAGTTCTGTTAAGTGCTGATGGCTAATACCCCACCGTTAAAAAATGGTGGGGTATTGGTTGCACCACAAGAAGATCCACCGTTAAGGTCATCCTCAAAAATGTTATAAAAAATAACTTTTAGCCGGCTAAAAGCCTATTCACTGCGTTAAACACAGTCTTGCCACCACACCCCCAACCTAACCCCACGCCCAGCCCCTGATGCGCCTTTAGCAGACCAGAGTGGCCGCAAGAAGTCAGTAGGGGCTAATTTTAGAACACGACTAACAATTCAAACGTTCACGCCAAATACCCAGCCTATCACGGCAGTTACTGCCATCGCGGTTACCCCCCAGCCAACAACCCTCAATGTTGCAGGTAATAACGGCGCACCACCGGCTTTGGCGCCAAGCGCCCCAAGCGCCGCAAGTGCCGCGACAGTAACCACCAATACTGTAGGCGCAATCAGAGCAGATGGTGCAAAAAATGCTGCAATAACTGGAATTGCCGCTGAAACGCTAAAGGTCAAGCCCGAGGTTATTGCAGCCTGAAGAGGATTAGCAATATGAATATCTGACAGTCCTAATTCGTCACGTACATGAGCAGCAAGAGCATCTTTTTCAGAAAGTTCATGGGCAACCGTGCGTGCTGTTTCAGGACTTAGACCTCGGGAACGGTAAATTTCAACCAATTCCTCAAATTTAGCTTCAGGCATATCACGCAGCGCCATTTCCTCACGTTTTATATCGGCTTGTTCGGTGTCGGATTGGGACGATACAGAAACGTATTCGCCCGCCGCCATCGACATAGCTCCCGCAACTAAGCCAGCGACACCAGCAACTAAAATCACACGCGGATCAGGCTCAGCTGCAGCAACACCAACCAAAAGAGCAGACACTGACACAATCCCATCGTTTGCACCAAGAACCGCGGCACGTAGCCAACCGTTACGTGTGATGTAATGGGGGTTGTCAGGATAAGCGCTAGAATGAACCATTAATGTATCCTTCAATTTGGCACTGTCATGTGTGGACGGCTCCTTTTATGCAAGGGTTAATTTGAGTGACTTTGATGTTTGCAGGTTACGGTCATGTGTCGGGCCTTTTGATGCGGTGCACGGCACGGCTGGGCGCTGTCAGACAGATGAGAACTCGCATCAGATTGCTGGCACAGCCTAAATCTATGCGCTCAATAATTGACGCCACTCAGCGAGAGCAGCGGCACGGTTTAGCTTGAAATTGGTGCGTGAGTAGAGATGGTGTTCCTGCAGCCTCACATAGCCAACCTGACGTCACACCCAGCCCTTGTTGCGCCTTTAGCGGACCACTATGGCCTCAATAGGCAAACAGCTGCGTAACCGCGTGCCAAATCAAACAAGTTTGCATCGATGCGCAGGCGTGCGGGCGCGTGACAAAAATAATGGGTGTACGAATATTGTGCAGGCCGAGTATCGAGACGAAGAAAATTGTGTTGCGTTTACACTAATTTCAGGAAGCCACTCTGCGATCTGATGTGGGTTCGCATTACACGGACATCATCCCTCTGAGGAAGTGAAATTAAAACAACGCGGCGGCGGCGGTTCATTAGCGTCCGAGGGAATTTTAAAGAAAGTCAAAACCTTAAATATCTTCGGCGTGTTGCGCTTGTAGGTCCAAAGATTTGGGCAACACTGTGAAACGCATATCGTAAAAAGCTACATTGACATAATTGTTATTGCGCCGCCTTGTGCCAACATGAAACGCAAAACACAGATGGATACGTTTGGTGCAGTTGCACTTACGCTTTTTGCACTGAACCTAGCCTTCAATCAGGTTGTAGTCAAAGTAACAGCTGGAGGCTTTGAGCCTATTTTTGGCGCTGGTGTGCGGTCCCTTGGTGGCATGTTGGTTTTGTTGCTTTGGATGTCTTGGCGTAACGTTGGGATTGCATTGCCCAGAGCTGCAGTGCTTGGTGCAACCATTTCGGGTCTTTTGTTCGCCTTTGAATTCATGTGTCTATTTACTGCGTTGGATTTGACTACTGTGTCGCGGACCTCCATCATC
>Ga0206130_10001712_pt1 | contig 31533 bp, 31 predicted proteins | sample Helgoland_Spring_9_FD_148637 | JGI IMG/M metagenome (GOLD analysis project Ga0206130, IMG submission 148637) | Pelagic subsurface seawater microbial communities from Kabeltonne, Helgoland, North Sea - Helgoland_Spring_Bloom_20160512_1 | ecosystem: Environmental > Aquatic > Marine > Epipelagic ...
GAAAAACTTTCTCACCCTCGACCTTACATCCGGCATCCTTAAAAATCGCGAGCGCTTCCGTGTTCAGAAACTCGATTCCAATGTCTTCCAAGATGGTCATCGCCCCTTCGTGGATGGCTTCAATACCCTCCTGCGTCAGCGGCTCAATTGGGCGGTCTGTGTTTTCCACAATGCGCCATGGCATCTGCTCAATCGCCCCACGATTGCCACGGGTATTTCCCGCACGTCCTCCGCTCCGGCGTCTTGGGGCATTACTCATCATCATCTCCAACGGTTGGTTGCCATCAAAATGCCCGAGTCCTGTGGAGTTTGCGGTCAAATTGCGACATTTTCTGTCCTCCACGGAGACTATCTGTTTTGCGCAGAGATCCAAGCGGGAAGATGGGACACATCTGGCAGCACAGCATCTGCCAGAGGCGTCAGTTCAGCCGCCTCGGCCAATCCCGTCAGCACAGCAACTGTACGCATTCCCGCCGCGCGGCCAGCACGCAGATCATGAGTGCTGTCACCGACCATGACACAGGCCGCAGCTGGAATATCCATTTTATCGGCCAAAGCCAGCAGCGGCGCAGCCTGTGGTTTTGCGCCAAATCCGCTGTCACTGCCCATTACAAAGTCAAACAGATCTAGCGCCTGAACGGACGCGAGATGTGCGCGTGCGGGGCCTTCGGCATCATTTGTCATGACACAAAGCCCAAGATCGATGCGCCGCAATTCAGCTGTCAGTCTGTGCAAATCTGTCACCAGAACCTGCGGCGCTGTTTCCGCCTCCCCATTGAGCCAGCCACATATCTGGCTTTGACCCATGCCCGGAATATGGTCGTGGATCACCGCCGCGATCTGCATGGGGGTGCCTGCAACGATGACGCTGCCAGGCTGCACTCTGCGGGTTTTTGTGTCATAGCCGAGGGACCGCGCAAGCTGCCCGAGCAGCACCCCATCAGAGCCGGCGATGCGTGCCAAAATCTGTGCTGTCCAAATGCCCCAGGTGCTTTGGAAATCAAACAGCGTGCCGTCCTTGTCGAAAATGACACCGCGAATATTCATCAGGTCCAATTTACCTGTTCTGCGCCGGGCAAAGCCTGTCGCGCCATCATAGGATCCATGTAATTGGCAATGCCAGCATCATCGCAAAACCGCGTAACCCAAGCATCATCCATGCAAATAAAATCAAGCAATGCAGCCAGAAACACGGGATCAGAGACCCCTGCGCGCAAATCATGTTCTGAGGCCCCAGATGCGCCCATAAAAATCTCTCGCAAATCATCTTCACCGATCATCCAAGCCAGGGCTTGTACGGCTAAGGTTTGCGCGAGGTCCGGGGTCATATCAGTGCCATTTCTAAGTCTCTATTTCTCTTCATAATCTGCCGCCTGGGCCCAGCGCAAGAGGCGCGACGGCGCTCATTTACGCCCTTGGAGCAGAGCCTGCGCCAATTGCTCGCGGGCCTTGGGCGTCATAGAGGCCAATTTATTAAGCAAAGCCTCCCGCGCGATGACCCGCCGCTCATCGATCATCGTCGCCTCATTGTCCAACACCGCCAAAACCGCCACACGCTCAAAGGGCTCGCTTCTCAACAAATCAGCAAGAGCAGCCGTTACCTGCGCGCGCAGCTCCCGGTCCATATGCCTGTCTCGTCCCTGGGCCTTTTGGATCATACGGCCCAAATCACGCCGATCGTTACGCTCCATGGCCCACACAAGAGGACCTAGGCTGGTCATTGGTCCGCGCGCCCGTGCCTCGTGCCGGGTAGAAACGCTGTCTAGGCGCACGTCCTTATGGCGCCCAGATCCAAAGAAGCCCCCCACCGCGCCCAGCACCAACAAATTGGCCGCCAATGAAACCACCAGGCATATTTTCAACATTCTGTGTGACATGATCGTCCCCTAGCTGTCTTCCCAAATAAACTCAGCCTCAAGCCCAATGCCGGAAAGCTCACTCAGGCTTTCGGTTTGGAAATAAGCGCTGGTGATATCCAACACGGCATCGGGCGGGCTCACACCGATGACCACCCCCGCCGCTCCAGCCATGGCCAGGCCCGCCCCCGCTGGCCAGCCGCCAAATTGCGCGGCAAGCTGAGATAAAAACCGAAATACCGCACGGCGCCACGGCTGGGGCGCCTCAGACTTTGGCAGGGCCGCAGCCGCCTGCGCCTGAAGCCGCGCCAGAAATTCAGGATCCAGCTGCGGCGCATCCCGCTGCGCCGCAGCAAAGAGCACATCTAAATCTTTATCATTCAACGGAGCGGGGGAGAATTCTTTATCCATCATCTTCCAATCCTAACGCCTTTTTCTGCGGTGCCAATGCATCTGCCAAGCTGCGCTTGCCGCGGGACATCAAACTCTCGACCGCTTCAACCGATATTTGCATGATCTGTGCGACATCAGGGTTTGACAGACCCTCGAGATGGCGCAAGACCATTGCCTGTTTTTGTCGATTGGGGAGATCGCTCAACGCCGCCCGGAGCGCCTGCGCCCGCGCACTATCTTGAAGACGGCGCTCCATGTCCGGACCATCATCTGGCATTTCCGGGACCGCATCGCTTGACTGGCGATTGCTCTTGCGCATTTTGTCAATACACAGGTTGGAGGTCACGCGATAGAGCCATGTGGTCACTTTGGCCTGCCCGGCTTGCCAATCCGGTGCCGCGTGCCACAGGCGCAGCAGGCTGTCCTGCGTGATATCTTCCGCCTCCGCCCGGTCTCCCAGCATCCGAAATGCCTGCGCATATACAACAGGCGCCAAACGCGCTGTCAAAACTTGTGCAGCAGCGCGGTCGCCTTGTGCAAACCGCGCCAGGAGCTCTGCATCTTCAAGATTTTGGCTCGCATCAAGGGCCATCATATGTCCTGATTAGGGGGTTTTACGGCTTCGGTAAATGACTAGCCCAGCTGAACGGGCTAGCCAAAAACAGGCATCACTCATCGCTTGACTGGCGCTTTGCTTTGCGATCACGCTTGCCTCTCATGGCGTCAAACTCTTCTTGGGAAATAACCCCATCTTCGTTTTCATCCATGCGATCGAACATCCTTTGCCCAAGTTTCATTTGCTCCATCTCGGCCAGCTCAATAGTGCCATTGCCATCGCTGTCCAGACGCTTGAGCATCCGCTTGGCCCGTTTGCCCATTTTCTTCGCCCGGTCGGCCTTTGCCCGGGCGGTCAGCTCTTCAAGCGTCAGGCTACCATCGCCATCTGTATCAGCCTCAGTAAATTGCGTTGCGCCAAAAGCCTTCACTTCCGCCTGCGTGATTTGCCCATCCCCATTGGCGTCCAATTTAGAAAAATCAGGGCGAGAACCACCATGGTCACGGGCCATCACGGGTGCGCTCGCCAAAATTGAAGTTGCAGCCAATGCGAAAATTGCGATTTTTTTCATTATCATTTTCCTTAGTTTCTTATTTTCATATGCACCGCGCAGGTTTTTGCGCTTGGTATAGGTAAAACGCAGCAGTAATCATTTTCCGTCGCTAAATATCAAAAATTATTGTGGCAGTTTGCCCCAGTGTCATCGCGCGCGCGGCGCTTGATAACGGCAGCATATACAGGAGTTTGTAATGTCGATAAATCGTCCCCTCAAAGCCGCCGTTTTGCGCGGATGGCGCCGTTGCTGCCCGCGATGCGGCAAAGGGGCACTGCTCCACAAATATCTCAAGGTACATGACCGCTGCGGCAGCTGCGGCCAAGAGCTGCATCATCATCGTGCCGATGACGGTCCGGCCTATCTCACGATATTAATCGTTGGCCATATCCTTGCACCCTTGTTGCATGTGGTATTTGTCCAGTTTCGACCCGAGCCATGGATCATGGCATCGGGCTTCGGTGCCGGTTCCGTAGTCCTTTGCCTCTATCTACTTCCACGCATCAAAGGCGGGGTCGTTGCCTTTCAATGGGCGCGCAAACTAAATGGTTTCGGGACGGACGCCTCTGGCAATGTGCTCAAAACCCGCTAGGTTGGGTATATGACACAGACACCTATTCGCTCCGCCGCGACCATAATTACAGTGCGCAACGTGAGCACCTCACCGCAAGTGCTCATGGGGCAGCGCGGATCGAAAGCGGCATTTATGCCAAATAAATTCGTCTTTCCAGGCGGCGCAGTCGATGCGGAGGATAACGTCATACCTCTGGCCAAACCTTTGGTGCAGAGCTGCCATGCGCGGCTACTGCAAGATAACTCCGGCCCCTCACCCGAGACCCTCGCCGTAGCTGCCATTCGTGAATTGTGGGAGGAAACCGGGTTGATCCTTGGCGCGCCCGAGCCTTGGCGTGATGCTCCCGAAGATTGGAGCGACTTTGCTCAGGCGGGCTTTCGTCCCTCGGCTGAGGGGATGTATTTCTTTTTCCGCGCCATCACACCGCCCGGTCCGCCCCGCCGATTTGATGCGCGGTTCTTTTTGGTGGATGCGGATCAACTGGCTGGAGACTTAGACGATTTTTCTGGCGCATCAGATGAGCTATCCCATTTGCAATGGGTGCCGCTGGATGAGGCGCGCACCTTAAATTTGCCTTTCATAACCTCAATCGTACTGGGAGAATTGGCCGCGTTGCGCGAAATCGGTCCACCCGCCTCAGTGCCGTTTTTCAAAAACCAAGATGAAGAAAGCCTATTTCTGCGTCTCCACGGCTCAGAGCAACAGTATCAGTAGCGCCATTGATGCGGACAGTAAGACGATGCCCACAGCCTCGCTCAGGCGCATTTTTTCGCCAAAGACAAAGACCGATATGGCGAAAGACGCCAAGATTTCTACCTGGCCCAGCGCTTTGACATAGGCCGCATTTTGCAAGGTGAATGCAGTGAACCAGGCCAAAGAGCCCAGCAAAGACAGCAATCCAACCCAAATGGCCACGCGCCAAGCGCGGATTACCTCAGTGATTTGCCCCGGTTCGCGCCAACTTAAATAAACAGCCATGCCTAAAAATTGCATTGAGATTGCCACCATGAGGGTGACGCTGGCGCGAGAGAAGACATCGGCGGCGAAAATATGCAAGGTTGCACCACGATAAAAGACGGCGCATGCGCCAAACAGAACAGCACAGGACAGTCCCAATGCAGTGGCTTTATTGAAAAAGCGCGGCCCCTCGGATCCAGCCTTTTGCGGCGTGTCCGAAATGATGATAACTCCCAAAACACCAAGTGAGATCGCCCCAAGCGCCGGCAGGCTCACGCCCTCACCCAGAAACAAAAGGCCGAATCCGGCAGCCAGCAAAACTTCAACTTTCTTGAACGTAATGCCGATGGTGAAATTGCGCTGCTGAAACAGGGCCACCACGCACATTGTGGCGCAGATTTGGCAAAATCCCCCCGCTGCCGAGAAGGCCCAAAATTGCCAATCCATCACAGGCATGCCGTACCCACGCGCCGCCGTATAGCCAATTGCCACCAGAGCAATCAGAGGCGCGGCATATAAAAAGCGCGCAAAAGTGGCGCCGCCCGTTGACAGCGTGGCAATGCGCAATCTCTTTTGAAACATGAAACGCAAGGTTTGCGCTGTAGCCGCCAAAAGGGTGATGGGAATCCATAACATGGATCAAGACTTAGGCGATCCCTCGGTATGAGGCCAGAGCGGATGGGGTACAGGTTCTTTGCACTTCAAGAAATAACGCGCGAAAAGTTGGCAATAGCTATTGTAAATATACCCTTGGTTGCGCTGCATGAATTTCGCTTTTTGAGCGCGATAGACGCCGGGCAAAGCGTACCATGAAATATGCGGATACATATGGTGTACCAAATGGAAGTTATTGTTCAAAAACAAAAACGCGAAAAATCCGCGGTCTTCAATAACAACGGTGCGTGCCTGCACGTCTTCATGGGCGCGGTGCTCGGCAAATGTACGGATCTTGACAAGCGCAAGCCCGGCGTAGGCCGCGAAAAAATAGGCCCAAAGCGGGTAGCTGGTCGCCATGACGATCCAAATCACCAAAGCCGCGGCCGGAATATGCATGAGCCAATCTCGGAGCACCTCCCTACGCCCAGCGCATATTTCACGAAAATCACTGCGCATGAAACAATATTGCGAAATTAGAACGCCGATCAGCAGGCGGCCCGCGAGGGTCGTGTTGAACACATGCAGGCGTTGCAGCCAAGTCGGAAGGCCAAGCCAAATGGCAGGATCTAGATAATTGCTCTCTGGATCATCATATGGATCAGTCAACCGTTCGTCTGAGTGATGGGCCAAATGGGTGTCGCGAAACCGGCCATAAGGGATCAAAAGATTGAGCGAGGCGAACACCAAAGCCGCATTCAGCCATGGATGCTTCGTTGGGTGTCCATGAATGATTTCATGTTGCAGCGAAGATTGCAGCGCGATAATCACCGCAAGACCCGGCACAGACAGCCAAAGCGGACCAAAGAGCAAAACAATCCATCCGCCATAGCAACCCATAAGGGTCGCAAATGTCGGCCACTCGGTGATCAAAGACGGGCGCTTAATATCTGCCATAGGCGCAGGGTAAATCCTTTTGCGCCGTTGTGGAATTAAGAGAATTATGTAACTTAAATCATGTAAGTTAATTAAAATAACCAAATGTGATGAATATGGACAAGCGTGCCCGCTCTGATCTCTTTCGCAATCGACTGCAACAGGCCATGGCCTCTAGCGGTGATACGCAGTCAAGCCTGGCGCGCAAAACTGGAGCGGACCGCTCAACCCTGTCGCAGACTCTAGCGGGCACATCGGCGCGCCTGCCCAACGGGCAATTGGTGGCGCAATGCGCGCAAAGCCTTGGTGTTTCTGCCGATTGGCTCCTGGGTCTGTCTGATAAACCGGGCACCCTCGAACACATTTTGGCGCAGGCCATAACCATGGTCGATGCCCCGCGCGCGCTGATCGACGCACAACTTTTTGCATGGCATCAGGAGGCTGCAGGATATAAAATACGCCATGTTCCCGCAGGGTTGCCTGATATGGTTAAAATTCGCCCAATGCTTGAATGGGAATATGCACCGAGCCTTGGACACACCATAGATCTTGCAATTGCCTCCGCTGAAGATCGGCTCAATTGGATGCGGCAGGCTCAATCTGATTATGAAATTGCTCTGCCCCTGCACGAACTGCAGGGCTTCGCGCGTGCCGAAGGCTATTATAGGGGCTGCCCAAAGCAAATTCGCATTGAACAGCTCAAACATCTGGCCCGCCTCACAGAGCAACTTTACCCCGTGATGCGGATCTGTTTATTTGACGCTCGAAAAATTTACTCATCACCCATTACCATCTTCGGCCCTTTACGGGCTGTGATCTACCTTGGGCAAAAATATATGGTCTTTCGCGTACCTGATCGCATTCAAGCCCTGAGCCAACATTTTGATGGCCTCATCCGCGCCGCAGAAATTGGCACCCGTGACTTGCCGGCGATCATAGACGCTCTGTTACAAGAGCTGGACGCCACCGCAGATTAAACCTTTGGATCTGGATTTTCCGTGTGCCCATCCACAGCGATGACCTGCCCTGACACCAAACGCGCTCCAGTGCTGCATAGGAACACAGCCATATTGGCAATATCTTCCGCGGTGACTAGACTGCGCATCGAAGTTCCAGAGGCATAGCCGTCATAGATGCGCTGCACGTCCGTGCCTTTAGCGGCCGCCTCACGCTCCATTACCCCTTGCATCCGCGGCCCTTCAACTGCACCGGGACAAATCGCATTGGAGCGCACGCCCTCAGGCCCCCATTCCATTGCCAGGGTCTTCATCAATCCGATGATACCCCATTTCGCCGCCGCGTAGGGCGCCCGATTGGGGTAGCCATAAATTCCAGCGGTAGAGGAGGTCAACACCATCGCACCACGCGCCGACTTGAGCATAGGCCCACCATATTTTGCCGAAAGAAAAGCGCCTTCCAAGTTGACCGATACGCAGCGCTGCCAGGCAGATAGATCAATCTCTTCAACGGCCGCCGTCGGCCCAGCAATCCCCGCATTGGCGCATATCGCCTCAAGCCGGCCCCAAGTCTTGTGAATCTCCGCAAACAGATCGGCGACCTGCGTTTCATCGCTGGCATCAACCAAGCTTTTTTGCCACTCCACCGGGCAAGCGTCCAAACTGGCAGCCTCCACATCCGTCACCCAGACCCGAAAGCCCGCAGCCGCAAAGGCTTGCCCCATTGCCCAGCCAATGCCATTGCCCCCGGCCGTAATCAAAACCCCGTTCATTTGCGCCCCACACTGCGCCCCAAGCCTTCGGGCCGTTCAAGCGCACAATGGGCCGTGGCAATACGCTGTAAGTTTTCCGCAACCTGCGCTGCGGGTTCGCTGGCTTTGCGGGTTTTAAGCGACACATGGATCAGCATATGCTCACCCGTGGCCAACAGCCGGTCCCCCTCAAACATCTGATGGAAGAGATGCATTTTCTTGCCCGCCCCTTCGGCACAATAGGTCTCAACCCGGATCACTTTGCCCGCATGTACTTCGTCAATATGCCGGATATGGGTCTCGGCAGTGAAATAACTGCCACCTGCGGTAATATAGGCCGCATCACAGCCAACGATCTCCATAAATCGATCGGTGGCGTCGCCAAAGGCCTGCAAATAGCGCGCTTCATTCATGTGGCCGTTGTAATCGGTCCAATCCAAAGGGACCGCACGGCGCAGAGTTTCAGTCAAACCGCCCGCGTGCAAATCCGCCGCATGCCGCACCATGCCCGCTTGTGCGCTGAGTTGCTGATCTTGGTTCTTGAGCAACGCTCCAGCGCCCCAGTCTTGCGCCTTCAAGGCGCGCATCATACCCACCAGATTGTTGTCCCGGATTCGCTCAAGCTCGCGGATAGAATGCATGCCCGATTGCGCATCTGACTGGTCAGAAATCATATCCACCAAGTCATCCGTAAACTCTGGCACATCCATCAATTTTGTCCATGGCCATTTCAGAGCTGGGCCAAATTGCGCCATGAAATGTCGCATGCCCGCTTCCCCGCCTGCCACGCGATAGGTTTCAAATAATCCCATTTGCGCCCAGCGAATGCCAAAGCCATAGCGGATGGCATTATCAATCTCTTCGGTGGTGGCAACGCCATCTTTGATCAGCCAAAGAGCCTCGCGCCAGACCGCCTCCAAGAAACGATCTGCAATATGAGCATCAATCTCCTTGCGCACGCGCAGAGGATACATTCCCATCTGGCGCAAAATATTCTCCGCACGCGCGACAATCGCAAGGTCACTTTGCTCTGTCGGCACCACCTCAATCAGCGGCAAAAGATAGACGGGGTTAAAAGGATGGCACACCATGATTTGCGCCGGGCGCAGCGCAGCCTGTTGCAGCTCAGACGGCTTAAAGCCGGAGGTTGAAGAGCCCAAAACCGCCGCAGGATCACAATGAGTTTGAATTATGCGATAGACCTTTTGCTTCACAGTCAGTTGCTCGGGCACACTTTCTTGGATCCAGGAGGCTCCAGTCACCGCGTCAGAGATCTCCGAATGAAAGCTCAAGCGCCCTTCTGCGGGCATGGGCGCCTCATACAGCCCTGGCAAAGAACGGCCTGCATTGGCCAGCACCTCGCCGATTTTGCGCTCCGCTTCAGGGTCGGGATCAAAGACACGCACGTCCCATCCATTGAGCAAAAAGCGCGCGGCCCATCCGCCGCCGATAACCCCGCCACCGATGATTGCTGCGACCTGTGTCATGGCAAAACCCTATCTAAGTGTATTCAAGTTCCAAAAATCAACTGCCAACCGGAGCACGCTTCACAAGCCCCAGCTTTTCACGCACCTCTGCTGGACTGATGACCCTGGCACCCAGATTTTCAATCAGGCTGACCGCCCGATCAACCAGCTGATAGTTTTGCGCCAAAACACCGCGGCCGAGCATCAGATTATCTTCCAATCCGACGCGGACATTGCCCCCCGCCAGAACCGACGCGGCCACCATAGGCATTTGATGGCGCCCTAGCCCGAAAGCGCTGAATATCCACCCGTCGGGAATATTGTTGACCATCGCCATCAGCGTGTTGAGATCATCAGGCGCGCCCCAAGGCACACCCATGCACAGCTGAACCAAAGCATTGGGTTCCAGAACCCCGTCGGAGACCAATTGCTTCGCATACCAAAGATGGCCAGTGTCAAAGGCTTCGATCTCAGGTTTCACCCCCAATTCAGTCATCATCCGCCCCATAGCGGTCAGCGTGCCGGGCGTGTTGGTCATGACATAATCTGCTTCGGCAAAATTCATCGTCCCGCAATCAAGCGTGCAAATCTCTGGGCGGCATTCAGCCACATGCGCGACCCGCTCGGTCGCGCCGGCCATATCCGTGCCCGCAACGGGTGGCAGCGGGTTCTCGACGTCGCCAAAAACCATGTCACCGCCCATGCCCGCTGTCAGATTGAGCACCACATCAACCTCAGCATCCCGGATCCGGTCTGTGACTTCGCGAAACATGCCCGGATCTCGGCTCGGCGCGCCGGTTTTCGGATCGCGCACATGGCAATGCACCACCGCCGCTCCAGATTTTGCGGCCAAAATCGCACTTTCCGCGATCTGCTTCGGACTGCGCGGCACATGGGGGCTTTTGTCCTGCGTCGCGCCAGAGCCTGTAACAGCACAGGTAATAAAAACCTCACGGTTCATTTCTAAGGGCATGATCTTCTCCTTCTATCTTGGGTAATCTGCGAGAGTTGCAAAAGAAAATTTTGCAATATACGAATGATTTTTAATGAAATACGCAAATAACATCTGGCAAGCAGGTTCCAAGCCGCTGCATGTGGGGCTTTTGCTGCTTGATGAGAGCAATATGCTGTCCCTTGCCGCCGCGGTGGACCCGATGCGCGCCTGCAATCGCAGGGCTGATCGCGAGCTATTTTCTTGGCAATTTCTATCACAGACCGGCGAGCCGGTGCATCTCACTTCGGGGATGACGGTGCAGACGGAAAAGCTGCAAAGGTTTGCCGGGGATCTGCTGATCCTTGTCGCCGGTTTTCGCCTCGAGGCCCAGTGCACCCCGCCCCTGATTTCAGCCCTAAGGCGCCAGGTCGCGGACGGCTGCCAGCTGTGGGGCGTCGATGGGGGAAGTTGGATCATGGCCCAGGCGGGGCTCTTGGATGGCCACCGCGCAACCTGCCACTGGGAGGATGCTGAGGCCTTCTCGCGCCGGTTTCCGGCAGTTAATCTGGTGCCAGATCGTTATGCCATCAGCGCCCCCTTCGCCACCACCGGCGGCGCATCTCCTTGTATTGATTTGATGCTGCATCTCATCACCTGCCGCCACGGACGGCCTTTATCAGAGCGCGTGGCCGCTGCTTTTATCTACGATCCGCTGCACACCGGTGATGCACCGCAACAGATGATCGCCACAACGCGCATATCCAGCAAACATCCACGGATTGCGCGGGTGTTGAAGCAGATGGAAAACCTGATAGACAGCCCGCCAACAATCGCGGCCCTGGCCCGCGCCAATGGTATCTCCACCCGCAAATTGGAACTTGAATTTAAAGCGGCCACCGGCCGGGCGCCGGGGCGCTATTTTCTAGAGCTGCGCCTGTCCGAAGCTCGCCGCCGCGCCATAGACAGCGCGCAAAGCGTACAAGAAATCGCGTTGGCATGCGGATTTACGTCACAGGCCAGCCTGGCGCGCGCCTTCCATCACGCATTTGGTCAATCGATCAGCGCCCTGCGCCGTCACCATTAATCAGCGCAAAAAGACCTCTTACTAAATCCATTTTGGCATCAAAACCAGGGCCGGCGGGCGGGAAATATCTACTATAAAATTCTGTTATGCATAGATCTTTCAATAGGGCATCGGATGGGCGCGATGGGCCTTGTTGAGATCTGCAAGCACCTGGTCAGACAACTCAATGTCTTTTCCCGCGATGATATGCGCCAATTGCGCCGCCGTCGTAGCACCAAAGATAACGGAGTCCATGAAGGAACGCCCAGCGCACCAGGCTAATGCCATATGTACCGGATCCAGCCCATGTTTCTGCGCCACCTGCATATAGGCTGCGGCCGCCAGATGGGCCCGGGCCGTATTGCGCCCGCCCAATTCGGGCGACATGCTCATCCGGCTGCCCTCAGGCACCGCATTGTTGGCATATTTCCCGGATAGCAACCCTGTCGCCAAAGGTGAAAAGGCCAAAAGTCCCACATCCTCATTTACGCTTAACTCTGCTAAATCGGTGTCATACATGCGGCACATCAGGGAATATTCATTCTGAATAGAGGCCACACGTGGCCCATGGCCCTCCTCAGAGGCCCGAAGCCATTGCGCCGTGCCCCAGGCGCTTTCATTTGACAAACCAAATGCGCGAATTCGGCCACGCGACACTTCGGTTTGCAGCGCCCCTAGGCAGTCATGCATATGCTGGATCGTCTCGGCTTTGTTTTGCTTTGAGGGGTCATAATTCCAATTTTGTCGGAACATATAGGAGCCACGGTTGGGCCAATGGAATTGGTAAAGATCTATCACATCTGTTTGCAACCGCTTTAAGCTGCCATCAATAGCCGCTGGAATGGAGCTGGCGGTGATCGGCGCTCTGTCGCGGATATGTTTGATCCCCATGCCAGAATGTTTGGTGGCCAGTACCACTTGATTGCGCTTGCCGCTGGCCCGAAACCATTCGCCAACCATACGTTCACTGTCGCCTTGTGTCTCCGCCGTGATCGGATTGACCGGATACATCTCCGCAGTGTCAAAGATATTGATCCCCGCTTCCACAGCCATATCCATCTGCGCAAAAGCATCCGCTTGATCTGTTTGTGTCCCGTAGGTCATCGTCCCAAGACAGAGGTCGGAAATCATAATCCCGCTGCGGCCCAATTCGTTCATTTTCATGCTATAGTCCTCTTGTTTCGTTTAAGTTAGCCCAAGGTTGTCGAGCTGCAAGCTGAAAATCTCTTGAGAACAAATAGAGAACAATATAGTCTGCAAAAATGACACTCTACGCCCCAAATCTGATTTCATCTGTCCGCAGACGGCAGGCGGCCTTATTGGAACTTTGGCCCGGCATTCGCCTGACGCTGGCGCGCGCGCATGAGGCTTGCGGCCAATTTCGGCACAGTTTTGCAATGATGGTGGCGCAAAACACACAAGGGCCTGTATTTTGGGTTACACCAGAGTGGAGCACTGATCGGCTGCACGCAGAGGGGGTCACCCCTTTTTTCTCTCCTGGACGGTTAACCTTTGTGAGCCCCAAACGCGCAGAGGATATTCTGTGGTGCGTTGAAGAGATCCTGCGCAGCAGCGCCGTGCCGCTTGTGGTGGCCGATCTGCCTGGCCTGCCCGCCCTAACCCCTGTGCGGCGACTGCATCTGGCGGCCGAAACTGGCGCGCGTGAAGGCGGCTGCACCCCGCTGGCTCTTTTGCTCACCCCCGGCACAGGCGGTGCACCCGGAATCGAAAGCCGCTGGCATATGGGCCCCATCCCTCAAGCCAGCATGGACAACTGGCAACTCACCCGCATACGCAGCCGCAGCGCGCCCCCGCGCCGCTGGCATATTACGCGGCACGAAGGGCGCTATCAGCTGGCCACTGCCTCGCAAGACCCCCCCCAAATTTAGCCCCCAAACAAAAACCGGACCAAGCTCCAAAAATCAACGCCAAGGAATCAAATCCCACTTGCCACTCCGCACGACCAGGTCGATGGTTGCGCTATGCGACTCATCTTATCCTTTGCGGCGCTTTTCTTGTCCGTCATCCTCTTGCAACTCTCCTCCGGTGGGGTTGGCCCCTTGGACGCTCTCACAGGGCTGGAGCAGGGTTTTACCAAAGGGCAAATCGGCATCTTGGGCTCTTCGCATTTCCTTGGGTTTTTCATCGGCTGCTGGTGGGCGCCCAGGGTTATGGGCAGCGTCGGACATTCACGCGCTTTTGCGGTCTTCACCGCCATGGGCGCCATTGGTATGCTGGGCCATACCTTGTTCGTCGACCCCACCGCCTGGGCCGTGATGCGCATCGCCTCAGGACTTTGCGTGGCAGGCTGCTACACCGTGGTCGAAGCCTGGCTTCAGGCGAAAGCCGGCAATGCCAATCGCGGACGAACCATGGCGGTTTATCGCGTGGTAGATATCTCTGCCGCGCTTGGAGCACAGATGATGATTGGCGCTTTGGCTTCGGTTGAGACCTATCTGGCCTATAACCTTCTGACACTCTTTTGCTGCGCCTCCCTGTTACCGCTCGCCCTGACCAAAGCCAGCCCACCCATTACAAAAGCAGCGCCACGCCTGCGGCCTCTTTTGGCGCTCAGCCGCTCCCCCCTCGCCGTCTTTGCAGTTATGGTGAGCGGCTTGACCTCTGCGGCCTATCGGATGGTAGGACCCATCTATGGCACAGAGCTCAATTTAAACGCCTCGCAAATCGGCCTTTTTCTCGCCGGCTACGTTTTGGGTGGGGCCATTTCACAATATCCGGCGGGCTGGTTGGCCGATAAATTTGATCGCCGTTGGGTGGTCATCGGCATTTCAATTGCCTCGCTGATATCTTGCACCCTCTCCTTTTTCTCACTCGGGGTCACGCAAGTCATCATCGCCTCTTGCTTGTTTGGATTTATCACCGTGCCGATCTATTCGGTCGCCACCGCCCATGCCCATGACTTCGCCGCAACCGATGAACGTGTTGAACTTTCAGCCGCTCTTTTGTTCTATTATGCGATCGGCGCAATCGCCTCTCCCATCGTTGCTGCATTATTGATTGACATATTCGGCACCGGCTCGTTTTTCATCTTTATTGCCGTTGCACATCTGCTTTTGGCAGGCATCGGCGGGTTGCGGTTGCTGCTCGGCGATGTCGCCGAATCCAAAACCCCCTATATCTACGCGCCACGCACCTCTTTCATGCTTGGCCGGCTGACAAAAATCCTGCGCGATCCAGGCTCATCTTCTAAGCCTTAGGGCTGGGCTTTCGGACCGCAGAGGGTTAAATAAGGCCAACTTTATTTGGACGACACTATGAAACGTATCCTGATCACATCAGCCATTCCATATATCAATGGGATCAAACACCTTGGCAACCTTGTGGGTAGCCAGCTGCCTGCGGATCTTTTTGCCCGCTACCATAGGGCGCGAGGCAATGAGGTATTGTTTCTCTGCGCCACAGATGAGCACGGTACCCCGGCGGAGCTCGCCGCCGCAAAAGCCGGCAAACCGGTTGAAGAGTATTGCGCAGATATGCATGCGGTGCAGGCCAAGATTGCCGAAGGGTTTCGCTTGTCGTTCGATCACTTCGGTCGCAGCTCATCGGCACAAAACAAAGAGCTTACTCAGTATTTTGCCGGCTGCCTTGCGGACCAGGGCTTGATTGCGGAAGTCGATGAACAACAGGTGTATTCCCACGCGGATGGGCGCTTTTTGCCGGATCGCTATATCGAAGGCACCTGCCCCAACTGCGGCTATGACAAAGCGCGTGGCGATCAATGCGAAAATTGCACGAAACAATTGGAGCCGACCGATCTGATTGAACCACGCTCAGCCGTATCTGGCTCGACCGACCTAGAAGTGCGAAACACACGCCACTTGTATCTGCGGCAATCATCTTTGCGCCAAGAGCTTAGTGATTGGATTGCGCAAAAAACCGATTGGCCAGTACTGACCACCTCTATCGCAAAAAAATGGCTCAACGACGGTGATGGGTTGCAGGACCGAGGCATCACCCGCGACCTCGATTGGGGCGTTCCCGTGCGGCGCGGCAATGCACCTTGGCCCGGGATGGAAGGTAAAGTCTTCTACGTCTGGTTTGACGCTCCGATTGAATATATCGCCTCCGCCCGCGAATGGGTGGATGCTGGTAAAGGTGATGACTGGCAGCGCTGGTGGCGCACCGATAAAGGCGCAGAGGACGTGCGCTATGTACAGTTTATGGGCAAGGATAATGTGCCCTTCCACACCCTCTCTTTCCCAGCCACAATTCTAGGCTCTCGCGAGCCATGGAAGCTGGTCGATTACATCAAATCATTTAACTACCTCAACTATGACGGTGGGCAGTTCTCCACGAGCCAGGGGCGCGGCATATTTATGGATCAAGCGCTTGAGATCCTACCGCCCGATTACTGGCGCTGGTGGCTCCTCAGCCACGCACCGGAAACCTCGGACAGCGAGTTCACCTGGGATAATTTTCAAGCAGATGTGAACAAAGATCTGGCTGATGTCCTGGGAAATTTCGTCTCCCGCGTCACCAAATTTTGTCGCTCAAAATTTGGGGAAACCGTGCCAGAAGGCGGCGGCTATGGCCCGCGTGAGACCGCGCTGATTGCAGATTTACAAAACCGCCTGGAGAGCTATCAAACCCATATGGAGGCCGTGGAAGTGCGCAAATCCGCTGCGGAATTACGGGCAATCTGGGCCCTGGGCAATGAGTATTTGCAAGCTGCTGAACCCTGGGCCGTATATAAGACCAATCCCGAGGAAGCTGCGACGATCATCCGCCTGTCGCTCAATCTCATTGGGCTTTACGGCCAAATCTCCGCCCCCTTCATCCCCGATGCGGCGCAGACCCTGCGTCAGGCGATGGGCCAGACGGATCCGCTCTGGCCAGAAGATCTGAACCAAGCGCTCACCAGATGCGCGGTTGGCGATGCATTTAATGTGCCGGAAAACCTCTTTGGCAAAATCACTGATGAGCAACGCAATGAATGGTCACAACGCTTTTCAGGAACACGTCCGTGACTTGAGCGGGCCGCTCTCGAGACTGCACAAACATGCGCCAAAGAGCACAATTGTGGACTGGACAAGAGCGGCAAAAAAGACAATAACCCCGCAGATTACATGATCTGTTTTCAAATGCCTGCATAACCAGGGCGAAAGCAGAGCAAATGATTGCCCCAAAACTAAGGTTTGAAGGCACAGAGGCGGGTTGGTAGAGTGGTTATGCAGCGGATTGCAAATCCGTGTACACCGGTTCGATTCCGGTACCCGCCTCCAAACAAAATCCCTCAGAACTTAAACTAAAACAACCCCTTGGAAGGCCAGGCTACCGTCGTCCGTTTACAGTAGTCAAGAGGAGTTTGCGCTACTTTAGTGTGACCGTTTGTGACAGGATTGTGACAGAACGCGCAAACCCCTCTTAGTCTCTACTGTACCGATCTGGATTTAAGTGCAGCGCTAACCGATTATACTGGCGCTGCGCTTGGCTGTCGGCGTTCTCCATTACACCTCATATAATCTGGCATCTGAACTAGCGCCTCTCTGTGAGCCTCAAGGGAACCCCTAGCTTCATAACCAAACGAATTGGGTTGGCTAGTTTTGCAGGTGGGAATCCAAGGTAAAGATTTGGTTTGCGGGTGGGTTTGGTCTCTGGCAGTCTGAGGATGATACTTATGGAGGGTGTGTGATGCGTAATGTTTTGGTTTCCGATGTAACTCCGAAATGTGGAAGATCTTTTGCACGAACGAGGCATTGAGATCAACCATGAAACAGTTCGGTTTTGATAGAGCAGATTTGGTCCGATGTCTGCAGAAGTTCTCTGCCGTCCAATCTTCAGTCCGCAACCATTTCAATCGGGAGCGCCACTTCTACTCACGAGACAATTTCAAGCTCAATCGAAGCGCTGCTCTTACTGAGTGGCGCCAATTATTGAGCGCATAGGTTCAGGCTGCGCCAGCAATCTGATGCGAGTTCTCATTCGTCTGACAGCATCCTTGCCCAATTTCGCATAGCTTGGAGATATATGCCAAATGGTCGGCTTAGCAGGATCATAAACACTAAAGATGCACTCACCGCTGCCACTATTTCTGAAGCGTTTGCGCCCGCCAAGGCTAACGTTGCCACATAGACAGGTACTTGGAATGTAATGAAAGCAATGATGTCGCCAACGAGGTTCGTGAGCCACCGTTGGGGCCGAGTCTTTGAAAAAAACCAATCCCGCCATAGGCCATACGGCCGCGCCGCAACCATCATGACCGGTATACTGATCAGCCTCGCAATCAAAACCTGTGTGGGACCCATGCCTGCAATCAACAACTCGCTCAGAGCGGCTACAACCGTGAAGAAAATAATAGTTGCTGCGGTGTCAACGAAGTAACTCTTCATTAGATATGGCTATTAGAGATCGCTACCTATGTCGAGGTGGAAAGATGCACTGAAAGGTAGCAAACCTGATCGCTGTCGTTTGAGGCGACGCCACAGCCCATGAGGCACGTCAGAGAGCCAGATGCCATGACTGTCGCGGAAGGGTAACAAAACGTATCAGATCGTTTACACGGGTAACTCTGATTTTATTACACGTAAAAATAATTAACACTTCATAACACGTGTTAATATTAATGAAAAATATAGATAATCAGCGAAAGTATGACTGCAAAACAACCCAGTAATATGAATATCCACACTAAGCTTTCGGCCCAAGTTGCCCCCGCAGAGATGTTTCCATAAGAGTTTCTCAAGTTACCAGTTAGTTGCTTTCGCTGTGGCCAACTTACCTCGTGCAGATCTGTTTTTCGTACAGTTTCCATTGGCAACCAATTAAACGAAAAATCGCTAAAAATTACCTCGTCTATTGGATTAATGGCTACATTTCCAATTTCAGAGCGCGATAGTATTTTCTCAGGCAGTATCTTTATAATATTCTTATCACTTTTAACGTTGGAATTTTCTCTATTTTGGTAAATTCCACAATTTTCTTGTAACGTAATTTCTAATTGAAGAATTAACTTTTGCTGATTTATTTCTGCGTCCTGACGGAATGCTTCATATTCCTTTTGCGCCAAAGTAATATGAAGTTCTAAGCGCTCATTTTGTGCAACCCTGAAGCTTTTCTCTTTAAGTTTTGTTTTCAGTTTAGTTTGTACAGAAATATTGTTACTTAAGCCATCCTGCGGTTCAAAAATAATGTTAAATTTGTTTAGAAGACTATCAGTACCAAAGAAGGAGATGCCATTTGCAACCGAAGCGTCCAAATGAGCATTTGCGGTTATCATCTCTCGGACATCCGTGCTATCGCCATCTTCAAACTTTCTGCTGTTCAGGAAGCGGAAATTACTAACATTCAGAAGTAAAGTTTGTGAAAAATTTCTGTGCCGTAACTTATAATCATTTGTGTGAAGGCTCTCTGTTGCCCCCTGACTTACCTCATTGAGGGCAAATTCAGAAGGAACCTCGTCGTTATTAACGACGACTATGTCTCTGTTATAGTGATCATTGTCTAAATTCATGATATACAAAGGTTAAATAGGCGATTTTCTAGTTACGCAAGCGATAGTATATACTTTTACGCAGGCCACACAAGTTAAAGTGAATGCCCCTTTAAAGGTGCTGTCAGACAAATGAGAACTCGCATTAGATTGCTGGTACAGCCTGAATCTATGCGCTCAACAATTGACGCTACTCAGCTAGAAAATTGGCTCTATTCAGCTCGAAATTGAGGCATGAATAAAGGTGGCGTGAAGGGTAATGATACGTATCAGATCGTTTGCACGGGTAACTCTGCTTCAGCGATGGATGGTGCTGGGGTTAGGTGAGCCAAGGGTACTTAATCCTATTTACGCTGTTGTAATTTTTTCTAACTACTCGCTTGCATTCACCGTATCCCACATTGTTACCAAATCCATTATGTAGAGGTGGATTGAGGTAGCTGAGAGATCAGTACAGATAGCGCCTTGGCGGCTGGCATTTCGTCATTTCACTTATTCGTTAGTTAAAATTTGCTCCATGCAAGGCATAACCATATGATTTATATCGTCATTATATTGGATAACTTTTCTAGTAATGGGAGAAGGCCTTTCCTCTCCTTCCAGAGTTGTAAAGCTTTATGCCCTGAGTCCTTAGTGCCGATCTTTTTTTCGATGTCCGAAAACTCTGACCTGACCTACCCAAACCTCGCCACTATCGGCAGCCTTAAGCCTGCGTTCCACCAAGCAAATCCACAATTTTACTCACATGTGCATCAAGTGCATCCGCTTTACCCTTGCCCTCAACATTCAAACGCACGAGCGGTTCGGTATTCGAGCGGCGCAGGTTGAAGCGCCAGTGGGCGAAGGCGAGGCTGACACCATCCGTTTCATCGAGTGACAGAGCATCCGCGCGGTAGGCTGAAAATACGCTTGCAATCGCCTTTTTTGCGTCAGCAACTTTAAAATTCATCTCACCTGAGCTCGGGAAAACCGCAAACCTATCTTTCACCCAATCGCCCAGTGAGCTCCCAGACCGCGATACAAGCTCGGCAATCAAAACCCACGGGATCATCCCACTATCGCAATAGGCAAAGTCACGGAAATAATGGTGCGCTGACATTTCGCCGCCGTAGACAGCCGCATGCGAGCGCATTACCTGCTTAATGAATGCATGGCCCGTTTTGGATTGCACAGCGATGCCGCCTTGTTGCGCCACAATGTCTTGCGTATTCCAAATCACTCTAGGGTCATGGACGATCTTGGCGCCCAATTCTTTTTCCATGAAGATGGACGCCAATAGGCCCACGACATATTCACCTGGCACAAATTGACCAGTTTCATCGAAGAAGAAGCAGCGATCGAAGTCACCGTCAAATGCGACGCCGAAGTCCGCGCCTTCAGCTTTGACAACATCAGCAGTGGCAAGATGATTTTCCGGCAGAAAGGGGTTGGGGATACCATTCGGGAATGTCCCATCGGGTGTGTGATGCACGCGGATAAAGTCTAGCGGTGCACCAAGCGTCAACAACCGCTCTGAAAGCGCATCAAAGGTTGGCCCCGCCGCGCCATTGCCAGAATTCACAACCACTTTCAAAGGCCGCAAGGCTTTGACATCCACAAAGGTGAGCACACGATCCACATAGGCCCTGCGCGCATCATTTGACCTGTCAAATTCACTGGCTAGCTTGGAAACATCATCCCAGTCCTGAGAGCTCGCCAGTGTCTTTATAACTTGAAAATCACTCACATCATCCAATGGGCGCGACCCCGATTTTACGATTTTCATCCCGTTGTAATTGATCGGATTATGCGACGCGGTCACCTCAATCCCGGCGCAGGCACCAAATTCGGTCACGGCCCAATACATTTCCTCCGTACCCGCCATGCCAATGTTGATGACATCGGCACCCGCATGGCGCGCGCCCTGAGACGCCGCGGCCGCAAAGGCTGGGCTTGTTTTACGCGCATCAAATCCGATCACAATCGATTTAGCGACGAAATGCTGCGCAACTGCCCGTCCAATTCGGTAGGCGACGCCTTCGTCTATATTGACACCAATTTCACCGCGAACGTCATAGGCCTTGAAACAGGTCAGCTCGGTCACTGCTTGCCGCTCCTTGACGCTAGCGTCGCCTCAGCGGCAAGACCGGCTTCTTCTTCAAGCGCTTTGATTTCCGCTTTAAGCACTTCGAATTCCTCGCGCTTGCGTTCTATAAAGCTGTGCGTAAGGAGGGACTTTTCTCGAATGCATTTTGGCGTCAGGAGATAGGCATATTGACCTTTACGGGACTTTTTCTTGAAATTGCCTAGCTTCACAAAGCCTTTTTCAACAAGGGCGGAGAGCGCACAATAAGCCGACCCAATTGAGATCCCAACTTCATCCGCCACCTGTCGTGTGGACATCTCAGGGTGTTGCGAAATGAGCCGCATAACCCTCAAGCGAATATCAGCTTGCTGCTCCTCGCGCCGACTAGCCAAAATGGCCCCCAAAACGGCTACCGCAACAAGCCTCGCTACACTTGCAGGCTCGGGTGAAGAGGAATAACGGTACGCTACAAAAATGATCATTACTGTTCAGGAGTGAATGGTGCATCAAAGCGCCCGCCAATTTAACGCGAAAATCTCAAGACAGACAACAAGTCACGCATGAATTTGTGACCGGCCTCTAACTGGGCAACCTCTATAAACTCATTTGGTTGGTGCGCTTGAGAAATATCACCGGGCCCGCACACTACTGCAGAATATCCTGCATCTTGAAATTGCCCCGCCTCAGTTCCATAGCTTACGAAGTGATCGCCATTATCACCAGTAATCGAGCGGACAAGCAATTCGGCTTCGCCGCTACTTTCTGGCTTCAGAGGCGTGACTGCGTAACGGGAGGTCAGAATGATATCTGCTTCCGGTCGTATAGCTTGCATCGCTGTTTTTACCTCCCGCACTTTTTCAGCATACATGTGATCCAAATTTTGGGTATCGTCACTTGGAACTGCTCGATAGCCCATGTTGAACTGGCAATCTTTGGCGGTGATATTATCCGCCGTTCCACCAGAAATCGTGCCAACATGCCATGTTGTGTAGGGCGGATCGAACATCATTGCTAAAGGTTCCGGCTCTTTTGAGCGGTTAATTTCATTCTGCTCTGTTGCCCATTGGATAAGTCTTGCACCCTCATGAATAGCACTAACACCTTGATAATGAATTGAGGAATGAACCTCATAACCTACTACTTCAGTTGTAAAGCCAGAGCCACCTTTGTGGCCTGTTACTGCTTTCATCATGGATGGCTCCCCAACGATTACGGCAGAACCTTTTGGAACTACGCCTTGCATAGCTGCGATCATTGGCGGCGCACCAGTGCAACCAACTTCTTCGTCAAAACTTAGCGCCAATTGTAGTGGCCTAGACACGCCGATAAAGTGCGCCTCGACCAATGCCCAAATTGCTAGGGCATCAAAGCCCTTCATATCGCAGGTGCCACGGCCATAGTACCGCCCATCTTTTTCAACGACCTCCCAAGGATTCGTTTCCCAATTCTGGCCATCGATTGGTACAACATCAGTATGCCCTGACAAAACTATTGCCCCGGCAATTTCTGGTCCAACATGGGCAAATAGGGCAGCTTTATGAGGTTGATCTGGATCAGTCCAACGGTGTGCAGATATCCCATGCGAATGCAGGTAGCTCTCAACCCAATCTACGAGCGGCAGGTTGGTCTCACAGCTTACTGTTGGAAAGCTGATCAATTTACACATCAAATCAAATGGGCTTAAGCGATCAAGATTTTCATTTGCCATTTTAAAATCCATTCAAATAGGCTCGGAGTAATGCAAAAATTATCCACATCAGGTCAGATTAATCTTACCGCGGCGATTACGCTACTTCAGGCCAGTTTCAGTTTCTATCGTATACTAGACGTAGAGGAGCGGTGGGCCTAGGAATTTGTTAGGTGCTGTCAGACGAATGAGAACTCGTATCGAATTGCTGGTGTAGCCTAAATCTATGCACTCAATAATTGACGCCACTCAGCTAGAGCAGCGGCGCGGTTAAGCTTGAAATTGAGGCGTGAGTAAAGGTGGCGTTCCTGGTTGAGGTGGTTCTAGAGTGCCGCTTGGACGTAAGCGAATTTCTGTAAGGTCGGCCCACGCCTAAACTTAAGCATCGCCCTTTCTCGTCGTCGGAACGGCAGATGAGAGTTTTCAGCTCTGTTGTTGACCCAGCGGCCTGTTTCTTGGCGGTCAGCATTTCCTATTATCGTCATCGCTGCGCGGTAAGATCACGGCTTATCAGTTACGATAACGTTTGGATTTCCGTGCTGCTTCATAGATTTTTAGATGAATTTCAATGCGTCTAAGAAGGTGTTCTACATTACGAAGCGAAATTGGAAACCAAACATACAGCATTACAGAAATCCGAATGATCTCAGGGACTGTTTTGTCATCCGATGGCGATAGGTGCCTGTCCTGCCCGCATCAACCAATTTTCTTCTGACAGTACCCTTTAGCCACCTATTTAGAGTTATCGGGTCCTTTTTTGCATTAACAACTGATTACCGTTAACACTTACGAAGGCACCCATGACGTGCATGCCCTAATCTTGGGCCGCGCCCAAACGGGCCTGCAGGCTTTCTTTTAAGCATTCAAAGGAAAAAAGTATGGATCGCGCAGATATCGTTCACGATGCTTTTGTCGCCCGTGTTACCGCAGGTGAATTTCCCAGTGGCAATCCGCCATCTGGCCCTTTGTCAGAGACTGAGGCGGTCGCTATTTTTCGTGCGCAGTGCCTGAGCCGTAACCTTGATCGGCGGTCACGCAAGATGCAGACCGATGGCCAAGGGTTCTACACCATCGGTTCCTCTGGTCACGAGGGCATGGCAGCAGTTGCCTCCGCCCTACGGCCAAACGATATGGCGTTTTTGCATTACCGAGACGGGGCGTTTCAGACACGTCGTTCTGCGATGGTTCCAGGTACGACACCCACTTGGGATATGTTGCTCAGCTTTTCCACCGCGAAATTTGACCCCATGTCTGGCGGACGGCACAAGGTGCTTGGCTCTAAAACAATGAACATTCCACCCCAAACCTCCACCATCGCCAGCCATCTACCAAAAGCCGTCGGTGCAGCGTATTCCGTAGCACTGGCCAAACGGCATCCACCCGAACACAAAGTGCTGGAAGACGACAGTATTGTGATGTGTTCCTTTGGTGATGCATCTGCGAACCATTCCACTGCCCAAGGGGCAATCAACACCGCCTGCTGGACGTCCTACCAATCCGTCCCATTGCCGCTATTGTTTGTATGCGAAGACAACGGAATCGGGATTTCCACCCGCACTCCGCTGGGCTGGATTGGGGCAAATTTTGCCAACAAACCGGGCCTAAAGTATTTCAAAGGAAATGGTCTTGATCTATTTGACACCTTTTATGCCACACAAAAGGCGGCAGAATATGTGCGCAAACGCAAGAAACCAGCATTCCTACACTTGTCCCTTGTGCGCTTATATGGCCACGCAGGCTCAGATTTGCAACAAACCTATCTATCGAAAAACATTTTTGAAGAATGGGAACAGAACGACCCTTTGCTGCATTCCGCGCGATTACTGACAGAAGGCAGAGTTCTTACAACCGACGAAGCACTTTCGATCTATACCGAGACCGAGGAGCAATGCACCCGCGTCGCGGAAGAGGTGATCCAACAACGACGCCTGTCTACCGCTGCAGAGGTGATGGCTTCCATTGTGCCACCCAAGCGGGATTGCAAACCCACGAACGGCCCATCTGCGCGAGCACGCGAAATTGCATTCGACAGCGATATCAAACAGATGTGTAAAAAACAACCAATGTCGCGGCTAATCAACTGGGCGCTAACCGATCTTATGCTTGAATATCCAGAAATTGTAATGATGGGCGAAGACGTTGGCCGCAAAGGTGGCGTTTATGGCGTTACGCAAAAACTTTGTGATCGTTTCGGGCAGGACCGAATTATCGATACGTTACTGGATGAGCAATCTATCCTTGGGCTAGCCATCGGTCTGGGCCACAACGGTTTTATCCCGATGCCTGAAATTCAGTTTCTTGCTTATCTGCACAACGCCGAGGATCAAATCCGCGGCGAGGCTGCAACCCTGTCGTTCTTTTCCAACGGCCAGTTCACCAATCCAATGGTGCTGCGAATTGCGGGACTTGGGTATCAAAAAGGCTTCGGTGGGCATTTCCACAATGACAACTCGCTCGCCGTTTTGCGCGACATACCCGGTGTGATCGTTGGCTGCCCGTCCCACGGTGCAGATGCAGCCAAAATGCTGCGCGAATGTGTGCGATTGGCCCGCGAAGAACAGCGCGTTGTTGTTTTTGTGGAACCTATCGCGCTCTATCCCGTGCGCGATCTACATGATGAAAAAGACAGCGGCTGGATGCATACCTACCCCACCCCGGATCAATCCATTGCCCTGGGCGAGGTTGGTGTTACGGGTAACGGTCCCTTGGCCATCATCACCTATGGAAATGGCCACTACCTATCGCACCAGGCCACCAAAATTTTGGAACAACAGGGTATTGAAACTCGGATTATCGACATCCGCTGGATTGCTCCACTCCCAACCGACGGTATCTTGTCGGCAATCAACGGTGCACAAAAAATACTCATCGTAGATGAATGTCGCGGTACGGGTGGTCAATCCGAAGCCTTGCTTTCCATGCTCACTGAACGCAGCGATTTGCCTGCTGCACGCCTCGCCGCAGAGGACAGCTTTATCGCCACTGGTCCGGCTTATGCCACCACACTGCCCAGCCGTGACAGCATAGTTGCAGCTGCCACAAAACTTTGGAACGCGTTATGAAACAAACCGCAGTTGTTATCGCGCCCGGGCGCGGCACTTATAACAAAACCGAACTTGGCTATCTGGCGCGACATCATCCAAATGCACCTAATCTTGGCCAGTTTGATGCCTTTCGCATAAAGCTTGGTCAGAAAACAGTTAGCGAACTTGATACCGCTGCACGATTTTCTGGCCCTACACACACGCGCGGCGACAATGCATCGGCTCTGATCTATGCCTGTGCACATGCGGATTTTGGGGCTATTGATCGCGACCGTTTTGATATTATTGGCGTAACAGGGAATTCCATGGGTTGGTATATTGCACTGGCCTGCGCAGGCGCGCTTGATCCGATGGGTGGGATGCAAGTGGTCAACACAATGGGAACGCTGATGCAGGAACAGATGATCGGTGGGCAACTTATCTACCCCTTCGTTGACGCGGACTGGAAGGAAATCCCAAATCAACGTGAAAACTTGATGCGCGAAGTCTTTGCTATCAACGCCCGCCCGGATCATGTGCTGGGCTTATCCATCGATCTAGGCGGCATGTTGGTGCTTGCAGGAAACGAAGCTGGGTTGGTTGCCTTTGAAAATTCGGCTCCCGTCCTTCAAGAGAGATACCCGATGCGCCTGCCGAACCATGCAGGCTTTCACACCCACCTGCAAAAACCTGTTTCAGAGCTCGGATTTTCGGCATTGCCTGAACATCTTTTTGATCAACCGAGCATACCCCTGGTAGACGGTCGGGGAGCAATTTGGCAACCCAAGTCGACAGATACCAACGCATTGTATACTTATACACTCGGACATCAGGTTTACGAATTATTCGACTTTACAGCTGCTATTCGTACTGCCGCACGGGAGTTAATGCCAGATGTGTTCATAATTCTAGGTCCAGGTACCACTCTGATCGGGGCGACAGCTCAGGCTCTTATCCGATCTAAATGGCGAGGATGGAATTCAAAATTAGATGTTCAAAAAAAAAACCAAGGTCAGCCAAGACTTTTGTCGATGGCAGCAATGCACACATCAGTTTGATTGCGCTATAGTTTGTGCGTCAAAATAACAACAAAATTTGTAACAAAAACTGGTTGAAACCAACTCTGCATATTGGGCGCCAATATAAATTTTCACAAGGCCTCGAAAGTGACTACTGACGATATCAGCCAAATAGAAACTTGTATCGGATTGTAGCAAAAGTTTGACGCTAACCGGTGGCCTTAAGTTGCTCATGGGTACCCGCAAACACCTCAATTTCAGCATCGGCAGCCTAACCTCTAATTGAAACGCTATTTGGACCGGAATTTCGTTTTGCCGTGAGCCTACGTGTGATGCTGTCAGGCACATACTCAAGCAAGTTCATGATGACAGCTCATTCTCAGGACAATGGCATACGGCGTTCGGCCATAGTTACAAACCAACTGCAGCCAACCGGGATTACGTCGTCGTTAAATTCATAAGACGGATTATGAAGATCAGCGCTGTCTCCGTTTCCAACGAATAAATATGCTCCAGGCCGTTCAAGTAACATTTCAGAAAAGTCCTCTCCACCCATCGATGGTTCAAAATTGCGGTGTGCTACCCCACATACAGACAGAGCTATTTCCGCCGCAAAATCTGCTTCGCGCTCATGATTTACCAATGGTGGCGGACCAGACATGTGAGTTACCTCTGCCACAGCGCCATAACCATCTGCTGTAGATTTTGTCAGAGCATCTATCCGAGCGCGTACGAAGCGCTGAACATCTTTCTCAAAGGTTCTTACAGTGCCACGCAGACGAACGGTGTTGGGTATAACATTATACGTGTCAGTTTCGGTACGAAAACCGCAAACAGATACCACGATATTTTCCAAAGGGTTAATATTGCGAGATGCAATCGACTGAAGCGCAACCACGATCTGTGCCGCTACTAATGTGCTGTCCACACCTTTATGTGGCATTGCACCATGCCCACCTTTTCCATGTACAATTATTTCAAATTTATCAGGAGAGGCCATTTGCGGACCTGTACGCACAGCAAATTCACCGATAGGAAGTCCTGGCAAATTATGCATTCCATAAATTTCTTCGACGTTCCACTTATCCATTAGTCCAGCATCAATCATTGCACGAGCGCCACCACCACCCTCCTCCGCAGGCTGGAATGCTAGTACAATCTTACCGTCGAAATTGCGGGTTTCTGCCAAATATTTTGCAGCGCCTAGCAGCATAGAGGTATGCCCGTCATGACCACAGGCATGCATTTTTCCCGGTATGGTTGATGCGTGTGGCAAATCATTGACTTCTTGAATGGGCAAGGCATCCATATCAGCGCGAAATCCTATGGAACGCCCAGAAGTATTATTTTGACCATGAATTACGCCAACTACACCAGTTACACCAAAACCGGTCACTATTTCATCAACTCCAAATTCTTTGAGTTTGGAGGCAACGAAAGCGGCCGTACGATACTCTTCAAAGCGTAGCTCTGGATGCGCATGCAGATCACGGCGCCAAGTTGATATTTCCTCAAACATTTCGGAAAAGCGATTTAAAATTGCCATCATTTTCTCCATCAGCCAAACAATAAAAATCAGTTCAGTTACTATCTAAGGCAACAACAAACTAAGTTTGTGAAAGAGCAAAAACTACAACCCTTGCTTTTTTATAAAATAATTGTGCAAGATTTTAAATGATAAAAAAACCTAACCTGAATTTGGCGTACACACTGCTAACAGTGCAAGATAACCGTAACCTTTATGCCGCATGGGCCAAAGATTATGAGACTGAGTTTGCTCATCAAATGGATTATGTCTTACCTCAAAAGGTTGCCGAAATATTTGTTGAAATTGGCGGGATCGGACCAGTTCTTGACGTCGGCGCAGGAACCGGCTTGGCAGGTGAGGCCCTACTGAAACTAGGTATTGAATCAATTGACGCATTAGACCTTTCAGGCGCTATGCTGGAAGTAGCATCTAACAAAAAAATCTATAAAAATCTTTTCACAGAAGACATTACTCAACCAATAAAAACAGTTAATTATTTATATCAGGGAATAATATCTTCAGGGACCTTCACTCATGGCCATGTAGGGCCGAATGCGATCGAAAATTTGCTCGCAGTAGCTCAAGAAGGAGCCTGTATTGCGCTATCCGTTAATAAAGATCATTGGTTTAAAAAAGGATTTTCTATAAAATTTCAGGAACTCGATGATAAAATTGAACGGCTCTTATTGCACGAAGTTTCGATATACGGAGATAACTCAAAAGCAGACCATCGTAACGATTTGGCGATCGTGGTGACTTTTAAAAAGGTGTGATCGGTCCCTGAGGTTTCAAGGCGCAAGATGAGGATGCCTGGGTTGTAAGATATCAAAACTGATTATGGCAGCTGTCAAACTAATGGGAACTCGCATCGGATTGCTGGTTCAGCCTGAATCTATGCGCTCAATCATTAAGCTACTCAGCGAGAGCAGCGGCGTGGTTGAGCTTGAAATTGAAGTATGAGTGAAGGTGGCGTTCCTGGTTGAAGTGGTTTTGCAGTGACGCTTGGACGTAGACTAATTTTTATGAGGCCGGCCCGCGCCTAAATTTAAGCATCGCCCTTTCTCGTCGTCGGAACGGTAAATGCGAATTTTCAGCTCTGTTGTTGGCACAGCGGCCTGTTTCTTGGCGGTTAGCATTTCCTATTACCATCATTGTAGAATAGAAGAGATACTGCAATACGCAGAGATCACACAGTGCATTGACGATCTTCTACAAGCACCAAAAGCTAAAATCCCTATGGAGCACAGCTCGATTATGCGCTGACAATCAACATGGACCAGTCAGATTAGGCTGATTAGAAGCCAGTTTACTCAGGCGGTACCTTGTTTTAGTGTTATCGTACGCCTCCAGAGCTTTTCTCTAGGCGTCTAAACACTTCCAAGCGAACAACCCAAACCGTGAAAGTTTCTTGTGAATAAAACTTTACAAAGTCATGCCGCAATGCTTTGTTTTTCGGTATTAATCGCTGGATCGTTTTCTTTTGGATCAATGATTGCGAATGATATTTCTCCGATTGCATTAACGGCAGTACGTTTTGGGTTAGCCGCATGCATTATCGGGCTAGTTGCATTATTTACAAAAAAAATCACCAAAAGCGCTATGCAAACTTCTTGGCGTTATTTTATTCTTGGAGGTACATTTAGCCTTTATTTCGTCTTGATGTTTGAAGGCCTGAGAAGCGCCACTCCAATTTCTGCAGCTGCAGTGTTTACTCTGATGCCAGCGATGTCCAGTTTTTTAGGATTTATTATTTTAAAACAAAAAATTAGTTCATATGGCCTGGTAGCGATTATTATTGGAACCATTGGCTCTCTATGGGTTGTTTTTCGAGCAGACATGCTTGCTTTAGTCGTATTTAGGGTTGGCACAGGAGAACTAATTTATTTTCTTGGATGCATCGCGCATGCATTTTTACCAATCCTTTTTCGCCAATTGAACCGTGGCGAGAACGCTATCATGGTTACTTATGGAATGTTGGTAAGCGGTACAGTGATACTTAGCGTGTACGGTGCGGAAGAAATTTTGCAAACTAACTGGAAAGGGTTAACGTTTTTGATCTGGGGAACGATTGTTTATCTTGCAGTGTTCGCAACGTCGCTCTCATTTCTATGCATGCAATTTGCATCAATTCATCTACCTGCAACTAATGTCATGGCCTACACTTATTTGACCCCAATTTGGGTACTGGTCTTAGAAAGAATTTTGCAACATGAGACCCCGCCAATTTGGATCAGCGGCGGTGTAATCTTATCAATAGTTTCAGTTATAATCCTTTTATGCACATCCCTAAAATCTCAAAACTAAATTATTAAATTTTATAAGAATCTATTTTTTGACAAATTAATCGATCATTATGACCATTTTTAAGAAAGTAGACTTTCAAATAGTCTTCTGCACTGATATTTTTTCAAAGTTTACTCAAAATAATCACGAAAAACGCCCCACGTTACGAAGGGCGTTTCGAAGCACCAAAATTAATCTTTGTATGATCGTACCAGCATCGTCCCGCTGTCTGCGGGACGATGCAAAAATTAAATAATTTTACTTAAGAGCCTTATCAGTAATTAAGTGAGTCCAGGCGCCTGTAGGGGTAGCTGTAATTACAGGGTCATCACCACCAGTCATAAGACTTGAAACTGTGCGATTAAAATCAGCTTCAGATAATGCACCATTACTACCAGCAGTAAGCTTGGCTATCTCGCCCATTTGTATAGTATTATGCTCGACAGTCTGAGCACCAGAATCATCGTTGTCGACAACTATTTGAGCAGCCTCAGCTGTATTACTCTCAGCGTACTTCCAACCCTTCATAGACGCGCGAACAAACCTAACCATTTTATCAACGAATGCTGGATCAGATAGGTTTTCCTCTTTCACAAAAAGACCATCTTCTAATGTCGCTACGCCCTCGTCTTCATATCTAAATACGGTCAACTCTTCAGGCTTCAATCCCTCGGCTAAAACTTGCCAGTACTCATTATATGACATTGCGGAAACACAATCTGCATCGCCTTGTGTTAACGGTAAAATATCCCAGCCTTGCCTAAATACAGAAACACCACCAGCGCTTCCATCTGTTGCTAAGCCAAGTTTATTCATCCAACTTAGGAACGGCCATTCGTTTCCATAATACCACACATAGAGGTTCTTATCTTTTAGATCAGCAACTGA
>Ga0206130_10001715_pt1 | contig 31511 bp, 35 predicted proteins | sample Helgoland_Spring_9_FD_148637 | JGI IMG/M metagenome (GOLD analysis project Ga0206130, IMG submission 148637) | Pelagic subsurface seawater microbial communities from Kabeltonne, Helgoland, North Sea - Helgoland_Spring_Bloom_20160512_1 | ecosystem: Environmental > Aquatic > Marine > Epipelagic ...
GCGATTTGAGTACCAGAGGCTCTGGTTCGTTTATGTGATCAATTATGCTGCTTGTTTTTGATGTTGCAAGTGGCGTTGTCGGATCGTCTGTTTCTTGATCTTTTCCCTTTCTCTGAGAATGGCTTTGTAACGTCCGAAGTAGACGTCGGCGGACGTGTCGTTGTTGATGCTCTCGTAGTAGCGCTGATGATTGTAATGATCGACAAAGGCCTCGAGATCACCGGGCAGACCACTTAGAGGGCGCAGGCTCACGCCAACGACAAACAGCCGCGCGTGTGCAGGCGCGCGTGGCATAAATTGGGTGTGAAAAACAAGTCATCCATAACGCTGAATAGCGTAATTCTACGACACTTGGTCTCGCTGAGTGTCTCGCTGAAAAACACGAAGACCTAATCGAAAACCGCTAAGTTATTGATTTAATGGTGCCCCCACACGGACTGAACCGCGGACCTATTGATTACAAATCAGCTGGTCGACGAAAGGGTTATCGAGGCGTTGAAGAGACTGGATCAGATTGATGATCTAGCGCTATGGTATGAGGGCTTTGACCCAATTCCGCTTTTACAAGGGCTCGCATCACATCAACTTAAGCAAGCCCTAGAAGCATCAGCACTGTCTTATTACAATGATCATGAATATGTCACGTTCATGAGATTATGGCAGGATATAAATGCAGAGGCTCAGCGCCAACTGCTGTGTGACATTGCAGGTTTAGCGGCTCCCAGTTTGATAGACGCGATGTAGTCGCAAAACACATACATGCATTAGAGCACCGTCAGCATTTTTGTTGGCGGTGTTTTTGTTTGTACATCGCTGCGTTGGTGACTGTGGTCAGCTCATATGTTGCAACCACAAACCTACAACACAGTGCGCGCAACACAATTTTTGCAACACAGTATTGCCGGTTTTGCCGCCTTTTTCTGCTTCGTTGATAAATACATGCGGAGAACCACAATGGCATATGAACAGCGCAGACAAGAACGACAGGCACTCAGCGAGCACCTTCTCACGCAAGACTGGGATGTGTTTGGCACGCTCAAGTTTGTGAATGGCAGAACCATTGGTCGTAAGACTGCCAATAAGCTTCTGCGCAGCTACTGGAACAAGATAGACCGAGTAACGTTCGGTAAAGCTGCTGAGCGTCAAGATATGCGGGTGCCACGCTGGTGCTTTGCTCATGAAGGGTCCGACCACGAGAACTTCCACATTCACTTTGTGCTCAAATCAGCTACACCAGACACAGAGCAGACGTGCTGTGTGTTGAACTCAGTGTGGGCGCAGCACCATGCTCAAACAGCTCCGCTGGCTAAGAACTGGATCATGCCCGTGCAGGATAGCTCCGCTGTGGCCAGTTACGTTACACACGAATACTGGCGCAAGGGCAGTGACACGCTGCTAGATGAACTGTGTTGGAACAGAACACCGGTTGATACGATGTCACAGTATCATCATGACCAACAGGCGCATCGCATTCAAAGGGCAGCCAGCCCACTCTGGCTTAAGCAGGCACAACAGGCACTAGACGATCAAAAGGCACGATATGAGGCATGCGGTGATTTACAGATCGTGGAGCGTGGCTAAGCCCCTTCGCGCAGCAAATACCTGAGCAGTTTGAACAACACAGATGCCAAAGGCGCAGGTCTTGGCACATCCTTGTTCACGAGCTGTTGTTCGACCTAACGAAGGTTCAAACACAGAACATTAACACTAGCTCAAACGAAGAGAGTCAAACACAGTTGAAGTAGTACAACAAACACAGCGTCAGCGGAGCAAACCGTTAGACGCTTTTTTTATGGGCGTAGCTTCGGTGTGGATCGCTGCTATCTATACGCCAATCATCAAGTGCTCCCACATCCAACTAATGCGGCACGTATATACGCTATCACCTCATAATCTAATATTATCACCTAAAATCATATACTTGACTGTATTTTCGGTCGTCCAGTGTCTCATTTGAATATACGCTTTAGCTGTAACCAAACAGGTAGGAGCGCACATGACACATCTGGCAAAGCTTACATTCAAAACAGTTGATCGCAGCACCAAGCGCGATCCCATTATAGCACGACGTGACAAACTCGTAGCAGGGCTTAAAGAGCAAAAGCTGGTACATGCAGCCGCACTCAAAAAAGAAGACCATCGCGTTGAACGTCACAAATGGGTCAAAGATGAGTTTGGAGAAGCACAGCTGATCAAAACCATGCGCACAGTACGTCCGTGGTTCTTTGCGCAAGACAGCGGCTGGTATGTGCAGTGTCGGTATGGGGCACGTGTGATTGCGGCAGATGGCACCAACAACGCAGTGTTTGTGAAGTCATTGGCTGAGGTAATAACTGTTCTAGATGCCTTGCTCAATGCAGCTGCGGCAGGGGAGCTGGATGCGGCCATCACCAAAGTGGCAGAGCGGCAACCACGCCTAAAACCCGGTGCAGCCAAGGCAAGTGCCAATGGGTGAGGCTATGACAAATCCTCATGCTACCAAAATAGCAGCACTTAATGATCGGGCGCGTCAGCGTCTCGATCCGTGTCGCTGGGTACTAACGCAAGGCGTTCTAGCCTGTGACCCCATTACAGTTGCTGAGCTATTAATCGCGGTGGAGGACTTCGATGCCTTTACACCAAACAACGACCCATATGGCGAGCACGACTTTGGTGTGATCAAACTCCACGGCAACACGTTCTTTTGGAAGTTTGATTGTTATGACGTGGATCTGCTGATGCATTCACCTGACTCAAGCGATCTCACTGTGACCACACGTGTACTGACCGTCATGCTGGCGGACGAATACTGACACTGAATTAAAACTGGCACAGCCATCATCGCCATGCCACTTATTCTGGATGATAGAGTTTCGGCAACTGCCTAATGATAATGCTGTGATGAAGCATTCGCCTTTGCTGCGAGCGGCACTGCTGACCCTGCAATACGCACAGGATCACGGCTCAATCCCCCTTACCCCCAGCAAAGCATTCAAGCGGATCTTCGTGCATTGGGCAGCAGAGCATTTTGATTGGCCCAATATGGGCTATGACGAGTTGTTCAGCGTGAACAAGGTGCTGAATGAATATGACTTTGCGCCGCTTGAGCTGCTTCATTTCCTGTTGATTGAGCTAAAACTCGGGCGGCACTACAAAGGGCAGTTCAAAATCACCAAACGAGGCGCAGCGATGCTGGCAAATCCCGCGCAGCTACTGAATACCTTGGTGCCTTTTTACATCCTCAACATAGATCACAGCGGTTACAGTCGCAGTGGTGAGCAAGCTTTAGGTACATGGGATGTGTGGTTGAACGTGCTCAATGTCGAAGCAGAGAATGCTGCAACAGAACTTGAGCTGTACAAAGTGTTTTATGGCCCACTTGGAGATGAGCCGATGGCGTGGCGGGCAACGTCTGCGTTTTACAGCTGTGTGTTGCGCCCTCTTTGCTGGGCTGGTGTTTTGCTTGAACACAAGGATCAAGGCTCAATACGGTCTGAAGCTGTGTATCTCAAGACGGTGTTGTGGCCTGCTTGGTTGCAATTGGACACTGACGACATTGTTGAGCCTGCACAGCGGCATTAAATGCTTCGTCAACCGCGCAGTTTTACCTAAGCGCAATCACACAGCCCAAAACCTCATAGAATGTATATTGTATGAGATTATTGCGTAAGTCATTGTAAAATATACGCTTCATGCAAGACGTTTTTCCGGTAGGAAGACCAATACCTCAGACTTTATACTCAAAGCTAACATAACGTTAGGTTTTGAGGAGATAGCACAATGCGCCAAGCACAAACGCTCAACGAGGCTCAGCTGCGCCGCGTGATAAAGTATACGCGCAGTCGTCGGCATCAAGTACGGGATGAGACCATTATCCTTACCAGCTTCTATGCAGGGCTGAGGGCCAAGGAGATTGCTGCACTTACCGTGGGCAATGTGTTTGATGAGGAAGGTAACGTTCGCACACAGTTCATTCTGTCAGCAGAACAAAGCAAAGGTGGGCAGACACGCACGGTGTAGCTCAATCAGCGCTTTCGTAAGACACTGCTGGAATACAGTGCTTGCATAAGCATCACTGACCCACAGCGCCCGTTGTTTGTCAGCCAAAAAGGCGGGCACTTCTCAGCGAACACAATATGTCAGCTGTTTCTAGACATCTACAAGGCTGTGGGGCTCAAGGATGCATCAAGCCATTCGGGAAGACGCACCTACATTACCAGATTGGCCAACAAGGGCGTAGGGGTAAGGTTGTTGGCAGAGTTGGCTGGGCATTCACATATATCCACCACGCAGAGGTACATAGACGTGAATGCTGAGCAGCTGAGTGAGGCGGTAGAGTTACTTTAGGAACTTTCGGCCCAAAGCTGCCGTTCGTCTTCACCATTGATCGCTGCGGTTCGGCCCGTCAGACCGGACTTTCGCTGCGCGTGCTAAATCGGGGGATGGTCGAACTCACATAGTGCGGACTTTGTTGACGGCCTTCAGTGACCAAGGGCCATAACTGCTCAGTGCTTCCGCTACCTAAAAATACAAACCCAATGAATGAACACTAACGAGGGGGCTGTTAGTCTCTTGTTGCTGTTTTTGGTGCTGCAACCAGAATAGTTGCGTCAATCAGACAGCTGAGCATGACGATTGCTGCTGCCTTTGCAGACGTTAATCCGCCCACTTCCACGGTATCCTTGGTGGGCTTGTCGGCCCTTTTGGTTGAAAGTGGCCGGAAGCGGCCATGTAGTCGATTATCGCCGTCTCACAGAACGCTTTACGCTGGTGGACGGAGGGTAGCCATATGATCCCCGTCTCGATACATCATACATCAGCCGATCTTTGTCGCTTGCAGGGCAATGAACCAACTCTTGCAGGCAACAAATGTCAGGTGCAGTGGTTGAGATATATGGCAACACCGCGCTGTGCAGTTTGCCACCCCAAACAATCAAACACATAATCTGCGAAAGATGGTTCTTTCAAATTCTGCCTAACACGGCGGTCTTACGAACCGCATTTCAGAGGTTTGACGTTCTGCGAATAGCTCGATCCGATCGGGTGCGACCAGATCGAGCATGTCCTTAATTACGCAACGCCTTCTAGCTTGCGTGACGCCTGAACAGACGGGCGCATCTTCATGCGCTCGTAATGGGCTTGCACGTTTGGCGGCAGGGTCCAGCCCGCGACGTCTGCAGCCCAATACTGTGTGTAGTACAGCGCTGTATCAGCAATGGTGAAATCGCCCATCAGGTAGTCTTTGCCAGCCAATTGCGCGTCTACAACGTCCAACGCAGCAAGCATCGCCGTCATACCGCGTTCGCGCAGTTGTTCATGCTCGTCGGGGTTCTCAGAATAGGCATCAGGGCGACGCCAAAGACGCCATGACAGCATGTGAACGGTTCCAACGACGAAATCCATCGCCTCGATGGTGCGCGCGATGCCTTCTGGATCGCTGGGCAGCAATTTCTTGTCTGGGTTGGTCATCGCCAGCCACATAGCAATCGCTGCGTATTCGGTCAGAACGCTGCCATCATCGCGCACAAGTGCCGCGACTTTGCCCTTTGGGTTCAGCGCTTTGTACTCGGGTGTTTTTTGCTCACCTTTAGAGAAATCCACGACCTTCAGATCATAGGGCGCGCCAATTTCTTCCATCAGCACGTGAATGCCAATCGAGCAGGTCTTTTTCGCGTAACATAGTGTCGTCATTTCTAGTCTCCCTAGGCCCATTGTTGTCGTCGCGGGCGGTGCGATGTTATCGCTTGATAACTTAAGTCACGCAGGAGTGACTATCAAACGGAAATGACAGCGCACCAAATTAAAGTATTCGAAAATACATATTTTGAATATAAATTATTATCATTTTGTCAGATGCAAGGCGCGCCCTATACTTAGATAAGGCCCAGATATTGGGCAACATGAGGAGACGTTACAATGCTGGATGCACCGATGTTTGACCCAAAAGATTTGCGCAACGCTTTTGGATGCCTGCCAACGGGCGTCACAGTTGTCAGCATGATCGACGAAGCGGGCAAGCCAACGGGCGTAACGGTTGGGTCGTTCACATCCCTCAGCATGTCGCCAGCGCTATGTCTGTTCTCGCTGGGCAAAGCGCAAGCCAGCGCGCGTCTGTTCAAAGAGGGCGTGCCGTTTGTTGTGAACGTACTTTCAACTGAATTGGCCGACCTCGCGTGGCAATTCGCCAAACCGCTTGAGGACAAATGCGAAGGCGTTGCATTGGCTGAAACGCTGGTGCAAGCACCGCGTCTCAAAGACGCCATCGCACATTTTGCGTGTCACGCCCATGCGATCCATGACGGGGGGGATCATATCATCGTTGTTGGCGAAATCCTGGACTACGACCACACTGAAGGTGACGCACTGATCTTTTATCGCGGTCAAATGCAAGCACCCGCACCTCTATGAACCGGTATCCCACGCTGGACGAAAACGCGCTGTCGCAGGATCAACAGGTGATCCACGACGCGATCACCAATGGGCCACGCGGCGTTGTCGCAGGTCCTTTGCGGGTTTGGCTGCAAAGCCCGGGATTGGCGACACAGGCCCAAGCGCTTGGGCAATATGCGCGCTATGACAGCGTGTTGCAGCCCGTCTTGTCAGAGCTGGCGATCATGGTGACGGCGCGCTACTGGTCGTCGGGTTTCGAGTGGTCCCACCATGCGCCGATCGCGCAAAAGGTGGGTGTACCTGCCGAAGCGCTTGAGGCGATTTCACAAGCAAAGCATTTCGCGTTTAGTGACGCGAAGATGCAGGCAGTCTTTGATTTTGCGGTCGAATTGCATTTGTCGAAGAACGTTAGCGATTCGACTTATGACGTCGCATTGAAGGCGCTCGGGCTACAAGCTTGTGTCGATCTGGTTGGGATCTGTGGATATTACACGATGATCTCAATGACGATAAACGTGTTTGATGTGCCGGATGGCGATGGCCCTGCGTTGCCCAAGTTAGACATTGCTTTGGCCGATTATTTCGCACGCTAGGCGACGGTTGCCGCCGTCAATCGCATAATTTCAGTTAGGCGCACATGCGACGATCCATCCGCGTTTTGCGCATCTTCTTCTAACATCCATGACCCAAGTTCGCGCGCTTGCAAATGTGCGCGCAAGGACGCAGGGACGCGTGTTTGCGAATACGTTTCCAAAGAGGTCGCCGCGTGTTTGGCCAGACACAATGCATCCTCTGCCGCCTTGGTCACGCCCATGCCGACGTGGGGGCGTGCAACGCAGGCTGCATCACCAGACAACGCAACACGACCGTCGTGCATGACGGGTGAATGATGATCATAAATCGGTGTGAAGAAGGGGCGCTCAGAGCGGCTTAGGATCTCGACGAACCCTGCTGGCAATGTTGCTTTTGCACGCTCTTGCATGTCTTGCAGAACCGCATCGCGCACCAAAGGTGGGGGTATCGAGATCGGGTGATGTTGTCCCGTTTCATCCGTCAACATATCGCGCAGCAATTCGGCAGGCGCAGGCGCGTACCAAACAAAATTATAGCGCCTGTTGCCTTCGCGCAGATCGTTGTTCTGTCCCGCAATCGGGTAGCCGATGATCTGACTTTGGGAGGGTGTAAAGAACGCGAAGTTAGGGAAAATCGCGCTGTGCACATCGCTCGGCAAATCACGCTCATGCGCGAGGGCGCGCCAGACGACGTAGCCTACGTATTGCGGTTTGATGTCAGGCAGCATTTGGCCACGGATCGCAGATCGAAACCCATCTGCGCCGACAAGCAGATCAGCGGTGCGCGTGGTGCCATTTGAAAACAGCGCAGACACATCATCGGCGGTTTGCGTATAGCCCGTGATGTGCTTGCCAAGGTGATAGGCTCCGTCTGGAACCAAGCGCCGTAGCATTTGATGGATGCGGTCCCATGAGGTCACGATTTGTGGGTAGGGCAGGGTGGCGACGCGGCTGCCGTCCTTGTGAAACGCCACGCGGTCCTGCACCTGCACGCCAAGGTCCGTCAGATCCGCACCGACCGCGCGCAAGGCGTTGTTCAGCGTATCATGGGTTACAATGCCAGCGCCACGACCGGATAGTTCAACCTCGGTACGTTCGTAAATATCGACGTGCCATCCTGCTTTGAGCAAGGCCGTTGCTGCAAACAGGCCCCCGATAGAGCCGCCACTAATGATTGCGTGTTTTGTCATGTTGAGACTCCATCTTATTTATCAACTTATAAATAGTATGGAATCCGTAGGATCAAGAAAAGATCATCTGTTGTGACGAGTCATTTCGTCTGTGTACCAATCGCCGATCTCGCTGGCGGTCATCCACGCGACGTCCTCATGACTGCCCACGTAGTCAAGCAGTTCCTCTAAGTAGCGGATGCGATGGGGCACGCCTGTCACATAGGGATGGATCGAAATCGCCATTACGCGCGCATTGTCAGCGCTTTCTGCATAAAGACGATCGAAGTGATCGCGCCCTCTGCGCAAGAATTCGTCCGAGCTGTGTTGCTGCAACGCATAGACCGCGATGTCGTTCATTTCGACCGTGTAGGGCAGGGTGGTGATGACACCGTGAGGCGTGTTCACCTCTTGGGGCAGATCGTCCAGAACCCAGTCGGCCACGTATTTCACACCCGCCTCGCGCAGCAGATCAAGGGTTTCGTCGGTCTCTGTCAGGCCCGGACTTTCCCAAGATGTGGGACGGGTGCCAGTAAACGCCTCGATGGTGTCCATCGCGGTGTGGATTTCGGTGCGTTGATCGTCGAGTTTGTGCATGGGGCGTTGTAGATGTCCGTGGCCCATAAACTCCCAACCTGCCTCAAGCGCGGCGCTTGCGACGCGCGGGTAGCTGTTACAGACGTTGCCGTTGATTGCCAAAGTCGTGGGAATGTCGCGCGATGTCAGCGCGCTGAATTGACGCCAAAAGCCAGAGCGCATTCCGTATTCATGCCATGACCAGTTCGGCACATCCGGCAACAGTGGAACACCCATAGGCGGGGGTAAAACCGTGCGCGGCATCGGACCTTCAATTCCCCATTCCTCGACGTTGACGATCACCCAGACCGCAAGGCGTTTACCATCGGGCAGATTCAGCTTGGGCCGATCAACAATGGCTTGGTAGGGCAGGCGATCTGTGAGGCGCATTAGAACTCCAAGAAATCTTGTATGGCTGTGTTGAACGCATCGGTTTGATTGAGGTTCGCAATATGCGCGCAATCTGGGATGTCGATATAGTGCGAATTGGGGGTCTTGGCGGACATGTCTTTCATCTCAGCCGAGGGCGCGCCAAAATCGTCAGCCCCCGAAATGAACAGGGTCGGGACGGTCATATCGCCCAAGCGGCGTTTGTAGTCCAAAGTCTGCAAAGCACGCGCGCAGCCTGTGTAGCCCGCGACTGTTGTTTGTTTGAAATCGCTTGCTAGCTTTCCCACCAGTTCAGGATTGGCAGCGAAGAAGTTAGGCGTCAGCCAGCGTTCGACTGTGCCATTCCAAATTGCGGACATGCCACCCTCTGCGATGGCAGCGATCCTATCATCCCAGCTGCTGACAAAAGGCGCAGGATTATCGGCCCGCGCACAAGCACAGACGATTTTGTTAAAGCGATCTGCGTGATCAAGGCCAAGCCCGAGACCCGTCATGCCCCCCAAAGACAGACCGATGTAGTCGGCTTTTTCAACGTTGAAATGATCTAGAACAGCAACTGCGTCTGCGGTCAAATCGTCGAACGTGTAATCGCCCATCGGGGTGCTGGATTGACCGTGCCCGCGCGTGTCATAGCCGATCACGTGATACTGCGCTTCCAAAGCGGCGCGCTGGGGGGCCCACATATCCAGACCTGCGCCAAGAGAATTGGACAGCAGGATCGGGGGGCCATCTTTGCGACCTGTGGACAGCGCGGAGAGGGTGACGTTCCCGCGCTGAATTTCAGTGCGCGCGTTCATCAAGATTCGCCAAGGGCGGCGTTGACGATCGGCATGGTTTTCTCAGCCAGCAAGATCATTGAGTTGCGACCAAGTTCCACATCGGTCCAGTCTTTGCCCGCATAGAGCAGTTTGCCAAAATCACCGACCTCTTCGCGCAATGCGAGTAGATCGTCGGCAACCTTATCAGGGGTTCCCCAGATTATGCAGTCCTCTAGAACGCCGTCCAGCGTAACCTCGTCATCCGCCATGCTTTGATCGGCTTTGAACAGGTTCGTGCGACCGTGCTTTTTCATCTTGGTCAGCAATTGCGAATAATAATAGCGGTAGGGGCTTTGTGCGCCGAATGCGTACTCTTTCGCGGTTGCCAGATCGTCAGCCACAAAAACCGACTTGGCCACGCGCCAATTGGCTGGATCCGCAACACGGCCAGCGCGTTCGCAACCCTCAACATACTTGGGCCAATGGGTTTTTGCCCATTTCTTGAGAAGGAAGTTCGCAGAGATCGGATCCCAACCGCGTGCGGCGGCCTCTGTCACACCTTTGGAAAACGGCGCAACGGCGGTCACAACGATGGGCGGATGTGGGCGTTGTAGGGGTTTGGTCATCATGCCTTGACCGATGGACAACTCCATCTGGGTCTCTGTCGAGATGTTCCAGAACTCGCCTTTGATATTGTAGGGCGCTTCGGATTCCCAAATTTTAAGGATGTGATTGATGCTTTCGAGAAACATCGCGGGGCGATCTGCGTTCAGGCTGCCAAAGGCCTCGGCATCTGTCGCAAGTCCACCGGGTGAAATCCCAAAGATGAAACGACCATCCAGCATGTGATCCAACATCGCCACCTGACCTGCAACTGCGGCGGGATGGGTGTTGGGTAAGTTCACCGTGCCTGTGCCCAGTTTGATCTGTTTGGTCGCAGCGGCAATCCACGCGATGAAGCTGATGCAATGGGTGATGTTTTCGGCGGCGTCGGTTGTGTGTTCGCCAACGTACGCCTCAACAAAGCCCAGCTCGTCAGCGAGCAGAAATGCCGCACGATCTTCGTGCAAAGAGGTGCGCCAATCTTTCCCAACAGGGTGAATCGGCATCGTAAAAAATCCAAGTTCCATCATAGTCTCCATCAAGCTAATTTATATTTAGCCCACGCACCGCATTTGGGAAAATTATGAAAATAGCATTTGAGTATCACAAAATCAGATAAGGGCGTTTGGCAGCAATGTCGCCGTGATTGGCAACGCAAGCACCAGAAACGCAGCCGCTAGGATCAACAAGAAATAAGGGAAAGAGCCCATGAAAATCTTTTTCAACGACGCTGTCGGATCGTCCACTGAACCTTTGACAGTGTAGACCAATAGCCCGAAAGGCGGCGACAAAAGGCCCGCTTCGATCACCAGAATGCCAAAGATCGCGAAGGCAATTGGATCATACCCCATCGCCATCGCAAGTGGGGCAAAGATCGGCACGGTGAGCAGAATGATCGAAATACTGTCGATCAACATGCCAAGGATGAGCCAGATAAACGCCATCAACAAAATGACCATGAAGGGCGCAAGGTTGAGGTCGACAAAGATGCCTTGGATATAGTTCACGCCGCCACCCAGAGCGAGCAGGCGAGAATACATTTGTGCTGCGATCAACAAGAACATGATCGGTGCGGTCGTGCGTCCTGCCTGATACAGGCTTTCCACGATTTCCTTGCCGCGCATACCCTTGATGATGCCGATGACCAGCGCACATATGACGCCAAATGCAGCCGCTTCGGTCGGTGTGAACCAACCCAGCCAAATCCCACCAATCACAACCATGATAAGCGCTAGAATGCCCAGTCCACCAATGAGTTCTGATCGCTTTTCTTCCGAGGTCGGATCGGTCAGCGGCTTGTCGTACGGGGGGGCAATTTCAGGTTTCATGATCGCCGCAATGATCACATAGGCAGAGAACATAAGCGCCAAAATCATGCCCGGAATAATGCCCGCGACGAACAATGCGCCAACGGACATCTCTGTCAGGATCGCCCAGACAATCAGCAATACGGACGGTGGAATTAACATGCCTAAACAGGCAGATCCTGCAACTGCACCAAGGGCAAAGGATTGCTTGTACCCAAGCTTCATCATTTCTGGGTAGGCAATCCGACTGAACGCAGCGGCAGAGGCGATTGAAACGCCCGTGACAGCGGCGAAGACTGTGTTTCCTGCGATTGTCGCGATAGCCAAACGGCCGGGCAAGCGGCGCAGAGTACGGTCACAGATGCGATACAAATCCCCTGCAGCCCCGCTTCGCCAGACAAAATCCCCCATCAAGACAAAGAGCGGGATCACCGCGAAGACATCCTTTCGAATGGCTTCGTAGGCCGTGTTGGACATGATGGCCAATGCGGCCTCTGTGTTGCCGCGGAACATGATGTAGACACCCACGCCAGAGCAAATTGCCAGCGCGACACCGATGTGGACCCCGAGAAGGATCAGCACAATCAGCACCCCGAGCATCATTACTACAATATCACCACCCATGTCGTACGCTCCTAATCTTTAAGTCGTACGAGTGCGCCCGGCGCCTCGTTTTCGTTGACCAATTGGCCTGTCCAATCAAGCCAAATCATGTAGCCGTATGCGAACGCCCCAAAAGCTGACATCGCAGCGATTGCACCGCGCACGGGCCAAGTTGGAACACGCAGGGATCCTTCGCCCTCGTATTCGCCGATCCGGTAGGCGTCCCAGAAGGAGGGAATCGTGCCCCAAATCAGTGCAAAAAACAGTGCTAACCCTAGAAGGGATGCGAAGGTTCGCAGGAGACGACGAAACGCGGGCGGGACGGCGTCCGACAGGATTGTCGTGCGCAGCATCGAGCCGGAATAGATCGCCAAAGGAATTTGCAAGAACGTGATCGTCACGATGGAGTTTTGCAGAATTTCCTTGGTTCCAGGGATAGGGCGCGACAAGAAAATCCGTCCCATCACGTCGCCAAAGATCAAAAACGCGAGTGCGAGTGTCCAGAATGCTGAAAAAATGTGCAGCAAACGGGCGCCGCTTATATGTAGCTTCATTTTGCCCTCCCCGACGCAACAAATGCCAATCTCTCGAACGCTAACCGATGCGGCAAAAGGTTCAAGCGCTTATTTAGCAAGCGATAAATTAATTCACGTTTGACGTGCGGAGTTTCTTGACCGAAGCCCCGCGATGTGCAGACATTGGGTTAGTTAGCAACTGATAAATAAGCCGAAGAGATCGGTGAACAGTGCTGAGTATTGCGGGAATGCCCGCACGTTCTGGGAGGAATAGAAATGAAAAAAACACTAACCCTCGGCTTGGGAGCCCTTGCGATTTCTGCGATTGCAGCCCCGGTTTCTGCCGAAACCTTTACGTTGCGGATTGGCTCGGGTCATCCGAATGGCCCTGCGATCTATGTGACTGATACGGCTAAGTATTTTGTACCCGAAGTGGTGCGTCGTGTTGCTGAAGAAACAGAGCACGAAATTGAATTTGTCGAAGGATATGGCGGTGCGATCGCTGGTGTCTCCGAGACCTTAGAAGCCATTCAAAACGGTATCCTCGACATTGGATCGTATTGCATTTGCTTTGAGCCTGCGAAATTATTCCTGCACAACTTCCCATATTATGCGCCCTTCGGATCGCAAGATTCGGCGCAAGCTATGACAGCCGTGCGTTCGGTCTATAACGACGTGCCGTGGCTTTCAGAGCAGTTCACCAAAGAATACGGCCAAGAACTCTTGGGCCTTCATGGTTGGGACAACTACCACTTGGGAACAACAGACCCATGGGAGAAAGTTGGTGACCTCAAAGGCGTTAAAATTGGTGGTGCTGGTCCAAACTTGCCTTGGCTAGAGTTTGCGGGCGCTATTCCAGTTCAGTCCACGTTGCCCGACGGGTATTTGTCCTTGCAAACGGGGGTTTACAATGGCTGGTTGATGTTCCCATCTGCCTACCTAGGCTTTAAATTTCACGAGCCAGCGCCGAACTACACGCTCGTAGGTTTTGGTGCGATGCCAGTGAACGCGTTGACCGCAAACAGCCGCACAATGGCGAGCCTTCCTGAGGATGTTCAAAAAATCATCCGTGAAGTGGGTCAAGCATATGAAGATCAGTCTGGTGCGTCTTTGAACGCAGCGCAAAAGCGTGGACTTGACGGTCTGGCAGCAGCGGGCGCGAACGTTCAAACACTGGCGGCTGAAGTTCGTGCAGAATGGGCTGAATCCCTGACTGGTTTCCCACAGTTGCAAGCGACTGAAGCAGATGGCCGTGGCATGCCGGGCAGCGAAGTGATGAAGGCGTACTTAGCGGCTGTAGTTGCGGCGGGCTATGAGTGGCCAGTGAGCTACTCCGTAGAGTAACTCGTCTCACTTACAACAATTGGGCGCGTCATATCAATGACGCGCCCTTTTTGTTTGTAGACTGTTTGGTTTGACTACTCTGCCGCTTTATCAAGCACCGTTAGAATACGCTCTGGCGTCATCGGCATTTGCCAGATGCTTGCACCCATGGGCGACAGTGCATCATTAACCGCATTCAAAATGGCAGCAGGCGCGCCACCAGTTCCAGCCTCGCCCGCGCCCTTTGCGCCCAGCACGGATGTTTTCGTTGGTGTTTCAATATGCGCGATTGTGATGTCAGGCATTTCGCTGGCCATAGGAACCATATAGTCAGCCATCGTTGCGTTCATAAATTGGCCGTCGGGGGAATAGTGACATTCCTCATAAAGCGCGCCGCCGATACCTTGAACAACACCGCCCCTGATTTGTTCATCCACCAACAAGGGATTGATCACGCGACCACAGTCCTCAACTGCCCAAAAATGCAGCACTTTCACAAAGCCCGTGGCAGTGTCGACTTCCACATGAGCCGCCATCGCCCCGTTGGTGAAGACGAAGGGAAAGTCGGTGACACGGTAGTGGCGCGTCGCGATCAATTCAGGGTTAAGATCGTTGGGCAGTTCGTTGCCACGATAGTAGACCGTGCGCGCAAGATCGGCCAAGGGCAGGCGTTCATTGCCCTCTAGGTCGGTCACAGCACCGTCGCGGATGTCCAGTTTTTCGACGCCCGTTTGCAACATTACACCTGCAACTTCGAGCACTTGGTCTTTCAGCGCTTGCGCCGCGAGCAGCATCGCTTCGCCCCCAATGCCTGCACCGCGTGAGGCCCAGGTTCCGCCGCCATATGGCGTTGTGGCAGTGTCGCCTGTGGTGACTTTTACGCGGTTCAAATCAACGCCGAACACTCCCGCTGCGACTTGTGCCAAAATGGCGTTTGTGCCTTGGCCCTGTTCGGTGATCGAAGAAGACACGTGCAGCGCGCCCCCCGCATCAAGGCGCAGAGTCGCCCCATCTTGCGACGCAATCGGGGCACCGCCAATGCCATAGAACATGGGGCTGGGGTTGGTGACTTCGACCATCGAAACAAAACCGATACCGCGATAGATGCCGTCTTTGCGCGCCTCTGTTTGATCCGCGCGCAGGCCTTGATAGTCCATGATTTCGGTCAGCTTGCGCAAAGCACGTTTGTGACTGAGGTCATCCAACTTCATCCCAGTCGCAGAGGTGCGGGGATAGCTATCATCGGCCATCAAATTCAGTTCGCGCAGCGCAACGGGGTCCATCCCAATTTTGCGCGCGGCGTCCTCTAACAACCCATCCGCAATCGCCATCGCGATGGGGTGGCCCACTGCGCGATACTGGCACATCAGCGTTTTGTTCTGGAACACAACACGACCCTTGGCGCGATAATTCTCCATCACATAGGGTGCGCCTGTGAGGTTTAGAACCTGATTACACTCAATCGCGGACGTGCGTGGGTACATGGAAAACGGGCCGATCCCCGTCAGATCATCAAAGTCGATGCCGACAATCGTGCCAGCCCCTGTGATGCCCATCTTTGCCTTCACAATATGATCGCGCGCATGAATATCTGTGACAAAGCTCTCAAAGCGGTCCGCGATAAATTTCACAGGGCGACGCAGCAACTTTGCAGCGGCCGCTGTCGCGATTTCGTCGCCATATGTGTGGATCTTGATCCCGAACGAGCCTCCCACATCATTAGAAATAACGCGCACGTTTTCCTCTGGCAGGCCAAGGTGTTTAGAGAAGATCACTTGCATCATATGCGGCGCTTGGCCTGAGTAGTAGACGGTCAACTGATCCTCGGAGGGATCGTAATCACACAGCGTTCCACGCGATTCTAGTGTGACACCTGTGTGGCGCCCAAAGCGAAATTCGCGCTCGACCACATGCACACCCGGCGCTGCAAAAGCGGCATCAATATCGCCAGCAATCACATCACGTTCCCATGCAAGATTGCTGCCGAACTCGGGATGAATAACGGGGGTATCTGCATCGAGGGCTGTCTCTGAATCCACCGCTGCGGGCAATTCATCGTAATCCACATCTACCAGCTCGCAGGCATCTTCGGCCAGCGCGCGCGAGGTGGCGACAACCATCACAATAGGTTCGCCCTGCCAACGCGCCACGTCCATTGCAAGCGGGTGTTGAGGCGCAGATCGCAGGCCCGCCATATGGGTCAAAGTGCCAACATAAGGCGTGACATGTTCCGCCAGATCAGCACCTGTATAAATTGCAATCACACCTGTCGATGTGCGCGCGTCTTCGGTGTCGATGGACAGAATTTTGGCATGCGCATGGGGCGAACGCACAAAGGCGGCGTGCACCATGCGGGGCAGTTTTTCATCATCGACGAAACGCCCGCGCCCTTGCAGCAAACGCGCTGCATCTGCGCGGGGTTCAGGTTTGCCGATGTAGCGATTTGGCTTGTCAAAAATATGGGCTGGACCGGTCATGTGCGCGTCTCCTCGATCACGTCGCAGATCGCATCGACGATGGATTGATACCCTGTGCAACGACAGTAGTTGCCCGAAATATGTTGGCGAATTGCGTCCCGATCAGCCGCACCGCCCGCGTTCACATAGCCAAGGGCACTGGCCAGCATTCCAGGGGTGCAAAAACCACATTGCAGCGCATTGCGTTTGGTGAACGCGGCCTGCAAAGCGGTGCTTTGACCGCTGTCTGCAAGTCCCTCGATTGTCGTGATTTCCTTGCCATTGGCCTGCGCGGCCAACATCAAACATCCGCGTACTGTATCGCCGTCAACTGTTAGCGTGCATGCACCACACACACCGTGTTCGCACCCGACGTGAGAGCCTGTTAGACACAGCTCTTCGCGCAGAAAATCAACAAGGTTCAAGCGCGCGGGAACGGTGGCACTGACATTCTCGCCATTGACGCGCAGTTTAATATCGATGGAACGGCTCATGCTGTCATTCCTTTCAAAGTGCGTGTCAGGGCGACCCCTGCAAGACGCTGACGGGTTGTGTGATTGGCTTTTAGATCATCCGTGAAATCGATTTGATCGAGATAGGTTAATACCACTTTCATGTCGTCTTGGCGTTTCAGCGCAGCCTCTAGTTCAGGCACCCGTGTCGCACGATCCGCGACACCGAAAAAGGCAGCGCGATAACTGTCATCCGTTTGGGCAATCGCGACACCAGCAAGGGCATAGTCGCCGTGGCGTTGGGTCAGTTCGTGAAACCCAAAGCGCTGCGCAGGCGTGGCAACAGGGACATGAATGGCAGTGATTAATTCACCGTCCAGCGCCGTTTCAAACATGCCAAGAAAGAAATCATCTGCTTTGATCATGCGAGTTGCATCTGGTCCCGTGACTTCGATGCTTGCATCCAAGGCCAGCATCAACGCGGGCATTTCGGCGGCAGGATCTGCCAGTGCAAGGGATCCGCCAATCGTACCGCGATTGCGAACCGCATCATGCGCGATGTGGGGCAGGGCCATGCCGATCAAAGGGATATGCGCCTGCACCGTAGCGTCCGACATAAGTTCGGCGTAGCGCGTCATTGCACCGATACGAACAGTGCCTGCATCCACTGTAATTCCGCGTAACTCTGTCAGGTCAGCGAGGTCGATCAACGCTTCGGGTGCGGCCACACGAAAGTTCATCATCGGCATCAGGCTTTGCCCGCCCGCGAGCGGCATCGCTTCGCCGTCGTGCTCTGCCAGCATCGCAAGGGCCGCATCCAAACTCGATGGGCGCAGATAGTCGAAATCCGGTGCCTTCATGATGTTTCCCCGCTGGGCTGGACTGGGCTGGATTCGGTATCCGGCCCTTTACGTCATTCCTGTGCTAAGTTATCGACTTATAAATAAGGATCAAGCAAGGAAGTTAAATTATGTCACAGAAACTTATCCCCGACACCAAAGCCCCAGCACTTTCATTGGGACTGGTTGGCGGTGGAACATGGACACTGGCAGATCAAACGCCGAAGAACTTCTCAATGGTGATCTTCTATCGCGGTCTGCATTGCCCCTTGTGTAAAATGTATCTGACCAAGCTGAATGGCTTGATCGATATGGCGGCCGAGGCTGGTGTGAACGTCGTTGTTGTGTCCATGGACCCAGAGGATCGCGCGACACAGACCAAAACAGACTGGGAGCTGGGCAACATTGATCTGGCCTACGGCGCAACTGCGGATGACGTCAGAAATTGGGGCCTGTATCTGTCGACAGCTTTCAAAGACGCAGAAATCCCGCAATTTGCTGAGCCGGGCCTGTTCTGGGTACGCCCTGATGGTCGCCTGTATCTGATTGATATCTCGAACATGCCATGGTCGCGTCCAGACGTGGAATTCTTGCTGTCCAAGGTCCAGTTCGCAATTGACAACGGCTATCCCGCACGTGGCACCACTGCTTAAAATCTAGGTGAGGGCAGCGAATGTTGCCCTTACGCTTAACCTTGGCCTTCGCGTTTCAGCTTGATCTTTAGCCCTGCCATGAACGCCGCAATCGCATCTTCGATAACGCGCTTTTTGTCGGTGGAAATCGCGCTGTCGTAGATCAGATCGCGGATACCGTAATAGAAGATGCCGCCGTGCATGATCCACGCAAATTCAACTTCGCAATCTTTTGCAGGCACATCGGGCAGGCCCAACTCAACGCGCGCTTCGATCAAGATTGGCTCTAATATACGTTGGCGCACAAGCTGCATGTAGCGCCTGTTGATATCGACACCCTTTAGGCCTGAGAACAGATAAATCCGCATCCATTCACGGTTGAAAATCACGTCCGTGTAGACGTTATAAAACGTGTTCAAACGGTCCGCCAAAGGGCGTGTGCGATCGCGCAAAAGCGGTTCCCATTCGGGCTGCCAACGATTGACATAGACCGCGTCATAGACCTCTGAAATCAGGTCGTCTTTAGATGGGAAATAGCGATACAACAGCGGCTGTGTCACGCCCAGCTTCTTGGCCAAACCGCGTGTCGAGCTTTCAAAACCCTCTTCGGCAAAAAACTCAATCGCTTGGTTTATGAAATCCTGACGCCGCGCTGTGGACGAAAGCCGCTTGCGTTTGGGCGTCTCGTCCGGGGCTATTTCAGGTTGTTTCATATTCGCCTTCTATGCGTCGTGCCAGTCGCCGTCAATTTGTAGTCTGTGACCCACTTCAAGCCCTTGCATAAGGGTCGTTTCGATAAAGCAGCCTTTCTTTGCGGCGGCCATCAAACGCATTTGATCGTCTTTGTTCGCAGGGCTGTCAAAATCAATATCTAGGTCAAAGCCAACGGGCGATGTCGTGTAGGGATCACGCCCGATCTGTTCGCCCTGCCAATGCAGCCGCGCGTTCACAGTGACCTGCCCAATCGGGATTTTCATACGTTTTGAAAACGCCCTGATCTGGGTCATGATACAACCCGTCAGCGCCGCTGTAAAAAGCGCAAGAGGGGGCGGCGCGGTTGCGTCACCGCCGTGAAAAGGGCCCTCATCCGTGGCCAATTCGTAGGTTTCATCCATGGTTTCAAAGTGCACTTTAACATCATTGCGCATCTTTCCAGACATGGTTCCTGTGCCTTGAAAGATAATGTCGAATGTTTTCATTTCTGGATCGGCCATGACGTTTGAAACCTTTTGAATAAGTTATCACTCGATAAAAACATGAGTACGAACTTCAAGCAAGTCCATTGACTCGCGCGCCAAATTAATTTGTCATTCGATAAATAAGAAATGCACATCGGGGACGGACCTATGACCAAGCTGACACGCCAAGATATTTACGACACTGCAAAAGAGCTTTCGAACTGGGGGCGCTGGGGTGACGACGATCAAATTGGCACGCTGAATAACGTGAGCCCCGAGGATGTGATTGCAGCGGGTCAGTTGATCAAGAAGGGCAAGGTCTTTGCGCTGGGTTTGGATCTAAAGGAAAAGATCCAAAGTGGGCTGTTTGGCGGGCGTTGGAACTTGATCCACCAGATGCTTGCGACGGGCACGGATGCGGTCATGGGCGAACAGGACGGCGATGGAAAAGCCTATCTGCGCTACGCCGATGATGCGATAAACCTACCCTGTCAGGGCAGCACGCAATGGGATGCGCTGTGCCATATTTTCCTTGATGACAAGATGTACAACGGCTTTCCCGCGACAGATGTAACGGTGAATGGGGCGAAGAACCTTGGGATTGAAAACGTGCGCGACAAGATGGTCGGTCGCGGCGTTCTGCTGGATGTTGCACGCTGGAAAGGCGTGGACAGCTTGGACGATGGTTATCCGATCACAAACGCTGATCTGGATGGATGTGCGGCCGCGCAGGGTGTTGAAATTCGCAAAGGCGACTTTGTGATCGTGCGCACAGGGCATCAGGAACGCTGCCTCGCGGCAGAGGACTGGACAGGATACGCAGGGGGCGACGCACCCGGTCTGTCGTTTGAAACTGCGCATTGGATCAAGAAGCACGACATCGCGGCGATCTGCGCAGACACATGGGGCTGCGAAGTGCGCCCGAACGAATCTGTTGAGGCAAACCAGCCGTGGCACTGGGTCGTGATCCCCGCCATCGGCATTTCCATGGGCGAGATTTTCTATTTGAAAGACCTTGGCGAAGACTGCGCAGAGGACGGTGTCTACGAGTTCTTTTTCACAGCACCACCGCTACATATCCCAGGTGCAGCGGGTTCTCCTATCAATCCGCAGGCGATCAAGTGATCCTTTGGGGACGCGCCAGTTCGGTCAATGTTCAAAAAGTGCTTTGGGGTCTGGAAGAGCAGGGCCTAGTTTACGAGCATAAGATCGTTGGCGGCAAATTTGGCGGCACTGATGATCCTGAGTTTACAGCACTAACCCCCGTGCGGCGCGTCCCTGTTTTGCAAGACGGCGACGTCACGCTGTTCGAAAGCAACGCAATCCTGCGCTATTTGGCAAACGGGCAAACCACACCCGTGGCCGATATGTGGATGGAGTTCGGATCGACCACGCTGCAACCCCCGTTCATCGGACTGTTCTGGCAGCAGGTGCGCATGACCAAAGCCGAGCAAGACCAGGCTGTCTTGGAAGGACAGATAAAGGCGCTTTACGCAGGTCTGGAAATCGTGAACACCGCGTTGTCCGATGGGCGCGCTTACCTTGCGGGGAATGATTTTTCGATGGCGGATGTGGCAATCGGCAGCCTGTTTCACAGGTTTATGGATCTGCACCCAACCATCTTGGATGCATTGCCGCATGTGGATGAATGGCACGCATCCATCGCTGCGCGCGCAGGCTATCGCAAATGGATTGCGACCTCTGACGAAGAACTGCGCGTCACAGGCTAGCTAGATGCGGGTTTGATAGCTCGCTGGCGTCCAGCGATAGTGAACGTCGGTGCGTTCCACATATCCCACCGCAGGGAAGGGCATGTGGAAACCAGTGACCAGCAGACCATCCGTTGCAACCATGTCTAACACGCGGTTTCGGGTCGCAATTGCGAGGTCTTTGTCATCATCGAACCCCACAAGGCTGTCTGGATATTGCAGCGAAAACACGAAATGATTGGTGACATCGCCCCAGACCAGTAGTGATTTCCCAGCGCTCTCTAGGCGATACATCATGTGACCCGGCGAATGGCCGAACGCGGCCTCTGCCGTTAAGCCAGACACAACACTATCGCCGTCTTCTAGAAACGTCATGCGATCTGCAAGTGGCGGGATCAATTTGAGGAATATGTCGCGCGTGCCAGCACGCTGTTCTGGAATGCCCTCACCACTGGACCATGCATCAAATTCTTTGCGCCCAATCACATAGCGCGCGTTTGGGTAGGTCGGATTGTCCCCGTCCATAACCCCAAGGATATGGTCGGGATGGCAATGGGTAAAGGCGACGATATCAATGTCCTCGGGCGCGTACCCAGCATGCGCCAAACGTCGCTTCAAATGTCCCGCAGGTTCATCTGCGCCAAGCGGGGCAAAACCTGTATCAAACAGAATTGTCTGACCCCCGATACGAATGATGGTGGGTGTATAGCCGCTCTCGAACCCGTTCGAGGGCAGGTTATTACGCGCAGCGATCTGTGCGATTTCTTCCTCAGACTTATCCAGCACAAAAGGCGGATTAATCGCGTCGCGAATATGTGTGCCGTCTTGGATCGTGCTCACCACAGCCTCGCCCAAAGTAAACCGATGGATGGTTGATCGATATGTGTCGTTTGCAGCGCTCATGGCATTGGGACCTCTGTTGTGAATTTGGGGATGGAATAGCCTGCTTGCACAGCGGGACGTGCGGCGATCCGCAGATACCAGTCGCGCACATTCGGGAAATCGTTCAGATCAATCTCTTGCCACTCGAACCGCGATACCCAAGGCCAGCAGGCCATATCGGCGATTGAATACATGCCTGCGCCTTCACCTGCGATATATTCACGCCCCTCTAAACGCCTGTTCAGAACGCCATACAAACGGCGGGCCTCTTTCGAATAGCGCTGTTCGGAATACTCGGACTTGCCCTTGTTGTATTTCACAAAGTGATGGGTCTGTCCCAACATCGGACCCAAGCCCCCCATCTGCCACATCAGCCATTCCGTCATGCGCCAGTATTCATCGCCCTCACATAGGAATTGCTTATGCTTGTCGGCCAGATACAACATGATCGCGCCCGTCTCCATCAACTGTATGCCGGTTTCATGGTCCACGATTGCGGGAATGCGGTTGTTCGGGGCGATCTTTAGAAAGTCGGGCGCGAACTGTTCGTCCTTTGAAATGTCGATGGCATGCACCGTGTAGGGGATGCCCAACTCTTCCAGCAGGATCGAAACTTTGCGCCCGTTTGGCGTGGTCCATGTGTAGAGGTCAATCATTGCGCGTCCTTTACATGAGGTTCGTTCTATCAGCGGTCGAACACAGCATCGGTTTCTATTGCGTTTATGGCAAGTGCAGGTTTTGATGAGGCACGCAGAGCTAGATGAGGAGATGAGACATGAGTGAACACGGACCCCATCATATCGAGACCAATCCTGATCCCGCCGCCTTCGCGGATTGGCCTGACGGGCTTTATGAGGAAATGCTGAAAAGCCATGACAATGGCTGCGTTGGTAGCGTGCTTGTCTCTGAAACGGATCGTGTACGCGTTTGGCATTTGCATTTGCCTGCAGGCGCACGTTGCGCGTTTCATCGCCATGTGAACCCATATTTTTGGTCGGTTTTGAGTGCTGGTAAAGCGCGCAATTATTTCTCTTCGGGCGAAGTCACTGATGCGGAATACACTGTGGGCGAGACCAAGCATTTCCACTACGGCGCAGGCGACTATATGATGCATTCGCTTGAAAACACAGGTGACACGGATCTCGCGTTCACGACGGTCGAATTCATGGACGGAACCAACCCGGCGTTGGACATCCCCGACGAGGTCCGACTTGCGACTCAAGCCGGTTAAGACAGCGCATTACAATTGAACCGCTTGCCCCGTTTCAGCCGAGAGAATGATTGCATCGAGCACTTCGATGTTATGCAACAGCTCAAAGTCGGAATAGGGGTAGGGCGCGTCACCACGGATCGCCGCGCCGAACGCTTCAAGATTGGCCGTCACGCTGTCAGTCCAATTAAACACCTGCGTTTCAGTTTCGTCAATCGAGCGGTATCGCTCCATCGTTGCCGTGCCTCCAGGCGTATCTGGATGGGTCGAATTACGGATTTCCACCCACATATCACTGCCAAACACATGTGTTCTGATGAAGTGAGGCGTGTGCAATATGGCCTGCAAGGTCGCCGTCATCCCCGCCTTGAACTGCAATTGCACCGTGACCACATCACCGGTTTCCCAGCCCAAACTACGATCTGCCGTAAACGCATGCAGCGACGCGACAGGCCCGTAAAAGGCGATCAGCAGATCGGTCAAGTGGATGCCCATCTGCGTCATGCCAGCAGCGGGTGCAAAGGCTTTTGTCGTGCGCCAGCTGTCAGAGGTCAGCGCCTTGAGCTTGTCATGGCTAAACGCCATTTCCGTATGCATGATCGTGCCAAGCGCGCCTTGATCCAACAAATCCCGCAGCGCTAGAATTGCAGGTTCAAAGCGGCGCTCATGGCCAATACCCAATACAAGACCCGCACTGCGACAGGCCTCGATACTTGCGCGCGCTCCCTTCGCGGTAAGGGACAAAGGTTTTTCACAAAACACATGCTTACCAGCGGCCACCGCCAGCAAAATCTGACTATCGTGAAGGTCGTTGGGCGAGGTGAGAATGACCGCTTGAACCGAGGTATCGTTCAACGCGACCTCAAAACTTGGTGCCACGTTCAGATCAAGCGCTTCGATCTCTGAGTGCAGCCCTGCCGCAGGTTCCACAACGCAGCGAATGTCAAAGTCAGAGTGATCCGACAGGCGGCGTGCAATGTGCTGGCCCCACCAGCCAAATCCGATAAGCGCAGTTCCAATCATCTTGCTTCCGCTCCTTTGTTGCCTTTACCTTAGCTTATGGTTTTGGCACCAGCATATCGAACTCTTTCGACCACTCGTTCAGCACTTTCGAAAGATGCTCCGTCAAACATGTCGCCAAAAGCTGTGCTGCGCGTGGCGGGGCCGCCTCTGCCTTTTCGACCAGAATATAGTCGAGTCCGATAGGCGGATCTTTTATCGGGTTCAAATGTCTGACACTGCCATCCTTGTCAGGATAACAAATCGCGGCGGGCAAAATCGCGACCCAGTCTGTGGCAGCCACCATTTCCAAAGTCGCCAACATCCCGTCCATTTCCAACGTTTCTGCGACGTGGATCCCATGTGTGTTGATCAACATATCAATACTTTTGCGTCGCACATTCAGACGTGACGGAACGATCAAGCGCGCCCCTGACAGCGCAGATAGCGAGATTTCCTGCAGGTGCATGTGTTGCTTATCCATCCTCGCGCTCGATACCAGCATTTCACGATCATGCCCGATAAAACGCCCCGTCAAACCCGCAGGCAGGTCCGTTGAGGGCACCATAGCAAAGTCCAACTCACCGTCCAAAACACGCCGCATCAACGAATGGCTGTACTCTTCCAACAATGACAATTCGACGGACGGGAACTCGGCTTTGAACTGTTCAAACGCAGGGATTAGAATTGAGCGTGTCAAGGCTGGGATCATCCCGATGCGGACCAATCCCCCAACACTGCTGTGCATTTCGCGCACAGTTTGTTCCGTCTTCATCAGGGCCTTTAGAATGCTTTGCCCCTCACGGTAGATCACCTCACCCTCTGGCGTCAGAATGAATTTCTTACGCTCACGGACTAAAAGTTGCGCGCCCAGAACCTGCTCCAGACCTTTGACTTGGGTTGACATGCCCGACTGCGTCGTGTTCTCGCGCTTTGCGGCACGGCTGAATGATTGCTCTTCATAGACCGCCACAAAAGCCTGTAGTGCGCGGATCTTGATACGAGGGAAGGCCATGATCACCTATTTGAATAACTAAATACTGAGGTCACTTTGGCATCAGAAAATCAGATTTGTCCAGAGGAGCTTGTTCTGCCTAGCGCGCACACCGTCACAGGATGTAAACGCCGTTCAAAAAAGTCACCGTTTGCGCAAAGTAGGAATGTCACCAAGCGCTCTTTGCTGTCGTTCGCCGCGGTTGAAAGTGTTGCGTGCTGCCGAATGTCTGCTTTCTCATACAGAGAAATCAAGTTTCGCATACGCAGCGAAATTCCGCTTCCCGCCAAAAATGTAGCCCTTAGCTACTCTCTAGTTTCGGTGTGACCGTCAAATTCATCCCTGCTCAGCTCATACCTTTTCCCCGTGAGCATGTCCTTCTTGAGACGCGGCGTAAGATGACTGTAATGTCGCTCAATCATGCCAATGCTTGTGCCCATCTGCACAGCCAGCGCATGTATATCCATACCGTCGTTGAGCAGGGCAAAGGTCGCATAAGTGTGACGCAGACTATACAGCGTTCTATTCTGCCCTGTACGAGGGCAAGTAATTAGCCCTGTGTCTGTGAGGAACTTGCGGAAGGTCTGGTGGATGTTCTTAGACACGGTCCCGTCGGGCAATCTGAACACTGGCAAATCGACACGTTGCTTGAGCAAGTCTTCAAACGGGATGTGCTTGATGTCGTCACTGCGCTCATGGATGCGTTTCAGGTAATTGATCGTTCCAATGCGGCAGATGATATCCCGTCGCCCAGTTTTACCTGACACGCTCATTTCCAAATACTGAAGATCTTTTTCTTCAAACAGCGTCACATGCTTCCAGTGAAGGTTCAGCGCTTCTGTGCCGTGCCGCATGCCCGTATTAGCCATGATCAATACATAGTCCCGCATCAGATGGCGCATCTCTGTGGGCTTGCCTGCTTTCCCTGAGTTGATCCAGCTTGGCATCTTGCGGATCATTGTCGCGTATTCTTCCCGGGTGAAGTCAGGGCGGCGTTCACTCTTCTCACCACGGGAACAAGCGCGTCTCATCAGGCAATGCTAATATGCGTTGGATCGAGGCATAAAGATCGGTTGCAGACCCGCCCGGGAAATCCGCGCGCGCGGTGCCAAAATCGGGCATGAACAAGGTGTCACCAATAAACGCTGCGTCGCCAGTCACATAGGTGACACAGGCGGGCGTGTGTCCGGGTGTGTGCATCACTGCCACATCCAGATTGCCAATGGCAAAGACATCCCCATCCGCGAACAGCCGGTCGAATTGACTGCCGTCCATCTCGAACTCGGTGCCCGCGTTAAAGATTTTCCCGAAGGCCTTTTGCACCGCCGCGATATTGGCTCCAATCGCAATTTTGCCCCCAAATTTTTTTGCCAGATAGGGGGCTGCTGACAGATGGTCGGCGTGCACGTGGGTTTCGAGTATCCAAGCGACCTGCCAGCCATTTCTGGTGATTTCGTCAATCAGCATATCGGCATGGGTCGTTTGGGTGCGGCCCGATACAACATCGAAATCCAAAATGGAATCGATAATCGCCACAGTATTTGAGGCAGGATCCTTAACAATATGACAGGCCGCATTCGTGGGCTCGTCAAAGTATGTGTGAACCTCAGAGGTGGTCTGACGCATTGTTTAAAACTCCACGACGGCGCGGATGGATTTGCCCTGATGCATCAGATCGAATCCGTGGTTGATGTCTTCGAGTTTCAATTTGTGGGTGATCATGGGGTCAATCTCGATTTTTCCGTCCATGTACCAGTCCACAATTTTGGGCACATCCGTGCGCCCTGATGCGCCGCCAAAGGCCGTTCCACGCCAGCTGCGCCCTGTGACCAGTTGGAAAGGCCGCGTGCTGATCTCTGCGCCAGCCGGTGCCACGCCAATGATGATGCTTTCACCCCACCCTTTGTGTGCACATTCCAATGCCGTGCGCATCACACCCACGTTGCCAGTGGCATCAAAGGTGTAATCCGCACCGCCGCCAGTCAGTTCGACCAGATGGGCAACCAGATCACCTTCTACCTTGGACGGGTTCACGAAGTGGGTCATGCCGAACCGCGTGGCCATCTCGACCTTGCCGTCATTGAGGTCAACGCCGACGATCTGATCCGCACCCGCAAGGCGCAACCCCTGGATCACGTTGAGGCCAATACCGCCAAGGCCGAACACAACACTGGTTGATCCGATCTCTACCTTTGCGGTGTTAATAACCGCCCCGATACCCGTTGTGACACCGCATCCGATGTAGCAAATTTTATCGAACGGCGCATCCTTGCGGACTTTAGCCAGCGCAATTTCGGGTACAACTGTGTGGTTGGCAAAAGTAGAACAACCCATGTAGTGGTGGATCGGCGTTCCATCGAGCATTTTGAACCGTGTCGATCCGTCAGGCAAAAGCCCGGCACCTTGGGTGCTTCGGATCTTCTGGCACAGGTTTGTTTTGGGATTCAGGCAGTATTCGCATTCGCGACATTCTGGCGTGTAAAGTGGGATCACGTGATCGCCGACCACAAGACTTGTCACGCCTTCGCCAATCTCAATAACGATGCCCGCGCCCTCGTGTCCTAAGATTGCGGGGAAAATACCTTCGGGGTCATCTCCAGATCGGGTGAATTCGTCGGTGTGGCATAGACCTGTGGCCTTGATCTCAACCAAGACCTCACCGGCGCGGGGGCCCTCGAGTTCAACGTCCATAACGACAAGTGGTTTTCCGGCCTCTAGGGCAACGGCGGCACGTGTACGCATTGTTCCTCCAAAAAAATTGCTTGATCTTTCATGTGATTCACTCTCATCTTGTGAGAAGTAATCTCAAAATACAATAGTGTACCTTTAATATGCATCTCGAACGCCTGATCAATTTGCTCGAAATTATTGCCGTGGTTGGTCGTCCCGTCAGTGCGACTGAAGTGCAGGTGGCGAGTGGGCTGCCAAAACCAACCTGCTATCGCCTAGTGCAAACTCTGCAGGAGCAAGGGCTGATTGAAGAGCCAAGCAACGACGGGCGCTATGTAATCGGCGAACGGTTGATCCGCATTGCTCTTTTGGGAAAATCGGATGTGGATGTACGCCGCGTTGCTGCCCCACTGCTCAAGGGGGCTGCGTCGACGTTTAATGAAACGGTGTTTCTGGCACGTTTTCGGGATAGTAAAGTCGAAATCATCCACGTCGAAACACCTGACGATCCTGCCCGAGCTTTCATTCACCCTGGGCTCGGCGAGCGCCCAATGCATGCCTGTTCTTGTTCCAAGGCCATCGCTGCCTTCGCAGAAGAATCGTTCCAAGACACCATTATGCAGGGCAGCCTAAAGGCCTATACCAACCACACAAAGACCACGCGAGAAGACTTGCTTACAGAATTTGATTTGATCCGACGGCAGGGTTTTGCCGATTGCGACCAAGAGATCGACATCGGCATTTCAAGCGTTGCCGCCCCTGTCACAATCGGGAATATCGGTGCCACCTTTAGCGTCGGCGCCGTGGGTCCCGTACGCCGTTTTGGCACAGATTACAGACATAATATTGGCCGTCAGCTGACCCAGCTTGCCACAAAGATCAGCGGCGCCATTCAGCTATGCAACGTGGCCGAGGTCTGAGGAGAGACCACGAAAATGATGTTTCGAACCCCATGGAGGTGGGGATAATTTTAGGGAGGAAGACCAATGAACAAACCGATGAAGCCGGATCCAACGTTTCATGCATCTGCAAAACTGGCAATGGAAGCCCCACCTGAGAATTTTGCCTTTACGGTGATGCTCGGCAAGAACGCTGATCAACACGACGGATTGGCCGTGATTGACCTGCGCCAAGGCTCGAAAACCTATGGTGAGATCGTTCACACGGTAATGACCGAAACCACGGGCGATGAATTTCACCACTTTGGCTGGAACGCGTGTTCGTCATCGCTATCGCCTTTGTCTGGCCACGCGTTTCTGGAGCGTCGCTATCTGATCGTGCCGGGCATCCGGTCGTCGCGTATCTTTATTTTTGACGTCAAAGATCCGCTGAAGGCGCATATCCACAAGATCATCGAACCCGAAGAACTATTCGAGAAAACGGGCTATTCGCGCCCCCACACGATTCATTGTGGCCCCGAAGGCATCTATGTATCGACGCTTGGTGGTGGCGGCGAAGACGGGACAGACGGGCCTCCTGGTATCTTCATCATGGATTGCGAAACCTTTGAAATTATCGGCCGTTACGAAATGGATCGCGGCAAACAGGACAAGCACTATGATTTCTGGTGGAACCTACCGCAGGATTACATGGTCAGTTCTGAATGGGGTCTACCACCGCAGTACGAAAACGGCGTCGTGGCTGAGGATCTGCTGTCTAACAAATACGGCCACTCGATCCATTTCTGGGACCTGCGTGCGCGTAAAAACATCCAGACAATGGACTTCGGTGAGAACTACCAGATGGCGCTGGAAATTCGTCCCGCCCATGATCCTAGCAAGTCCTATGGCTTCTGCGGTGTGGTTGTCGACACGACCAATCTGCAAGGCGCGATTTTCACGTGGTGGCGTGATGATGATGGCGTTTGGCAGTCCAAGAAGGTCATCACCATCGATCCGCGCCCCGAAAATCCCGAAAATCTGCCTGACTTGCTCAAAGGCTTTGGTGCCGTGCCACCGCTGGTCACTGACATCGACCTGAGCCTTGACGACAAATACCTCTATGTCGCCTGCTGGGGTTTGGGCGAGATGCACCAATACGATGTGTCCGATCCGATGAACCCTGTTCTAAACGGCAAGGTCCAGCTTGGCGGCATTGCGACCGAGCATAAGCACCCTAACGGCAAGGATGTCATTTACGGCCCGCAAATGGTTGAAATCAGCCGCGACGGGAAACGGGTGTACTGGACGAACTCGCTTTATTCTTCATGGGACGACCAGTTCTATCCGCATCAAGAAGGCGGACAGATGGTGATGGCCAATGTCGGGGAGGATGGCAGCTTCACCCTTGATCCTGACTTTTACATCGATTTCCCAGAGAACACCCGCGCCCATCAGATCCGTCTGGAGGGGGGCGATTGTTCCACCGACAGCTTCTGCTATCCGTCAGTATAATTGATGGAGAACATGACATTGACGGCCCTTTGGTGGGCCGTCATTCTTTCGGGCGTTTATCATGGTGTGAATCCCGGGATGGGATGGCCTTTGGCCGTCTCTGCTGCGCTTTTCGAGCGTAAGAAAAGCGCAATGGTCAAGGCGCTCGCGATGCTGGCGACAGGCCATTTTATGGCGATGATCGTCATTCTGCTGCCGTTCTCGATGATGGTTTTTCTATTAGACAATGAACGCGAAATTCGCATGGGCGCAGGCGTGCTGGTGATTGCTATGGGCGTTTATTTGTTGATCAACCGACGACACCCGAGAGTTTTGGCACGCGTGCATCCTGCCAAGTTGGGATTATGGTCGTTTCTGGCGGCTACCGCCCATGGCGCGGGACTGATGCTGGTACCGATTTACCTTGGCATTTGCGGATTATTGGTACCAGGTGAAAGCGTATCAGGGACTGGCCATGCAGCGGCACAAGCACTGATGGGCAACAATGTGATGACCGCCTTTCTTGTCGCGGCCACCCATACCTTTGCCATGACGTTTGCAGGCGCTGTGATAGCCGTGTTTGTCTATGCGTGGTTTGGGCTAAAGTTCATCTCGAAAAGCTGGTTCAACCTCGATCTTGTATGGGCGTTGAGCCTGATCATCGTCGGGGCATTCGGGATCTATTCCGCCTTTGCAGGCCATCATTAAGGCCAAAGGCACATCAATACGAACGACCTAATTTTTTTGTTAAGCGGACCATGGCCCAACTGGTGCGAAGGTCTGGAAAGCCCAGCAGAGCAGACGTCTGTGCAAACCGCAGCAAAGGACTGCATCCCGCCCAACGTGTTGTTCGCTATCATTTATTAGTGTCATGCTGATCCGCAAACTCATCCCGCGATAACTCATACCTTTTGCCCGTGAGCATATCCTTTT
>Ga0206130_10001719_pt1 | contig 31493 bp, 17 predicted proteins | sample Helgoland_Spring_9_FD_148637 | JGI IMG/M metagenome (GOLD analysis project Ga0206130, IMG submission 148637) | Pelagic subsurface seawater microbial communities from Kabeltonne, Helgoland, North Sea - Helgoland_Spring_Bloom_20160512_1 | ecosystem: Environmental > Aquatic > Marine > Epipelagic ...
CCTCTATGAGCAGAGGATGCAATAAAATGGAAAGTCACGGCGTTCAGGTGGCATGAAAAAAGGGGTGCTGTTTGTTGCATTGCTGTTCAGTTTAACATCACTTTTTGCCCAACATGAGGGCGTGTTGAAGGTCAATTTGACCGATCCTTTGGCCGGCCGGTACTCCATGGGTTACGAACGCGGAGTCTTGGGCGCGTTGTCAGTGGGTTTGGATGTCGATTACTTGTCTCGGGAAGTGTTCCTCGAGTCGTATCACCCTTGGTATGAGCCTTTGAATACGCAAAAGCAGGGGGTGATCTTTGAGCCACAGCTGCGCTGGTATCCAGGAGGTGAGGCACTGAAGGGCAGCTATGCCTCAGTGGGCGGTTTCTTTGGCATCGCCCGATACACACCTGCCGAAGGCGGTCTGGACAATGACGATTGGTCCTCCGTGGGTGCTTCACTGCAGTTGGGTCACCAGCTTTCGTTGGGACGGTTCGTACTCGATGGCTTCATCGGTGGAACCTGGGCTGAGGACCATTATCCCGGACCTTACGTTGAATCCTCGGTGCTGTTTCCTCCGCCGCAGGGCTTGCGGTTTACCGGAGGCCTGCGCTTTGGGGTCCGGCTGTAAGTGCTGTTGAAGGACCACCTTTTATGGGGTCGGCATTGAAGGGTACTTTGAGCCCATGAAAGCCCGCTTCTTCTCGTCGCCCGTTTCTGCTGCGCTGTGCAGCATGTTGGGCGCTCTGGTCCTGCTGCTCACCCCTCTTTCTTTGTCTTCTCAAACCGATGATTCTGGCATCGGTGCCTTGGAGGAATCGCTTCAGTTTCGGTGTGTTGGACCGTTTCGCGGTGGCCGGTCTGCTGCGGTGACGGGCGTGCCCAATGACCCCATGACCTTTTACATGGGTGCCACCGGAGGTGGCGTCTGGAAGACGTCCAATGGCGGTTCTAGTTGGAAGAACATCAGCGATGGTTTTTTTGGGGGGTCGATGGGTGCCATTGCGGTGAGCGCATCCCACCCTCAAGTGCTGTACGTCGGTGGAGGAGAGGTCACCGTCCGTGGCAACGTGTCGCCGGGAACAGGTGCGTATAAAAGCGTGGATGGAGGCCGCAGTTGGTCGTCCGTTGGGCTCGAGAACAGCCGACACATCCCGCGCATTCGCATTCACCCCGACAACCCGGATATCGTGTATGCTGCCGTGCTCGGCGACCTGTTCAAGGACAGCGATGAACGGGGGGTGTACAAATCCACCGACGGCGGAGAAAGCTGGGAGCGCGTGCTCTTTGCAAACAGCCGCTCTGGTGCCGTGGACCTTGCATTTGATCCGGTCAACCCCGATGTCCTCTATGCGAGCACTTGGAATGTACGGCGCACGCCCTATGACTTCTCTTCGGGCGGAGAAGGATCGGCACTGTGGAAGTCAGAGGACGGCGGTGACACTTGGGCCTCGCTGATGGAACAGGAGGGCATGCCGGAAGGACCATTTGGCATCATCGGTGTAACGGTTTCTCCCGTGAACCCGGACCGTGTGTGGGCCATCATGGAAAACGACAACGGGGGCGTCTACCGTTCGGACGATGCTGGTGAGACCTGGAAGCTCACGAACTCCGACCGCAGCCTGCGCCAGCGCGCTTGGTACTACACCCGGATCTATGCCGATACCGAGGACGCCAACAAGGTGTACGTCATGAACGTGGCCTACCACGTCTCGACCGATGGAGGCGTCTCGTTTGAATCGAACTACGCGCCGCACGGCGACCACCACGACCTGTGGATCGCCCCGGACGACGCCAACCGGCTCATCATCGGAGACGATGGTGGTGCGCAAGTGAGCTACGATGCGGGGGCGAGCTGGTCGACTTACCAGAACCAGCCGACGGCCCAATTCTACCGCGTCACCACCGATGACCACTTTCCTTACCGCATCTACGGGGCGCAACAGGACAACTCGGCCATCCGCATCGATTCTCGCTCGGGCGGGCGGTACATCACGGATGACCACTGGGAATCCACGGCCGGTGGCGAGAGTGCGCACCTGGCGCCGGACCCCACCGACAACGACATCGTTTATGGCGGCAGCTACGGCGGATTCCTGACGCGCTACAACCACGATACAGAAATGAGCCGGGCGATCAATGTTTGGCCCGACAACCCCATGGGTTATGGCGCGGAGGGGATGAAGTACCGCTTCCAGTGGAACTTTCCGGTGTTCTTTTCGCCCCACGATCCACAGAAGGTCTACACGTGTTCTCAATTCTTGCATGCCTCGAGCAACGGCGGAGAAAGCTGGGACATCATTTCGCCGGACCTCACCAAGAGTGAGGGAGAGAAGCTGGTGTCCTCAGGTGGACCCATCACCAAGGACAACACGGGTGTCGAGTATTACGCGACCATCTTCGCCGCAGCCGAGTCGCCGCTGGAAGAAGGGTTGCTGTGGTGCGGATCTGATGACGGCCTTCTGCACGTTTCCCGCAATGGTGGTGCCGATTGGACGGATGTAACGCCCAAGGGCCTGCCCGAGGCCACGATGATCAACAGCATCGAAGTGGATCCCCACCGGCCCGGCGGGCTTTATGTGGCGGGCACCCGCTACAAGTTGGGCGATTACGCGCCGTACCTCTTCCATACGGCTGACTACGGGCAGACTTGGCGCAAGCTCATCAAGGGCATCGATGGCGGGCATTTTACCCGCGTCATCCGTGCCGACCGTGAGGTGCCCGGATTGCTCTACGCCGGCACGGAATTCGGGCTGTACATCAGCACGGACGACGGAGCGACGTGGGCGCCGTTCCAGCAGAACCTGCCACAGGTGCCGATCACGGACTTGGCGCTAAAGGACAACGACCTCATTGTGGCTACCCAAGGTCGGAGCTTTTGGCTGCTCGACGACCTCGATGTCTTGTGGCAATCCTTGGGCTCACCGCTGGCCGCCGGTGATCTGCGCCTTTTCGGACCCCATCCTACGGTGGGCTTCGGCGGCGGAAAGGGCGCTGCGGGTGCCACGCAGGGAACCAACCATCCCGCAGGCGTGCGCGTCCACTTCTCCGTGCCTGAGGGAGCAGAGCAGGGGGCGCTGACTTTCCGTGACGCAGATGGGATGGTCATTCGCAGGTTCTCCACGGATGCAGGGGAGGCGGAGGACAAGCTCCCGTTGGAAGCCGGGCTGCAGCATTTCCATTGGGACTTGCGCTACCCCAAGGCCGATGACTTTGAAGGACTCCTCATGTGGTGGGGCAGCCTTTCGGGCCCGGTGGGTCCTCCGGGGACCTATACTGCGGAGCTTGCCGTCGATGGCGATACGCTGTCAACGGTGTTTGAAATCTTGCCCGACCCGCGGGCTGAAGGCAGTGTCGAGGACCTTCAGGCGCGGTTCGATTTTCTGAAGTCGGTGCGGGACAAGGTCGATGAGACCCATGATGCGATACGGCACATGCGGGCGATGCGCAGCCAAATTGCGGCACTCTCTGGACGACTGGATGAGGAAATGCATGCCGAAGTGGTGGCGCTGGGCCAGGCCTTGGACTCTACCATGACCGCCATTGAAGAGGTGCTCTACCAGACCAAGTTGAAGAGCAACCAAGACATGTTGAACTATCCCATTCGGCTCAACAACAAGTTGGCCCACGTCGGTTCTTTGGCGGGCATGGGCCTCTATCGCCCGACGGCACAGATGATGGGGGTGCGGGACGAGATGACGGCCCTGATTGACGTTCAGCTCGAACGCTGGTATGCCCTGCGCGATGCGGATGTGCCCGCACTCAATGCGGCCATTCGGGCCCACGAGATCGACTTGATCGCGGTTCCAGAGGAGTGATCAACGAAAGATGGTGAGGGTGCCTTGTTTGACCTTGGGGAAGCCCAACTGGTCGCGGTAGGTCACTTTCCAGTGGTAGGTTCCATCGGCCACAAAGTGTGACCCGTCAGCGACTTGACCGAGCCAAGGCTCTGCGGCATCTTCAGTGGACCATAAGAGTGCGCCCCAACGGTTGCGAATCTCCAACACATAGGAGGTGACTCCGAGGGCGATGGGCTTCCAGGTATCGTTGACCGCATCACCATTGGGCGTAAACGCCGAAGGCGCATGGAAAATGGTGCCATTGACCACCACCTCTGCTGAAGCGGTAGAGGTGCATCCATCGGGACTGATGACGGTCTGAACGATGTCGAAGGAGCCCCCGTCATTGAAGATGTAAGTGCCATCCGCTTGGCCGACGCTGCCGCCGTCGCTCATCCAATAGCTCACTTGGTTGAGGGGGGAGACGAGCGACTCGATGTTGACTTGGGGTTGCAGCAGTTCGACCACGGTGGGATCCACCGTGAAACCCACTTCAGGATTGGGCAGAACAGTGACCGTTTGTGGGATTTCAAAGCTGATGCTGGCTTCGCAAGTTCCCAGAGATACGGCCGATACTGTGATTCCAAAGGTGCCGACCTCCTCGTACAAGTGGGAGGGTGCATCCGTTAGGCTGGAGGTGCCATCTCCGAAGGTCCAACTGTAGTCCATGGGAATGGAGGGGGCCGGATCCGCGAAGTTGACGTTGAGGGGAACGCATCCAGAATCGGGCCAAACCTCTACGGGGAACGGAGCGAGTACGGGGGGCAGCTCGACGAAGATGGAGTCTACGGTGCTGGCGGTGCAGCCTATTTCGTCGAGGGTCAGGGATACTTCGTGCCAACCGCCTGTACCGAAGTTCACGCCTGTTGCAGCCAGCCCCTCGGCGGAGGTTGGGGCGGCATTTTCAAAGTCCCAGCTGTAGGTTGCCCCTGCATAGACAGCGCCTTCTGCGGTGAAGGCAAAACTGTTGTCTTCCAGGCATTGGGAGGGTGGTGGTGTGAAGCCGGGGTCGGGGAGGTGGACATCGAGGGTGTAGGCTGCTGAAGACAGCAAGCATTCGAGGCCTGTAAAAGTGACCTCTAGGGTGTAGAGGCCGGCATTGGAGAGGGCCGCATTGGCGATAAATGCGGAGGCGGTCGCACCGGTGAATTCTTCTGGACCGGTCCAGCTGTAATTGGCCAGGGATTCGGCCAAGGGGTTGTTCGTGAATTGGGGAACGGTCAAGGTGACATCATCGCCCAAGCAAGTGGTGCCGGTAGGTTCAATCAACACAGGGGGACACACACCTGTCTGTACATCCAGTACTGTCACCCCCTCCACGGGGCAGCCATTGGCATCGACAAGGCCGCTGGCCCCGTCATTGGTTTGGGCGTTTCCAGAGATGTCTCCTGCGCCATAAATGTTGGCTGCGCCGGTGAGGGTCCCATCGCATTGTAGCAGCAAACAATCATCGGTCAGTTGCACTTGGAATTTGAAGGCCACGCTGTCCAAGCCGAGGGGGTCGTTTTGCAAAGTTCCTCCTTGGTTCATGTCGGCTCCAATGCCCACCCGCACGCGGACCATGTCTTCGGCAGCAATGAATTCACCGGGGTCGTCGCCTTCAGCATCCGTCATGGTGCCGGTCAATGGGCCAGAGATCCACTCGAGGCTGCCAGTGACGAAGTCTGTTCTGAGGTCGAGCGTTTCGGTGATATAGACCGCTGTCGCTGCATCTGAGCCCAGGTTCTTTCCCACGACCGTGTATTCTAAAATGTCTCCAGGCTCTGCGACCCCACCATTGATGTCTTCGATGAAGACGGTGGCCCTGAGATCGGGCTCGTAAACATCAATGACAGAGGTGATGACTTGAACGGTGATGGACTCACCTCCTGTGGTCACTCGGATGGATGCATCCGTGGCGTTGTTGGGCAGGAATTCGAAATTGCTGTTGTCTGGGATAAAGACATTGGCGTCATGTCCCAAGGTGTTGTTGAAGGCAGGTTGGCGCCAGGGGTTCATGGTGCCGTTGGTGCTGTGCGTGCTGTTAAAAGCGTTGTTCAGCTCATGGGTGGCGTCGGAGATGTATTCCACGGCACCCGTGCCGTTGAACCCGAGCTGATCGCCATCTTCACCGCGGTCTCCATCGAAGGCCACCACACCCAGCTGCAAGTCTACCGGACCCAGTGGTGGCGTCAAAAAACCAGAGATGGGAACATCCACGACGTTGTTGTTTCCTGAACCGGTGATCATGGCCAGCCCATCGAATAGCGTGAGGTTGCGCATGGGGGCGAGGGCATCTTCGTAAACGATGACCAGCACCCAACCTCCCCAGCACGAGGACGCTTCGCGGGCGATCACATTGGCGACTGTGTAGCGCGCATTGACTGGATTTCCCGAGACCCAGTCTGTGATGTCGGCATAGCAGCAATAGTTGTTTACTTGAGAGGCATTGAACTCGATTTCTTGCTCTGCAAAGACGTCGATGTAGGGGTCGGTATCGCTGGCTCGGATCTTGACTTGGTCGCGCATGGCTGCATTTGGAACGAAACCATTTCCCAGCCTTCCAGCCCAATAAAGTCCAGCAAAACTGACCTCTGCGCATGGTCCCAGTGCGAGGCTGTCCGAAGACGAGCACCACGTGTCGGGGTCATTGTCGCCGTCGAAATATTCCATGCTGTGCCCGTTGTTGTTGTCTTGGGGCCAACCCGTGATCGGCATGGCCTGTTGGGCTGCGGTGCACGCCGACCCTGTGCCGCAATACATGGTTGTGTTGGCCAGGAATTGAATGCCGCCGTTTTGCTGGGCTTGGTAGCGTATCTCAAAATCCTCCACGACTTGTGCCTGCGCGTGGCTGCAAAAACATGCCAGCGCGATCAGGCAGCGTATGATGGATCTGTAGATTCCGGGGGACATCAAATTCAGAACGTCGGCAAGGGCCAGATGGTTGATTGCAATTTCGGGTTTTCTGAACAAGGTTTTGATGGACTTGGCTTTCTGATTAATAAATGGCCGGCGTAAATTTCAGCATGACTGATTGTGTGTGCCTTTCCGGAAGGAATACTCTGAGGATTTCTCTTGCATTGTTAGGGGTTCAATGTGCACTGATGCTGCCATTGTCATTGGGCGCTTCTCAGCATGAAGTGGTGTTTCGGGTAGACATGTCCGACCCTGCGATGGATGCCGTGGTTGAAGTCGAGGGTGCGGTGCATGAGATGACAGATGGGGCCTGGGGCGCCAAAGAAGTGTCCGTTCTGGTGCCGGGCAGTGCTCCTTTTAGTTATCGTTTTGGAATTCCAGCGGGTGTTTTGGGCACAACTTGGGAAGAAGTGCCCAGCAGCTGCGGCATTTCGGGCAGCCGTTCGGCTGCTGCTTCAGCCGATATGACGCTCGAAGTGGTCTGTTTTGGTGGGTGTGAGCGGTGCTCAGGTTGCAACGATCCTTTTGCGTTGAATTACAACCCTCTGGCTCATCCTGATTCACCGGAAGGACTCTGTGTCGGCAATGGTGCAGGAGGATGCACATACCCTCAGGCCAGCAATTTCAACCCTTTGGCGCAATGGGACGATGGTTCATGTGACCTCGAATCGGTGGTTTCGGACTGTCCAGACCACAACGGTGACGGTATGGTTGGAGTGGGTGATATGCTCATTCTGCTCTCTGAATTTGGCGAGGCTTGCGCCATTGTGGCGGCATCGGATGGCAACCCCTTGGAGGATTTGATTCAGCAGCAGATCGATGCCATGAATTGGTCCGAGAAAATTGCCCAGATCCACCGCAATACATTTTGGACCACAGCCGACAATGCGGCGCCGCCCATTCCAGGCTTTACCATGTCGGATGGACCCCACGGTGTGCGGTTTGTGGATGCGACGTCTTTTCCCGTGGGATTGGGCATCGCTGCCTCGTGGAACCGATCCCTGGCCTATGAAGTGGGAAGTGCCATGGGGGTAGAGTTTCACGCCTATGGCAAGCACCAGCAGTTGGGTCCAGCGCTCGACCTGTGCCGCGACCCCCGCAATGGCCGCAGTCCTGAGACGGGAGGCGAGGATCCTTTCCTCGTGGCCCATTTGAACGTTGAGGTGGTCAAAGGCATACAGAATCAACCCGTGATTGCGACCATCAAGCATTTCAACGGGGTCAACAAACAGGAAAACCGGCACAATGTGAACCACACCATGAGCCAGCGGCAGTTGATGGAGCACTACGGATACAACTTTCGCCGTGTGATGCAGGATGCCGGCGCGATGTCGGTCATGAATGCCTACAACTTGGTGAACGGCCACAAGGCTGCAGAAAACGACAACCTGCTCAACGGCATTCTCAAGGGGCGCTGGGGATTCCCGTTTTATGTGGTTTCCGATTGGGGCTCGGTATGGGATGCCAGCAAGGCCCTCAAGGCAGGTTGCGACTTGGAAATGGACGTGGATGAGTCCGCCTATGAGCAGCAGTTGACCAACGACTACATCAACGGAGCCATCACAGACGAGGACCTCGACCGGGCTGTGCGCAGGGTGCTGCGCGTGAAGTACCTGACGGGGATGATGGACAACATGCCGCAGGGCAATCCCGTGACAGATGCGAATACCCCAGAACATCAGGCGCTGTGCCTCGATGCTGGACGCGAGGCCTTGGTATTGCTCAAGAACGAGGATGACATATTGCCGCTTGCCACAGGCGCTTCGGTGGCCCTGATTGGGCCCAGTGCTGCAGTGGCTCAGCTGGATGGATTTGGCAGCAGTTGGGTCGACCCGCCCTATGCGATCACTCCCTTGCAGGGGGTGCTCAATAAGATCCCTGCAGAACAGGTCACGCATGTGCAGGGATGCGCCATCAATACCAACGATACTTCTGGTTTTGCTGCCGCGCGCGCTGCAGCATTGGCTGCCGATGTGGTCATTTTCGTTGGTGGCCTTGACCAAACGCAAGAGGGCGAGAATTACTGGCCAGGACCTGTCGACAGGACCAACGGCTCTGTAGAGCTGCCCGGAATGCAACAGTTGCTCATCCAAGAATTGGCCGAAGCCAACCCCAACGTTGTGGTGGTTTTGAAAAGCGGCGGCATTTGCTCGGTGCCTTCAGCATTTGATGACATCAAAGGATTCTTGTACGCGTTCTACCCTGGAATGGAGGGGGGCAACGCCATCGCGGATGTGCTCTATGGCGATGTGAACCCCAGCGGTAAGCTCCCGGTGACCATGCCTGTAGATGACGCCCAAATGCCCGCTTGGAATGATGATTTCTCAGACGATTTCAATGGAGGGTACCGCTACTATGACGAGATGGGACTGACGCCCCAGTACCCTTTTGGCTTTGGATTGAGCTACACCAACTTCAGCATTTCAGACCTCGCACTGGACGCACCCACTTATGCAGCGGGTGCTCCAATTACTGCGACAGTGCAGGTCTCCAATACGGGAGATGTGGCGGGTGCAGAGGTGGTGCAGCTGTATTTGGAAAACGAGGCGGCTCCAGTTTGGATGCCCACCAAGGAGCTCAAAGGTTTTGAGAAGGTCTACCTCGAACCAGGGGCCACTGAGACCGTGACCATCACCTTGGGGGCCAATGAGTTGTATTATTTTGATGAGGGTTTGGACCGCTACGAAGTGGCAGTAGGAGCCTATGCGGTCCGTGTTGGGGCGAATTCTGCCGACCTCAGTGCACCGGTTTCATTTGAAATCACCCCCGGAACTGCGGCTCCGGACTTTGAAGTCACCCGCATCTATACCTATCCCCGGTATCCGGTTTCTGGCGACAGCCTCATGCTGTGCGCCTTGGTCAAGAACCAAGGCACTTCCACGGTTACAGCGGACCAACCGCTGTCCACGTCTTTCTCTGTGAACGGCATGGAAGTGGCGGTCACGGAAACCTTGATGGATACCCTGTTCATCGGGGGAGCCACGCTGCAGTGCGCCAGCACTTCGAGCTTTACGGTGCAGGGCTTAGATGACCTGGTGGTGACGGCTGAAGTCGATGCTGATGGAGCGTGGAGCGAACTGATGGAGGACAACAATACCCTCTCACATACCGTCGATGTTTTGGATCCCGATTCGGAGATCGTGCCCAACCTCTGCTACCTCAAACCGGCCACAGCCACCTCTCAAGAATCGGGTGACTTGGGAGCATCTGAGGCGGTAGATGGGGATTTCTCGACGCGCTGGAGCTCGGATTTTTATGACCCACAAACCATTTCGGTGGACTTGCTCAACGTGTACAATCTGGAGACGGTTGTGCTGGCGTGGGAAACGGCGTACAGCTCTGAATACAAGCTCGAGGTTTCATTGGATGGCAACGAATGGACCACGTTGGTGCACGAGTTGCAGGGCGACGGTGGCAACGATACTTTCTATCCAGATGTTGCCGCACGCTACATCCGAGTGGTGGGAATGCAGCGCGCTACCGAATGGGGCCATTCCCTCTGGGAGATCCAAGCTTTCGGCGATTTGATGGGCCCCGCAGGCATTCAGCAACCGGCCATGTTGGACATTCAGGTGATGCCCAACCCTGCGCAGGACGCCTTGAGCTTGCAAGGTCTTCCTGGACCGGCAGAGATGGAGCTGTTTGACATGAATGGTCAGCGCCTTTGGGCGGGGACGGTGCGCAACGGAGTGTCCATTGAACTTCCGCGCTTGCGCATGCCGTCGGGGTTGTACGTGATCCGTTTGGAGGGTGCCGATTACCGTTCTTCCCTCAACCTCGTTGTCGATTGATGAGAAACGCTGGGCGCGTTAACCTTTGAGCTGTCCTGCCACAAATCCTGTGGTCCAAGCCGCTTGGAAATTGAAACCGCCGGTGATGCCATCTACGTCGAGTACTTCTCCAGCGAAGTAGAGTCCCGGCACCACCCGGCTTTGCATGGTCTTAAAGTCGACCTCTCCCAAGGCCACGCCACCACAGGTCACGAACTCTTCCTTAAAGGTGGTTTTTCCCTTGACCTGGTAGGTGTCATTGAGCAGGATGTTGACCAACCTGTTTCGGCCTTTTTTGCCCAATTCCATCCAGGGCGTGTTGGTGTCCAGGCCTGACTTTTCGAGCAGAAATTGCCAGAAATTCTTGGGAAGGTCAAAAGGACAGGCATTGACCAATTTCTTCTTGTGGGCTTCAGCGGCCGTCGCCGACATGAGTTCCGACACCTCAGATTCATTGGACAATCCCACCCAATTGACTTGGATGGCAAAGCTGTAACCGCGTTGCTCCAGTTCGCGTGCACCCCAAGCCGACAATTTGAGCACAGCTGGCCCGCTCATGCCCCAATGTGTGATCAGGACAGGGCCCTGGTGGGACAGTTTGGTGCCTTGGATGCGAACGATGGCGTCTTGGACCACCAGTCCCATGCGCGCAGTCACCGATTCCTTGGGCATGTTGAAGGTGAACAGAGAGGGCACGGGCTCACTGATGGTGTGTCCCCATGCACGGATCCAATCGAATCCGGTGGGTTTTGGGCTGCCGCCAGAGGCTACAATAACGCGGTCGAACCGTTCACCATGAAGGTCAAAGCCTCCTGTATTTGACGTTGATGGCTTGATTTCACGAATGGGCGAGGACATGCGAATGTCGATTCCGGCCGAATCTGCTTCGCGCATCAGACAGTCTATGATGGCTTGAGAGGTATTGGCCTCTGGGAACATGCGGCCATCTTCCTCCGTTTTGAGCGGAACGCCGCGTGTTGTGAACCATTCCACAGTGTGTGTGGCGTGAAATTCTGAAAAGGCTTTTTTGAGTTGCTTCCCTCCTCGGGGATAGCTTTTGGCCAGAACAGCAGGGGAAAAACACGCGTGGGTGACGTTGCACCGGCCGCCCCCTGAGACTTTGACTTTGGCGAGCAGTTTATTGGACTTCTCGAACAGAACGACTTCGGCGTTGGGATGGTGTTGGGCCGCAGACAAGGCCGCAAAAAAACCAGCAGCCCCTCCACCAATCACGGCGACATGTTGTGTGCTGTCCATGCACGAAAATTAAGTCAGTCCACGACGGCAAGACCTCAGGGAGTTGTTACTTATTTCGTGTGGTGAAAGAAATCAACGTCCAGAAAGGAGAGGTATTGATGGAGGCAGGCGGCCGCCCGAGCCAAGCGTTTGAAGTGGTCAGTGGCTTGTTGCGCTCATATTTCATCGACGAATTGGGCAAGGAGCACACTTTTTTGTTTGCTCCCGAAGGTTGGATTCTCGCTGATTTGGAAGCCGCTGGGTATGGGGTCTCAAGCAAGCTCGCCATTGAGGCTTTAGAGGACAGTGTGGTGGTGATGCGGCCCATTTTTGAGGTCGAGGCCAAGATGTTAAAAGGTGACATGCAGATGGAATGGCAACGCATGTTGCGCAGGGCTGGTGTACTTCAGCGACGTGTTCTTATGATGATGAGCACCAGTGCTTTGGAGCGTTACGAGTACTTTTTGGAAACCTACCCGGAGTTGTCAGGGCGCATCACTCAAAAATTGATTGCTTCTTATCTGGGAATCACACCTCAGGCATTGAGCAAACTTCGAAGTGACCGGGTCAAGGACGACAGAAAGTAATCTATGCGAAGTGCCGACGGAATGCTGGGGATGAGCTTTACCCCAAACATTTATTCTGTCATGAACAAAGCAATTCAAACCCTGGCCGCACTCTTGTTGGTCAGTGGCTCCATCTTCGGACAATCCGTTCGCATTAACGCTCCATCTTCAAGCATTCGCTGGGACGGAGGCAATGCACTTGGCAAAATGCACAATGGCAACATCGCCGTCACATCGGGTGAACTTGAATTTCAATCTGGTGCTTTGGTAGGGGGGTCTTTTACCATAGACATGAACAGCATGACCAATGCGGACTTGCCCGAAACTGTAGGAGCGAACCTCATGGGTCACTTGAAGTCTGCGGACTTTTTTGACGTGGAGAAATTCCCGACGGCCAAGCTCGAGATCAAGTCTGCAACACCGTTTCAAGGGGGCAAGTCCACTGTCAACGCCGAAGCCACCATCAAAGGCGAGACCAAGCCGGTCAACTTTGAGGTGGTGGAGCTAGATGGCAGGTATGATGCTGTGCTGGTCATTGACCGCGCGGCATTCAATGTGCGTTACGGCTCGGGCTCCTTCTTTGACAACTTGGGTGACGAGGCCATCTTGGATGAGATTACCCTTACTGTGCATCTCGAGACCAAGTAATCTAGGATATGGATAAGCCAGAATCTGGGGGTACGGCTCCTGTTATGCAAGACCTCAAGGAGGGTGCCACCTACGCATGGTGCTCTTGTGGTCGGTCTGAAAACCAACCTTGGTGCAACGGTGCCCATCGCGGAACACAGTTTGCACCCCATGTATTTGGGGCCAAGAAAGACGGTAAGGCTGCCCTGTGCGCGTGCAAAAAGACCAAGAACCCTCCTTACTGCGACGGGTCTCACGTTGGGGGATAATGCCCTCAAGGCAAATGCAACGGCTGCGGTCCTCCTCAACGGGGTCGCAGCCGTTTTTGCTGGGACAGGTTATTGGAATACCCGCACGTAGTCGACGGCCATGAATTGAGGGAAGGTGGTGGTGGCGTCGGGATAACCTGGCCATTGTCCCCCCACAGCCACATTGAGGATGAAAAAGAAGGGGTTGTCAAAGGGATAGGGCTGGCCCCCGGTCACCGTTGAAGTGACCGAGTAAAAGGGCTGGTCATCGATGAACCAGGTGATGCCGTCTTCATTCCAATCGATGGAAAACACATGGAATTCATCTGCAAAAGTCTCGCCGGAGGGAAGGCTGGTCCCTTGTCCGACGTAATTGTGCTGCGTCCAGTCAGCGCCAAAGTGGATGGTACCGTGCACCGTACTGGGGGAGGATCCCAACAGCTCCATGATGTCAATTTCACCGCAAGAGGGCCAACCCGAGTTAGGGAAGTTGGCGCCCAACATCCAGATGGCTGGCCAAATGCCTTGGCCGAAGGGGAGGATGGCGCGAACATCAATGCGGCCATATTGGAATTCTTGCAATCCGATGGACTTCATGCGGGCCGATGTGTAGTGGATGCCCTCTTCTTTGGCGACGATGAACAGGTTGCCGTTGGACACGTATGAATTCTCGTCGTTTGAAGTGTAATTCTGAAGCTCTTGGTTGCCCCATCCGCTGGCCCCAAGGTCGTAAGTCCAGTTTTGCAGGTCAATGGACGTCTCGTTGAATTCATCGGACCATACCAATGATTTGCCCGGGTAGCTTTCTGCTGAAACGTAACCGGCGTCAGTGACACCGATGAGGGTGTCATCGTTGAGGATGGTGCCGGTGGCTTCTTGCACTCCGCCAACGAGGAATGCTCCACTGGTGCCTGTGATGACCACTCGAAATTGCTCGTCTTCTTCTGTGAATTCATCGACTACGATTTCTACGGAAATGGTGGCTGAGGCTGTGCCACAGCGGATGATCAATGAGTCTTGTACTGGGATGTAATCGGAATTTTCTTCCGCAGTAATGGGACGGGTTTCGAAGTAAACAATGACGTCTCTGGTCGTCGATTGGTTCATGACCAGTGGAAACTCAAAGAACCGGTTCTCCTCGTTTTCCAAGCCGCTGATGTCAATGGGAAACTGGATTTCGGGAACGACCACGGGGGCTTCATCTTGCTTGCATCCCGAGAAGAAAATCAAGCCGGCAACAGCGGTTAACGTGAGTATTGTTTTCATTTTCCTAGCAGCGTCGGCAGCAAAGATAGACTTGTGTAGGCGGGGTGGTGATGGATTTGTGTGGCTTTGTCCCCTTGAACAACCCGCCTGTAATGTTGGGCAAGGACATAAAGTGTGTTTTCTACACGAACCTCTTTCGGAAGCGTTATTTTCGACCTATGGTTAACCTCCACATTGTCTTGCGGCATGGTGTTTTTGCTGCACTGTTTATTGCGCTGATGGCCCCCTTGTCTGTCGCCGGCCAGCACCGACTTTCAACCGATGGCCCCTTGATTGTGAATGAAGCCGGAGATGCCGTTTTGTTGAGGGGGATGGGACTTGGAGGATGGATGCTCCAAGAGGGATACATGCTCCAAACTGCGGGTTTTGCCAATGCGCAGTTCGAAATCCGAAATAAAATTGAGCAACTGATTGGCGAGGAGGCGACCGACGATTTCTACACCGCTTGGCTCCAAAACCATGTGACGAAGGCCGACATCGACGCCATGAAATCATGGGGGTTCAATTCTGTGCGTCTGCCGATGCACTACAACTTGTTTACCCTTCCCATCGAGGAGGAGCCTGTACCGGGCGAAAACACCTGGCTCGAGCTTGGTTTTGAATTGAGTGACAGCCTCATTTCTTGGTGCAAGCAAAATGAGATGTATGTCGTGCTGGACTTGCATGGCGCCCCTGGAGGACAGGGGTACGATGCGGCCATTTCAGACTATGACCCCACCAAGCCATCGCTCTGGGAGAGCGTGGATAACCGGAATAAAATGGCCGCCTTGTGGAAGCGTTTGGCCGAACACTACGTCGATGAAGATTGGGTGGCGGGTTATGACCTGCTCAACGAGCCCAATTGGGATTTACCTGGAGGCACAGCGCTGCGCAGCTTGTATGTGCAGTGCACAGACAGCATCCGTTCCGTTGACCCCGATCACATCATCTTCATTGAGGGCAATTGGTGGGCCAATGATTTTTCAGGTTTGACGCCGCCTTGGGATGACCAGTTGGTGTACTCACCTCACAAGTATTGGAGCTACAACGATGAGGGTTCCATGAATTTTGCCACCAGCATCCGCAGTGCTTACAACGTTCCGCTGTACCTCGGTGAGAGTGGAGAGAACTCCAATGTCTGGTTCCGCGATGCCATCCACTTGCTGGAGGATTTGCAGATTGGATGGGCGTGGTGGCCCTTGAAAAAAGTGGCGAGCATTTCCGCGCCGCTCTCCATTGAGAAGAGTCCTGAATACCAACTGCTGTTGGATTACTGGAGTGGTGATGCCGCGCAGCCAACCGCGGAGTTTGCAACAGATGCCCTGATGGATTTGGCCGAGAAATTGAAGTTTGAGCATTGCGTCAAGCAGCTCAATGTGGTGGACGCGATGTTCCGTCAGGTTCAATTGGACACGTCTATTCCATTTGACGCTGATCAACAGGTGCCTGGCATCATTCACGCTACCGATTTTGATATGGGCGTTGTGGGGGCTGCATACGGCGACATTCAGGTGGCGAACTACCATGTGAGCTCTGGCAATTACACCGAATGGAATTCGGGCTGGCAGTACCGCAACGATGGTGTTGACATCACGTTTGCAACAGACCCTGTTCACAGCAATGGCTACAAGGTGAGTTGGTTGGCTACAGACGAGTGGATGAAGTACACCGTTGATGTGCAGTCTGGCGGGCTCTTTGACATCCGGATGCGCGTGTCTGTAGGTGAGACCCCAGGTTTGGTGCATTTTGAAACAGAAGGCGGCGACGTCTCGGGCTATGTGGAGTTGCCACTGTCTGGAATCCCCGGCGGATGGCAAACGGTAACCGTGGAAGACGTGTACCTCGAGGAAGGTCCTGTGGGCTTGGTGTTTTGGGCCGATGAAGGCGGGTTTGAGGTGAGCCACTTTGACTTTTCATTTACTGGAACACCTGCTGCCGATGTCGACTTGAACATGGTCAACGCCAAGACTCTGGGGCCACAACAGGTGGCGGTGACCTTGAACAAGCCTCTGCAATTGCCCTTGTTGGATGCTGTTGAGGACTTCACCTTGTATGCGGACGGCACGCCATTGACCTTGTTGGCCATGCAGGCGGATCCGGAGGCAGATCGTGTGATCGTCTTGGATGTGCAAGAGGGCATGGACGCTACGATGGAATTGACATTGTCGTACAACGGCAATACGGTGATGGAGCCGGGCGGAGGTGACCTTGCGGCATTCGTAAATGCAGAGGTATTCAACGACCTCGATTTCCGTTTTGCGATTCCAGGTTGGATCGAGGCGGAGGAATTCAGCCAGCAGACAGGGGTAGAATTGGAGGCGACCAGTGACAATGGAGGAGGCCAAAATGTGGGTTTCCTTGATGCTGGTGACGTGATGGAATACAAGGTCAACGTCCGCTACTCCGGCGATTATGACGTCAACATCCGCACGGCATCAGAAGAGTCGGGGGCTTTGTCCATGGAGTTGGTGGGCGAGGACGGTCAGGTAACCGGCCTTGGCAATTTCCAATTGGCTGCCACAGGTGGATGGCAGACGTGGTCCACATCGACCCGGGAGGTCAACATTGACGCTGGGATTTACACGTTGCGCGTCATTGTGCAAGAGGCGCCGTTCAATTTGAATTGGTACGAATTCGATTACAAAGACGAAGTGGATGAGCCTGGTTTTACCTCATTCCAATCGGTGCTGGCCTATCCCAATCCCGTGCAAACGGGTCAGGTGACGGTGGCATTCTCAGTCTTCTTTCCTCAAAATTTGACCCTGTCGATTTACGATGCCCAGGGCCGTCCGGTTTTTGGAGAGACTTATTTCGATGTGGTGAACATCGAAGAGACCCTGTCACTGCAAGGGCTTGCAGCAGGAGTTTATGAGGTGTTCGTGCACCGTGAGGATGGAACCATCAATACGGGGCGGTTCCTCAAGCCCATTCGCTGATCTCCTTTAGCTTGATTTCGGCTTGCCGTAACGGTCTTTGGTGACGGTTACAGCGTCCAGGTGTTTCGGGGTCTACTTTGAGGAAACGCCGGGAGCTCCAGCATTGAAACGCCTGCTGCTCCAGCATTGCAATGCCTGCGGCTCCCCCAGTGAAACGCCTGCAGCACCAGCAGTGAAATGCCTGCTGCTCCGCCAGCAATAGGCTTGAAGTCTATTTGGCACGAGGACCCTTTGCCAAAAGTTGGGGCATGAAAAAAGGGAACCGGTCAAGACCGATTCCCTTTCCAAAGAGGTTGAGTACCTGCGCTTATTGGGCGATCAGGCGGAAAGTCCAATACGCCTCCTCTGGGTTGGCCCCATAGTCGACGGTGATGGTGACCTTCTCTTCACCATTGATGTTGCTGTATTCAAACACCTCGTAAGTGATGGTGCTGACCGGCGTGCCCGTGGCATCGTTGGGCAATTCACCTCCATTGTAGGCTTTGTTGAATCCAATGAATGCACCGAGTCCATTCACAGTAATCTCTGAATCAGTGGCGGTGAAAGCGTGTGTTCCAGCGCCAAACACATCAAAAGGAGATGCGAGCAAAGTCTCGTCAAGACACTCGCCGCTTGCGCCCAGGTAGTTTTCTGCCCAGACAAATCCTTCTGTGGTGAACTCCATGGTGCCATCGTCAAAGAAGATCCACTCGTCGTCCAATTGGCAAGCGCGCTCAATGACACCGTTGGCGTCAATGCCACCCCACCAATCGTTGCAGCCTTGGCAAGGTCCGACATAGTAGCTGGCTTCTCCGTCGAGCCTCCATGCTTTGCCGTCGGCGTCTGAGAGTACGTCTGGGCTAAAGATGGCTGAGCTGATGGCGACGTCCTGAGAGATGGAATTGCTTCCACCGGCATCATCATAGGCAGTGAGGGTCACTGTGTAGTTTCCGTCCGCGCCGTAAGTGTGCACAGGGTTGGTCTCCGAGCTCATGGCCCCGTCTCCGAAATCCCAGCTGTATGAAGTGGCATTGGAAGAAGAGTTGGTAAAGGTCACGGTGAAGCCATCGGTGACCGACGAGAAGTTCGCGGTGGGCACGGATGATGGGATGGGAGGAAGGTTGGCTTCGTCGTGGTAGTGCACCAAGAAGAAGTTCCAAGCGCTTCCGTCTGCGCGGACCAACGCCAAGCCCATGCGGTCTGCGATGTCCCCTTCTTCAGTGCTGATGATGGTGAACAACTTGGTGGAGGCGGGGACATAGCTGTCGCCGTTTTCCGTCTTGTTGCAGAGGCCGATGTAGGCACCAAAACCATCGATTGAAATGGTATTGGTGTTGGTGTTGTAGTCGAAGGTGTAGTTGCCTCCGTCAGCAAACGCGCTCAAATCCTCACCGTTGGGACCTGTCCAGATTCCGGGGGTGGTTTCGTCCATGCAGTTCTCGTCAATGCCGAGCCAGCCACCGTTGGCGTCCGCGTCTACGAAGAGCGTTCCATTGGTGTTCTTTTCCCAAGTGCCGTCGGCATTGAAAGTGTAGCTGTCATCTAAGATGCAAGGGCGATCGCCGAGCGGAGTGACACCACCAAAAGACCACCAGCTGTTGTCGCCGATTGCGGGTCCAATGCCGAGGGCCACTTCTTCGCGGTCCAAGTACCAGGTCTTGCTGTCCACCCCTGAAAGGAAGGTGTTGGCGGTGTTGGGGTCCGTGATGATGATGGATTCGGTTTTGGAAGCGGAACCGTCCAGGCCGATGGCCGTCAACGTGACTTCATATGCACCTCCAGCGGCGTATTCGTGCACAGGGTTGGTGTCCGTGCTCGTGTTGCCATCACCGAAGTCCCAGGTGTGGGAGGTGGCATTGGCGGAGTAATTGGTGAAGGTGACTTCAGCCCAATTGGTTTCGCTCACTTCATATTGGAAGCTGGCAATGACCTGAGCAGGTTCTGGCTCGGGGTCTTTTTTGCAGCTCACGATGACGAGGCTGACCAGCAGGAAAAGCCCCAATCCTTGAATCGTCTTGTTCATGGTTTGATTGAATTGTGTGTTGTAAATCAGTAATTAAATGCGTGTGAGTCTTCCCGATCAGTTGAACAAAGAATCGTCGGGATAGGTGGTCAACCCCGAGGCAATCTGGGTTTCTTCCAGGGCGATGGGGAGCCAAAGGTCGTCAGGACCAAAGTTGGCTTCCTTGTCTCCGTCTCCGGCAAAGAGGCTGGCCTCAGCGCGTCCAGAACGCACAAGGTCATACCAGCGGTCACCCTCGCAGGCCAATTCTGCACGACGCTCGTACCAAATCAAATCTTGAAGGCTCCATCCTTCTTCGGCCATCACGGTGGCAGCCGATCGGAAGTTGCCCGTATTGTCGCCAGGACCTGCCGCCCGCTCTCTCACGATGTCGATGTACATCTGTGCAGTACCGTCGTCCCCAGAACCGCGGTGCAATGCCTCGGCGAGCATGAGCAAGATGTCGGCATAGCGGAACACGTGGGTGTTCTGGGCCTTTGTCAGGTGTTCGTTGCCCCCATTGACATTCGTGCCGGCAAAGGCTTTGAGGTTCGGGTATTTCTCCTGCCAGTATCCCGTGTAGTCCACGGGGTTATTCTGTGTCATGTCAATGATGGGGTCGCAGCTTACGCCAGCATCGGCAAGCTGTTGGGCCAACTCATCCTCGGAAAGGATGGCCACGTCACGGCGGTAGGTGTCGTCATCGAGGAAGTGGTTGTACAGGCCTTCTGTGACCGACATGAAACCCCAACCGGCCTCGTAGTCGGGGTGCTCAGCGCACAAACCTCGAACGCCGCACAATTGGATCATGCCGTTTCCGTCAACCCCTTCAAACCAACCCCAGTCACTCGACCAGAGGGGGTTGTGTTGGATCTCGAACACAGACTCTGGGGTGTTCCTGTTGTCAAACACAAAGAGCTCCTGCATGTCGTCCTGCAACTGGTAGGCTCCCAAGTCTACGATGGACTGGAAAGCATCAGCCGCAGATTGAAACAGCGCTGGATCGTCCCCTTTGAGGTCTGCCCAGTAGAGGTAGGCTTTGCCCATGAGCGCATAGGCAGCTCCTTGGGTCACCCGTCCTTCCTGGCCGCTGGGGGCCAACAATGGGAGGTGGGGCAGGGCCTCTTCACAATCTGTGACGATCTGTTGCATGACTTCGGACAACGTGCCCCGTTCGAGGCTCATGTCTTCTGGTGTCAAGCTTTGATTCACGACGGGGATCGGACCGAAGTGGCGGAACAATTCGAAGTGGTAATACGCCCTGAGCCACTGCGCCTGCGCCTTATAAGAGGTCACAGCATCTGACTCGATTTCGGTCAGGTCGAGCAAAGCGTTGGCCCTGCTAATGCCGATGTAGCCTTTCCGGTAAATCGGATGAAGGACCACATTCGAGTTGGTGTTGGTGAAGTCGTCCAATTCCTGCCACCCGGGCTGGTCATTGTTGGAGGGGTCTCCACCTGCATTGGCATTGTCAGAGCGGATTTCACCCATCATGGTGGGGGAGATCCACTGACCGTAAGCCATGGACCAACCAATGGGATCGTAGACCCCAATCAGCGCTGAGGCCACTTGGTCTTCGGTTTGGTAGTAGTTGCTGGAGAGGAACTCGTTGACGGGTTCCACGACCAACCGGTCCTTGCTACAAGCAGCCAAAAGCAGGGTGCATCCTGCGATGACGGTGAGGTTGCGATAGATGTTTTTCATCGTAGTGCGCGGTTAAAAAGTGACGTTGAGACCCGCACCAAAGGAGCGGTTGTTGGGGTAGAATCCTTTGTCGATTCCGGTGTCGAGAATCCATCCGCTGGTGCCGATGTCTGGATCGAACCCGCGGTAGTTGGTGATGGTGAAGAGGTTGTTGCCGGTCAGGTACACCTTGACTTCTTTCATTTTGGCACGGTGCGTCCATTCCTGTGGCAAGGACCATCCAACTTGGAGGTTGCGCAGGCGCAAGAAGTTGCCGTCTTCTACGTAGAAGCTGGATGGGCGCTGGTTGTTGTTGGGGTCGGTCGAGGTCAACCTTGGGAGCTCTTCGCTGGGCGCCTCTGGGGTCCAACGGTCGAGCCAGAAGGTCTGCATGTTGGAGAAGGTCACATCTGAGCGCTCATAGGTGCGGTAAATCTCATGGCCCAATTGGGCATTGAAGATGGCGTTCAGGTAGAAGTCCTTGTACGTCAGGTTGGCCGAGATTCCGATGATGTGCTTGGGCCAAGGGCTTCCGATGTCGCCAATGTCGTCGGAGTTGATCACGCCGTCGCCGTTGGTGTCCAAGAACCGGATGTCACCGGGCTGAGCATTGGGCTGAAGCAGGTCGCCTTCTTGGTTGATGTGGCTGAAGATGTCGGCTTCGGTCTGGAAAATTCCGGCGGCTTCATATCCGACAAAGTGTCCCACAGCATAGCCTTCCGTCATGCGGGTGATGGCGGTGTTGCGCACGGGCCACCCCCAACCGTTCAAGTAACCCGTTTCACCGGCCACATTGACGACTTCGTTTTTGAAGTGCGTGTAGTTGAATTGGGTGTTCAAATCCCAATCGCCCTTGCTCATGCGGTACCCAATGCCCACTTCCACGCCGCGGTTCAAGATTTCACCGAGGTTGGAGGTGGGGTTGTTGGTGGCGCCGATGTAGCCTGGGATTTGCTGGGTCATGAGCAGGTCCTTGGTGCGTTTGCTGTAGACATCCGCTTCGATGTTCAACTTGTTGTCAAACAAACCGAGCTCGATGCCGAGGTCAAGCTGTTCGCTTTGTTCCCACTTTACGTTAGGGTTGGGCGGAGCAGCCAGTGCTGTGCCGGTATTGAGTGTTTGGTCGTCGCTTCCAAAGGAATAGGTAAAGGCGTTTTGAATCCGAGCCACATAGCTCAGCGGCGAAATGCGGTCTGATCCATTCACACCCCAGGATGCGCGGACTTTCATGAAGCTGATTTTTTCTGAATCCTTCAGGAAGTCTTCCTTGGAGGCAACCCAACCGACCGAAGCCGATGGGAATACACCGTAGCGGTTGTTTTCTCCAAAGTTGGAGGAACCGTCACGGCGGATGGTGGCAGAAAACAGGTACTTCTCGTCAAAGTTGTAGAGCAGGCGAGAGAATGAACTGATGAGCGCATAGTCCACAGAGGCGCCACCGAAAGCCAGATCGAGGGTGTCCTGACCTGAGTCGATGTAGTGGAAGTTGGGGTTGAATTCAGCGTCTTCAGGGATGTTGGAAGTTGAGCCGCCCACCTGACGGAACTCGTTGGCCCTGTATGAGGTACCCACGAGGAAGTCCAAGTTGTGCTTGTCTTCAATGGTCGTGGTGTAGTTGGCGGTGTTTTCCCACTGAATGCCTTGGAAGTTGCCGGATCCCTGTCCCACGTCGTTGGTGAGGTTTTGAGCAGCAGGGTGGAACTCATAGCGCGGAGTGAAGTAGCGGTAGTCGTACCAATTGAGGTCAAATCCGACATCGGTCTTGACACGCAACCCTTTGAGGGGCTCGGCCTCGAGGAAGACGTTCCCCAAGATTTGATCTGATTTGTTGTCTCCTCCGGCGAGGTAAAGCCGGCTCAATGGATTGATGTACTCCTTCTGCACCCAGGGTGACTGCGCAAATCCGAACTGTCCCGCCTCGTCATAAATGGGGGTGAGGGGATCGTACGCAAAGGCATCCGATTGGACGCCACCAAAGGCGCTGTTGGTGCCGATGTTGTTATTCTGTGTCCGGTTCAGGTAGAAGTTCTGTCCGATCGTCAGGAGGTCTTGGACCTTCTTGGTGGAATTGTAACGGAGCGCATAGCGGGTGTAGTTGGACTTCTCCCCACCGATGACCCCATTCTGGTTCCAGTAATCCATAGACATGTATGAGTTCTCACCCGATGCGGTCACCCTGTGGTTGACCACCTGCGCGGAATTGAAAATGGCCTCCATCCAATTGGTGTTTCCTTCGATGGCATCGCCAAAGTCAGGAAAACCCAGGATGTCGAGGGCGGAAGTCTGGTTGCTGTTGGCAAACTTCTCGCGCATCAACACGATGTAGTCTTCTGACCCGAGCATCTCGGGCAGCTTCCAGGGGTTGGAGTTGAGGTAGCTGTTGGAATAGGTGATGCTGCCTCCGCCTTTGCTGCCATTCTTGGTGGTGATGATGACCACGCCATTGGCTGCTCGCGCGCCATAAATGGCGCTGGACGCGGCGTCCTTCAAAACGTCTACCGACTCAACATCGCTTGGGTTGAGGTTGTCGATGTTGCCGACCTGCAAGCCATCGACCACGTAGAGCGGTGAGTTGTCTCCATTGGTGCTGATGCCGCGAATGAGGATGCTCTTTCCCGATCCAGGCTGACCGCTTGATTCGTTCACGATCAATCCTGTGGTCAAGCCTTCGAGGCTGGATGTCACATCTGGAACTGCAATGCCCTCGATGTCTTTGGCCGTCACTTTAGAAATAGAGCCTGTCGAGACTTTCTTTTTCTGCCGGCCGTATCCGACGACGACGACCTCGCCGACGAGTTCTGCATCCAAGTTGAGGGTGACAGAAATGGGGGCGCCCGATGTGACGTTCAATGTTTGGCTCTCATAGCCGATGAAGCTGAATTTCAGCCCCACTGGAAGTCCATTGACCTTCAACGAAAAGGAGCCGTCAATCCCCGCTGTTGCACCGTTGGTGGTGCCATCTTCGAGGATGGTGGCTCCTATGAGAGGGTCACCGGATTCACCGTCTATGACGGTGCCTGTGAGGGTGAGGCTCTGGGCGTGAACAGTGTTTTGAAGACTGAAAAGGAAGCCCAATGACAAGGCGAGGGCGCAAAGCTGCCATCGCATTTTGAGGTGTTGCATGAAAGGTTGATTTGATCTAAACCGCTATGAAGTTCGGTGGCTTCAGACCATTAGGAAAGCCAATTCCGGATTCAAGTGTACAAAGTACACAACGAAGGTATAAAATGATGGCAACCTGTAGGAATACGTTGAAAAACAACTGTTGAAAATCCGGTCTAAAAACCTTGACTTCTAGAGCCGTTGGGGTGCAACCCGGGATGCGGAGCGCCTTTCCGTGATCAAAACAGCCAGCGGTGGCCTGCTGTGAGCATGGCCATGGAATAAAAGCTCAAAGTCTCCAACTCCCCGGGCAACGATCCAGTAAATAAGAGCGGGGAGATTTCAAACGAAAAAGCCCATTCGGAGCACTTGATGTCTGCGGCACTTTTTCCGCGACGCTCGAGGCGTTGAAGCTTGCGGCGGCTCACATCTCGATTGCAACGGTTCGAGGGTAGTGTGTTTTGGATGTAGACATGGGTAGGGAATACCCGCAAGCCTGCTGAGAAGTGACCGCCTTTTGCTCCTCTGTGTCCCACTCCGACTTTGGCCGTAAAGACGCTCGGGAATGCCAGTCCAATTTGGGTGTCAGTAAACCCGTTTTTGCTGAAATAGGAACGCCTTCCCATGAGGACTGAGGTCCCGGGGAAAACAGCACCTTCAACGATGAATGCGAGCCCCCAATTGGATTCGATGTAGGGTTCTACGCGTTTTTCTTCTTGGGCATGGGTGCTACTGACGGTTGCTAAAAATGCACCAATCAGTGCTATCGACTTGATGGCAGAACAGGATGTCTTCATGGCGTAATACTGGAGGAAAAGGTCGCATTGTTTTCAATGTCGGTTCGGTCCATACGCATCTTTCGGAACTGGCCTGTGTGGTACAGCGGGGCCTGGTTGTCATAGAAGGCGCTGAAGACATTGCCGGACTGGCCAGTGGGGAGGATGCTCTCGGCGGCATCCACATCAGCGAAGTCGATACCGATGCGCATAGAGGGGCCGGAAAAGACCTCATAGTTGACTTCCTTTTTCAGTTTGAACTCGTATTTGCACAGGGCATCCTTTGCTGCAGGAAGGCCATAGGGCCCCACGCTGAGCCAGTTGCCGAGGAGGGGTATATCTGCCATGGCGTGGCGGTGGGAAACGGTGTGCAGCCGTTCATAATGCCATGCGCTCGGATCTGTGCCGAGGGCGCTTTCTAAATCTGTATAAGCCAACAGGAAAGCTGCTGAAACGATTGCGGCAGCGTTGTCGCGGGGGGCAGTGCTGACATCGTCCCACCAAGGTGAACCGGGATTGGCAAGGAGTCTTGGGAAGGAATTCTCGCTGACTATGGTTTTGTGCCAAGCTTCGAATTTCTCTGCGGCGTTTTCACCAGCGGCTTGATGGAATTCGTCGGCCATGGCACCCTCGATGGTGCGGTACATCCAGCGGTAGTAAAGTGTGGGCTCTGTTTGCCCGCCGGTATGGCTCCCATCCCACTGACGGAGTTGGCTCAATGCATTTGCCTGCGCAGGCTCCCAATTGGTTTCCGAGGCATCGGCGAACGCCACGAGCATGGAGCAATTGCCCTTGTATACGGGTGAATGGTGGTCGAGCTGCAAGGACTGTGCCCCTTTAAGGGTCCAGTCGTCTCTGGCCTCCATGGCTTTCACGATCCCTGCTCCACGGGTGTTTCCAGCGTAATAGTGGCCAGGATAATGCACCCCTGCCACGCTGTCTGGGGCATTGTTTGCGGAGTAGACATAACCTGCCTGGGGGTTGACCGATTGGGGATTTCGAGAAAAGGGGTGCCAGCCCAAGGGGTCATTGGCGGGGTTGCTGCCATCGATGGCGGTTTTGGTGTTCACGTGGTCTGGGCGAATGGGAAGCTTTGCGCTTGCCCACCAAGCGATGTTGCCCTCTTCATCGCCGTACATGAGGTTGATGCCTGGGGCGTGCATGATGGAGGCAGCGTCTTGAACCTCTTCCATGGTGTTTCCTCGTGAAAACCCGTAGAAGGCCTCGTGGATGCGGTTTTCGGGATATTGGGTAAAGGTCCACCACATGGCAATGCTGTCTTCGATTAAAGGGCCGTGGTGTGTTTTGCGCAGCTTGAAAGTCACGTCATCCTCCCCAGCCACTTCGATGGTTTCCATGTTGACTTCGATGTCCCTCCAGCGGTCGCCTTGCAGGTATTTGCCGTCTTTGATGGTTTCTCGGTAGAGGTCGATGTCGTCGTTCACAAACATCGTAATGCCCCAAGAATGGTGGCGCGTGTGGCCAATCGCGGGAAAAGGCAGGCCACCGATGTGGTTGCCATAGTATTCAACTTCGGGCGTCACAATGTGCGCTTCGTACCACACCGATGGCTGCGAGTAGGCCATGTGGGCATCGTTGCAAAACAGCACTTTGCCGCTCGCCGTCTTGTCTCCGCTGATGACCCAAGCGTTGGATCCCAGCCACTGCGGAACGGGGCGAAGGGCATCCAAACGGTGCACTTTTGTGGAGATTGCAGAAATGTCCGAAGGTGTGGGGCTCTCGGTTTTGGGCCTGACTTGCTCAGTGCTTGGAGCTGCGGTACTGTCTGTTCCAGCGCCGGTGACGGGGATGCGGGTAAATCCCTCTGGGCCGGTGGCCAGGTCGGCCATGTATGTTGGCCCCAGGGCTTCATTCATCCAGTCGAGGATGGGCTCTGTCTTGAGGTGAATGGCAAAACTGAACGCCATAAACCCTGTAGCGCAGTAAACATCGCGGGTGTCGAAGGGCTTGGGATCGGCGCCCAAAAGTTGGTACTCCAAGGGCTTCTTGTCCTCCGCGATGAAGCGGTTGATGCCATCCAGATAGGCTGCCATAGCAGTTTGGATGCGCTGTGGTGCATGGGCGGTGAACTCACCAGACACCCGGGCTGCGGCCTCGCGCATGCCGAGGGTGCGCAAATACTGGTCGTTTTCGACCATGTCTGGTCCGAGCAGTGCAGAAAGTTCGCCGGCTCCGGCGCGCCGGAGCAGGTCCATTTGCCAGAGGCGTTCCGAAGCGTGGATATAGCCCAAAGCGTACATCGCATCGTCCTCGGTTTCGGCGTAGATGTGGGGCACCGCCATGTCGTCGAAGATGATTTCAACCGGCGCGGAGACGGCATCGGATGCCAAGCTAAAGCTGTAGTCGGTGCTGCTGGTCTGAACGAAATAGACGACGTAGGCGAGGAGCAAGACCAACAACAGGCCGAGCGCTTTGAGGAGATTTTTCATGGCGCAATCGTAGTTGCGGAAGTTACATTTCCCTGCGGTGGCAGGGGGCGGTTGTATTCTATGGACCTTCCCGAGTCGCTGAGCTGCATTTGGAGTAGATTACCTCATGTTTTGGAAGCAATGGCCGTGCTTGATAGCGGCGTTTATCATCTGGTTTTCAAGCCCATCGAAGGCTTGGTCACAGGATGTACCCGATACCCTTTGGCTTCAGCTCGATGAGGCCATTCTCAGCGGAGATACCATGCCTGCATTGCGCTTTTGTGAGGCGGCTGGTTGGGACTCGCTCAATTTTTCTTTTGTCCACTCGGTGTTGCAGTCCCATGAATTGGTGGTCCACAACGGGGATACCGTGAACCACGCTTTCGTGTTGGGTGTGGGGGATTGGGATCCTGTTTCGCTGCCCGCGGGCCAGTTTACAGCATTGACTTTGCCCCCTATGGAGACGGGAACTTATAGCTACGGGTTGGCTTCTGAACGGGGCAGAGTGCTCGGTGCTGGAGGAATGATCATGGTGGGCAACGATGACCTGCCTCATTTTCACTGGAACCTTGGTGATTGGGAGCCAGCAAGGATGCAAACGGTGGCCGAAGGGAATGCGTTGGATGGCGACGCACCATATGTCCCACGGCAGTTTACAGTGAACGACAGGACCTTTCCCAACACGTCTAACGACCCATTCGGTTACGTTTCCATTGGGGTAGGCACCTCATGCTATATCTCCATTGCCAATCAAGGCAGCATGGACCATGTTCTGCATTTCCACGGCTTTCATGTGGAGGTTCTTCAAGCTTCGAAACACCCCGAAAGGGTGGGCTGGATCAAGGACACGATGCCCTTTCTTGTGGGAGAAGTGACCGTTGTGCGGCTCGACGCTTTTCAGCCCGGTATGTACCCTGTGCACAATCACAACCTCATTGCCGTGACGAATGCGGGCCTTTATCCCGGCGGTATGATCACCCATCTTGACATCCAGCCATGAAGACGAGGACGCCATACAGGCAGGATTTGACCCATGTGTATCGTACACTGTTGTTCGCGTGTAGTGTGTGGTGCATGTCTCACGCAGCGCTTAGTCAAGCCCTTCCTCCCCAGCTTTTCTCCGAAATGGACGGCATTCATTTCTTGGATGACGGTTCCTCTGTTCCCATCTGGGGCTACGGATGGGTCACCGATGGATACATCACCTTGCCTGGGCCACTGTTGACCTACAATGAAGGACAGGCGGTAGACCTCAACTTTACGAATCCCAGTCCCGAAAGCCACACCATTCACTTGCATGGGCTTGATGTCGATCAGGCAAATGATGGGGTTCCGGCTACCTCTTTCTTGGTGCCCACCAATGGCGATGCGGTGTACTCTTTTGTCGCAGATCAATCAGGTACTTTTCTGTACCACTGCCATGTCACCACGACCCTTCACCTGACGATGGGGATGTACGGAATGATCTTGGTGAAGCGCCCCGATCAGACCTTGTTTGATGGTGGACCGGCCTACTCCGAGGACGTTCCATTGTTGTTCAGTGACCTCGAGGTAGCGACCAACTTGGACCCGGTTGGGAGTTTTCCGTTTCACGACATTCGCCCCGATGTTTTCATGATCAATGGGAGCTCGGGAAGTCAGTTGGAAGAAGAAGACCAAATGGTATGGGCCGCTCCCGGCGACACCTTGGCACTGCGGCTGGGGTCCATGGCTTACAGCCGCGTCCGTTGTCACTTTCCGCCTGAATTGCATGCCACTTGCTTCATGAGCGATGGTCGGGCATTGCCGGAGGCTTTTGCTGTAGACAGCCTCGATGTTTTTCCCGGTGAGCGTTTCACAGTGTTGGTTGCACCGGAGGAGGGATTTGACGGTGTGGTATCCTGTGAGTTTTGGAACATGATTGATCCGGGCGTCGAGGATGTGCAAGAGATCCGTTTCGGTGCAACGCCATCATCTGTGGGTTCGGCTGAACCATTTTTGTTGAAGCAGGGCTATCCCAATCCAGCAGACCAGTGGCACGCCCCTGGTGGAATTGAAGGCGGTTTCGCAGGCGAGGTGGTTGTCAGGGATTTGCAGGGGAGGGAATGTTTTAGGGGCTACTTGGAAGGTGGCCGGTTTGACGTTTCATCTTGGCCAGAGGGTGCTTACGTGGCCCGCTGCGGGAATTTGCCCCCGACCCGGTTTATGGTCACCCATTGACGCCGCACAAAATGACTGATGCCCTGATCATGGTCTTCGGGTGGTGTCTTGCCCAAGTTTTGTCAGCCCAAGTTTCTGGTTTTTAGGCAGGGTCATCCCTATGAAATCAACCATGTCCAATCCTGCAAGGGGCCTGACCATTGTGCCTTTCAGCCCTCAGTACCGCCGCGCGTTTTTTGAACTAAACAAGGCTTGGCTGGACCGGTATTTCCTCTTGGAGCCCTACGACATTGAGGTGCTGGGGAATCCAGAGGAGATGGTGATTGGTCCTGGCGGTGAAGTCTATTTTGGAAAGCTTGGGGAGGAGGTGGTCGCCACATTTGCACTCACGCCAAGGGCAGAAGGGGTGTTGGAGCTCAACAAGATGGCGGTGCGTGAAGACCTGCGCTCGCATGGATTCGGCCATGAGCTGATGGCCTTTCTCATCGACCTCTGCGGCCAGCGCGGAACCCGTGTCATTGAGTTGTACTCGCACACCCGCCTCGAAAGCGCCTTGCACCTTTACCGCAAATTCGGCTTTGTGGAAGTGCCCTTGCCAGAAGATTGTGTCTATGATCGGGCAGACATCCGCATGCAGCTTGCGCTCTGAAGCGCAGTTTGACTTGGGGACAGCAGGATCAACGCACTTCCAGAATCCAAGCTGCGGATGCGGGCACGGTCAGTTGGTTACCCAGCGCTGCGGGCTCGGTACCGCTGAGTACTTCTTTGAACGTGCGGCGCCCGTTGAGCACCTCATCGAATCGCGCAAGATTCAGTTTCTCGGGGGCGTCGCCTTGGTTGAGTATGACCATGACTGTGGCGGAGTCATCTTGACGGAAGTAGACATAGCATTCGCCTTCTGGGACATAGTGGGTCAGGGAGCCATGGTGCACCGCGCTAGCGCTCTGGCGCCAGTTGAGGAGGCGGCGCGTGAAGGCTTGGAATTCAAGAGATTCCTGGCTTAATCCAGAGCCTGTAAAACCATTGATTTCATCGCCGGACCACCCGCCGGGGAAGTCGCTCCGGATGTTGCCATGGCTGTCGTCTCCTGTATTGGACATCAGGATTTCCGTCCCGTAATAGAACTGCGGTATGCCGCGCGTGGTGGCAAAGAAGACCATGGCCAGACGTGTCTTGCGCGCATCGTCTCCGAGTTGGGTGTGGACCCGGCTCATGTCGTGGTTGTCAGGGAAGACGATGTGGTTGAAGGGGTCGGGGTAGAGGAAGTCGTTGCCGAGCATTTCATAGAGCCTCACCCAATCGGAATGCCAGGTTTCTTCACCGTTCATGCACTGCATGAAGGCATGGTGGAGTGGAAAGTCCAACAAACCAGGCAGGCAAGAGGTGTAGCCATCGCGGTTGTTTTGTCCCTCCTGCCAGTAGGCGAGGACAGCGGGGTTAAGGCTCCATTCTTCGCCACAGATGTTGAGGTGGGGGTAGGCTGCGCGGATGGCGCAGGTCCATTGCGTCATAAAGTTCGCATCAGAATAAGGATAGGTGTCCATCCGAATGCCACTGAGTCCGAGATACTCTATCCACCAGATGGTGTTCTGGATGAGGTAATCTGCCAGCAGGGGTTGGCGCTGGTTGAGGTCGGGCATTTCCTTGACGAACCACCCGTCGGTGAAGCCCGCGAGGTCCGAAGCCGTGGCGTAGGGGTCGCGCAATGTGGTACGGCGATGCGTGGTCGGAGAAAAGGTGCCACCGTTGTTGATCCAGTCTTTGGTGGGCAAATCGTCCATCCAAGGATGTTCTGAACCGCAGTGGTTCATGATCATGTCCATGATGACCTTGAGGCCTTTGCTGCGCGCTGCCTCTGCCAATGCACGGTATTCCTCATTGGTGCCGAATCGGGGGTCGACCCGGTAATAGTTCGTGGTGGCATAACCGTGGTAGGACCATTGGGGCTGGTTGTTTTCGAGCAAGGGATTGAGCCATATGGCGGTGTACCCCATGTCGTCGAGGTAGTCGAGGTGTTGGGAGATGCCGGCGAGGTCACC
>Ga0206130_10001724_pt1 | contig 31472 bp, 28 predicted proteins | sample Helgoland_Spring_9_FD_148637 | JGI IMG/M metagenome (GOLD analysis project Ga0206130, IMG submission 148637) | Pelagic subsurface seawater microbial communities from Kabeltonne, Helgoland, North Sea - Helgoland_Spring_Bloom_20160512_1 | ecosystem: Environmental > Aquatic > Marine > Epipelagic ...
CAGCCCCGCTCGCCCCTGCCCCGCTCGTCCCGCTCGCTGGTGTCCCGCGTCGTCGTCGCCGTCTCACTGTCCGCCGCGGCACTGACGTCGCCCGCGTTCGCGAAAACCAAGCCGGTGGTCGTGCCCGCCAGCGTCTTCGCGAAGGAGGACAGCAAATTGTGCATGCCACGTACCGTCCTTGCCCCCGTCATCGACAAGGCCGCGCTGAAAGCGCTGCCGCCGACGATCTGCGATACCAAGGCGGGATGGGAAGGACGTGGGCTAGCGTTCACGCTGAAATAAAGGTGGTGCGGGCGCGCCCCTAATAGGCGCGCCCGACCAGTACGCGTTCGACAGCGGTGTCGCCGGTGAAGATGCAGGCGTCGCCGGGGTGGCCGGTCTGGCCGAGCGGGGCGTTGCGCAGCGTCAGTTTCAACGCCTTCAGCCGTTCGACGATGGCATCGAGCGCGGCGCCGGTCGGTTTCGACCAGGCGACATCGGCCCAGCCGGGATTCTTCTGACCCTCGGCGAACATCGATTCGATCGCGGACCAGTCGCTGACGGGCGCGATATTGGCCTTCAGCCGTTCATGCGCCTGATCGAACAGCGCCTGCTGGATATCGGCGAGCAGTTGCGGCGCGTCCGCCTCGAAATCGCCGCGCGCGACGACCTGGCTGTCGAGCTTGCCATCCGCGCGATACAGGCGATCGCGGCGGATCATCGACACATTGCCCCCCGCCATGTCGCGCCCGCCGATCTCGATCACGATCGGTGCGCCCTTCTTCACCCAGCCCCAGCGTTTCGTCGCGGCCTTCGCGGGCTTGAGATCGAGCAGCGCGCGGACGGGCTCGCCCAGCGCCGACAGCGTCGACAGGTTCGACTGGATATTCTTGGCGTAGGCGATCAACGCCTCGTCCTCGTCATTGTCGCGCAGCATCGGCACGATCACGATCTGCCACGGTGCGACGCGGGGCGGGACGCGCAGCCCGTCGTCGTCGCCGTGAATCATGATGAGCCCGCCGATCATCCGCGTCGACATCCCCCAGCTGGTCGTCTGCGCCAGTTCGAGCTGGCCATCCTTATTCTGATAACGGATGCCCTGCGCCTCGGAAAAATTGGTGCCGAGGAAGTGGCTGGTGCCCGCCTGGAGCGCCTTGCCATCCTGCATCATCGCCTCGATCGACCAAGTGCCGACCGCGCCGGGGAAGCGTTCGTTTTCGGGCTTTTCACCGACGATCACGGGCATCGCGGCGCAATTTTCGGCGAAGTCGCGATAGACCTCGACCATCTTGAGCGTTTCCTCACGCGCCTCGGCCTCGGTCGCATGGGCGGTATGCCCCTCCTGCCACAGGAATTCGGCGGTGCGCAGGAACATGCGGGTCCGCATTTCCCAGCGGACGACATTGGCCCATTGGTTGATCAGCACGGGCAGGTCGCGCCACGACTGGACCCAGCGCGCGAACGCGGTGCCGATCACGGTTTCCGACGTCGGGCGGACGACCAGCGGCTCCTCCAGCTTCGCGGTCGGATCGGGGACCAGGCCACCCTTCCCGTCCGCGATCAGCCGGTGGTGCGTGACGACCGCCATTTCCTTCGCGAAGCCGTCGACATGTTCGGCCTCCTTTTCGAAATAGCTGAGCGGGATGAACAGGGGGAAATAGCAATTTTCATGCCCCGTCGCCTTGATCCGGTCATCGAGGAGCCGCTGGATCCGTTCCCAGATGCCATAGCCCCAGGGGCGGATGACCATGCATCCGCGCACGCCCGATTCCTCGGCCATGTCGGCTTCGGTGATGACGGCCTGATACCAGGCGGAGAAATCCGCCGCGCGGGTGACGGGAAGTGCGTGCTTGATCATGGCCGCGCGGATAGCGCGAAGCGTCCGCGCGCGATAGAGCCACCGGATGAACGACCGCATCCCCCTGGCGATCGCGACGCGGCTGCTGTCGGCATTCCTGTTCGCGACGATGAATGCGGTCATCAAGCTGGCGCAGGCGCATGGCGCGTCGCTCGGCGAAATCCTGTTCTATCGGCAATTCGTCGCCGCGATCCTGGTCGGAACGGTCGTGGTGGCGGGACCGGGGGCCAGATCGCTGAAAACCGCGAAATTTCCGGCGCATGTCCTGCGCGCGGTCGTCGGGCTGTCGGCGATGGCGTGCACCTTTTCGGCGATCCTGGCGCTGCCGCTGGCGGAGGCGACGACGCTGGGCTTCACCATGCCGATCTTCGCGACGATCCTGGGGGCGCTGATCCTGCGCGAAAAGACCGGCATCCATCGCTGGGGCGCGGTCGTGCTGGGGTTCGTCGGGGTGTTGATCGTCGCCCAGCCGGGGGCGGCCAATTTCCCGATCTGGGGCGCGGTCGCGGGGCTGGCGGGGGCGTTCCTGACCGCGATGGTGTCGATCCTGCTCCGCCAGATTTCGCGCACCGAACAGACGCTGACGATCGTCTTCTGGTTTTCGACGCTGTCGCTGCTGCCGCTCGGGCTGGTCTATGCCTATGCGGCGCAGGCGCATCCGCCCGTTACCTGGCTGTTGATGATCGGCGTCGGCGCGCTGGGCGGCGTCGCGCAACTGGCGATGACGTCGGCGCTGGGGCTCGGCCCGGTGTCGGTCGTCGCGCCGATGGATTATTCCAGCCTGATCTGGGCGGCGGTCTATGGCTGGGTGATCTTTGCGGTGCTGCCCGATGCGGCGACGTGGATCGGCGCCCCGGTGATCGTCGCATCGGGGCTCTATATCGTGTGGCGCGAACACATCCGCCGCCGCACCGATATCCAGCAGACGATGGCGCAGGGCGTGGGTTAGGCGGCGATCCCGTGCCGCTCGGTCGCGAGCATCCGGCGCGCGCGCACCAGCATCTCGATCCGGGTCAGCGTGAACATGCCCAGCCCGAACGCCAACGCCGCATCGGTGACGAGCGCGGCATCGAAACCCATCGCCCCGCCCTCCTGCTGCGCGATCATCTTGACCGCGACGATCCCGAAAAGGAGCAGCATCGCGAGCGGCGAGCCCTTTTGGTTGAGCTGGTGGGTCACCGGATCGACCGTGATCGCCATCAGGCGGCCCCGCTGCCAGCCGACCCCTGCCCCGGCGACCAGTGCGCCGAGCGAAACGAGCCAGCCCGACGGCGTCGGCGGCGTCATGACGAAGGTCACCGCCACCAGCGCCAGATAGATCGTGGGCACGATCCACAATCGTTCGAGCTTGAGCGGGCGCAGCTGCGACATGCGGCGCGCGCGCAGCGCGAAGATCACCGCGAACACGACGAGCGGGATCAGAAACTGAAGCGGCCCCTGCGGCTGGACGACCTGACCATGCATCGCGTTACCCCCTGATTGACCCGGCGCAGGCTAACCGCCGCACGCCGGGTCCGTCCAGATCATTCCGCCGCCACCGCGAGGGCCGTTTCCTTCCACACCAGCACCGGCTTGCGCGCGGCAAGCGTTTCGTCGAGGCGGCTGCGCGGGGCGAAATGCGGCGCCGATTTGAGTGCCTGATCCCCCGCCTTGGCGCGTTCGGCGACCGATCGCAGCGCGCCGATGAACTGGTCGAGCGCCGCCTTCGATTCGGTTTCGGTCGGCTCGACCAGCATCGCGCCATGGACGACGAGCGGGAAATACATCGTCATCGGATGGAACCCCTCGTCGATCAGTCCCTTGGCGATGTCGATCGTCGAAAAACCCTCGGCGAGGCCATCGTCGCTGAACAGCGCCTCGTGCATGCACGGCCCGCTGTTGCCGAACGGCGCGTCGAGCGTCGTATCGAGGCTGCGCAGGATGTAATTGGCGTTGAGCACCGCATCCTCCGCCACCTGGCGCAGCCCGTCCGCGCCGTGGCTGAGGATATAGGTCAGTGCGCGCGTGAACATCCCCATCTGGCCGTGGAAGGCGACCATCCGCCCGAAGCTCGACGCGTGATGCTCGCCCGCGGTTTCCTCCTCGATCAGCACGAAGCCGTCGCCCTGTTTCTCGACGAAGGGCAGCGGCGCGAACGGGGTGAGCGCGTCGGAGAAGACGACCGGCCCCGACCCCGGCCCGCCGCCGCCATGCGGGGTCGAGAAGGTCTTGTGGAGGTTGATGTGCATCGCGTCGATGCCGAGATCGCCCGGGCGGACGCGCCCGACGATCGCGTTGAAATTCGCGCCGTCGCAATAGACATAGCCGCCCGCGGCATGCACCGCGTCCGAAATCGCCTTCATGTCGCGTTCGAACAACCCGCAGGTATTGGGGTTGGTGATCATTACGCCCGCGACATCGGGGCCCAGCCGCGCGATCAGCGCCGCGCTGTCGACCCGGCCTTCGTCGGTCGCGGGAATATCCTCGACGCTGAAGCCCGCGAACGCCGCGGTCGCCGGGTTGGTGCCGTGCGCCGATTCGGGCACCAGGATGACGCGGCGATCGGTGTCGCCGCGCTTGGCCAGCGCCGCCTTGATCGCCAGGATGCCGCACAATTCGCCATGCGCGCCCGCCTTCGGGCTCATCGCGACCGATGCCATCCCCGTCAGCGTGACGAGCCAGTGCGCCAGTTCATGGATCACCGCCAGCGCCCCCTGCACCGTATCGGTCGGCTGGAGCGGATGGACGTCGGCGAAGCCGGGCAGCCGCGCCATTTTTTCGTTGAGCCGCGGATTATGCTTCATCGTGCACGACCCCAGCGGAAACAGCCCCAGGTCGATCGCGTAATTCTGGCGGCTGAGCCGGGTGTAATGCCGCACCGCTTCGGGCTCGGCGAGACCGGGCAGACCGATCGAAGCCTTGCGCGTCAGGTTGCCGAGCCGCGATCCGGCGACATCGCCCTCGGCGAAATCGACCCCGGTCGTGTCGGTCGATCCGATCTCGAAGATCAGCCGTTCCTCCAGCATCAGCGCCTTGTTGCCGGTGAAGGAGGCGGGCACGTCGCCCTGCGCGGCGTCGGGCGACGTCGGGCGCCAGCCGCTCTGATTGATGCTCATGCCAGTTCCTCCTGCAACGCCGTGGCCAGCGCCTCGACATCCGCCTCGCTCGTCGTTTCGGTGACCGCGACGACCAGTCCGGTCGCCAGCGCATCCGCCGCCGGATAGAGGCGCCCGAGCGACACCCCCGCCAATATCCCCTTGTCCGCCAGCGCGCGGACGATCGGGCGGGCCTCCTTGCCCAGATCGATCGTAAATTCGTTGAAGAACAGGTCGTTGACCAACCGGACACCGGGTATCCGGCTCAACCGATCCGCGGCGCGGCAGGCACCGGCATGGTTGATCGCCGCCAGCCGCCGCAGCCCCGCCTCGCCCAGCAACGTCATGTGAATCGAGAAGGCCAGCGCACACAACCCGCTGTTGGTGCAGATGTTGCTCGTCGCCTTTTCGCGGCGGATATGCTGTTCGCGCGTCGACAGCGTCAGCACGAACCCGCGGCGGCCATCGGCATCGACCGTCTCGCCGCAGAACCGCCCCGGCATCTGGCGGATATATTTATCCTTGCAGCCCATCAGCCCGACATAGGGCCCGCCGAATTGCAGCCCGACACCGATCGACTGGCCTTCGCCGACGACGATATCGGCATCCATTTCGCCCGGACTCCGAATCGCCCCCATCGCGACGGGTTCGGTGACGACCGCGATCAGCAACGCCTTCTTCGCATGGCAGGCATCGGCGAGCGGGGTGAGGTCCGCGATCCGGCCCAGAATGTCGGGATATTGGACGACGACGCACGACGTATCGTCGTCGATCTGCGCGATCAGCGTGTCGATATCGGTGTCCGCGGTCAGCGTCGGGGTCGCGGTGACCAGCGCATCGCCGGTATATTTTGCCATTGTCCGCGCGACCGACACGTAATGCGGGTGGAGCCCCGACGACAGGATCGCCTTCCCCCGCCGCGTGATCCGCCGCGCCATCCCGATCGCTTCCCAGCAGGCGGTCGACCCGTCGTACATCGACGCGTTGGCGACATCGGTGCCGAGCATCCGCGCGACCTGCGTCTGGAATTCGAACAGCATCTGGAGCGTGCCCTGCGCGATTTCGGGCTGGTACGGCGTATAGGCGGTCAGGAATTCGCCGCGCTGGATCAGGTGATCGACGCTGGCGGGGACATGATGCTTGTACGCGCCACAGCCCAGGAAGAACGGCCCGTCGCCCGCGGTCATGTTCTGCCGCGCCAGCGCGGTCATATGGCGTTCGACCGCCATTTCGCTCGCGTGCATCGGCAGGCCGTGGATCGGGCCGTCGAGTCGCGCGGCATCGGGCACGTCAACGAACAGATCGTCGATCGAGGCGGCACCGATGACGCCGAGCATCTCGTGGCGATCGGCGGGGGTCAGGGGCAAATAGCGCATGCGGGGCACTCCCCCCTTCCGGCGGCGGAAGGGGTCAGGAAACGGGAAAGCCGCGCAGGCCGGTGCGCCTGCGCGGGCGGTGCGTCACAGTTTCGCGACGAAGCTTTCGTACGCGCTTTCGTCCATCAGCTCGTCGAGTTCGGCCGTGTCGGTCAGCGTGATCTTGTAGAACCAGCCCTCCGCCTCGGCGTCGCTGTTGACCAGGCTGGGGTCGTCGCCCAGCGCGCTATTGCCCTCGATGACGGTGCCCGACACGGGCGAATAGACGTCGGAGGCGGCCTTGACCGATTCGACGACCGCGGCTTCGTCGCCCTTGGTCAGTTGCTTGCCGTCTTCGGGCACGTCGACGAACACGATGTCGCCGAGCTGACCCTGCGCATAGTCGCTGATGCCCACGGTGCCGATTTCACCATCGACATCGACCCATTCATGATCTTCGGTAAAGTAACGGCTCATTTCACTTGGCTCCTCTGACGTAGCGATGGGGAACGAACGGCATCGCGGTGACGGTGCCGGTATGAATCTTGCCGCGCTGGACGATCTGCACCCGCGTGCCGACGGCCGCCATCGCGGCGGGGACATAGGCCATCGCGATCGGCGCGCCGAGCGTCGGGGCGAAGCCGCCGCTGGTGACCTTCCCAACGGTCGTTTCGTCCGCGTCGATCACCGCCGCGCCCTCCCGCACCGGCTGACGCCCGTCGATCACCAGCCCGACGCGGCGGACGATCGGGCCATCCTGACGTTCCGCCAGGATCCGTTCGGCCCCGGGGAAATTCGCCTCCTCGCGCCGCCGCTTGCTGCCGATCACGAAGTTGAGCGCGGCCATGATCGGCGTCGTCTCGGTATCGAGGTCATGGCCATAGAGCGGCAGATCGGCCTCAAGCCGCAGCGAATCGCGCGCGCCCAGTCCGATCGGCTTGACCTCGGGCGCACCGACCAGCGCCGTCGCCAGCGCCTCGACCGCGTCGCCGGGCACCGAAATCTCGAACCCGTCCTCGCCCGTATAGCCCGACCGGCTGATCCACAGCGGGGTGCCGTTCCAGTCGAAATGGCCGCCGGTCATGAACACCAGCGCCTCGACGCCGGGGACGATTCGCGACAGCGCATCGACCGCCTTCGGCCCCTGCAGCGCCAACAGCGCCTGTTCGTCGAGGTGGTTGAGCGTGATCTCGTCGGGCAATTCCATCCGCAGATGGCCGATATCGTCGTATTTCACCGCGCCGTTGACGACCATGTAGATGCCCGCCTGCCCCTCATGCGATTCCCAGCGGGTCAGCATCAGGTCGTCGAGGATGCCGCCACCCTCGTCGAGCAGCAGCGAATATTTCTGGGCGTTGGGCTTCACGCCCGTCACATCGGCGGGGATCAGCGTTTCGAGCGCCGCGTCGAGGCCGTCGCCCGACAGGAACAGCTGACCCATATGGCTGACGTCGAACAGTCCCGCGCTCTCCCGCGTCCAATGATGTTCGGCCATGATGCCGTCATACTGGATCGGCATCTCATAGCCCGCGAATTCGACCATCCGCGCGCCATGCGCCCGGTGCCAGGCGTCGAGCGCGAGCCGTTCGATCTGCGGTTCGTCGTCCGCATCGGTGTCGTCGTCGCGATCATCGATGGTGGGTAGGGTGTCGCTCATCAACCGTCTCCACAAGGGCGGCGAGTGCGGGAAGCCCGCACCCTGACCGTTACCCCCTCTGTCACGGAACCTGAGAGCTTTGACCGGCGGTCCTGGCGGATCGGCGGCTTACCCCTTCGGTGGCCACCGTTCGAAACGGCGGCGCTTTCCAGAGTGTCGTTGGCGCCGCGCGGTCCGGTTGCCTGAGAGATTCCGGGGTGGTTGCTCCTTCGGCGGCGCCCTTGACGGGGCGCTCTCTCCCGCGCGTGCCTATTCCGGTTGCCCGCAATCGACGATCAACGCTCTGGCGGCGCGCCCGACCCGAGTCAATCGCGCGGCGTCACCGTTGCGCGTTATATTTCAGCTGGTCGTCGGTCAGCTGGAAACCGACCAATGTTTCGAACGTCGCGCTGAGCACCGCCTGGCGGATGTCGGGGCGCGTCAGCGGGTCGACCGCGGCATCCTCGTCACCCGCCTTGCGCCGCTTCGTCAGTTCGCTGCGGACGGAATCGGGCAATGTCGCCGCGGCGCGCGCGATCTGCGCGGAGCCGGTGGCTGAGGCCTGCGCCCGGTCGCGCCCCGCATCGAAATGGACCGTGACGCTGCCGATCCGCTTGGCGACCACCGCGGTGCCGCCGCGCATGACGGTGACGAAATAGGGCAGCACGACATCGCGCGCCGCATCGGCGCGGGTCCGCCGCGCCACCACGTCGAACGTGACCGCGGTATTGATCTGCTCACCCGCATCGCCGCACGTCGAGCGCAGGTTGGTGACCGAGGCGACGACGTCGATCGCGGTCGAATCGCGGCTGGTCACCGGGTCGAACAGCGTGACGTCCCCCGTCCCGGCCGGCACCGCGACCGCCGGGCAGGCGGACCGCACGGCGGAGATGCCGCCGGTCGCATCCACCTCTCCCCGGGTCGAACAGCCGCCCAGCACGACAAGCAGGGCCGACGAGGCAGCAAGGGTTTTCTTCACGGGGACGCGCACCTTTTCGAACGGGGAAAGGCCGCGGCATGGCGGCCCTTCGGATCGGGGCGCACCATAGGAACCGGCTTTCGCCCACGCAAGCAATCGCGTAGTGGACGTTGCATCATGCCATCATCCGACAAACCCGTCCTCGACCTGATGATCGCGGCCCCGCGCGGTTTTTGCGCAGGGGTCGATCGTGCGATCCGCATCGTCGAACTCGCGATCGAAAAGCACGGCGCGCCCGTCTATGTCCGCCACGAAATCGTCCACAACAAATTCGTCGTCGACACGCTGAAGGCGAAGGGCGCGATCTTCGTCGAGGAACTCGACGAAGTGCCCGACGACGCGCCCGTCGTCTTTTCGGCGCACGGCGTCCCCAAATCGGTGCCCGCCGAAGCGCAGGATCGCGGGCTCGACTATCTCGATGCGACCTGCCCGCTGGTCAGCAAGGTCCATCGCCAGGCCGAACGGCTGGTCGCCGCGGGCCGCCATATCGTCTTCGTCGGCCATGCCGGTCATCCCGAGGTGATCGGGACGTTCGGACAGGTGCCCGACGGATCGATGACGCTGGTCGAAACCGTCGCGGATGCCGAAACGCTGGTGGTGCCGGACCCCGCGAACCTGGCGTTCCTGACGCAGACGACGCTGTCGGTCGACGACACCGCGGAAATCGTCCGCACGCTGCAGCGCCGCTTTCCCGCGATGCAGGCGCCGCGTGGCGAGGATATTTGCTACGCGACGTCGAACCGTCAGGAAGCGGTCAAGGCGATCGCGGCGTCGTGCGATGCGGTGCTGGTGATCGGGGCGCAGAATTCGTCCAATTCGGTGCGGCTGGTCGAAGTCGCCGAACGCGAAGGCACCCCCGCCCGGCTGATCGCGCGCGCGGCGGACCTCGACTGGGATTTCCTGATCGGAGTCGGCACGCTCGGCATCACCGCGGGTGCGTCCGCACCCGAATTGCTGGTGCGCGAACTGGTCGATCATCTGGCCACGCGCTTTGCGATCACCGAACGCGAAGTCGAGACGCGGCGCGAAACGATCGCGTTCAAACTGCCGCGCGGCCTGGAAGCGGCGGCCTGACGCCCGGTGGCGGTGTACACGCATGTGTCGGCGGAGGCGTTGGCCGATTTCCTGACCGGCTATGATGTCGGCACCCTCATCTCGGCAAAGGGCATCGCCGAGGGGGTCGAGAATTCGAACTATATGGTCGACACGACGGGGGGTCGTTACTTCCTGACGCTGTACGAAAAGCGCGTCGCGACCGACGACCTGCCCTTTTTCCAGGCGCTGCTCGATCGACTGGCGCAGGGCGGCTGCCCGGTGCCGCGGATGCTGCCCGATTCCCGCGGCGTGACGATCCAGACGCTGGCCGACCGCCCCGCCTGCCTGATCGAATTCCTGCCCGGCGTCTCGCCCGGTCGGCCCACGCCCGCGCAGGCGCAGGCAGTGGGGGCGGCGATGGCGGCGATGCATGCCGCGGTCGACGGCGCCGATCTCGCGCGTCCGAACACGCTCGGCGCGGCGCGCTGGCATGCGCTGTTCGCGTCGTGCGCCGACCAGCTCGATTCGATCGAGCCGGGGTTGCGCGATCGGGTGTCGCGGTCGCTCGACGACGTGGTCGCGCGCTGGCCCCGCGACCTGCCCGAATCGGTTATCCACGCCGATCTGTTTCCCGACAACGTCCTGATGCTCGACGATCGCGTCACCGGGCTGATCGATTTCTATTTCGCCTGTACCGACATTCGCGCCTACGACATCGCGGTGATGCACACGTCCTGGGCGTTCGATGCGACCGGTGGCGGTTATGATGCGGCGGTGGGGGCGGCGATCGTCGAGGGGTATCGCGACGGCGGCGCGCTGAGCGATGCGGAAATCGCGGCGCTGCCGATCCTCGCGCGGGGCGCGTGCCTGCGGTTTTTGCTGACACGCGCTTACGACTGGATCAACACGCCCGCCGATGCGCTGGTGACGCGCAAGGATCCGCTGGCCTATCGGCGGCGGCTCGACGCCTATGAGGAAAGGAACCTCTTCGCATGACCATGGTCGAAATCGCCACCGATGGCGCCTGCAAGGGCAATCCGGGGCCGGGCGGCTGGGGCGCGTTGCTCCGCGTCGGCGGCAGCGAGAAGGAATTGTCCGGCGGCGACGCGCACACGACCAACAACCGGATGGAGCTGACCGCCGCGATCGAGGCGCTGAACGCACTCACCCGCCCCTGTTCGGTCAAGCTGTCGACCGACAGCAAATATGTGATGGATGGCCTGACCAAATGGGTCAAAGGCTGGCAGCGCAACGGCTGGCGCACCGCGGACAAGAAGCCGGTCAAGAATGCCGAACTGTGGCACGCGCTGATCGCGGCGACCGAGCGGCACGAGATCGAATGGGTCTGGGTGAAGGGTCATGCCGGGCACCCCGACAACGAACGTGCCGATCGGCTGGCGAGCGATGCCGCGGTGGCCGCATCAGCCAAGGGCTGACGATCAGGCGATGCGACCCGTGAACCGCGTCGGCGCATAGCGGGCGGGATCGAGACCCGCAGGGGGCGCGTGATCGAGCAATATGGCGGCGGCCAGCGCGGCGGCGGCGGGCGCGGTCTGGATCCCGAACCCGCCCTGGCCCGCGAACCAGAAGAACCCCGGCGTCGCGGGGTCGAACCCATAGACCGGCAGACGATCGGGCGCGAAGCTGCGCAACCCCGCCCAGCGGCGTTCGACCGCGGCGACCCGCCAGTCGACGACCTGTTCGAACCGGTCGATCGCGATCGCGACGTCGAGCTCCTCCGCCGCCGCATCGCACGGATCGGTCGCGGTTTCGTCGTGCGGGCTGAGCCATAATCGCCCCCCCGCCTCGGGCTTGAAATAGAACCGGCCCGCGATGTCGGCGATATGCGGCAGGCCGGGCGGCGCGGCGGGATCGGTGCGTAGCTGCACCATCGTCCGGCGATAGGGCTGGATCCCGATCGGCGACACGCCCGCCCGGCTGGCGACCTTGTCCGCCCATGCCCCGGCGGCATCGACCAAGATCCGGGCAGCGACCGTCCCGGCGGGCGTGTCGATGTGCCACAGGCCGTCGCGCCGCACCGCCCGATCGAGCGCGGCGCGGGTCAGCAGACGGGCGCCGCCGCGCTGCGCCAAGGCCAGGTAATGGGCGTGCAGCGCGGCGACATCGATATAGGCGCAGGTCGGTTCGCTGACGCCGAGCGTCCATTCGGCGCGCAGCCCGGGGACCAGTGCCGCCGGATCGACCCGGTCGAGCGGCACCGGCGTGCCCGCAAAGCTGCCGATGAAGGCATCGACCCGCGCCCGATCCTCCTCGCGCCCGACATGGAGCGAGCCGAGCGGGTCGAGAAAGCCGCCGTCACGCAGCATCGGGCCGGAGGCGGTGGTGAGCGGCTGGATCGCGGGGCCGCCATAGGTTTCGGACCAGAAGGCCGCGGATCGGCCCGTCGCGTGATAGCCCGGCTGATCCTCCGCCTCGAGCAACACGACGCTGGCCTGCGGGGCGATCGCGGCGGCCAGGCTCGCCCCCGCGATGCCCGCCCCGACGATCGCGATATCATAGGTCGTCATCGGTGCGCGTCGAGAAACTGGTCGATCACCGCATAGACGCGCGTCCTGACCGGATCCGATTCGCGCAGCAATTCATGCGCGGCCTCGTCACCGAAGCGCACGACCGTCGCATCGGGCAGCCGCGCGGCGAGCGCGAGCGCGGCCTGCGGGTCGACCAGCCCGTCCGCCTCGGCCACCAGCATCAGGATCGGTTGCGCGATCGTTGCGATCCGCGGATCGGCGGACAGCCGCCGCCCCGACCGGAACGCTTCGAGCACCCATGCCCAGCTCGGCGGCCCCAGCAACAGTTCCGGCTTGCGCGCATACCACCAGGCCTCGTCCGCGAACCGGTCGACGTCATGAGTCAATAATCGCTGCCGATGCCCCGCCGATCGCTGATCGGGCCGCACCTTCCACGCAGGCCGCGCCGGATCGCCGATCCGCGTCATCAGCCGCGCCACCCGCTCCCCCAGCCATGCCCCCAGCGGCGACCGGATGCCGACCATCGGCGCGACCAGCACCACCGCATCGGGGTCTATCACCCGATGGGCCAGCGCCCGCAGCACGATGTGCCCGCCCATCGAATGCGCCAGCAGCATCACCGGGCCCGCCCCTTCCTGCCGCCACGCGCGCCAGAAGTCGGCCAGATCCTGGACGAAGACGCCGAAATCATCGGCATGGCCGACGTGCGGATCGGCGGCCAGTCGCCCGGACCCGCCCTGCCCCCGCCAGTCGACCGTCGTCACCGACCAGCCGCGCGCGTGCAAATGCGCGATGGTTTCGAAATATTTCTCGGCGGTATCGGCGCGCCCGCCCTGCACCAGGATGCGCCCGCGGGGCGTCGTCGCCACCGGCCAATCGAATCGGCGATGCGCCCAGCCGTCGGGCGCCAGCCAGGTCGAAAAGCGCGCGTCGTCGGCGATCGCGCGGCGGAAATCGGCGGGGGACGGCGTCATGGCCGGTACGGTTACGTTTTCGAAAGCCATTCCGTCTACCAAATACCCTGATGGGGTGGGGAAATCTTCTTTCAGTGGCGCTCGTCGTCGCGCTGGGCCTGATGCTGGTGTCCGCGGGAATCGAGGATGCACGCATCCGCGAGATCGCGAACTGGAAGAACGCGGCGATCGCGATCGCGGCGCCGGTGTTCTGGTGGGCCAGCGGCCTGTCGGTCTGGCCCGACATGGCGATGCAGCTGTTGCTGGCGACGATCGTCTTCGCGGTCTTTTGCGGCGTGTTCGCGATGGGCTGGATGGGCGGGGGCGATGTGAAACTGATCGCGGCGCTGTCGCTGTGGCTGCCCTTCGCGCGGTTCATCGACATGATCATGATCATGTCGATCGCGGGCGGCGTGGTGACGCTGGTCATGGTGATCGAACGCGCGATCAAACGTAATTCCGCCGCGATCGAGGTTCCGTACGGGGTCGCAATCGCGATCGCGGCGCTGCTCGTGCTGCGCGAACCACTTTTTAACCAGTTTTCGTAGATGATTAACGCCGGTGCAATCATGCGCACCATCGAAAAAGGTCCGATGAGACATGGATAGTCGCAAGCTCGCTCTGTTGGCCGGTGCCCTGGTGGTCGCGGCAGTGACGGCGTTTTTCGCCCGGACACTGATCGCGGGCAGCGCCGCGCCGCAGGCCGCCGCCATGGGGCAGCCCGTCGCACAGATCACCGGTCCCGAAGTATTGGTCGCCACCCGCGCGCTGCCGATCGGCACGATCCTCGATGCCAGCGCGCTGAAGTTTCAGCCGTGGCCGCAGGAACTGGTCGACGGCGCCTATTATCTGAAGGCGTCGACCAACCTGCAATCGCTGCAGGGCACCGTCGTGCGCAACATGATCACCGCGGGTCAGCCGATCACGCAGGGCGCGCTGGTCAAGCCCGGCGATCGCGGCTTCCTGGCCGCGGCGCTCGGGCCGGGGATGCGCGCGGTCACCGTGCCGGTGTCGGCGCAGGCCGCCGTCGCCGGGTTCGTGTTCCCGGGCGACCGGATCGATCTGGTCCTGACCCAGACCGTCACCGGCGGGGGCGATGGCCAGCCGTTGAAGGTATCCGAAACGATCGTGCGCAACCTGCGCGTGCTCGCCACCGATCAGCGGACCGACAATCAGGTCGGCGAAGACGGCAAGACCCCGGTGCGCACGTTTTCGACCGTGACGGTCGAGGCGACGCCCAAGATCGCCGAACAGATCGCGGTCGCCCAGACGGTCGGGTCGCTATCGCTGTCGCTGCGCAGCCTGGCCGACAATTCGGCCGAGCTCGAACAGGCGATCGCATCGGGCGCGGTCAAGGTGCCCGACGGCGATCCGAAGGCCGAACGCGCGATGCTGATCCAGCTCGCCAGCCAGCCGCAGACCGGCAACAGCACCTATGCCACCGGTGCCGACATCTCCCGCTTCCAGCGTAGTTCGGTGCCCGGCAAGGCAGCGGCCAACGCCAGTTTCGGCGGGCAGATGACCGGCGCACCCAGCTTCGCAACACCTGCCGGCCAGACGTCCACCGTCGCGCCCGTGGGACCTGTCGTGCGCGTCGCGCGCGGCAATTCTGTGACCGTCGTTCCGGTCGGGGGGAAGAATTGAGATGCGTATTCGTCTGACGCACATGGGCTTGCCGCTCGGGATCGCGCTGGCATCGTCCGTCACGCTGCCCACCCCGATCGACGCGCAGAGCCGTACCGCCAGCGCATCGTCGACGGTGGTCCAGGTCAACACCGGTCGCGGACGCCTGGTGTCGCTGTCATCGCCGATGACCGATGTCTTCGTCGCCGATGATTCGATCGCCGACGTGCAGGTCCGATCGCCGACCCAAATCTATATCTTCGGCAAGAAATCGGGCGAGACGACGGTGTCGGCGACATCGCGCAACGGGACGGTGATCTATTCATCGACGGTGCGGGTCGGCAACAACTTCGATTCGATCGGATCGATGCTGGGGCTGGCGATGCCCGATGCGCAGATCGTCGCGACGCCGATGAACGGGCTGGTCCTGCTGACCGGCACCGTCGCGCAGCCTGCGGATGCCGCCGAGGCCGAGCGACTGGTCCAGGCCTATGTCGGCGATGCGACCAAGGTGCTCAGCCGCCTGAAGAGCGCGACCCCGCTGCAGGTCAACCTGCAGGTCCGGATCGCCGAGGTCAGCCGCAATTTTTCGAAGAACATCGGCGCCAACGTCGCCTCGGCGGATTCGACGGGGGGGTTCAAATTCGGGGTCGCACGCGGTCGCGCTGCGGGGACGCAATTTGTTCCCAATGGCCCGCTGAGCGTCGGTTCTAAAGAAGTACCGATCGGGAACAGCCTGTTGAGCCAAGTCACGAACGGGACGACGGCAGGGCTGGCAGGCAAGTTGCTGGGGCTCGACCTGCTAGGGTCGCTCGATCTGGGCGAAACGCTGGGTCAGGTGTCGACGCTGGCCAATCCGAACCTGACCGCGCTGTCGGGGGAAACCGCCTCGTTCCTGGCGGGTGGCGAAATTCCGATCCCGATCAGCCAGGGGCTGGGCGCGGTGTCGGTCGAATACAAGCAATATGGCATCAGCCTGTCCTACACGCCGACGGTGTTGTCGGATGGCCGCATCAGCCTGCGCGTTCGCCCCGAAGTGTCGCAGCTGTCGGCGGCAGGCGCGGTGCAGATCAACGGGACGACGATCCCCGCCCTGACCACCCGCCGCGCCGAAACGACGCTGGAACTGGGGTCGGGCCAGAGCATGGTGATCGGCGGGCTGCTGCAGAACACGACGCAGAATACGATCGAGAAGACCCCCGGTCTGGGCGACGTGCCCGTGCTGGGCGCGCTGTTCCGGTCGAACGGGTGGCAGCGTAACGAAACCGAACTGATGATCGTCATCACCCCTTATCTGGTGAAGCCGATCAACAACCAGGCGGACATCGTGCTGCCGACCGATGGCTATCGCGCGCCGACCGATCTGGGCCGCGTGTTGCTGGGCGAACTGGGCAGCGGCCAGAGCGGCGCGCGCCGTCCGGTGCCGACGATGGGCGGCACGCCGCCGGTCACGCCCGCGATCGGTGCCGCTGCGCCGGTGCCGACCCTGCCCGTGCCGACCGGCCCCGCCGCTCGCCGCCCCGATACCAAGGCGACCAACAGCAAAAAGGGCGCGGTTCCCGCGCCCGGCTTTTCGAATTGAGGATGCCCGTCATGACCAAGCACTTGCTCCTCCTGACCGCGCTGGCCCCGGCGATGCTGATGGCCGGTTGCATGGGCACGCAGAACCGCGGGCTCGAATCGGTCCATCAACCCGTCGTGTCGCGGGCGGATTATGCGATCGACCTGGCCGTCCGCGGCGGATCGCTGGCCACAGGCGAACGCCAGCGGCTGACCGGCTGGTTCAATGCGATGCAGCTGAGTTTCGGCGACCATATCGCGATCGACGATCCTGCCTATGAAGCCCCCGGCGCGCGCAGCGATGTCGCCGGTGTCGTCGGCGGCTATGGCTTGCTCCTGGCCGACGAGGCCGCGGTGGCCACCGCGCCGGTCGCCCCGGGCACGATCCGCGTCGTCGTCAGCCGGATGCGCGCCAGCGTCCCCGGCTGCCCCGACTGGAGCCGCGATTCGAGCCATGAATTCGACAGCAACAGCTCGTCCAATTTCGGCTGTGCGACCAATGCGAGCCTGGCCGCGATGGTCGCGCGACCCGGCGATCTGGTGCGCGGGCAACAGGGCACCGGGATGCTCGACAACGCCATGTCGACCAAGGCGATCGACGCCTATCGCAAGGCCCAGCCGACCGGCAACGGCAACACGGTGAAGTCCGAAAGCGCAAAGGGCAATTAAGATGAACGCACCCTGGAAACCCGCCGGTGTCGGATCACGCGATCCCTTCGCCGCCTATGTCTGCGACGACACTACCGTCGATACGATCCGGCCGATCGCCAACGACCTGGGCTGGTCGATCGACAAGGTCCACAAGGGTGGGCTGCGCAATGCGATCCAGTCGCTGTCGGTGTCGGCAAGCCCGATGATCCTGTTCGTCGACCTGGCCGAATCGGGCGATCCGCTCAACGACATCAACGCGCTCGCCGAAGTGTGCGAACCGGGCACCGTCGTGATCGCCGCGGGCCAGGTGAACGACGTTCGCCTGTATCGCGACCTGGTCGCATCGGGGATCCAGGATTACCTGCTGAAACCGCTGCATCCCGACATGCTGCGCGAAGCGTTCGGCCATGCCCAATCGATGCTCAATGCGCCGAAACTGGCCGATGTGATGGTCGATCGCCCGCATGCCGCGACCGCGGTCATCGGTGCCCGTGGGGGCGTCGGGGCGTCGACCATCGCGGCGGCGATCGCCTGGCTGGTCGCGGAGCGTGAGAAGCGATCGACCGCGCTGCTCGATCTCGACATTCATTTCGGGACCGGTGCGCTGGCGCTCGACCTGGAACCGGGTCGCGGGCTGACCGATGCGATCGAAAACCCCAGCCGGATCGACGGGCTGTTCATCGAACGCGCGATGGTCAAGGCGACCGACAATCTGTCGGTGCTGAGCGCGGAGGCGCCGATCAACACGCCACTGATGACCGATGGCGCCGCCTTCTACCAGTTGCAGGAGGAGATGCGATCCGCGTTCGAATGCACGATCGTCGACCTGCCCCGCGGCATGCTGGTCCAATACCCGCATCTGATGGCCGATGTTCAATCGACCGTGGTCGTCACCGAACTGACGCTGGCCGCGGCGCGGGACACGATCCGGCTGTTGTCCTGGCTGAAGACCCACGCGCCGGGCACCAATGTGACGGTGGTCGCCAACCGGATGCACCCGTCGAGCCAGCTGGAGATCAGCCGCAAGGATTTCGAGGCATCGATCGAACGCAAGATCGATCACGCCGTGCCGTTCGACCAGAAGCTGCTGACCCAGTCGGCCAAGCTGGGCAAGACGATCGCCGAAGCGGGCAAGAATTCGAAGACCGTCGCCCCGCTGGTCGCGGTCGCGCAGGCGGTCGCGAACCTGACCGACGACATGCCGACCCCCGACCGCGCCCAGGGCGACCGCGCGGCCAAGGGCGCATCGCTGTTCAGCGGCCTGTCGTCGCTGGTGACGAAGCGCGCGACGAAGTGATGGGACCGGGGCCACGCACGGCTCCGTCCAACCGACGGGTTTGGGGAACGAGGCAACCGCAATGGAACTGATGCCGCTTATCCTGCTGGCGATGGGTGCGATGGTCGTGCTGGCCATGGTGGCCTTTGCCTTTGCCGGCCCATCGCCTCAGCGGGCGCAGGCGCGGCGGCTTCGAGCCGTCAGCGCGCGCCACGGCGATCGCGCGCTGGCCCCCGAGGCGCTGTTGCGCAGCATTTCGACGACCAAGGCGCAATCGAAATCCGATGTCGCCTTCGGGCGGATCCTGCCCAACCCGGCGCAACTGGCCAAGCGGCTGGCGATGACGGGCAAGAGCTGGACCGTCGGCCAATATGGGATGGCGACCGCGGGGCTGTTCGCCATCGTCGCGCTCCTGTTGACGATCAAGGGCGCGCCGATCCTGCTGTCGGTCTTCATGGGACTGATCGTCGGGGTCGGGATTCCGCACAAGGTCGTCGGCTTCTTCATCAAGCGCCGCATCGCCAAATTCACCGCCAAATTCCCCGATGCGATCGAACTGCTGGTCCGTGGCCTGCGGTCGGGCCTGCCGGTGACCGAGACGATCTCCGTCATCGGCAACGAGGTCGAGGGACCCGTCGGCGACGAATTCCGGATGGTGACCGACAAGATGAAGATCGGCAAATCGATGGACGCCGCATTGCAGGATACGGCCGACCGGCTCGGCACGCCCGAATTCCAGTTCTTCGTCATCACCATCGCGATCCAGCGCGAAACCGGCGGCAACCTGGCCGAAACGCTCGCGAACCTCGCCACGGTGCTGCGCCAGCGCGGCCAGATGAAGCTGAAGATCAAGGCGATGTCGTCCGAATCCAAGGCGTCGGCCTATATCGTCGGGTCGCTGCCGTTCATCGTCTTCGTGATGATCTGGATGATCAACAGCAGCTACATGCAGAATTTCTTCGTCGACCAGCGATTGATGATCGCGGGGATCGGCGGGCTGATCTGGATGGGCATCGGCTCCTTCATCATGGCCAAAATGGTCAATTTCGAAATCTGACGGGCAGGACACGGATCATGGATACAGGAACCGGACCGACCCTGATGGGGATCGACGTGATGTGGGTGGCGACGATCCTGTCGGGGGTCGCGGCGTTCGCGGTGATGATCGCGATCTATGCGGTCACCACGGTCAACGATCCGATGACGAAACGCGTCAAGGCGCTGACCGATCGCCGCGAACAGCTGAAGGCGGGGATCACCGCATCGACCAAGCGCCGCGCCAAGCTGGTCCAGCGCAACGATACCGCCGACAAGATGCGCTCGCTGCTCAGCACGCTGAAGGTGTTGCAGGACAGCCAGGTCAAGGTCGCGCAGACCAAGCTGATGCAGGCGGGCATCCGGTCGAAGGATTGGGCGGTCGCGGTCATCTTCGGGCGGCTGGTGCTGCCGATCGTGTTCGGCGGGCTGGCGGTGTTCCTGGTCTATGGCACCGACATGGTCGCGACCTATTCGCCGCTGAAGCGATACGGGATCGTCGCGCTGACGTTCATCCTGTCGTACAAGGCGCCCGACATCTATCTGAAGAACAAGATCACCAAACGCAGCGATGCGATCCGCAAGGGGTTGCCCGACGCGCTCGACCTGCTGGTGATCTGCGCGGAGGCGGGTCTGACCGTCGATGCCGCGTTCCACCGGGTTGCCCGCGAACTGGGCCGCGCCTATCCCGAACTGGGCGACGAATTCACGCTGACCGCGATCGAGCTGGGCTTTCTGACCGAGCGGCGCCAGGCGTTCGAGAACCTCGCCATGCGGGTCAATCTGGATGCGGTGAAGGGCGTCGTCACCACGATGATCCAGACCGAGAAATACGGCACCCCGCTGGCGTCCGCCCTGCGCGTGCTGTCGGCCGAATTCCGCAACGAGCGGATGATGCGCGCCGAGGAAAAGGCCGCGCGGCTGCCCGCGATCATGACGGTGCCGTTGATCCTGTTCATCCTGCCCACGCTGTTCGTCGTCATCCTGGGTCCGGCGGCCTGTTCGATCAGCGACGCTTTCTGACGCAGGAAACTTTGGCGCGCAGCATCGTTGAGCATCCGTAACAGGAGGTTTCACGATGCTGTTTTCCACCCCCACCCAGTTCGCGGTCTGCGGATTGCTGTTGATCGCCGGCTGGTTGTTCGGGCTGGCCAGCCATCCCGGCGGTCGCAAGTGGAAGGAGCGCTATGCTGCCGAACGCGACGCGCATGCCGCCAACCGCAAGGCGTGGGAGGCCGAACACAAGACGCTGACCACGCAGACCGACGACCGGATCGCGTCCGCCAAGACCGGGCTGGACGAACGCGAGGCGGCGCATCGCGAACGGATCGCCGAGCTGGAGCGGGAAAACGAGCGGCTGCGCACCGCGGCGCCCGTCGCGGTCGCGAGCGACCGTGCCCGCCCGATGCGCAGCCCCCGCCCCGCCCGCACCGACCGGACCGGCCGCGGCTGGTTCGACTTCGGCGACCGGGGCTGAGGGCGGCGGGTTACCGCTTCAGCGCCGCCTGGGCGGCGGCGAGCCGCGCGATCGGGACGCGATAGGGCGAGGCGCTGACGTAATCGAGCCCGACCTGTTCGCAGAAGGCGATCGACGCCGGGTCGCCGCCATGTTCGCCGCAGATGCCCAGCTTGATCGCGGGCCGCGTCGCCCGACCGCGTTCGGCGGCGATCTCGACGAGTTCACCCACGCCCTCGATATCCAGGCTGACGAACGGATCGCGATCGTAGATCCCCTGTTCGACATAGATGCCGAGGAAACGGCTGGCGTCGTCGCGGCTGACCCCCAATGTCGTCTGCGTCAGGTCGTTGGTCCCGAAGCTGAAGAATTCGGCGGTTTCGGCGATCGCCCCGGCGCGTAGCGCCGCGCGCGGCAGTTCGATCATCGTGCCGACGAGATAGTCGACCTGGCGCCCGCGTTCGGCGAAGACCGTCTGCGCGGCGCGATCGACGACCGCCTTCATCAGATCGAGTTCGCGCTTGGTCGCGACGAGCGGGATCATCACCTCGGGGATCGGCGCGGCGCCGCTCGCCTCGGCGACGTCGATCGCGGCTTCGAAGATCGCGCGCGCCTGCATTTCGTAGATTTCGGGATAGGTAACGCCCAGCCGACAACCGCGATGGCCGAGCATCGGGTTGAATTCGTGGAGTTCCGCCGCGCGCCGTTTGAGCGTGTCGATATCGACCCCGGTGGCCTTCGCGACTTCCCCGAATTCCGCCTCTTCGTGCGGCAGGAATTCGTGCAGGGGCGGGTCGAGCAGGCGGATCGTGACGGGCAGCCCCGCCATGATGTCGAAGATCGCGGCGAAATCGGCGCGCTGTTCGGGAAGCAGCTTGTCGAGCGCGGCGCGGCGCCCGGCCTCGTCGGTCGCCAGGATCATCTGGCGCACCGCGGTGATCCGCGCGGCGTCGAAGAACATATGTTCGGTGCGGCACAGCCCGACGCCCTCCGCCCCGAAATCGCGCGCGGTGCGGCAATCGAGCGGGGTTTCGGCATTGGCGCGGACCTTCAGTCGACGAACCTTGTCCGCCCAGGTCATCAGCGTCGCGAAATCGCCCGACAATTCGGGCTGGACGGTCGGGACCAGGCCGATCATCACTTCGCCGGTCGATCCGTCGATCGTCAGCATGTCGCCTTCGCGGACCTCACGGTCGCCGCAGCGCATCACCTTCGCCTTCGCATCGATCGACAGCGATCCCGCGCCCGAGACGCAGGGGCGCCCCATCCCGCGCGCGACGACCGCGGCGTGGCTGGTCATGCCCCCGCGCGCGGTCAGGATACCCTTGGCCGCGTGCATCCCGTGGATATCCTCCGGGCTGGTTTCGGTGCGGACGAGGATCACCGAATCGCCCGCCGCCGCGCGCCGTTCGGCGGTGTCGGCATCGAAGACGACGGTGCCGCTCGCCGCGCCGGGGCTGGCGGGCAGCCCCTTGGTCATCACGTCGCGCACCGCGGCGGGATCGAGCGTCGGGTGGAGCAACTGGTCGAGCGCGGCGGGGTCGACCCGCAGGATCGCCTCTTCCTGGGTGATCAGCCCCTCGCTCGCCATGTCGACCGCGATCTTGAGCGCGGCCTTGGCGGTGCGCTTGCCCGACCGGGTCTGGAGCATCCACAATTTGGTCTTTTCGACCGTGAATTCGATGTCCTGCATGTCGCGATAATGGCGTTCGAGCGTGTCGAACACGCCCGCGAGCTCGGCATAGACGGTCGGCATCGCCTCTTCCATCGACGCGGGCTTGGCGCCTGCTTCCTCGCGCGCGGCGCGGGTCAGATATTGGGGGGTACGGATCCCTGCGACGACGTCCTCGCCCTGCGCGTTGATCAGGAATTCGCCGTAATAGGCGTTGTCGCCCTTCGACGGATCGCGCGTGAAGGCGACCCCGGTCGCCGACGTGTCGCCCATGTTGCCGAACACCATCGCCTGGATGTTGACCGCGGTGCCCCAGCCGCCGGGGATGTCGTTGATCCGGCGATAGACCTTCGCCCGGTCGGCATTCCACGATCCGAACACCGCCGCGACCGCGCCCCACAGCTGGTCGTGAACGTCCTGGGGAAAGGGCTTGCCCCATTCCTTCTCGACCAGCGCCTTGTACGCACCGACCAGCGCCCGGAGATCGGCGGCGGTCAGTTCGGTGTCGAGATAATAGCCGTTATCCTCCTTCGCGATCTCCAGCGCTTCCTCGAACGCGCCATGATCGAGTTCGAGGACGACATCGGCGTACATCTGGATGAAGCGGCGATAGCTGTCCCAGGCGAAGCGTTCGTCGCCCGATCCGGTCGCCAGCCCCTCGACCGTGACGTCGTTGAGCCCCAGGTTGAGGACGGTGTCCATCATCCCGGGCATCGACACCCGCGCGCCCGACCGCACCGACACGAGCAGCGGGTTGGCGGGATCGCCGAAGATCTTGCCGGTCACGCCCTCGATATGCGCGATGCCCCCCGCGACCTCATCGCGGAGGCTGTCGGGGAAGCGTTCGCCCTCGTCGTAATAGCGCGTGCACATCTCGGTCGAGATGGTGAACCCGGGGGGCACGGGCAGCCCGATCGACGCCATTTCGGCAAGGTTCGCGCCCTTGCCGCCGAGCAGGTTCTTGTCGCCCTTGCCACCGTCCGACACCCCGCCGCCGAAGCGATACACGTACTGAGTCATGGTCATCCTCTAAGTCGTTGGTTTCGCTGGGGAGGCGATGAAAAGGTCACATAAGGTCACGCCAAGACGCGGCGCGGATCAGCCCTCGATCTTCGAAAAGTCCGCGACATTGTGCACCGCAGCGCGGACGCGATCAAGCAGCGCGAGCCGCGCGGTGCGCTTGTCCGCATCGGGGTCGTTGACGGTCACGCTGTCAAAGAACGCATCGATCGGCGCGCGCAACGTCGCGAGCGCCGCCATCGCCGCGGCGAAATCCTCGCGCGCCACCGCATCGGCGGCGGCGGGTTCGGCGGCATCGAGCGCGGCGATGAGGTCGGCCTCTGCTTTTTCGGGCGTGTAGGACAGGGGATTCTTCTCGCCCCTCCCTGAAAGGGAGGGGTCGGGGGTGGGTTGCGCCTTCGCGGAACCGTCGTGAGCCTCACCACCCACCCCCGGCCCCTCCCTTGGAGGGAGGGGAGTATAGCCTTCCTTCTTCAGGATGTTCGCGGCGCGCTTGTACCCGGCGAGGAGGTTGGTGCCGTCTTCGGTGCCGATGAAGGATTGGAGCGCGTGGACGCGGGCGAGGAGGCGGACGAGGTCGTCCTCCCCGCCGAGCGCGAAGACCGCGTCGATCAGGTCGTGGCGGACGCCTGCTTCGCGTTGCTGGACTTTGAGGCGGTCGGCGAAGAAGTCGAGAATTCTATCAGCCGTCTTTGGCCAATGATCCTGCATCCGGAATGCTCGAACGACTTCGCTCATCCCATCATCACTTAGGGTCAACTGCGCTGGCTCAACGTCGATCGATAGCACTTCACTAAGGCGGCTCATCCAATCGTCTCCGACGCGCTCCCCTGCCAATCCCTCAAGCACATATTTCTTTAACTCAGGGCTCTGCTTGGTTGCTGCGTCCATAATCTGGTCAAATCGCCGCTGACCACTTTCGAACAAGATCGACCGCAAATCGCCACGAATTCCATTTTCAGTGATCAGCGTGATACTTCCGAGCGCCTGTCGGCGAAGAGCGAAAGGATCTTTCGAACCGGTTGGTGGCTCTCCAGCTTCAAAAAAATTAAATATTGTATCCAGCTTATCCGCCAGCGACACCGCCACCGTGACCGGATCGGTGGGAACGTCGTCGCCCTGCCCCACCGGCTTGTAATGGTCGCGGATCGCGGCGGCGACGCGGGGGTCTTCGCCTTGCGCCAGCGCGTAATAGCCGCCCATCAGCCCCTGTAGCTCGGGGAATTCGCCGACCATGCCGGTGACGAGGTCCGCCTTCGCCAGCCGCGCGGCGCGGTCGGCGAGGTCGGCGAGGTCGGCCACCGATGCCGTTCCCCGGCGGAGGCCGGGGTCCAGCTGGGACGGTTGTTGTGACGACGCGCCGGGGTCCGCCAATGGTTGTTCACCAACTGGGCCCCGGCCTTCGCCGGGGAACTGTGGTGCATCGGGGGCCGCCGATCGCCGTTCGCCGATTGGGTCTTCGCCGATCATGCCGGTGGCGCGGTCGGCCGACGACATGCCTTGCGCACCTCCCCGGCGAAGGCCGGGGTCCAGCTGGGAAGGTTGTTGTGACGACGCGCTGGGGGCCGCCAATGATTGTTCACCACCTGGGCCCCGGCCTTCGCCGGGGAACCGCGGTGCGTCGGTGACGATGCCCTCTTCGACCAGCCAGCGCGCGAGTTTGGCGACGCGGTCGACCTTGTCGGCGAGCGTGCCGAGCTTTTCGTGGAAGACGATCTGTTCGAGCTTTTTCGCCTGTTCCGCGAGCGGCACCTTCAAATCGGTGTCGTAGAAGAATTTGGCGTCGGACAGGCGCGCGGCGAGGACCTTGCGGTTGCCCTCGACGATCTTCGCGCCGCCGTCGCTCGCGTCGATATTGGCAGTGCAGACGAAGGCGTTCGCCAGTTTGCCGTCGGCATCGCGGCAGACGAAATATTTCTGGTTCACGCGCGCGGTGAGCTGGATCACTTCGGGCGGCACGTCGAGGAACGCGGGGTCGAACCGGCCGAGCAGCGGGACGGGCCATTCGGTCAGCCCCGCATTTTCGGCGACGAGGCCGTCGTCGGGGATGAGTTCGAGCCCCGCTTCCGCCGCGAGCGCCTCCGCGCGCGCCCGGATCAGCGCGCGGCGGTCGTCCTGATCGACGATGACGTGGGCGGCGTGGAGCTTCTCGACATAGTCGCCCGCGCTGCCGATCGTGATCGGGCCGTCGTGGTGGAACCGGTGGCCGACGGTCGCGGCGCCGCTGGTGATGCCGGCAATCGCGACGGGCACGATGTCGGTGCCGAACAGCGCGACGATGCCCTGGAGCGGGCGTACCCAGCGCAACGATTCGGTGCTGGTCGAGGCATCGCCCCAGCGCATCGATTTGGGCCAGGGGAAGCCGCGTACTACATCTTCTATGGCGTCCTGAAGCACGCGAAGCGTCGGTCGACCGGCAGCAAGCCGGTCATAAAAGTAGACGCCATTACGCGGAGTTAGCTGCTCGATCCCTATTCCGTAGCGCTTTAGGAAACCTTGGATAGCCTGATCGGGCGCGCCAACTCTTGGACCCTTTGTTTCGTGGCTAGTAGCTTCCGTCTGATCGGGCAGGTCGCGCGCGATCAGCGTCAGGCGGCGCGGGGTGGCATAGGTGACGAGCGTGCCGGTCGCGATGCCCGCCTTCGCGAGTTCGGCGGTGAACAGCCGCGCGAGATCGTCGCGCGCCTTGTCCTGCATCCGCGCGGGGATTTCCTCCGAGCGGAGTTCGAGGAGGAAATCGGTCATATGGTCGGCCGTAAGCAAGGGATTGGGTCGCGCGAAGACGCTAGGGCGCTGGGAAGCAAGGGTGTGGGCCGCGCAGAGGCGCGGAGGACGCGGAGGCCCTGATCGCTCCGCCGCGCCAGCGGCATGCTCGTCGCCAGGCCGCCCGTGCGCCGTTCCTGATGATGAACGGCATAGCCGCGGGCGCGACCTCTCTGCGCCTCTGCGCCTCCGCGCGAACCACTCCTCTTCGCGTCTTCGCGGCTTAGCGTGAACCTATTACGACCGCTGTCCTGCATCATGTTTTCGCGCGAAGACGCTAAGACGCTAAGAAAGAAGGGTTCGGTTCGCGCAGAGGCGCGGAGGCGCGGAGGATTTGTGATCGCGGCTATGCCGCCTGCCATCAAAAGTGGTGCGCTGTCGTCTTGGTGACGAGGATGCCGCTGGCGCGGCGGGGCGGTGACGGCCTCTGCGGCCTCTGCGCCTCCGCGCGAACCACTCCTCTTCGCGTCTTCGCGGCTTAGCGCGAACCCATTACGGGCGCTGCCTTGCACGACCGCGGCAAGAGCCATTACGCGGCCCATCCGTTCTTGTCCATCCAGGCGGCACAAGCGCCCTTCGCCAGGTCGCGGACGCGGCCCATATAGGCTTGGCGTTCGGCGACCGAGATGACGCCGCGCGCTTGCAACAGGTTGAAGACGTGGCTGGCCTTGATCGCCTGTTCGTAGGCGGGAATCGGGAGTTGCCGCCCCAGCGAATTTTCGCATTCGGCGACGTGTTTGCGGAACAGGTCGAACAGCGCGTCGGTGTCCGCGACCTCGAAATTCCAGGTCGACATCTCGACCTCGTTTTCGTGGAACACATCGCCGTACGTCACGCCCGCATCGTTGAACGCCAGGTCGTAGACGCTGTCCTTGTTCTGGATATACATGGCGAGGCGTTCGAGGCCGTAGGTCAGTTCGCCCGCAACGGGTTTCATGTCGTACCCGCCCATCTGCTGGAAATAGGTGAACTGCGTCACCTCCATTCCGTCGCACCAGACTTCCCAGCCGAGGCCCCAGGCCCCCAAAGTCGGCGATTCCCAGTCATCCTCGACGAAGCGGATGTCGTGCACGCCCATGTCGATCCCGATCGCGCGCAGCGACCCGAGGTACTGGTCCTGCAGATCGGCGGGCGATGGTTTCAGGATCACCTGATACTGGTAATAATGCTGGAGCCGGTTGGGGTTTTCGCCATAGCGGCCATCGGTCGGGCGGCGGCACGGCTGGACGAAGGCGGCGTTCCACGGGTTCGGCCCCAGCGCACGCAGCGTGGTTGCGGGGTGGAACGTGCCCGCCCCCATTTCCATGTCATAGGGCTGGAGGATCAGGCATCCCCGGTCGCTCCAATAGTCATGGAGCGTCAGGATCATCTTCTGGAACGAAAGCGGCTGGGTCACGCCCGTGCGCTTAGGGCGAAGGGGGGCGCTCTAGCAAGTGTGGGTGGAAAGATGGCGGTGCGGCCATTAGGTCTGCATTCATCCCAACGCTGGAATATCCGTCCCCATGATCAAGACTATCGGTGCCGCGCTTTCGGCGCTTTCGCTCACCCTCGCGCTGCCTGCCTGTGCGCAGACCAAGCCGGCGGCCACGCCCGCCACGACGCAGGACGCCGATCCCGCGCTGTGGGTGGTCAGGGACAAGGATACCACGATCTATCTGTTCGGGACGATCCACGTCCTGAAACCCGGGATGACGTGGTTCGACGAAGCGGTGAAGAAGGCGTTCGATGCGTCGTCGGAGGTGAAGCTGGAACTGGTGATGCCCGATGCCGCGACGATGCAGTCGCTGGTGATGGCGACCGGGGTCGCTCCGAAGGGGACGCCGCCGCTGACCCAGCAGCTGCCCGCGGCCAAGCGCGCCGCCTATACCAAGGCGGTGACCGACCTGGGGCTGCCCGCCAACGCGCTCGACCAGTATAAGCCGTGGCTGGCCGCGACGCAGCTGTCGATCGCGCCGCTGTCGAAACTGGGCTATGATTCGACCAACGGCCCCGAAGAGGTCATCACCGCGGCGGCCAAGGCGGCGGGCAAGCCACTGACGGGGCTGGAAACCGCGCAGCAGCAGCTGGGGTATTTCAGCAGCCTGTCCAACCCGGCGCAGCTGCAGTTCCTGACCAGCACGATCGACGACCTGCCCAAGCTGGCGACGACGATGACCGCGATGGTCGACGATTGGGCGCAGGGCAATCCCGATGCGCTGGCCAAGGAAATGAACGACAGCCTGAAGGATTCGCCCGAGGTCGCCAAGGTGCTGCTGGTCGATCGCAACAAACGCTGGGCGGCGTGGGTCAAGCAGCGGATGGCACAGCCGGGCACCGTCTTCATCGCGGTGGGGGCGGGCCATCTGGCGGGCCGCGATTCGGTGCAGGCGCAGCTGGCGAAGATCGGGGTGACGAGCGCGCGCGTCGCCTATTGACGCCGCCCCGGTTGCTTTTTGCGCGCGGTTCCGCTAGGCGCGCGCTCTTCCGTTCCATGGTCATCCCTGGAGGCGTGGCGCGGATATGACCTAACGTATTTTCGGAGAAACATAATGAGCGACCAGTTGACGCTCGCCGCCGAGACGCGTGACCGGGTTGGCAAGGGAGCCTCCCGTGATCTGCGCCGCAATGGCCGCGTGCCCGCCGTGATCTATGGCAGGAATCAGGAACCGACCTCGATCCATCTCGAGGAAAAGGCGCTCGTGAAGGCGCTGTCGTCGGGCCACTTCATGAACACCGTCGTGATGGTCGCGGGCCAGCGCACGCTGCCCAAGGACGTCGCGTTCCACCCGGTCACCGACCGTCCGGTGCATGTCGATTTCCTGCGCATCAGCGAACACGCCACCGTCACGGTCGCGATCCCGGTCGTCTTCACCGATGAAGATCAGTGCCGGGGCATCAAGCAGGGCGGCGTGCTGAACATCACCCGCCACGAAATCGACCTGATCGTCGATGCCGCCGACATCCCCACCGAGCTGACGATTTCGCTCAAGGGCCGTGAGATCGGCGATGCGATTCACATCAGCGACGTGACGCTGCCCAAGGGCGCGACGCCCGCGATCGACGACCGCGATTTCGCGATCGCCACGATCGTGCCGCCGACCGTCCCGACCGCCGCGGACGAGGCCGCGGATGCCGAAGCGCAGACGACCGAGGTCATCAACCAGGAAGCCGACACCGTCATGGGCACCGAGCCCGGCGATGCGGAGGCGTCGGAGGGCTGAGCCCTTCGCAGCCATCCGGTTGCGCTACAGAACAAGGGGCAGGTGGCGGCGACGCCCCCTGCCCTTTTTCGTGAAGGAGAACGACGTGCAGATCTGGGCAGGGCTGGGCAATCCGGGGGCGGAGCATGCGATGCAGCGGCACAATGTCGGCTTCATGGCGCTCGACGCGATCGCCGAGATCCACGGCTTCGGCGCGGTGCGGAAACAGTTTCAGGGCTGGACGCAGGAAGGGCGGATCGGATCGGAGAAGATCCTGCTGCTGAAACCCGCGACCTATATGAACGAAAGCGGGCGATCGATCGCGGAGGCGTTGCGCTTCTACAAGCTGGACGTCGCGGCATTGACCGTCTTCCACGACGAACTCGACCTGGCGCCGTTCAAGGTCAAGGTGCGTACCGGCGGCGGGCTGGCCGGGCATAACGGGCTGCGCTCGACCGACCAGCATCTGGGGCCCGACTTCCGCCGCGTCCGGATCGGGATCGGCCATCCGGGGCACAAGGATCGCGTGACGGGATATGTGCTGGGCAATTACGCCAAGGCAGAGATCGATCCGCTCGCCGATATGCTCGGCGCGATGGCGGGCGAAGCCGATCGACTCGCCGAGGGCGACGACGTGCGGTTCATGAACGACGTGGCGTTGCGGCAGGCGGGGTGACGGGGGCGGCCAAAAGGCCCGTCAGCCGTCAGCACGCTCCGGCACGCCCAGCGACCGGATGCGCGTGTCGAGCGGCGTCGCGGTAAGCGCGTCCATCGTCCGGTCGACGCAGTGGCGGACATCGCCGACCTCGGCGAACAGCCCGTCATAGGCGGCGCGCAACAGCGCGGTGGATCGGTCGAACCTGGCCACCTGGTCCACGCCGTCATCGGTCAGGTGGAACACCCGGCGCCGGGCATCGTCCCGGTCGGCACGGTGTTCGATCAGACCCAGGCGGAGGAGCTTGGGGATTTTCTGCATTACCAACTGGTGCGAATGGCCCAGGGCCCGCGCCAGATCCGACGCGGTCGCCGGGCCGTGCGTCGCCAGCACGGTCATCAGCGAACAGGACCGGACCGGGATGACGATCCCCATCCAATCGAAGACCGCCTGCGATTGGTCGGCGATCAGGACGCTGAGCCGTTCGACCGCGCGGCCCAGAAAGACGACGTCGTCGATCGCGACGGGAGGCGGCGTCTGGTTAGTCAAGGCGCTGATATGTCTGGATGCTGCCGTCCTCGTTCACGCGTTCGAGCGCGGTCACCCTGCCCCGCCGCGCGTTGAGGCGATAGCGAAAATCGGACACCCCCTCGACCGCGAACAGGTTCGGCGCGATCGGCGCGAGCGCGACGCGAAGCCGGTCGCGCCAGATGCAGAAGAGCGTGCCGTTTTCCAGGATGATCCGGCGCCCCTCATATCGTCCGACGGCACTGCGCAGCACCGCCGCGTCGACGGCTGGCCGGTCGATCGCCGCCGCCAGCGTCGGCTGCAGCCAGGCGAGGTCGGCCCGCCTGCCAGCATCGGTCGTCGCCAGCGTTTCGAGCGCCAACCTATGCGCGAGCGGCAGCGCCTGGATCGAGGGGCTCTGCCGATCGGGTTCGAAATCGCCATGATCGACGGGATCGCGGATCTGGCCGATCGGCACCTGGACGAAGAGATCGTTGGTCACCGGTTTGCGCGCGACCGGATGCGCCCCCCCGGCAGTCCGTTCCCCGATCAGCGTCGCGCGCCCGAGTTTCTTCATCGTATAGGCGAACCATTCCGCCGAGGAAAACGACGTCGACCCGGTCAGAATATACACCGGCGTGTCGACCATGCGCTTGCCGGGCAGACCGGGCAGCACCCATTGCCCGCGCGCGGTTCGCTTCCCATCGTCGTTATAAT
>Ga0206130_10001727_pt1 | contig 31441 bp, 23 predicted proteins | sample Helgoland_Spring_9_FD_148637 | JGI IMG/M metagenome (GOLD analysis project Ga0206130, IMG submission 148637) | Pelagic subsurface seawater microbial communities from Kabeltonne, Helgoland, North Sea - Helgoland_Spring_Bloom_20160512_1 | ecosystem: Environmental > Aquatic > Marine > Epipelagic ...
ATAAGATCGATAAAAGGTGTTCATCATGGTGGATAAACAGACAGCTCAGACTTCGGACTCCCCAGTTGGAGATGGTCAGGTGATCGATTTTAACGCTGCCAAACAACCCCATGTCTTGCAACGCAAGGAGGGGCGAGTCCAGGCCATGCGTGAGACATTCAAGGCAGTGCGTGAGGCGAGTCAGCCGAGCAAGGCAAAATCAGCCAAAACCACTAAACCCGCCAAAAACCGCCGGAAGAAAAAGTAGGAGTCCGGACCCCGGGACTACCTCAACATTTCCTAAGCCCGATTTAACCTGTCGAGGATGGCCTCACGGCTTTGGTCGACCAACCGCGGCAGATCGCTGGCATCTAGACCTTGGGTCGAAATGGGCGCGTGAAAGACTATGCGGGCCTCGCCGGGTGTTAAGTCAAGAGTGTCCGTTGGGAGAATTTGGTGAGTACCCAAAATCGTCACCGGCAGAATGGGCAATTGCAGTTCTAGCGCCAGACGATAGGCGCCTTTTTTAAAGTGCATCAATTCACCATCCCGTGACCGGGTGCCCTCGGGGAAGAAAACCACGGACATGCCATCTTTGATCTGTGTTCTGGCGTTGTTGATTGAGGTCAAAGCTGATTCGGTATTGCCGCGATCGATAAAAATATGGCCCATCGCAGCGCAGGCGGGGCCCAGCACAGGAACTCTGCGCAATTCTTGTTTCATCACCCACTTAAAATCGACCCCAAGATGGCCGTAGAGAGCCAGAATATCTACCTGACTCTGGTGATTAGCGACGATGATATAGGATTGCTTCGGGTTGAATTTATCGCGCCCCTCGACTTGGACGGTGAGCATCATCATGAGGCTGTTAATTTTCGCCCAGATCGGGCCGAGCACCCTCGAGGCCAGGTCAGGTAGACCGAGAAATGCCAGGCAGATGATAGTGGTGCCAATGACCAATGTTGAAACGCCGAGAAACGGGATCACCCACAGCCATTTATAAACTGTGAACAGTCGTTTAGTGAGTTCCCGCCGAGATGGGACCGGTTGGGGTGCGGTGTGATTCATTGATGGCTTGCCAATTGGGTTTTCATTGAGGTATTTCGCCGGCAACGGTGGTCCTGAGCATTTCCCGTCTGTGACCGTGGTAATCAGCGGTGGCACAGTGTTGCGTGCAGCGGTTATCCCACATTGTCAGGGTCCGCTTGTGCCAGCGCACTCGACATCCGAAGGAGGGAGAGATCGCGACGTCGTTGAGATACTTTAGCAACGGCGTGCTTTCAGCCAGGCTCATATTGGAAAAGTGGATGGTATAGACGGGGTTAATCCACAGGGCTTTCCTGCCAGTGACGGGATGGGTGCGGATGACCGGATGGGTCATGGTAGCCGGCTCTGTCGTCGCATTGTTAATTGTCATGCTCTCCAGGTGATCTTTGAGTTTTGCCTGGGGCCCGTAGGAGCGTGTGGCGCTGTGGACTGCAGTCATATTCTCCAGTAGATCTTGCATGCCAGCAGAGAGCGATTCATAGGCCGCGTATAAATTAGTATAGAGCGTGTCGCCACCCACCGGCGGCACGTCGATGGCGTACAGCAGCGTCCTCGCGGGCGGCTGTTGCTGGAACGTAAAGTCGGTGTGCCAGCCGGCGCCAAAAGTATGCGCAGTCTTCTCTGTAGCTTCCTTGATAATCGGCACGACATCGGGGTAGTCCGTCAGTCCCGTGAGGTAAGGCGTCTCGCCAACCCCGCCTTGGCGTTGAGTGAGTTCGAGTAACGACTTTGGATTGAGATCTTGATCGGGAAAACTCAGTACCAGATATTGGTGAAACGCCTCGTCGACTTGAGTTTGCTGGTTTTCAGTCAATGGTCGTGAAAGGTCAATGCCGGATACAACAGCGCCCATGGCGCCACTAATAGGGGTGATCTGCAGACTATCCATCTATTTACTGCCCTCGATACGTCATCTTCAGGACCGGCAGTATTCACTAGCCGGATTGCTGACAGTATGCCAAATAACAGCACCGGGGCGTTAGCTGAGGATTGTAATAACCGTCGAGAAGGAGGATTATGTATTAGTTCTTACGTAATAGCTTACATAAATGGCTTGTCTAACAGGTTGCATAACGGAGACGACATGGATCTGATGAAAGAGCTTGGTAGTTTGGGACTGGGAAACCGTCTCAAGCGGTTGTCGGACAAAATAATGCAGGACGGTATTCGGGTCTACCGTGAGTCTGGCGTTGACTTTGAGCCTCGGTGGTTTCCACTGTATCAATACCTTGATCGATTTGGACCGAGTCCAGTGATGGATATTGCTCGTGGTCTGGGTATCACTCACCCCGCGGTCAATCAGGTGGCCGGTCAAATGGTGCAAGCGAGACTGATTGCGACGTATCGCGATGCCCGTGATAAACGTCGGCGCTTGCTGGCATTGACCCGCGAGGGGCGGGCCCTGAAACCGGTTCTGACCAGTCTGTGGTCGAGTATTAGTGTCGCGGTTAATGGCGTGCTGGATGAGTCTCAAGTCGCCTTTCTGAAGGATCTCGATGCTATCGAGGCGGCAGTGGACCGACAGGGCTTGTATGCGCGATTACAGCTGGCGGGTGCTATGACTGCCGACCAAATGCGGCCCGACCGTCCGCGGCCCGACCGATCGCGGCCCGACGGATCAGCGCCGGAGTTGGTGATAGAGGGTTTCCAGCCGGTGCTGGCCGATACATTCCGGCGTATTAACGAGGAATGGATTACAGAGTATTTTAAACTCGAGGTAGCTGATCAAAAGACGCTGGAAGATCCGCACCGATCAATCCTGGAAGCCGGCGGCGATATTCTGTTTGTGCGTGATACTCGAACCGCCGAGATCCTGGGAACCTGCGCGTTGATCAAGCATAACGAGAGTCTGGCGGAGCTAGCAAAGATGGGGGTGACGAAACAAGCTCGTGGTCGTGGGGCAGGCTTACTGCTGGTGCAGGCTATTATCCATCGGGCCAGTGAATTGGGTTTTCAGCGCTTGTTTCTGGAAACCAATGCGCGATTGGAGCCGGCCATAAAAATCTACCGACAGGTGGGCTTCGAGCAATGCGAACCGCCCCGTCCTTCAGATTATGAGCGGTCTAATGTCTATATGGAGTTAGCGCTTACTAACTCATTAACACAGTAAAAACTTAAAAAATGGCATAGCTGTAGCGCGTCCGTTAATATGCGGCCCTGCGGTTGGAGACGGACAATCGGTGAGTTCTATGAATGACACAGGGGCCTTTGTGGCCGGGCATTATCGCCACTACAAGGGGCAGCATTACGAAGTGGTACTGGTGGCTAATCACAGCGAGACTGAAGAGCCGCTGGTGATCTATCGTTGCCTGTATGGCGACTTCAGCTGGTGGGCCAGGCCCTTGGCCATGTTTGCTGAGTCTGTGCTCATTGATGGCGAGTCAGTACCCCGATTTGCCTATATTGGTCCTATGCCAGATCCGGTGGTAGTCCCCCCAGCTGCACCGCCCCTCGGCGAGGCTAGCTAGATGCGCTGGCGTTGCCCGATCTGTGCGGGTGACCTGGCGTTGCTTCAAGACGGTGCTCGCTGTCAGCTGGGTCATCAGTTTGATCGCGCCCGACAAGGGTATATCAACCTGTTGCCCGTGAATCACAAAGGCAGCCGAGAGCCCGGTGACGGGGCAGAGATGATCAAAGCCCGGCGGGCATTTCTGGCGGCCGGGCATTATCAGCCGCTGGCAAATCGGCTGGTGGCTATTGTCTGTGACAGGGTGCGTGACAGTTCGCGCATTACTGGGCCAGTCAATGTTCTGGACTGTGGCTGTGGCGAGGGTTACTACACGAGTGCGCTGGCTGCGGGATTACTGGAGCTTGATACACCTGCTCGAGTCGCTGGCCTGGACATTTCTCGAATGGCACTGCGTCTGGCGTCCCGTCAGCATGCTGGGATCGAATTTGCTGTTGCCAGCAATTTTCACTTGCCGGTACACGATGATCAAATCGATGTGATGATTCGAATCTTTGCGCCGGGTGATTTCGGTGAAGTTCGCAGAGTATTGGGCCCTCAGGGCATCATTATTGTTGTGTCTCCCGGGCCAAGACATTTATATGAGCTGAAGCAGGGGATCTACGCCGAACCACGGAATCACGTAGCGCCAACGATGCCCGAAGGCTTTGACTGCCTGCTCGAAGACACGCTGCAGTTCCCTGTGGTGTTGCAGACTCGAGAAGAGATTGACGCGCTCCTGACCATGACGCCGTTTGTCTGGACGGCTCGGCGTGAGACTCTAAGCGAACTGGATCATCTCACGCAGCTGACAACACAAGCGGATTTTATTATTCGCTGCTATCAGCCCATGGCTGTTTAAATCCCGCGGTCAATGGTTTCGATCCTAAGCAGTCTTTTTGGTGAGCTTGGCCCAGTCAAGCTCAAGGCACATCTGGCCGCTGCGATTAGCCATCACCATAAACATCTCGTTACCACGGTCGGTCTCGCCGACAATCATCGAGGCAATGACGGCCATGATTAACCCAGCGGGGGCATGATTGCGGTAATAGCTGAACGCCGTGTTGAAATTCAGATCAACCTTATAAGACTTCAGTACGCCCAGGTAATGCTTTAACAATTGCTGCTCTTCTTTGAGGCGCACTTCCGGCAGTAGTGATGTGCCCAGAAAATAGCTGGCATCGGCTAACGGGCAACCCAGTGCGATTGACTGCCAGTCAACCACTGCCAGCGGGTAGGGTCCACCGAACATCATGTTGTCAAGCCGGTAATCCACATGAACCAATACTGGCGGACCATCGTAAAAGGCGCTGTAGGCGTCGAATCGTTCGCCAACCAGCGCACAGGTTTTGATATGGTCTTTGTTCAATAGATCGGTGTAGCGTGCCTGGAAACCGGGTTCTAGCATCTTATAGAGGCCCTGGACCATCTCGGCATTTTCTGGCGTCATACTGCCGTTGAGTAAGGGATACTGTTGCAGCGTTTTGTCTCCCCATCTTGGGCCTTGCAACTTGGCTAGTTGCTCAAGAGCCAGGGCGGCTTGATCGACGGTGCAACCTGCCAGTTGATCGCCCTGTTCCCCAGGTGCCAGATCTTCCATGACGATGACGAAATCATGAGTGGTCTCATCAGCGATGGCGAACAGCACATCAGGGGTTTGTATGTCGACACTGTCCTGCAGGTGTTCGTAGAAGAAGACCTCGCGAATATAATTCTGCAGGTCTATACCGCTTTGTTTACTGGTGGGGTCAGAGGACGCAAATTTGCCTACCACAGACTGCGGGACACCGGGGCCCGACAAGGTAAAACGGACATTTTCGCCAACTTGGCCGGTGCCAATGGTCACAGCGTCGAAAGCCTCCACTCGGCCATCCCGGCCAGCGTGTTGAAGGACCAGCGTGAGCCACTCGGGCGTGACCTGATCGGGTCGAGTTATCAATGTAGGCGACATAGGTATTCACAGTTTGAGTGTCGTGCAAGAATAGGTTCAGTAACAGCCTGATGCAACTTCGAGTTTTGGATTTATCGGCATCAGTTAGTGAGTAATTTAAAATAGCTCGGCTGCCATATTCAAGATGATAAGCGCCAGTCCGCCTGGCGGAGCTTGTAACCCAGTAGGTCGTCGCGTGCCTTATGCCGGCGAGCCTAAACAAAATAACAGCAGCAGCGACTGCCCTAGGTGAGCCCCGATGACTAAAAGCCTATTTATTTTTCGCCGTGACCTTAGGGTTTTCGACAACACGGGTCTACTGGAAGCCGCGCGCCAGTCGGGTGAGGTGGTTGTCTGCTTTATTTATGACGAAACTATTTTGGCAGGGTATTCCGAGGGTGACTTTCGCTTGGAATTTCTTCATGCCAGCCTCATGGATTTGAGTCAGCAGATACAAGCGCTTGGTGGACGTTTGAATGTGTTTTTTGGCAAGCCCCAGGATGTGGTTGAGGATCTGCTCAATACCGAGACGTTCAGTTGTGTTTATGTGAATCGCGATTATACGCCCTATAGCCGCCGACGCGACGCCGGCCTGGAGGCAGCCTGTGGTTCTCGCGGTGTACATTTCTTTACAGTCAGCGACGCCTTGATTAATGAGCCCGAGCAAGTGTACAAAGGCGACGGCGGCCATTATGCCGTCTTCACGCCCTTCTATAATCGGGCGCGACAATTATTTGTCGCGCCGCCTCAGGAGGATATGCCTACCAATCTCTGCTCGACCAAGTTCAGTGATATCGCGCTGGAGGACTTGCCGTCAGGTGTGCCCCGAGGTAAAGCCCAGTCTGTATTTTTGCCGGGCAGGCAAGGTGCATTGCAGGTATTGGCGAACCTGGCGCCATTAGAGACCTATGAAACAGATCGCAATTTCCCGGCACTGCCAGGCACGAGTCATCTGTCGGCCCACATGAAATTCGGTACCTGTTCGGTACGCGAGGCTTACCACAAGATTGCCGACAATCTCGGTGACCAGCATCCATTGTTACGACAGCTTTACTGGCGTGATTTCTTTACCCATATCGCGTTCCACCGACCGCGAGTTTTTGGCCATGCCTTCCGCGAACTATATGATGGTATTGTCTGGGATCAGGCAGGGGAAAAATTTCAGTGTTGGTGTGAAGGTAAAACCGGGTTCCCGATTATCGATGCCGGTATGCGCGAGTTAGTAAACACTGGCTATATGCACAATCGAGTGCGGATGGTGGTAGCGTCATTTTTAGTGAAAAACCTGCATGTGGATTGGCGCCTGGGCGAGGCCTTCTTTGCTCGGTATCTGACGGACTATGATGCCTGTGTGAACAATGGCAGCTGGCAATGGGCAGCGTCTACCGGTGCAGATGCGCAGCCTTATTTCAGAGTCTTTAACCCCTGGCGACAACAACTTAAGTTTGATGTCGACGGCGTGTATATCAAGCGGTGGGTGCCGGAGTTAGCGGCCTGGCCAGCCAAAGCGATACACCGGCTGGAGAAAGATTCGACTGGCTATTTGGCGCCCATCGTCGATTTACGAGCCAGTGCCGAGGAGATCAAGGCGCGTTTTCGTGGTCTAAAAGATGCTCGTGGGCTCATCTAGGTTGGTGTCGACCGACAGGGTGTCTGTGAGTGGGCGGATAGCGACGATGGGTGAACCGAAATGAACCATGCCACCTTCAAGCAAGTGTTGGCGCTGCCGGCCAGTACGCCTGACGCGGTACTGTTCTATGGCCAGTCCAAGCAACAATTTGGTGAGCTTTGGTTGCCCTCAGACGCGCCGGCTAAGGGTGCGCCGCTATTGATTTTGATCCATGGTGGGTGTTGGTTGAATGCCTTTGATATCGCTCATAGTCGAGCGATGGCGATGAGCCTGAAGCTGCAGGGTTATGGGGTTTGGTCCTTGGAGTATCGGCGAGTCGGTGATGCGGGGGGTGGTTTTCCCGGTAGTTTTATGGATGTCGGTGAGGGCGTAGACTACGTTCGGCAGTTGCATGACTATCCGCTGGATCTGCAACGGGTCGTGCTGATCGGCCATTCCGCGGGCGGGCAATTGGCGTTGTGGGCGTCGAGTCGTGCCCAACTGCCGGCCGGCCATCGATTTCATCAAGCTGATGCCTTGCCCGTTCAGGGCGTCATTGGGTTGGCGGCCATTATAGATTTGGTGGCGTATGCTCAAGGTGACAGTCAATGTCAGCAGGCGGCGGTGAAATTGATGGGAGGTACGCCGGAACAACAACCGCAGCGCTACCAATGGGTTTCCCCCGTGAACCTGCCGTTGGCGTCGAATGCCTTATTGATCCACGGCATTGACGACAGCGTCGTGGCGTTTGCACAGAGCAAGTCAGCGGCAGCCCGAGTTGGCGCCGAATGGTTACCCATAGCCAACGCTGGTCACTTCGATTTAATTCATCCGCCAGCAGATGCATGGGTATCCGTGTTGCATGCTATCAAGGGAGTCTGCAAACCATGACCCGACAGGATTGCATTGCGCTAGATGCAGCAGATCCGCTGCGCGTTCACCGGCTTCAGTTTGCGCTACCCGATAACCTGATCTACCTGGACGGCAATTCACTCGGCGCGCTACCCCATGTGGTCGTAGAGCGTCTGCACGCAACACTGAGTCAGCAGTGGGGGACGGATCTGATCAGGGGTTGGAATCGGCATTGGATTGATTTGCCGACAGTAGTTGGGGAAAAAATAGCGCCGATTATCGGTGCGGCGCCGGGTCAGGTGATTTGTGCTGATTCAACCTCCGTCAACCTGTTCAAGCTGTTGGCTGCAGCCCTGCAACTGAACCCAGGGCGCACGGTGATTCTGTCTCAGGATGACAATTTCCCGACAGATTTATACATGGCCCAGGGTTTGTCTGCTCTGGTGGGCGAAGCCCGCTGCGAGTTGCGCCAGGTGCCAGAAGCGCAGTTGTTGAATAGCTTGAATGCCGACACGGCGGTTTTGCTGCTCACCCAAGTGAATTTTCGCAACGGTCGATGTCATGATCTGCAGGCGCTGACGGCGGCTGCCCATAGAGCGGGTGCGTTGGTTCTGTGGGATCTGTCCCATAGCGCTGGTGCCATGCCGATACACCTCGATAGCTGGCATGTTGACCTGGCGGTTGGCTGTGGTTATAAATTTCTGAATGGTGGGCCCGGTGCGCCAGCCTATGTCTACGTAGCAGCCCGACATCAGGCAGCAGTGATTCAGCCGCTGACAGGCTGGATGGGTCACGCCGCCCCCTTTGATTTTGATCAGGACTATGCGCCCGGCGCCGGCATGTTGAGATTCCTCTGCGGTACGCCATCTATCCTCGGCCTTAGTGCGCTGGATGCTGCGCTGGATCTGTGGACAGATATTGATCTCGAACAAGTCAGACTCAAGTCGCAGCAATTGGGTCAATTGTTCATTGCCCTGGTTGCCGCCGAACCCACGCTAGGGGTCCTTGATTTATTGAGCCCCGCAGTGGCTGACAGTCGAGGCAGTCAGGTTTGTTATGAGCATCAAGCAGGTTATGCCATGGTTCAGGCGTTGGCTGAAGCAGGGGTGATTGCGGATTTTCGCGCCCCGAACATCCTGCGGTTCGGTTTTAGCCCACTATATACGCAGTTTGTTGACGTCTGGGACACTGTCGTTCAACTGACATCGCTGGTGTCGAACGGGACTTATCAGCAGCCTAGGTTTCAGCAGCGCGGTTTAGTCACCTGATTGCTGTCGCCAGCTGCTACAAGTGTCTCGCCAGAGCGGCGAGTGAAGGTGTGGTAGGGGTGATCAGCCTCCACGGCAGAGCCAAGCATAGTTCGGCGAGATGAATCCCTAAATAAACTGGCGATGAAGTCAGTGAGTAAAATCTTAAAGACTGAATAAAAGCGACTCTTTGACGTTCATAATTTGCGTTAGTCGAACCGTCAAGGATGGATACCTGTGTGGTAGACTAGCGCCGATGAAAAACCCTACCTATTTTGCTACTGCGCCGAAAGGCATGCCAGACCTGCTCGTCACCGAATTGCAAAGCTTTGGCGCGACCAATGTCTCTGAAACCCGTGCCGGTGCCCAGTTTGAAGGCTCGATGGAAGTCGTCTATCGGGCTTGTCTCTGGTCGCGTCTGGCGAACAGAATACTGTTGCCGCTGAAGACTTTTCCCGCCGATTCGCCGGAGGCGCTCTACGAGGGTGTCCGCAGTATTGATTGGACGGCGCACCTCTTGGTCAATCAAACACTGGCAGTTGATGCCAATGTTTCAGCATCAAAAATCACCCATAGTCATTATGCGGCACTAAAAATCAAAGATGCGCTTGTCGATAGTTTCGCTGAAAGCCATGGCGATCGTCCGAATGTGGATGTGGATCGGCCAGACATTCGCATCAACTGTTACATTCATAGAGATCAGGCGGCGTTGTACCTCGACTTGTCGGGTAGCAGTTTGCACCAACGTAATTACCGATTAGAGGCGGGTCAGGCGCCGCTCAAGGAAAATCTAGCAGCAGCGCTGTTACTCCGGGCTCGTTGGCCAGAGATACTGGCTGACAAGGGCGCCTTTGTGGATCCGATGTGTGGGTCTGGCACGCTGGTTATCGAGGCGGCGATGCTGGCCGCGGATATCGCTCCGGGCCTGACCCGTGACTACTATGGTTTTCTCGGCTGGCGACAACATGATGTGGCGTTATGGGAGGGGCTGATCAAGGAAGCGTTGAGTCGCCGTGAAGCGGGGTTGTCGAAGTTGCCGACCATCCTGGGGTTTGATAATGATCGTCGAGTGCTAGAGCAGGCCCGGGATAACGCCAGGCGTGCGGGTCTTGACGGCAAGGTAGAGTTTGCGTTCCAGGACATAGAACATTTTCGCCACAGTTTTCCCGCCCAGGGTCTGGTTGTGACAAATCCCCCCTATGGCCGACGTCTAGCTGAAACTAATGAGTTACCCCGGCTATACCACGCATTGGGAACCCTGTTAAAAACCCACCTGCGTGGTTGGAAAGCGGCGCTATTTACCGAGGATCAGACCCTCGGCAAGCACCTGGGCTTGCGCGCGGATAAACTCCATACGCTCTATAATGGAGCCATTGCCTGCAAGCTGATTCACTTCACCATTGAAGAGAGTCACTTCTACCGAGATGCTCGGCTGCCGTTTCGGGTTAAACCCGCTGAGCTCTCAGAGCACGCGGCCATGTTCCGCAACCGTCTAGACAAAAATCTCAAGCAATTGACCAAGTGGGCGCGTCGAGATGGGGTGTCCTGTTTTCGAGTCTACGATGCCGACTTACCTGATTATGCCGCCGCCATTGATGTCTATCGTCGCGCCGGCGCGGCCGCAGGATCAGACCCCTCAGAGGTTGTTGAACAATGGGTCTGTATTCAAGAATATGCCGCGCCGCAGACCATTGATCCGGAGAAGGTCGGGCTTCGAACTCGAGAGCTGGTCACTGTCGCGCAATTGGCGTTGGGTGTTGATGACGATCACCTGTTCTATAAAACCCGGGCTCGACAGCGAGGTGAAAGCCAGTACGAGCGCATCGCTACCGAACGTCGTTTTCATGAGGTCGCCGAAGGTAGTTGTCGATTTTGGGTTAACTTTGAGGACTATTTGGATACCGGCTTGTTTCTCGATCATCGACCGATTCGCCAGCGTATTGGCCAGCAGGCTCGCGGTAAGAAATTTCTGAATCTGTTCGCCTACACTGGTGCAGTGACAATTCATGCCGCCCTGGGTGGTGCCGTCACGACGACGACAGTGGACATGTCTCAAACCTATTTGGATTGGGCGCGGCGGAATCTTGAGCTTAATGGTCTGGATGAAAAAACCCATCGACTGGTGCAGGCCGATTGTCTGCAATGGCTTTCCCAGCAACGGCAAGAAGCCAGCTATGATTTAATATTCCTTGATCCGCCGACATTTTCAAACTCCAAGCGAATGGCTCAATCCTTTGATGTCCAGCAGGATCACGGCCGTCTGATTCGACAGGCGATGCGTTTGTTGCAGCCTGACGGAACCTTGTATTTTTCAACCAATATGCGCAATTTCAAGCTTGATGAGGATATCCAGACGCTGTTTGAAACGAAAAATATTAGTAGTGAAACCATCCCCCATGACTTCAAGCGGCGGCAAAATATTCATCATTGCTGGCTCATGACCCCGAAGAAAATCGGTGCGCAGTCAAATAACGTCAGCCTGTGGCCAACCCGTTAGCACAGAGGCCGGGCTGGTACGATTTTTTGCGGCCGCTAGCGGCTTTCTGCGCTTACAGGCTTTCCTGAACGCTGACATTGCTCTAGGCTCTGACTTTTGATTCGTCCTGAAAAATCTTCCATGCTGCGCCCATTGTCAGAGCAGCACGGCGACAGGCGATACTTCTCCATTGGCAACCGGTTATTGAAGATACCAGGCGCTTTCTATCGGCGCTAAGCGCTGAAAATATTGACCAGGCTTTAATCAAGCAGGAGCGAAGCATTGAACGTAAATTGGAATTATCCAACCCAGGTGCTGGTTGGTGCGGGTCGGTTGCAGGAATTGCCTGAGCTGTGTGTTCAGCATGGTATGCAAAATCCGCTGCTGGTCACCGATCCTGGCCTTGCGAGTCTGCCGATGGTTGCTGAGGCGCTGGCGCTTTGCCATGCTGCCGGACTGGCCGTTGGCTGTTTTAGTCAAATCAAGCCGAACCCGACCGGCGCCAATATCAAGGATGGCATTGCGGCTTTCCAGGCCGGTCAGCATGATGGTGTGATAGCAATGGGCGGCGGCAGCGGACTCGATGCGGGTAAGGCTATCGCTGTGCTTGCTCAGCAGACCTGTTCGCTGTGGGATCTCGAAGACATCGGTGATCAATGGCAGCGAGCAGATGTTAGCCGAATAATGCCGCTGATCGCCTTGCCAACCACAGCGGGTACCGGGTCTGAGGTGGGTAGGGCCGCCTTAGTCGTGAATGAAGCGCAGCAGCGCAAAGTCATTATATTCCATCCAAAGATGATGCCCGCTGCGGTGATTCTCGACCCGATACTAACGCTAGGTCTGCCTGCCGGACTCACTGCAGCGACGGGCATGGATGCTTTGTCCCACAGTCTGGAAGCCTATTGTTCGAACTATTACCATCCCATGGCGGAGGGCATTGCCATGCAAGGTATGCGTCTCGTAAAGGACTATCTGCCTGCTGTAGTTCGTGATGGCACTGATGTGGAGGCTCGCCAACAAATGCTGGTGGCTTCAATGATGGGGGCTACGGCTTTTCAACGCGGCTTGGGTGCGATGCATGCTTTGGCTCATCCATTGGGGGCAATATTCGATGCCCATCACGGCATGTTGAATGCGATTCTTATGCCCTATGTACTCAAAGCCAATTATCCAGTGATCAAGCAGCGCATTGGGCTGCTGGCGCAATGTCTGGAGCTCGAACCGGACTTCGAGGGTTTTATGAGTTGGATTCTGGCTTTACGTGCCGAGATCAACATTCCTCATACACTGGCGAGTACCATTGATGCCGACAGTCTTCCCGATACCATTGGTGCCATGGCTGTGGCTGATCCGTCAGCGGGATCCAACCCTATCAGCTTCTCTGCACCCCAGTATCGACAGATCCTGCTAGCCGCGCTGAATGGCGAGCTTTAATGGCTAGCCTTTAGCAAAAAGCCTTTAGCCAAAAGCCAAAAGCCAAAAGCCTTTAGCCAAAAGCCCTAAACGAAAAGCCTTAAGTGGATAACCCTCAACGCGAAGCCGTTAATAACCTGCTTTGGCGACCGTCTCGCAACGCGCCTACAACGAATTTTCGAGACTTCTCACCGCCTTGGAGTAAAACTCTCGCTGTGCCAGTATCATGATGGTGACTGTGCTCATGACCATAAAAATGTAAGGGTGAATCAACCAGAACACCATCGCCAGGCAGAAATAATACGCCCGCAATCCTTTGTTATTGTCGTGACCGGCGACATCCAGTAGGCGAGCCATGGCGTCGATAAAACGCTCCTTGGCTTCAGGGTCAATCGTTTCGTTCGGCGTCGGTGCGCTGCCCATCATTACTGCGGCGAAGCCATACTGGCGAAGGCTCCAGGTAATCATAAAAAACGCATAGACCAGCACAGTTACAATCGTCACCAGCTTGAACTGGACCTGCTCGGTGGTCTGAATCAAGTCAAATGGTAATTGATTGGCCATATCGGCAATTAGGCTACTGGCTGACATGGCAGTGAACACTGCCGCTAATAGAATTAATGTGGTTGAGGCGAAAAAGCCGACGACCCGTTCCTGGCTCGCCAGCAATGATGAATCAGTCACGCGGTTATCACGTTCCAGCATTTTTCGAACCCAAAGCGCCCGGTGCAGGCGCATGGAGTGGGATAACGAAGTTTTCTGACCCCGTCGGGCGCGACGTCTGGCATAGATGGAATAGCCGAGCCAGACGCAGAGCATGTAAATCAGGGCGATCAGGTCGATATAGATAGCAGGCACGGTGGCGATCTCAGTGTGGTTAGTGGTGCTTATGATACCAATCAGTGGTGCCATAGGCTCACGCAAAATGAGGTGCAGTTGATTATGCTGCGCCACTTTCACGCCTAGCCTGGATGACTTGATGCTAATGCGAAGCGCTCAGGCGGTTTTACCGAATATTTCGAACCTCGCCAGTTTTCAGCATGGGATGGTTGGCGGGTTGGTAGGTAATGATAATGGCCCGTCGAGAAGTGTCTGTATGGTTCGGCTGCGAACCGTGAATCACATGGGGGCTGAAAAAAATCAAAGAACCTGCGGGTACGGTCAACGCCACCTGTTGCGCCTCGTCAAAACAATTCGGCGACGTAAAGAACCCACCGAGCAGGCTGCCATCATCAGTGCCGGGCAAGCAGCCCTGCCGATGACTACCTCGAATAACTCGCAGACAGCCATTGGTTTCAGTGGCCTCGTCAAAGGCGAGCATGACGTTGGGTAGCTGGTCCACATGCTGGCTGTCGTGAATCCAATAAGGCGAGTCCTGATGCCAGCCGAAACCGGAACCCTGGCGTGGGCGTTTCAGGTTTAGTTTGTTAGTCCATAAGGCAATGTTCGGTGAGCCAACCAGTTGTTGCATAGGGTCAGCGAGACGAGCGTCGCTGACCAATGACGTGAGTCGTGGGTCTAGCTGGTCAACGGGTTCTATGACGCGCAGCAAGTCACTGTTGAGCGTTTGTTCAAATTGTAAAGTCATCCGGTCCACATCGATAAAACGTTTCTGGTCGAGGATATAGCTGCGGCCCTCGTCCGCCATGGCCAGGGCGCGACTCGCGGCACATTCTGCAGCATCCTGCAGTTCGCTGATTTCTGCGGGGCTGAAAACTGATTCGCGGACCAGGTAGCCGTGCGCTGAGTAGAAGGCAGTTTCTGCGGCATTCAGTGCGAAAGACATGGGTTAGATCACCACCTGCATCAACCAGCGCACCAGGTGGTAGTTGACCTCCATCGGTTTCTCCTGGGCCATCCAGTGACCGGAATCAATCACCGCTTCCGTCAAATGCGTGCAGAGGCCTCGCATAGGCTCTGCTAGCGCAGAGTGCACGGCGTCACAAGTTGAGTCATAACGGGCCGCGATGAATAAAACCGGCATCTCGAGTTGCCCGCCGTTTAGGGCTTGGTCGGCGTATAAGGCATTGGCGGCGTGGTTCATATACCAGGAATTCGGTCCAAAAAAGCCGTTGCGGGTGAGGGCACTGGCGTAGGCGTGAAGATCCTCCAGGCTCAGTATATCTGCATCTCGCGGTGAGTCTGGGGGTTGCGCCGCACCGTCAAACCAACCCTGGTTTTGATAGACCAAAGCCGTTGGCGATCGCTCACCGATGGCTGCAGTTGAACCCTGGCGAAATAGTAATTTTGCCGTGGCCAGCGGATTGGCATCCATCGGCGCGGTCGCTGCATCGAAGTGGTCTTCATAGAAGCGCATATACTCCCACTGGCCGGCGGGATATTCATCGAGCGGATAGCGTGTTCGGTCAACCAGGGCGCTGAGCTGGTCGAGTCCACGCTCGACTGTCCCATAGGGCACACACAAGTTTGCGATGGCCCGGCAGCGTTGTGGATGATGACTGGCCAGATTCCACACCACAGGACAACCCCAGTCGTGGCCAACCCAGATCGCTGTGGATCGGCCCAGATGGTCGAGCAAGGCGAGCATGTCATCGACGATGAAAGATTGCTGGTAAGCCTCGTGCGTAGGATAAACCGAAGATCGGCCGTAACCGCGCATATCAGGCGCGATTGCCCGAAAACCCATGGCGGCAAAGAAGGGTAGTTGATGCCGCCAGCTGATTGCGAGTTCTGGCCAGCCATGCACAAAGATGATCAAGGGGCCGTCCTCAGGGCCGGCGGCCAGATAGAAGCTAGTGTGCCCATTCTTTTGGACGGCGTGTTCGGTTGTCGTGATGGTTGGCATTCATGGTCTCTTGTTGTGCTGAGCGCGTCTAATGTACTGGTTGCGGTGGGTTGAAGTCCAGGCTGATACAAACCAAAACAAGTCATAGCCTGATTCGGTTGGTTCACTCTCCTTGTTTCAGTCAGCGGCGCGAGTTCTTGTTACTTACTGCGAGTCCTTACCCCGGGCGTTAATGATGCAAACCCACCGTGATTTGTCCAAAGCGCTGAGGGACGAATGGATTGAAAAACGTTCCCCGTGGCGACTCGATATACCTAGGTCTGGTCCCTGATGTCGCCAAAGATAGCTCGCTTTAGCCTCGTGCGCTGACAGGCTGTGGTTGTACTGACCTGATTTTTTGATCTATCGCAAGGTGGGTTCGATGATCATCGGTGAGACTAATCACCTCAAAATTTCGTGGTAATTCGTGCTGACTTAGGCCAGCTTTTTTGAACGTGCCTGTTTTGAACGTGCCTGTTTTGAACGTGCCTGTTTTGAACGTGCTGACTAAACAGTTAACCGAAAACAATGAGTAGTCAGAATGAAAATGCCGAAAGTAGCCGTGTCAAACGACAAGCCTTCCGCCACTATCGCACTCACGCGTCCGACTCAGGAGCATGAGCATGAATCTCTGCCTAAAGTGGTTGTCTGCACTGAGACGGCCACATCAACAGCGATACTCGCACCCCATGCCATTGCGCTCTCAAATGCCCTGGGCTTTAAGCTCGAATTGATCCATGTCATAGAGCCTCGGGCCGCCTCACAGATCCCGTTCGACCCCATTGAATGGGACCTGCGTCGCCGCGAGGCCGAAGCCTTTGTTGCTGAACTGTCCAAACAGTATGAAGCCCAGAAACGGAATATCCTGACGCGAGTTTTGCAAGGTCGAACGAGTGACCAAATTTGCGCCTGTCTGGTGGATAACCTCGAAGATATAGTCGCGCTGTGTCGCTCGGATATTGAACTGCCGGGCCATATAGGCCAAACCGCAAGGCGAGTGTTGGAGAATGCGGCGAACTCAGTGTTGATGGTGCCCGCGAGTGCCGACAAGGACGTGATCGTAAACTATCAGAGAATCCTAGTTCCCCTTGATGGATCTGCCAGAGCGGAGTGCGCATTACCCCTGGCCAAGAAAGTTGCTCAGGCATCGAATGCCAAAATCATTTTGGTCCACGCCATACCCGAACCGGTGTTGACGGAAATCGACCCCTTGAATAACGAAGATGTTGAATTACGAGACAGTCTGTTGCGCCGCAACGAGCGAGTAGCTAAAGATTATATAGGCCGTATCCAGGACAATATAAGTGCGGACGGTCTGGTGGCTAGCAGTGCCATTCTTGCCGGTGGTGATTCGCGTCGCCTACTTAATGAAGCCATAATCAATGAATCGGCAGACCTGTTGATTTTGTCATCTCACGGTTGCGGGGGGCATGCCGATGTCGCCGCTGGTGATGTGACGAGTTATTTGCTGGCTAATGCCAGTGTGCCGATCCTCATGATTCGGCGCCCAAGTCAAAACGGTTACGGGGTTAATCAGCATTTTTACCGAAGTGCAGATTCTAAGGGTGCGCGGCGACCGACCGGTGCTAATTAATGATTCCGTCAGAGGAGGAGCAGCAGACTGACAATCTGCAGGCTCTGGGGTTGTCCCTGGCAGTGGGTCATGAAGTGGTGGGTGACAAAGCGCCTAAATTTCCCATGTATCGGCAAGTCGCAAAGATGCCTCTGTGGCTGACAGAGGCTAAACGCTATTGTCAGAACCCGGCGGTCGATGCCACTCGAGTCGCTGACTGGTTGCTTGATAACGACTATCGAGTGCTGCGCGCGATTCGCCAGGTACGAAACGATTTACCTGAGAACTTTTATCAGCGCTTACCGACCTTGCGAGGTGCCAGCGGTGAACTCGTCCCGCGACTCCTGAGTATTGCCCATGGTGCCTTGCGAGGTATGCCGAAGCAGGTCTCTTTAATTAATTTGAGGGTGTTTGTTAACGCCTATCAACAACATGCAACGCTGAACATCGCCGAACTTTGGGCATTGCCCTCCTTCTTGCGATTGGCCTGTCTCGAGAATCTGGTAGACGCCTTTGAGCAGGTCAATCCGGCGCTCAAGGCGCGTTGTGAAATAAGCGAATATGCAATCAAGAACCGGGATGTTGAGCCTGTCGATCGAATCTCTCAAGCGATCAACAGTCTCGCGGCCATACAATCCATAAAGTGGCAGGACTTTGTTGATCAAACCAGCGAAGTCGAACATATTCTCTGCACGGATCCTGTGGCTGCTTATGCATCCATGACCGTGAATACCCGGAATAAGTATCGTAGCATTATCGAAAAATTGGGTCGTGGCGCTGATGTTACCGAGTCAGAGATCGCGCGCAAAGTGGTTGACTTGGCACAAGGGGCTTTTGATGGCCAGTTAACCGCAGGCAAGAGGCGTCATGTGGGCTTCTGGCTGAGCGACAGTGGTCGGCCTGAGTTGGAGTCATCCATAGGCTACCGGCCTGCCTTTGCTGACCGCGTTCGCAAACTGCTGATCAGTCATGCTCGAGGGGGGTATGCCGCAAGCTTGGTGTTGGTGTTATTGCTCGCGCTATTACCGCCGGTGTACTTCTTAGTGGAAAGTGATGCGGGTTTGGCCGCCTGGACTGGTGGTGTTTTGTTATCGCTGCTGCCGGCGACAGTACTGAGTATTACCGTAGTCCAATGGCTGATTACCGCCTTGGTCAATCCGCGAGTACTGCCCGGTATGGACTTTAGGAAAGCCATTCCTGCTACCGCAAAGACCGCGGTTGTCGTGCCTGTCATCATTGGCCGGGCAGTGGATATTCCCCAGATGATGGAGCGACTGGAGATCAGGTATCTGTCTAATCCAGACCCTATGTTGCACTTCGGTTTGCTTTCCGACTTGCCTGATGCCTCGCAAGAGCGAGTGCCGGAAGATGATGCTATTGAGACCGCCCTGGTTGAACAAATTAATGGCTTGAATCGAAAGTACGAAGGCGACGGGAAGGGTCGATTTTTCTTGCTCCATCGCCGCCGCCATTACAATCCAGCCGAGGAGTGCTGGATGGGTCGTGAGCGTAAGCGCGGCAAGCTGGCGCAATTCAATCAGTATGTGCTTACGGGCGATCAAGGTGAATTTTCACTTCAGGCTGGCGAAATTGAACAGCTACGGCATTGTCGGTTCGTGATTACCCTCGATGCCGATACGATGCTGCCACCGGAAACCGCCGCCAGTCTCATTGGTATTATGATGCATCCGTTGAATCAAGCGGAGCTGGATCCTACTACAGGTAAGATCATCGGCGGCTACAGTATTGTCCAGCCGCGTTTGGAAGTATTGCCCCTGTCGGGCCCTGTGTCATTGTTTTGCCGGCTGTATGCTGGCGACACGGCGATAGATATCTATTCCAGGGCTGTCTCTGATCTTTATCAAGATCTGTTTGGTACAGGTATCTTTGTTGGTAAAGGCATCTATGATGTCGCGGCATTTGAACGCAGCTTGGAAAATCGGGTGCCCGATGATGCGATTCTCAGTCATGATCTCTTTGAGGGCATACAGGGTCGTACCGCTCTGGCCTCGAACGTGGTGCTCTACGAAAATTTTCCGGTAAATTATCCCGAGTATGCTTTGCGTCTGCATCGCTGGATTAGAGGCGATTGGCAGCTCATTCCTTGGCTGCGTTCCAGCGTTCCGAGTGCGACCGGAGGGAGCGTGAATAATATTTTGTCGGGCATCGATCGCTGGAAAATTATTGATAATCTGCGTCGCAGTCTGCTTGCTCCGGCGTTACTGCTGTTTTTTATCGGGGGCTGGATGGTCCTCCCCGGCAGTGCCTGGGTTTGGACTTTGTTGGCAGTGGCGACACCTGGGGTTTATCTGATTGGTGAATTAACGGGCATTTTAACGCAAGGACTAAGACATGGTCTCTATACGGACATCCTGCGTCGGGTGTCTGAGCGCAGCGGACGCTGGTTTTTATCCATTACCTTTTTAGTCAGTGACACCCAGCAGTCCCTTGACGCCATAGCCCGAACGCTTTGGCGTTTGCGGGTCAGTCGTCGCCATCTCTTGCAGTGGCGTACCGCCGCCCACGCTGAGGCGATGAGTGATCATATAGGGAGTCGCTGGTCGACCTGGCGACTCATGTGGCCGTCTTCTGCGCTTGCGGTACTGGCATCGATCGTTCTTGGTTGGTTTTTTAGTGACGCGATATTGCCAGCTGCCCCTATTCTTATTCTTTGGTTGATTGCCCCAGAGATTTCGGTCTGGGTGGGTCGGCCGCGACAACCAAGACGTGAAAAGCTTGGTGAGCATGATCAGTTATTCTTGCTACAAGTGGCGCGCCGAACTTGGCATTTTTTCGAGACCTTTGTAGGACCTGAGGATAACTGGTTGCCGCCGGATAATTTTCAGGCCGAGCCTCGGGCGGTGGTGGGCCATCGTACATCGCCGACGAATATTGGCTTGTTGCTGACATCGTCACAGGTAGCCTGTGACCTGGGTTTTATCGTCTGCAGTGACTTCGTGATTCGAATGCGCAACACCCTAGATTCCCTGTCACGCCTTGAGTGTTATCGCGGTCACTTGTTAAATTGGTACGACACCCAATCGCTTAAGCCGCTTGAACCTCGCTATGTATCCACCGTCGATAGTGGCAATTTGGCGATGAGTCTAATTTGCCTGAAGCAGGGTTGTGAAGATCTACTGTCCGAGCCGGTTTTTAAATCGACATTATGGGATGGCCTGGCATGTACTTTTGGACTTCTGGCGAAGGTCGCTGAGCAACTCGAAGGTGCTGATCATCGGGCTTTCAATGATCAAAAAAAGCGTATCGATGAGGCCTTTGCGACAGCCAGCTCATCGCCAATAAACTGGGATTTTCTCGTTGATGAATTGACCAATCAATTGTGGCCGGCTTATGAGCAGATCATTGCAGCATCGATCGACCGGTCACCGAATGCAGGGCAACCCTTATTGTTAGAGTTGCATGTCTGGTTGGAACGGTTTCATCATGATCTTGGATCCTTGCGCCGTGAGCTAAACTACTTTTGTCCCTGGCTGCCATTGCTCAGAAGTCCACCTTCAGGCTGCGAAGAGCTTTGTCGTCAGTTAAGCGTAACAATGTCGCCGCTGGCCTTGCCCTATGAAGTACAGAATCACGCCCAGTTTGCACAGCGGTTAGTCAAGCAAAAATACACTGCTTTGATTGATAATCTGCCGACTAAAAATTGGCTGGCTAACCTTGAGTCGGCATTAGAGGCAGGCAGTACGCGACAAATCGTGCTGCGAGAAGATTTAACTGAGCTGGCGCGACGGGCTGAAGAATGGATCCAAGGTATGGATTTTACACTCCTGTATGACGAGGAGGTCCGCCTGTTTCGAATAGGTTATAACGTCAGTAGCGGTCAGCCCGATCGTCACCATTACGATCTGTTGGCCACAGAAGCTCGACTTGCAAGTTATTTCGCGATCGCCAAAGGCGACGCACCTATCGAACACTGGTTCTTTTTAGGGCGACCCATTACTCGGCTAGAGGGTCGCCCGACAATTTTGTCGTGGAATGGCTCGTTGTTTGAGTATCTGATGCCGGCATTATTTGTGCCCGGGCATAGAGACACGTTACTCGGTGAGAGCGAAGCGATCGCTGTTGAGTACCAACGTCGATATGCGCGCCAGCACAAGGTGCCCTGGGGGATTTCAGAGTCTGCCTTTGGCTTGACCGATGTAGATGATGTTTATCAATATCAGGCGTTCGGCGCGCCCGGTCTGGGAATTCGGCGCGGCCTGAGTGACGATTTAGTCGTTGCCCCTTATGCTTCTGCATTGGCGCTCAGCTGTTGGCCGCAGGCGGCGGTGGCTAATCTACAGCAACTCGATCAGCTGGGTGCGATGAGTATCTACGGCTATATCGATGCCCTTGACTATAGCCCTCAACGACGACCGCCTGGACAGCATTTTAGAGCGGTTAAGGCTTATATGGCGCATCATCAGGGCATGGTGCTCGCGGCCATTGGTAATGCCTTGATCGACGATATTCTGGTGCGCAGAACTATGGCTGAAAAGTCTTTGCTGGCCTTGGAAATATTGCTTCAGGAGCGAATCCCATGGGATGCAACAACTGAGAAAGGTCGGGCTCATGAGGTCAGCGAAATACCCACTCAGCCGTTACGTGCCGTAGCTGAACTGTGGCCCTGGGTGCCGTCGAATGCCGCGACCATACCACAAATGCATATGTTGGGTAATGGGCGGATGAATACCTGGTTGTCAGAGGCTGGTGCTGGCGGTCTAAGCTGGCAAGGACAGGCGGTGACGCGCTGGCGGCCAGACGGAACTCGTGATGCCTATGGTTACTGGATATATGTAAAAGATATTGAAACTGCAGAGGTTTGGTCGGCAGGTCGTCTCCCAACGGGTGAAATAGGGCGTGAGTCTCGAACAATATTTCATCAGCATTTGGTTGATGATTTTCGTCGTCATCGAGGAGTTGCTGTTCGTGTCGAGACCACCGTTGCTCCCGATGATGATGTGGATATCCGTCGAATCACTGTTGTCAATGAAGGCGCGCGAGCGCGAACTATTGAATTCACCAGTTACGCAGAGGTTGTTCTTGCGCCCGCAATCGATGATGAGAGGCATGAAGCATTCAGTAAGCTATTTGTGGGTAGCCAATTCAACTGGGCTCAGAATGGCTTGATCTTTGAGCGGCGCGTCCAGCGGCCAGGCACCCTGGCGCCGATACTCTTGCATAAAGCCGTTTTCAGCTCTGCCGACATTCAACTAGTTGGCTATGAGTCAGATCGAGGCAAGTTCGTTGGTCGTAATGACTCCATGCGTTGTCCCCTCGGTATGCGCGGTGAGTTGTCTCAGACCACAGGCTGGACCCTTGATCCCATTATGGCATTACGGCTGAGGGTCAGCTTAAAACCCAATGAAACCAAACATTTCGCGCTATTAAGTATCGTCGCTGAGTCTGCCAAGTCGGTGAACAGTATAGCGGCCCGATATTCCTCTGCATCTCTGGACTGGGTCTATCGGGATTCGGCACGGGTGGCCGCCCGAGAAGTCGCGGGATCACATCTGGAGCCGGGGCAGTTGCCAGCCATACAGACACTGTCGGCGTTGTTGATACATCCTCATGCTAGCCTGCGGGTGGTGCCAGCTCACGTTGGTAATCGTCGGCAAAGCCAGGCGAGTCTCTGGCATTATGGCATCTCCGGTGATCTGCCGATACTCTTGGTCAGGATCGATCGTGATGACGTTTCGGGATTGCTGGCATTGATGATTCGTGCCCAGCGCCACTGGCGTAGTGTCGGGCTACAGGTGGATCTGGTGATTATGCGTATAGGTTTTACCGGCTATGAAGACCCGCTTCGAGAAAAAATTCTAACTTTGCTGCGTGACACCTCATCGACCGAGTCTCTGGGGCGGTCAGGAGGTATCCACCTGTTGGCAGCGGATCATATGGATTCAGAGGCTCGCCAAGGGGTAGAGGTTGCGGCGCACGTGGTACTTGACGATGACGGCGTTGCCTTGCAGATTAAGCTTGATCGAATCCTTGAGCATCGCGCCACACTGCCGCCGTTAGATGCGGCTATGTTGCCATGGCCACAGACGCAATCAGACACGCTAAAACCCACCGGTTTGTTGTTCGATAATGGTATCGGTGGCTTCGAGCCCGCAAGCGGTGATTATCTGATTTATCTTGAGGCTGATGCGCAGACGCCTGCACCCTGGTCTAATGTGTTGGCGAATGAGGATTTCGGTACTATTGTCAGCGGCAGTAATCTGGGTTTTACCTGGTCGATAAACAGTGGTGAAAATCGGTTGACGCCGCTGTCGAACGATCCTTTGTTGGATTTGCCAGGTGAAGTTTTATATCTGCGCGATGAAATGACAGCCGAGGTCTGGAGCGCAACGCCCGCACCATTAGGCGCTGATGCCCCTTGCTTGATTCGTCATGCTAGTGGTCTCACAAGTTGGCAGCGGCAGAGTCATGGCTTGCAGCAGCTATTGGAAGTGTTCGTTCCCTTGAACGATCCGGTGAAACTGCTGAGGCTCAGTTTGACTAATCGGTCGGATCTATCGCGACGCCTGACGGCAACATTTTATGCAGAATGGTTGTTAGGTGCTTTGGGTAGTCGGGTAAAACCGCATGTTGTCTGTGAGTATGATCCTCGGCTCCAAGCGATCGTCGCCAGCAACGCCTGGAACTCTGATTTTAGTGAGCGAGTTGCGTTTGTCAGTGCCAGCAGTCCACCCCATAGCGTCACCGGAGATCGTTATGATTTCCTGGGTGCAGAGGGTGATCCTCAACATGTGGCTGGCTTGCGCCACACCGATTTGGGTGGCAGGTTCAACCCCGGTGGTGACGCCTGCGCAGGCTATCAGTTGCATATTGATCTGGCGGCGGGGGAGTCGGTGGAAGTGATCTTTATGTTGGGTCAGGGTGCGGATAGGGCAGAAGTGGCGCGTCTGGTTGATCATTACCGCGATCAAGCTGCTGTTAACGAGGCTTTGACGCAGGTGCGCGCCTATTGGGCGGAACAATTAGGTCAGATGCAGGTCACGACCCCTGATCCAGCTTTTGATTTAATGGTCAATCGTTGGCTGTTGTACCAAACCATGGCTTCACGTATGACAGCTCGAGCAGGATTTTATCAGGCGAGTGGTGCCTACGGATTTCGTGATCAGTTGCAGGATACGCTGGCGTTGTTGGTTGTTGACCCCGAGCGCGTGAGAGCGCAAATACTGAGAGCCGCCGCCCATCAATTCGAGACCGGTGATGTGCAACACTGGTGGCATCCCCCGTCAGACCGGGGAGTCAGGACCCGCTGCTCGGACGACTACTTGTGGCTGGTCTATGTGACTGCGCGCTATATCACGGCAACCGGCGATCAGGCCGTTCTGGAAGTTCGTGTTCCATTTTTGTCGGCGCCGGTATTACGCCGTGATGAACATGATCGATATGCAAGGTTCGACCCTGGAATGACAGCCACGTTGTTTGAACATTGTTGTCGGGCCCTTGATCGAACGCTGTCGACGGGCGCGCACGGGCTGCCGCTGATGGGTACTGGCGACTGGAACGATGGTATGGATCGAGTCGGTGTCGAAGGTCGGGGTGAGAGTGTTTGGCTCGCATGGTTTCAGATTACGGTAATCAACGGATTTTCACCGATTGCTGAAAGTTTCGGCTTTCCTGATCGAGCTCGTCGCTGGCAACAACATGGTAAGAGACTGAAGGCAGCGATCGACCAAGTGGCGTGGGACGGCGAGTGGTTTGTGCGGGCATTCGACGACGAGGGGGAGCCCTGGGGTTCGAGCCAGAATGAGGAATGCCAAATCGATTCCATTTCACAATCTTGGGGCGTGTTGGCGGGATTCGGTGTCGAACCAAATGTCAGAACTGCGATGAGTTCCGCCAAGGCGCATTTCCTGAATGAATCAGCGGGAACCATTCCATTACTGCATCCGCCATTTTATAAAACCACTCGCGATCCTGGCTATATTCGTGCCTACCCACCAGGTGTTCGTGAGAATGGGGGTCAATATAATCACGCTGCCGCCTGGTTGGGCATGGCCTTCGGCATGTTAGGTGATGGCGACACCGCATGGGAGGTATTCAATCGGATTAGCCCGATTCGCCGCTCACTGGATATCGATAGCGCCAGACACTATGCGCGTGAGCCTTATGTGGTGGCCGGTGATATCGCTACTCAAGATCGCCTGGCTGGCAAGGGTGGCTGGTCGTGGTATACCGGCGCGGCAAGTTGGTGCTGGCAATTGGGCGTTGAAAGTATTCTGGGATTGCGACCGATAGTGGGTGGTTTTAGCGTCGCGCCCGCCTTGCCACAGGCATGGGGTGGGGCGGAGCTGACGATCAAGAGTGGCCAGGGTGATTTGCATGTGACGATTACGGACCCGGCGCATCTTGGTCATGGTCAGGTGGAGCTGACCGTTGATGGGGCGTTGGTGGCAGGTAACTGTATCTGGTTTCCGGGGAGCGACAAAGTGAGTCATGTGATTGTGCGTATATTGGCTGATATATTGGGAGAGGCGCCTTGAAAGAAGAGTCTTAATAGCGATATTCGTCCTTGGCTATTCTGATGGCGTATTGATACTATAAAAAAATGATGCCTAAATACAGTTGAAAAATAACAGCCCGTATTGAAAAAAATGATGTTATCTTGATAACTAGCTTAAAGATCTCACGGTTAGAAGTATGCCAATACCAACAATAATATCAACTGAATCAACGCCAGAACTTGGAGAGAGTCACGGTGAGAAACGTACCGCTGCGCCAAGAAACGCCGTTAGAACAATGCAGGGCACCACTGTCTTTTGTCTAGACACTCAATATCGCTACGTATTTTGTAATGATGCGCATCGAGATGCTTCGCGAAAAAGCTGGGGCGCAGTGATTCACATGGGTTCGAGTATGTTGGCCAACATTCCCTCGCTAGAAGAGCGAAAGCTCGTGCAAGCCTTGTTTGATGAGGCTTTGGCAGGCAAGACCGTGGTGGCGGCAAATCGTTTTGGTGAGACAGCTAATATTTGGGAAAGCGTCTGCTCGCCCATGTTTAACGACGAAGGCAAAATCAGCGGAGTGAGTGTTACTTCTGCCGATGTGACAGAGCAACGGCGGTTAGAAGATGCCTTGCTGGAACGTGAACACAAGTACCAATATCTGTTTGATAATATGACAGACGGATTCGTGATATGCAAAATCATCTGTAATGAACAAGGTGTGCCTTGTGATTATAGAATTCTCGAAGCGAATAAGGCTTATGAGGCGCTAGCGGGTATTGCCTTTAATGACATCGTCGGTAAGACCGTCCTAGAGGTTGTTCCGGATATGGAGGAATCCTGGATAAAACTATACGGTGAGGTTGCGCTCACTCATGAGTCTCGTTCATTCGAGCTCTACAACCATAGTACGAGGCGATATTATGAATCAACCGCGTTTTCCCTCCATAACGGTCAGTTTGCTCGGGTGTTTAAAGATATAACAAATCAAAAACTCAGCGAAGCCGCGCTCAAGACGAGTGAAGAGCTGCAGCGATTCGGCGAGCATGCTCGTGAACGTGAAAAAGAGATGGCCCACGTGGATCGCCTAAATACCATGGGCGAAATGGCAACCGGCTTGGCGCATGAGTTGAACCAACCTTTGGCAGCGATCACTACCTATGCCGGTGTCGCATTGAGAATCTTAAATGCTGAATCGGCGCAGCCGGAAAAACTGCGAGAGATTATAACGGAGACGCGTCAGCAGGCTCTCAGAGCCGGCGAGATTATTCGGCATTTGAGGCGCCTGGTGAGAAAGCAGACCGGTGGTCAAGTAGAGACGGATATTAATCATCTCATTAGATCAGTGGTGAAATTATTGGCCGCAGACCTGCGGTTACAAGGTGTTGATCTGCGCCTGAAGCTATCAGAAAATTTACCCCGTTTGATGTTAGACGATGTTCAAATTGAGCAGGTGATTATCAATCTCTTGCGTAATGCGCTTGAGGTTACTGTTATGGATGTCGCCAACAAGCGGGAAGTAACGATTAGGAGCTACCTTTCTTCGAAGCGTTTCCTACGGGTCGAAGTGACAGATAATGGTTCCGGCATGGATTCAGAAGTCTCAAGTCGGATATTTGATGCTTTTTATTCCACCAAAGTTGAGCAAGGAATGGGTCTGGGGTTGTCGATCAGTCGTTCTATTATTGAGGCGCACGGTGGCAATCTGTGGGCTAATTCTGAACCGGGCCAGGGATCAACCCTGTCCTTCAGTTTGCCTGTTTTGAAGCGTTTATTGGCGTGCGATTAGTTCCAGTCGAATATCGAACAGACCGGTTGGCTCTCATTGTTGATCAACATCAGGGCCGATATTTTTGTAAATTCATTTGATAGCGAGCAAAGAGAGAAATATGTACTTCGATTCTATAGTCTATATTGTTGACGATAACGAAGGTGTTCGACATTCCTTGACGCTTCTAGTGGAATCAGCTGGGCTGGCCGCATTGGCTTGTGAGTCGGCGCAAGATTTTCTTGATCATTATGATCCAGCTCGCCCAGGTTGTCTGCTGCTTGATATTCGTATGCCACAGATGAGCGGGCTGGAGTTGCAAGCTAGGTTAGTCGAAGACGGCGTTCAGCTGCCGGTCATTATTATCACCGGTCATGCGGATGTTTTGCTCGCTGTTCGGGCGATGACGGCCGGCGCACACGACTTCTTTGAAAAGCCTTTTAATGATCAGTTATTGCTGGACAGTATTGCCTCAGCCATCGAGCTGAATGTCGAAGTCTTTTTAGAGCAGCGAGAAATAAGCGATTTTCTCGCCCGGGTCGAAAAACTATCGACTCGAGAGCGGGAGGTCATGGATTTGTTAGTGCAGGGTAAAGTGACAAAGGAAGTGGCTGCAACATTGGGGATCAGCTCGAAAACAGTGGACGCCCATCGAGGGAATATTCTTGGCAAGACTCAAATGCGGTCAGTGCACCAACTCATAATGAAGACGCTGAAGTGCAAGATCGATTCAGTCTCAACCTGAGCAAAGGACGTGGGTAGTGATGGTTGTTCGACAGGCCGAAATGGCGTTGTATAGCTTATATTAAGGATTCAGCCTAAGATCGAGTGTAAGACAGCTAGCTGAGTTCCCGCTTGGCGTCGCAAGGAATAGTAGAACTGCATTCCAATAAGAAAAAAGCTATGGGTTTAGGTAATTGGATTATTGCCATCTACCTTCGGTATAAGGATAGTGCTTTGTAACTTATATGTAATAATATGTAAGTAACACATAGTAATGTCAGTGGTGCGTGACACCCCATTGAAGTGATCAAAATTTGGTAAGTCTGAATTGAGAGACACTTTGGTGGTGAGCGTCAGCCGTAATCGAGGGAGTTGGATATGTCGAATAGAGAAGAAGGTACTGTTAAGTGGTTCAATGATGCTAAGGGTTTTGGCTTTATTGAGCGTCCAGATGGAGAAGATGTTTTTGTTCATTTCAGATCGATTCGAGGAGATGGATACAGAACACTTAAGCAAGGTTCGAGAGTTGAGTTCAATATGACTGAAACAGACAAGGGTTATCAGGCAGAAGACGTTATTGAAGATGCCACCGAAACAGCTTAAATAAACGAAGATAGTCTCGCCTGGCGTCGTTATGGAGTATCCTGAGAGGACCACTACACTGATAGTGCTCCGGTCAAGAAATGACGACGCCTAGGTGGCTGACTATTATAAGATGCATTGAGAGGGTCTGTTTAGCAAAGCAAAATTCAGAATAGGCTGTCGAGATTGGGGGCGTCATGGGGTTGTGCAATGCGACCACCAGTTTAGCGTCATTTACCCTTTCATTTACCCTTTCATTTACCCTTTCATTTACCCTTACCATTCCATTCCCTACATCCCTCATTTTCCCTGTTAACTTCTGTGTGGTCAGTTTACTTGGCGACAGGACCGCGGCCCTTAAGGGCACTAATCATTGGCTGACTCGCTGGGCCGAATAGGCTTTAGTTTGACATGCGGTTGGCAGCGCAGGGTCCCGTCTGGCACTCAGAGCTCAATCTACGATATTGGTGGAAAAATACAGTAGGGTGTCGAATAGTCCGAATGGCCTTTGAGCCTAGGCCGAGGAGGCGCTAGTATGCCTACTGCCTTATGCCTGCTGTCTACAGAGAGTTGGCTAGGCGCGGTTTATCATCAAAAGGATTCGGTTATCAGTCTTCAGACTACTCAGTTCAAGGCGCATGGGGGCAAACTGCTTGCGGTCTTATTGCTGCCTTATCTTCTGTATCAGGGAAATCCGGCGGTTGCATTGTTAGTCGGGATGTCTTTGACGTTGTTGTTCGACCGACCGGTGGTAGGGCTGAGTAGTTTCTATAGCAAGTATTTTCTGCAGGCGGCCATCGTTCTACTGGGCTTGAAACTTAATATGGCCGATATGTGGCGAATCAACGCCGACTATACGGTATTTGTTGCGATCTATGTGGTGTCGGCCATTGCTATAGGCCTAGTGCTTGGCAGACTCATAGGGGTTGAAAATGTGTCGAACGCCCTGATTGCCTCAGGTACTGGCATATGTGGCGGCACGACGATAGCGACCCTAGCGCCGATCATCAAGGCCAGTGCTGAGCAAATGGGTGTTGCACTGGCAATTGTCTTTTTGCTGAATGCTGTCGCCCTGTTTACCTTTCCCGCCATCGGCGAATATTATCAACTCAGTCAGACCCAATTTGGTGTTTGGGTGGCCCTGGCGATTCACGATACCAGTTCAGTGGTGGCTACCGCGGCTTTGTATGGGGACCAGGCGGCCAGTGTCGCCACGACGGTGAAGCTTGGGCGGACCTTATGGTTGATTCCGCTAGTGGTCGTCGCCAGTTTGGTGGCAGGCCAGGGTAGCATAAAGGTGCGGATTCCCGGTTTTATTCTGCTGTTTATCTTGAGTTCGGTGCTCGGTTCCGTATTGCCGATGCCTGCCGCATTACCTGGCATCGCCGGCCTCGCCAGCAAGAGCCTGCTGGTGCTTGCGCTATTTCTGATCGGCACTGAAATCAACCGCCAAACCTTACGCAGGCTAAAAGGCCGGGTGTTAGTGCAGGCCCTCATGCTCTGGATGCTGGTTGTGCCGACGACGTTATTTATGGTGATCTCACTGGTAGGCTAAATCGCCTTTGGTTCTAACTATATGAGCAATGGTTACTTTACGATGGGTAAAGAGTTTTCTAATCTGCTGTCCTATGAATCATCGATCAACAAAATTTGACGCGCTGAGTGTTACCGCAGTGGGGCTGTTTATTGCCTATATCACCTTGAGCTTCTGGTTAGCCTGAATCGCCTGCACCACCCTTGCGACTGAACATCAAGGCAAGTCCTTGTCGTGCCGGTTATCAACCTTCAGAATACCCTGTGCCAGCAATAGCCTTGTCACGAACCCCGTGATCCTTGCCTGGCCGAGATGCTGAAGATGCAATGGGTGCTGTTCGACTGTTTTAATACGCTGATTGATGATTTCGACGCGAGTGGCAGTATTGACGGGCTTGAGACAATTGCCCATCTGCCTGTTGCGGCTGGCCTCTTTCCTTCTGTGTCAAAGTTCCGATCAGCCTATACCGCAGCACGCGCCGTTAACTGGTGGCAGCGAGACAATGAGGTGCACTTCGAGGTGCGGTTGCGGGAAGTCTTTATACGCCAGGGGCGTGCGAGTGCAGCGTCTGCTGAGCGGTTGGTGAGTGAAATGCTGGATGTGTTTGCGCAAACTTACCCGGCTAGTGTGAGGCTTACCCCTGGCGTTGAGGCCATGCTTCAAGCCTGGTCGGCTGAGGCAAAGCTTGCGGTGGTCTCAAATTTTTTTATGTCTGAGTGGCCGCAGAAAATGCTCGAGCATCATGGTTTGGGTGATTATTTTGAGTTTGTGATAGACAGCGCCGCGCTTGGCGCGAAGAAACCAGAGCCGGAGATTTATCAAGCGGCATTGAAGCGAGTGGCTGTCGACCCCGCCGAAGTGCTGTTTGTCGGTGATGACTATCAGCGGGACGTCGTCGCGCCGCGTACCCACGGTATGCAGGCTCGCCATGTTTGTCGTCATGGGGTGCGGCCTGGAATCGAACCAAGCCCAGAGGATAACGCGATTAAACATTGGAATGCGTTTCGTCCCTGATGGGTCA
>Ga0206130_10001731_pt1 | contig 31411 bp, 31 predicted proteins | sample Helgoland_Spring_9_FD_148637 | JGI IMG/M metagenome (GOLD analysis project Ga0206130, IMG submission 148637) | Pelagic subsurface seawater microbial communities from Kabeltonne, Helgoland, North Sea - Helgoland_Spring_Bloom_20160512_1 | ecosystem: Environmental > Aquatic > Marine > Epipelagic ...
GGACCCGCCGCCGCCGCCAAAGCCGCCGCCACCCGATCCGCGCCCGATCTCGTTTGCGATGCCCCACAGGATGATCGGCAGGTGGCTGCCGCCGCCGCCCGACCCATAGGCCTTGTCCCAGGGCCCGCGCCGCCGCCGCGATCGAAAGACGATCGGCAGGATCACGAACGCGAGGATCACGAGCCAGAAGATCAGCGCCACCGGGATGCCGCCGCCGCCGGTCGCGCGTCGTGCATGCGCCTTGTCGAACGCCGCCGCGGCGGCATCGGTGCGCGCCTTCGCCTCGTCGGGCGATGCGCGCAGCTGGGCGATCAGCGCGTCGGTACCCGCGGTCATCGCGCCGGGCACGTCGCCCGTTTTCAGCCGCGGCATCATCGCGTCGTTGATGATGGTCGACGACAGCGCATCGGTCAGCACGGGTTCGAGGCCATAGCCCACCTCGATCCGCGGGCCGCGATGGCCGGGCGATTCATTCGGGGCGATGAACAGGATTGCGCCGTTGTTGACGTCGTTCAGCCCGACGCCCCACGCCCGCCCGAGCTTGTAGCCGTAATCCTCGAGCGGATAGCCCTGCAGGTCGGGAATCGTCGCGACGACCAGCTGGCGTTTGGTATCTTTCTGCAACGCCTCCAGCTTGGCGGTCAGATCGGCCTTGGTCTGGGCGGGCAGCACATTGGCGGCGTCCACGACCAGCCCGGTGAACTTGGGAAAGGTCTGCGCCGATGCCGCCCCCGTCAGGACGGCGGCAGCGATCAGCGTCAGTATGGCCCGCCGGACGATCGCGATGAGGGTCATGACCGGGTCAGCCCGCATTCCCGAAGTTCACCGTCGGCGCGGTATCGGCGTTCGGGGTGGTCGCGGAGAACGGCGTCATCGGCTTGGCGCCATAGAAGATGCGCGCCCCGATCGCGGCGGGGAAGGTGCGGATCGTCGTGTTATAATTCTGGACCGCACCATTATAGTCGCGCCGCGCGATCGTGATGCGGTTCTCGGTGCCCTCGAGCTGGCTCATCAGCGTCCCGTAATTCTTCTGGCTCTGCAGCTCGGGATAGGCTTCCTGAAGCCGCTGGAGGTTCATCGTCACCGCATTCTGCGCGCGCTCATAGGCGGCGACCTTCGCCGGATCGGTCAGCTCGTCGCCCGACACCTTGACCTGCGTCGCCGAGGCGCGTGCCTGGGTCACCTGCGTCAGGATATCCTTTTCCTGCGCGCCCGCGGCCTTCACCGTCGCGACCAGATTCGGGATCAGGTCGGCGCGGCGCTGATAATCATTCTGGACGTCGGCCCAGCGCGCCTTGGCGGTTTCCTCCGCAGTCGGGATCGAATTGATCCCGCATCCCGCCAGGGCAACGGCGAGCGTGATGACGGCGACGGGGCGAAGCTGCATGTCCGAAATCTCCTGTTCTGTGCTATCCATATAGGACACTAACGGCGCTTGGCGAAAGCGGAATCGGCACCTACGCTCGACCGACCGGTAACGATCGGAGGGAATGGTCGATGCTCAAGGAATTCAAGACGTTCATCATGCGCGGCAACGTGCTCGATCTGGCGATCGCGGTGATCATCGGCGCGGCGTTCGGCAAGATCGTGACCTCGCTGACCGAGGACGTGCTGATGCCGATCATCGGCAAGATTTTCGGCGGCCTCGATTTTTCGAGCTATTTCGTGCGGCTGGGGCCGGTGCCGCCGGGATATGCCGGATCGCTCAGCAACTATGCCGATCTGAAGAAGGCGGGGGTCCCGCTGCTCGGCTATGGCGAATTCATCACCCAGGCGGTGAATTTCCTCATCATCGCCTTCATCGTGTTCCTGCTGGTCAGGGCGGTGAACAAGCTGATGCCCAAGCCGGAGGAAAAGCCTACGCAGCCCGCCGCCGAACCGGCGGATATCACGCTGCTGCGCGAAATCCGCGATTCGCTGAAAGCACGGCCCTGAACGCACGGCCCTGAACATACCGGCCTCCTTCCCGCGGCGGGGGAGGGGGGCTCAGGCGGCGGCGAGCTGGTCCGCGTTGGCGTCGGCCAGGCTGGTGCCATCGAGGATCCGCGCGGTTTCGTCGCGGACTCGCATCATTGCGGCGCGGATCGCGCAATCCGCCTCGCTCGTGCAATCGGCGCAGGGGCGATAGGCGGTGCGGCTGACGCAGGGCACCAGCGCCAGCGGCCCCTCGATCACGCGAATGATCTCGCCCAGCGACACCAGATGCGTCGGGCGCGACAGGCAATAGCCGCCCAGCTTGCCGCGGTGGCTGTGGAGCAGCCCGGCATCACGCAGGTCGGCGAGGATCAGTTCGAGGAACTTGCGCGGCACCTTTGCCGCCGCCGCGATCCGCGTCATCGGGATCGGCGGTCCCCCGGCGGGGGCTTCGGCAAGGAACAGCATGGCACGCAACGCGTATCGGGAACGCTGGGTCAACATAATGTCGACGCCTATGGTCGGATATTGTGGCGAGCGAAAGGCCAATGATTGCAGCGGCGCGCGTGTCGCCCTATATCGGTCGGGCTGGAGGCTTCGGCCTTGGCTATGGCGATAAAGGATTGCGTAAAATAGATGCCGCGGACCCGGGGGCAGTACCCGGCGGCTCCACCACCAACCGTCTTCGCGACGGTTTATGACGGGGCCGAACCAGGATCGACGGGTGTTGAAAGGCGTTTTCTTTTGCTCGGAATGGGACCACCGTGACGGCCCATACACAAGTGCCAACGATAACGAAGCACTCGCAATTGCAGCGTAACTGAGGGCCTAACGGCCTGAGGTTATTCTAATAAAGCGCGGTCGGACCCCACCGGGCAACAGAAGGGGATTCCAGCGGTTTGGGGAGCACCGGGCAACAGAAGCTCCCTACTACACCCAGCTGACCGACCATCGGGGCGGCTTACCCGCGGGTGCAGCCGAGCGACCGTGGTTGGGCCACCGGTCACCGATGCGCCCCCCCCGATTGGTAGCGCCAGCATCGTGGCGATGCTCAGCGTCAGGCTCTCGCACATCACAGCGTCGAAGCCGGTCGGCACCGCACCCCCGTCGCCGCGGACCTCGATGACATCCGGCGCGCCTTTCGGCCACATGGACATCGATCCGTCCCGCCGTCGTCGCGGCGCCATGCTCGATCGCTTCGCCCGCGGACATTGCCCCCTCCGCCACCCGGGGCGGTGGTGTGTCGTCACCATCGTTCCCGTCGAGCGATCACACGACGCGTCATCGGCAAAATTACGCGCCCGATGATACCCGATTGTCGATTATTGCCGCGGCGTGTACCCTGCGGGTCACCGATCAGGAGAGAATGCGATGGCCACGCTCGCCCCGACTGCCCCCGTCACCGACGCCGGACCGCACTATGCACCGGGCGAGTGGGAGGCGCGGGTCGATCTGGCCGCGGCCTATCGCCTGGTCGCGCTCTATGGGTGGGACGATCTGATCTTCACGCATCTATCGGCGCGGGTGCCGGGTCCCGAGCATCATTTCCTGATCAATCCCTATGACATGATGTTCGACGAGATCACTGCATCCAGCCTGGTGAAGATCGATGTCGACGGCCAGCCGGTCGGCCCCAGCGATCATCCGGTCAATCCCGCGGGCTTCACGATCCATTCGGCGCTCCACATGGCGCGCGACGATGCGGCGGCGGTGATGCACCTGCATACCCCGCACGGACAGGCGGTGTCGGCGATGGCGTTCGGGTTGTTGCCACATACCCAAACGTCGATGATCGCCGGGCATGACATCGCCTATCATGATTACGAAGGGGTCGCGACCGACCTGGAAGAGCGCGAACGGCTGGTCGCGGACATCGGCGACAAACATGCGATGATCCTGCGCAATCACGGCACGCTGGCCGTGGGCGATTCGGTCGCCGCCTGTTTCCTGCGGCTGTATTTCCTCGAACGCGCCTGCGAGGCGCAGGTCCTGATGCTGTCGGCGGGCCGCGACAATCTGAACAATCCGCATCAGGGGGTCGAAACCAAGGTGGCGCATCAGTCCAACCCCAAGGGGATGGGCGCACTGGCTGAACGGCTGGCGTGGCCGGCGTTGCTGCGCAAGCTCGACCGGATCGATCCCAGCTTTCGCGACTGAGCGCGCCGCCGCTTATCCGCCGCCGCTTATCCGCCGCCGCTTATCCGCCGCTGCCTGACCGCCGCTCCTTAACCTATGTCTGCCCGTGATTTCATCACCTGTGATAAGGCTCGGGAATCGCCGTTACGATAATCGGGTCTTGGCGACTGAGAGATGAATTGTGCTCCCGCCCTGTTGTTGCGGGAGAGAATTGTGGATCAATGCGACGCCGGACTCGATCGGCTATTCGAGCGATTATCGAAACGATCGGTCCTGACCACTGACGATTATGCGACGCTCCAAGCAGTCCCCGTCAAGCGCCGGACGTTGGCGGCGTCGCAATATCTCGTCCGCGAGGGACAGTTGCCCGAACGATGCGGCGTGATCTGCAGCGGGTTCGCCTATCGCCAGAAATTGACGGTCGAGGGCAATCGACAGATCACGATGCTGCTCGTCCCCGGCGATATCCTCGATCTTCAAAACCTGTATCTGCGTGAATCGGATCACGACATCCAGGCGCTGACCCGCATGACGATCGCGGAGGTATCGATCGACCTGGTGCGCGGCGTGGTGGAACGGAGCCCGTCGATCGCCCGCGCGCTCTGGGCGGATTCGCTGGTCGAATGTTCGATCACGCGCGAATGGCTGCTCAATCTCGGTCGCCGCAACGCCCGGACCCGGATCGCGCATCTGTTGTGCGAATTCCAGATTCGGGTCGCGGCGGTCGATGGTTATGACGACGACGTCGGCTATGAATTGCCGATGACGCAGGAGCAGCTGGGCGATGCGCTGGGATTGACCCCGGTTCACGTCAACCGGATGCTCCAGTCGCTCGAACGCGATGGGTTGATCCAGCGGCGGCAACGGCGACTGACCGTGCCCGACTGGGACGCGCTGCGCGCGACGGCGCAGTTCAATCCCCGCTATCTCCACATGAGCAACGCCGGGGCCTGATCGTCGCATGGCCCGCGCCTCAGCGCGCGCGCCACGTCATCGAAAAACGCGCAACGCCCAACGAAAAAGGAGCCCGGTCGCCCGGGCTCCTTTCGTTTGCGTCTGCACCCGCGCGGGATGCAGCGGCTCAGTCGCGGTCGGTGTTCAGGAACGCCGGGGCGAATTCGGGGGCGCCGTCGGTGTTGCCACCCTCGGTGCCGCCTTCGGTACGCTCGCGCCGGGGACCCCGGTCACCGCCATCGCGACGGGGGCCACGTCCGCCGTCGCCGTCACGGCGCGGGCCACGGCCACCGCCGTCGCCACGCGGGCCACGGTCGCCGCCGCCGCCGCCGTCACGCCGCGGGCCGCGGTCGCCACGACCACCGCCGTCACGTCCGCCTTCACCGCGATCGCTCCTGGGTTCGCGCGCGGGACGCGTGTCTTCCAGCTCGGCGCCGGTTTCCTGATCGACGACGCGCATCGACAGGCGCACCTTGCCGCGCGGATCGATCTCGAGAACCTTGACCTTGACCTCCTGGCCTTCGCTCAGGACGTCGGAGACCTTCTCGACGCGCTCGTTCTTGATTTCGGACACGTGGACGAGCCCGTCCTTGCCACCCATGAAGTTCACGAACGCCCCGAAATCGACCAGGTTGACGACCTTGCCGTCATAGACCTTGCCGACTTCGGCTTCCTCGACGAGGCCCTTGATCCACTTGATCGCGGCCTCGATCTGCGCGGTGTCGGACGAGGAGACCTTGATCACGCCCTCGTCGTCGATGTCGACCTTCGCGCCGGTCTGCGCGACGATTTCGCGGATGACCTTGCCGCCGGTGCCGATAACTTCACGGATCTTCGACTTGTCGATCGTGAAGGTTTCGATCCGCGGCGCGTGGGCCGACAGTTCCTCACGCGTGTGGTCGAGCGCCTTGGCCATTTCGCCGAGGATATGCGCGCGACCTTCGCTGGCCTGCGCCAGCGCGGCCTTCATGATCTCCTCGGTGATACCCGCGATCTTGATGTCCATCTGGAGCGAGGTGATGCCCTCGCTCGTGCCGGCGACCTTGAAGTCCATGTCGCCCAGATGATCCTCGTCACCCAGGATGTCGGACAGGACCGCAAAGTCCTTGCCCTCCAGGATCAGGCCCATCGCGATGCCCGACACGGGGCGCTTCAGCGGCACGCCCGCATCCATCATCGACAGCGACCCGCCGCAGACGGTGGCCATCGACGACGACCCGTTGCTCTCCGTAATGTCGCTGAGGACGCGGATCGTGTAGGGGAATTCCTCCTTCGAGGGCAGCACCGCATGGAGCGCGCGCCAGGCGAGCTTGCCATGGCCGATGTCGCGACGGCTCGGCGCGCCGAAGCGCCCGACTTCACCGACCGAATAGGGCGGGAAGTTATAATGGAGCATGAAATGCTCGTAGTTGAGGCCGGTCAGCCCGTCGATCATCTGTTCCGCATCGCGGGTGCCCAGCGTCGTGGTGCAGATCGCCTGCGTCTCGCCGCGGGTGAACAGCGCCGACCCGTGCGTGCGCGGCAGGAAGTGGACGGTCGCCTCGATCGGGCGGATCTGCGTCGTGGTCCGGCCGTCGATGCGGGTGCCATCCTTCAGGATCGCGCCGCGGACGATTTCGGCCTCGAGCTTCTTGACCAGCTTGTTCGCGGCCATCTGGTCCTGCGGCGAGGAATCGGCGAAGGCGGTCTTGGCCTTGGCGCGCGCCTCGTTGAGCAGGCCTGAACGCTTGGACTTGTCGGTCACCTTATAGGCGGCGGCGATGTCCTTGCCGATCAGCTTCTTGAGCTTGTCCTTGGCTGCCGACAGATCGGCCTGCGGGGCCATTTCCCACGGGTCCTTGGCGGCCTGTTCGGCCAGGTCGATGATCGCGTTGACCAGCTTGCCGCACGCCTTGTGCGCGAACATCACCGCGCCCAGCATCGTCTCTTCCGACAGTTCCTTGGCTTCGGATTCGACCATCATGACGGCATCGCCGGTCGCGGCGACGATCAGGTCGAGGTCGCCGGTCTTCGCCTGCTCGTTGGTGGGGTTGAGGATATAGTCGCCATCGACATAGCCGACGCGCGCCGCGCCGATCGGGCCCATGAAGGGAACGCCCGAGATCGTCAGCGCCGCCGATGCCGCGATCATCGCGAGGATGTCGGGCTCGTTCTCGCCGTCATAGCTCAGCACCTGGGCGATGACGTTGATCTCGTTGTAGAAACCTTCGGGGAACAGCGGGCGGATCGGGCGATCGATCAGGCGGCTGGTCAGCGTTTCCTTTTCGGTCGCGCCGCGTTCACGCTTGAAGAAGCCGCCGGGGATGCGTCCCGCGGCCGAATATTTTTCCTGATAATGGACGGTGAGCGGGAAGAAATCCTGCCCTTCCTTGACCGAGCGCGCAGCCGTGACGGCGCACAGCACGACGGTTTCGCCGAGCGTCGCGAGCACCGCGCCGTCGGCCTGGCGGGCGACGCGGCCCGTTTCGAGGGTCAGCGTCGCGCCGCCCCATTCGAGTTCTACTTTCTTGGTATCGAACATATCGTTTCCTTCACTCCCGCCGCCCGATGCGGAGGGGGCCTATGTGCAGGCTAACCGGCCTGCGCGGTGTGGAGCGAGTTGTCGCCCCCTGCCAGAACGCCGGATTGCGCCCTGGCGAATATGAAAAGAGCGCCCGAAGGCGCCCTTTTGGTTACTTGCGAAGCCCGAGCTTCGCGATGAGATCGAGGTAGCGCTGGCCGTCCTTGTGACGGAGATAATCCAGCAGCGACCGGCGCTTGTTGACCATCATCAGGAGCCCGCGACGCGAGTGATTGTCCTTCTTATGGCCCTTGAAATGCTCGGTCAGGTTGCGGATCCGCTCGGTCAGGATCGCGATCTGGACCTCTGGCGATCCGGTGTCGCCCTCGGCGCGCGAATGTTCCTTGACGAGTTCGGTCTTGCGCTCTGCGGTAATCGTCATGTCTTGTCCTTCGACATCTTTTTACAGGTTGAAGCCGCGAACGACCTGGACGTTTCCGTCCAGTACCTCGACCAGCGCGACGGGTGTGTCACCCGACATCGCGAAATGGAGGCCATCGTCGGCAGCATGTCCCGCCACTATCCGCCCCTGTCGGAGCGCCCCTGCCTGGTCGGGATCGAGGGATAGAGCCGGGATGTCGTCCAGCCCCGCCCTCAACGGCAGGAGTAGGTATTCAAGCTCGCGCGCCATACCGGCTTCCCCGAGTTTGTCCAGCGATATCGCCCCGTCGAGCCCGAACGGGCCCGCCCTCGTCCGGCGCAGCATCGTCACGTGACCGACCGTCCCGAGCGCCAGCGCGACGTCGCGCGCCAGGCTGCGGATATAGGTGCCCTTCGACACATGCGCGCGCAGCGTCGCCGCGTCGAGCGGCTGATCGCCGTCGGGCAGGTCGATGACATCGAGCGCGTGGATCGTGACCGTGCGGGTCGCGAGCGTTACCGCTTCGCCCGCCCGCGCGCGGTCATAGGCGCGCGCGCCATCGACCTTGAGCGCCGAATAGGCGGGCGGCACCTGATCGATCGGGCCGGTGAACCGCGGCAACACCGCGATCAGCGCGGCGCGGGTCGGGCGCACATCGCTGGTCGCGACCGCCACACCCTCCGCATCGAGCGTATCGGTCTGTTCCCCGAACCGGATCGTGAAGTCGTAGATCTTGTCGCTGTCGAGCATCCGCCCGGCCAGTTTCGTCGCCTCCCCGACCGCGATCGGCAGCACCCCGCTGGCCAGCGGATCGAGCGTCCCGCCATGGCCGACCTTGAACTTGCCGTACCCGCCCTGCCGCAACGCGCGCTTGACCGCGCTGACCGCCTGCGTCGAACCGAGCCCCACCGGCTTGTCGAGAATGATCCATCCATGCATCGCGCCGCGCCCTAGGCCATCGATGCACGGATGCGAAGGCTTTGCGGCGCGCCGACCGGTGCTAGCGCGACTTGTGGGCGCCGGGCTGCCCCGCGGGCGGCGCGCTCGTCCTGATGCTGGTGACACCGCAGACGCGGGTCGGCTGGCGCAGCGTCGAGATCTTGGAAAACCGGTCGAACCGGCCGGTCACGTCGGTGGTGTACCGCACCGTGTCGTTGCCGGGGCGATTGACGCAATTGCCGGTCAGCGCGACGCGATACCAGCGCAGCCTGCGATCCTGCACGAACATGGTGTCGCTGCCCGGCTCGCCCGACACCCAATTGCGCAGTCCGCCATTGCCGACGTTGACGATCGCGGTCTCGACCCCCAGCGGGCGATCGGGTCGCGCGACGGCGGGCGCGGTGATCATCACCGCCAGGGCAAGACACGGCACGGCTCTCATCCGACGTGTCTTATCCAAGTCACGGTGAACGATCGCTGAATCGCGGGTCATCCGATCGCCTGCGCCAGCGCCAGGAACCAGCCGATCACGATCTGCGCGGGCGGCACGACGACGCGTTCGACGATATTTGCGTTGGGAAGGGCCATCGGCACCACGACGATCAACAGGATCACGAGCAGAAACCCGAACCGCGCGAGCTTCGCATATTCGACGGCCAGGCGGCGGGGCAGGATGCCCTCGACGACATGCCCGCCATCGAAGGGGGGCAGGGGCAACAGGTTGAACAGCGCGAGGAAAACGTTGACGAGCAGGAAGTTGACGAGGTTCGCAAAGACGAACCCGGCAAGTCCCGTCGGCGCGCTCGTGCCGCCGGTCGTGGCCGCGACCACGCCGAGCGCGATCGCCGCGACGGTCGCAAGCAACAGGTTCATCCCCGGCCCCGCCAGCGCGACCGCGACCATCCCCCAGCGCGGGTTGCGCAGCCGCTGCGCCACGACCGGGACCGGCTTCGCCCAGCCGAAGACGGGGGCGCCCGCGATCGCCAGGCCGAGCGGCAGGACGACGGTGCCGATCGGATCGACGTGGCGCAACGGGTTGAAGCTCAACCGGCGCTGGTCGGCGGCGGTCGGGTCGCCCAGCCATTTCGCCATCCAGCCATGCGCGACTTCGTGAAAGACAATCGCGATCACCAGCGGGATGATCCACACGGCGGCGCGATAGACGATGTTGTCGGGGTTCATGGACGCGATATGGGGCCGGTCGTCATGCGGCGCTAGCGTCCCGGCGTCCCGGCGCCCAGCGCTTCGGTGAAATGGCGACGGCACAGCGCGATATAGCGGTCGTTGCCGCCGATTTCGGTTTGTTGCCCGTCCGCGATCGCGCGGCCCTCCGCATCGACGCGCAGGTTCATCGTCGCCTTGCGCCCGCAGGTGCACACCGATTTTATCTCGACCAGCGAATCGGCGATCGCGAGCAACCGCGCCGATCCCGGAAACAACGCACCGCGGAAATCGGTGCGCAGGCCATAGGCCAGCACGGGGACGCCGATCACATCGGCGATCTGCGCCAGCTGGTCGACCTGCGCCGCGGACAGGAATTGCGCCTCGTCGACCAGGACGCACGAGATGAATTCGCGCGCATGGCGTGACGCGACGCAGGCGGCGATATCGGTCTCGGCATCGAACGGCGTCGCTGCGGCATCCAGCCCGATCCGCGACCGGATCGTGCCGGCGGTAAACCGGTCGTCGATCCCCGCGGTGAACAGCATCGTTGCCATCCCGCGTTTGCGATAGTTGAAATCGGCCTGGAGCAGGTTCGTCGATTTGCCCGCGTTCATCGAGGCGTAGTAGAAATACAGCTTGGCCATGCCGCGATATTCAGCACAGCCATCGCGCGCGTGCTAGGGGGGAGCATGCGCGATCCCTTCACCCCGGCGACGGTCGTGTCGCCAGCCCCGCCGCCCCCACCGCCACCGCCGCCAGCCCCGACCATACCCGTCGATCATGCCGGGGCCACTGCGCATCGCCTGACGCGGATCGGGGCGGACGGCGCGCGCACGACCGTCGACCGCGCGCTGGCGCTGGAAGTGCCCATCGCGGTCGAATTCAACGGGATCGGCTACGCGGTGCTGATGGCGACCCCCGCCGATCTCACCGATCTCGCCTATGGCTTCGCCGCGGCGGAGCGGATGATCGATACCGCGGCGGATGTGATCGATGTCGACCGCCACGATACCGACCGCGGGGTCGTGGTGCGGATCACCATCGCCGACCGGTTGGCCGATCGGATCGTCGAGCGGGTCCGGCACCGGGTCGCCGAATCATCGTGCGGGCTGTGCGGGATCGAAAATCTCGACCAGGCGCTGCGCCCGCTGCCCCGCGTCACCGCATCGTCGCAGGCGGACGACGCGGCTATCTTTCGCGCGCTCGCCGGGCTGCGCGATCACCAGCCGCTCAACCGCGCGACCGGGGCGGTCCATGCCGCCGCGGCCTGCACCGCCGAGGGCGACATCATCGTCGCGCGCGAGGATGTCGGGCGGCACAACGCCTTCGACAAGCTGATCGGCGCGATGCTGCGCGATGGGCGGGGCTGGGACGGCGGCTTTGCGCTGTTGTCGTCGCGATGTTCCTATGAGCTGGTCGAAAAGGCGGCGCTGGCGGCATGCCCGTTGCTCGTGACGATTTCCGCCCCCACCGCGCTCGCGGTCGAACGAGCGGCGGCGGCGGGGCTGGCACTCCGGGTGCTGGCGCGCGCCGATGCGATGTTGCAGCCGTGACGCGGGTCGTCGGCGCGATCCTGGCGGGGGGGCAGGCGCGACGCTTCGGCAGCGACAAGGCGCTGGCGCTCTACGACGGGGTCACGCTGATCGACCGGATCGCGGCGGCGTTACGACCCCAGGTCGCGACGATCGTCATGTGTGGACGATCCCCGGGGCTGGCCGATCGTCCATCAGGCATCGGCCCGCTCGGCGGCATCGCCGCCGCGCTCTTTCATGCGCGATCGATCGGTCACGCAGGGGTGGTGTCGGTGCCCTGCGATACGCCGTTCCTGCCCGGCGATCTGGTCGCGCGGCTCGGCGCGGCGGGGAAACCGGCCTATGTCGCGGGGCTGCCCGTCATCGGCTATTGGCCGACCGAGCTGGTCGACGTGATCGATCCCTATCTGGCGGCGACCGACGACCATTCAATCCGCGCCTGGGCGCGCCATATCGGGGCCGACCGGATCGATCCCGGCGTCGCCATCGCGAACATCAACACGCCCGCCGATCTGGCGACGCTGGCCGCGCCGCCCGGATAGGCATCAGTTCGCGTCGGCCTGAAGAATCGTATCGAGTTGCGCCGCGTTCGCATCGGCGGTTGCCGCCTGCATCTTGGCGGGGTCATAGGGTTCGGGCAGGATGAACCCCTCGGCGGCGCTGGCATCGGTCACCAGCACCGGCGTCCCCAGCGTGGTCGCCGCGAACAGCTTTTCGGCAAAGGCGCGGGGGACGCGGACGCAGCCGTGCGATGCGGGAAAGCCCGGATTGCGGCCTGCATGGATAGCGACCCCATCCCAGGTCAGCCGCTGCATGAACGGCATCGGCGCGCTGTCATACAGGTTGCTGTGATGGTCGACCTCCTTTTGCAGGATGGGGAAAATGCCGGTCGGCGTATCCTTGCCGTCCTTGCCCGTCGACACGGTGGAGGCACCGACCATCGTCTCGCCGCGATAGACATAGGCTTTCTGATCGGGGATCGAGATGACGATGCTGATCGGCTGGGTCGCGCCCTGATCGTCCCAGATGAACCGGTTGGGGCCAAGCGCGGCCACCTTGGTCGCGACGGTGCCGCCACCGCCACCCCCGCCGATACCGTCCGCCAGCGCCGGTGCGGCGACGGAGATGGACATCAGGATGGCACTGCCAAGCGCGATAAGCCGCTTCATGATCGTCGTCCCTTGTTTGCGATCGTTACGGGGGCTCAACGCGCGACCCGGTGATTCGTGCCGACCGGGGCGCGCGACGAGTCGAGCCAGTCCTGCGACGGGGCGACGTGATCGGCCCGGAACCATCCGTAATCGTTGCGGAATTTTAAGGCCGTTGCTGCTATTGGTCGGTCTGCGGGACACTTCGACCAGGGGCATTTCATCATATGACCGGCAACCACGACATGATGCGCGATCGGCGCGCGATCCTGAAGAACGGGCTGGTCCTGGCCGGTGTGCTCGCGGTGCCGGGCGCGGTGTCCGCCGCGTCGCACAAGCTTACCCAGCGCGATCTTCGCCCGATCGCCGATCCGCCGGTCCCGGCGACCGCCCGGCGCGTTGCCGCGGCACCGATCACCAGCCCGCGCGTCGTGCGCCCCGACCTGATGCGTCGCGCGGTCGCCGCGCTCGACCGGCACAGCGCGCGGATCCCGCGCCGCGACCGGATCCTGATCGCCGACATGGCCGCCCCCTCCGCGCAGCCCCGGTTCCACTTCGTCAATCTTGAATCGGGCACGAGCAAATCGTTCCTCGTCACCCACGGCAGCGGGTCCGATCCCGCGCACACCGGCTGGCTCCAGCGGTTCTCGAACGATCCCGGATCGAATGCGACCAGCGAGGGCGCGTTCCTCGCCGCCAATTATTACGTCGGCAAACATGGCAATTCGCAGCGGCTGATCGGGCTCGACCCGACCAACGACAATGCGTTGTCGCGCGCGATCGTCGTCCATTCGGCCTGGTATGCGAACCGCGACATGATCGCGAGCCATGGTCAGCTCGGGCGCAGCCAGGGCTGTTTCGCGGTCGGCGAAAAGGATCTCGATCAGGTCTTCGCGATGCTGGGGTCGGAACGGATGATTTACGCCGCGAAGGTCTGACGTACCCGGCGCACCGCGCCGATCGCCGCCGACGTCGCCAGTGCCAGCGGACGGATCGTCAGGATGCCGGGCGCCGAGGCGACGGTGACATCGGCGAGCGTCAGCGTCCCGTAGCGGACGGCCGTGCGACAGATCGCCCGCCATCGCCGCGCGGTTTCGGCGGCGATCAGCGCGGTGTCGGCGGCATCGGGGCGATGGTCGGCAAGATAGGCGGCATGCAACGTCGTCAGCGCCTGACCCAGCATGACCAGTGTCGCGCGATCGGGCACGGGCAGCCTGGCCATATTGTACCGGATCAACAGCTGCGCGACCGCGGCGGACGACGACCCCAGCACCGCGGCATGTCGTTCGGTGAGGACGCGCGTCGCGCTGGCCTCCATCGTCGCGACGAAGCGTTTGGAGATGCCACCGGCATGCTGGCGATACAGCAGCAGCGGCGTATCGAGCCGCGCGATCCCGCCATGCGCAGTGACGCGGTGATACAGGTCGAAATCCTCGGCATAGAGCAGGTCGGGCCGGGTGAAGGGATCGAGCGCGCGCGCCGCGCTGCCGCGGATCATCACGCTCGACCAGACCAGCGGATTTTCGATCCACGTCATCCACCGCACCAGTGCCGGGGTCGTTCGGATCGCATAGCGCATCGGCGACACCGCGGTTCCGACCAGCTGGTCGGCCTGCGTCGCCACCAGCGCGATATCGGGATGCGCATCCAGATAGGCGACCTGCCGCGCGAAGCGGTCGGGGCGGCACAGATCGTCCTGGTCGAGGCCTGCGACATAGCGCCCGCGCGCGTCAGCGACCCCGCGGTTGCGCGCCACGACCGGGCCGCCGTTCGCCGCCATCCGGATCAGCCGCACCCGCGGATCGGGCCAGGCGGCGACCAGCGCGGCGACGTCGTCGGGCGAGCAGTCGTCGACGACGATCGCCTCCCAATCGGTCAACGTCTGCGCGGTCAGGCTGTCGAGCGTCGCGGCGATCCACGGCACGCCATTGTACACCGGGATGACGACGCTGACCGTGGGCGTGGTCACGCCGCCGCCCGCGCGCGGGTCTGGAGCAGCTGGTCGACGATCATCGCCCCGACGTCGTTCTGCCACTGCCACAGGCCATTCGCCTGGCCGACGAAGCTCTTTTCCCCCCCCATCGCGCCCCAGGGGACGAAGCCCGCGGCCAGCCCGATCCCGTAGACGCCGGGAATCGGGGTGCCGTCGTCGCCGACGACCCGGCACTGCCGGTCGACCATCGCCGCGCCGCGATGGGCCGCGAGCGCGATCGGCCCCGATCCGTCGAACAACGGCAGCGCGGCGGGACGATAGCCGAGCGCGGCGATGACGAGGTCGGCGTCGCGGAGCAGCGCCCGTGCCGCCCGATCCCCGCCTTTATCCCCGCCTGTATCACCGCCCTCATCCTCGCGCCCGATCCGATGCGTCGCGACGCGCGGGTCGGGGGTGCGCCCATCGACACCAAGCGTCCGCAGCACCAGGTCGCGCGCCTCCAGCCGGAAACCGGCGAGTCGATAGACGAACCCCGACACCGGACAGACATCGTCGGGTCCGAAATCGGTGAATCCTTCCGCTTCCGCCGCCGCGACCGACGGATAGAAGGGGCGCAACGGGCGACGGTGGAGCAGCGTGATCCCGCCCGCGCCGAACGGCAGGTCGGTGCGCAACAGCCGCACGATCGTGGCGATCGCGCTGGTCGATCCGCCGACGACCGCGATCCGGGGCGATCGCTTGCCCGACAGCAGGTCGCGGATCGTGTCCATCCCGCCGATCGTCAGCGCATCGTCCGATTGTATCAACCGCCCCTCCGCCAGCTCACGAAGCGGCGCGCCCGCCACTTGCTGCATCGCCAGCCGGTCGATCGACTGACGCCCCCCCGTCGCGATGACGATGGTACGGGTCATCTGATCGAACGCATGCCCGTCCGCCAGCCGTTTCAGGCGAACCCGCCAGAGATCGCCGGTGCGGGTCGCGCCGGTGACGACGTGGCCGGTGAGCACCTGTCCGCCATGATCCTCGACCAGCCCGTGCAGCCGCCTGCCCATCGCCTGGATCAGCGGCCCGGCCTCGACCAGCGGGACACCGCTGGTGTCGGGATAGGCGCGCACCGCTCGCCCGACCGGGTGCGATGCCAGCGCGGCGAGTTCGGGATGGCGATTGTCCACGACCGCGGACAGGAACGTCGTCGCGGTCGAATCGGATGTGATCTCGTACCGGCCCAATCGACCGCCGCCGATCGCGGCGTCGCGTTCGACCATCACCAGTCCGCTCGCGGCCAGGTCGGGCAACGTCCCGCGCTTCGTCGCGGCGGTCAGCATCGCGGTGCCCGCCGGGCCGCCCCCGACGACGACGATCGAGGCGATGGCGCGCCGGATCGCGCGGGCAGGGACGGTGGCGCGCGCCGCCCGACAGGCGTCGGTGAACACCGTCGCGGCGCGCGCGGCATCCGCCACCGTCATCGCATCGGTGATCGGCAACGACAATATCCGCGCCGAGACGGCATCGGCCACCGGCGTCGGTTCGATCCGGCACGTCGCCTGCAGCCAGGGCTGTTCCCCCAGATGCGGGCTGAAATAGCGCCCACACCCGATCCCCGCCGCCTCGATTCTCGCCTGGATCGCGTCGCGATGGCGGGCGGCGTCGGGCGGGACCAGCACGGGCATGAACTGGCTGACCTGCCGCTGGCCGCGCCCGGCCTGCACGTCGAAATCGGCCAGTGCCGTGCGATAGGTGTCGGCCAGCGCGGCGCGATGCGCGCACACGGGGTCGAACCCCGCCAGCTTCGCGCGCGCCATCGCCGCGATCACTTCGGGCAGCTTGGCGTTGATCCCGGGCAGGGTCGCGCTGCGCGTGCCCTCGAACCCGAAGTTGATCATCGATCGCAACTGGTCGATCAGCGCAGGCTCGCCGCTGTGGATCAGCCCACCCTCCGCGACGGCGAAGGTCTTGGTCGCGTGCATCGAATAGACGACCGCGAACGGCGCCCGTGCGCCGAAACCCTCGCCGCGGTCGTCCAGCGTGCCGAGCGACGCGGCGGCATCGATCACGATCCCCACCTTGTACCGATCGGCAAGCCAGGCATAGCGATCGAGGTCGATCGCGGTGCCGAACGTCGCATAGGGAACGATCACCCCGATCCGGTCGCCATGCGCGCGCAGCAGCGCCTCTTCATGGGCGGGGCAGGCGGCCCAAGTCTCAGGATCGATATCGCACACCAGCGGCGTCAGCCCGGCCCAGGACGCGGCCTGCGCGGTCGCGGCGAAGGTCAATGCGGGCATCAGCGCCAGTGTGCCCGGTGCCGGGGTCAGCCCCGCCGCCTGCCGGATCGCGACGATCAGCCCCAGCGTCGCATTGGCGACTGCCAGGCTCGCGCCCTTGCCGCCGAACAGCCGGTCGGTGGCCTCGCGCTCGAACGCGCGGACCTCGGGGCCATTGTTGCTGAACACACCCGATGCCTCGATCCGGTGCAAGGCATCGAGATGGTCGCTCAGCCGCGGCGGGTTCGGCGCGATCAGGGGTAATGGACGCATTAACGGTTCCCGGAACGATTCAGCATGGGGCGCCGTGTCTAACCGCATGCCTCCTAAGAACCGGTTAGGGCTTGCCGCGCGCCGGGTCCCGCCTATCGTCGACCGCAAGGAGAGACAGACATGCCCGATACGATCACGCTCGACACGGCGGACGACGGCATCGCGACGCTGACGCTGGCGCGGCCCGACAAGCTCAACGCGTTCAACGGCACGATGCTGCGCGAGATGGTGGCGGCGTTCGACGCGACCGATGCCGACGATCGCGTCCGTGCGGTGATCGTGACCGGCGCAGGCCGCGCCTTTTGCGCGGGCGCGGACCTGTCGGGCGGCGCGGCGACGTTCGACTATGCGACCAGCAAGGGGTGGAACGGCGATGCCTCCCCCGTGCGCCCCGACGGCAGCGTCGATTACGCCCACCCGGCGGTGCGCGATGGCGGCGGGATCCTGGGACTGCGGATCATGGCGTCGAAAAAGCCCGTGATCGGCGCGATCAACGGTCCCGCGGTGGGCGTCGGGGCGACGATGACGCTGCCGATGGATTTCCGGCTGGCGAGCGATACCGCGCGGTTCGGCTTCGTCTTCGCGCGGCGCGGGATCGTGCCGGAGGCGACATCGACCTGGTTCCTGCCGCGGATCGTCGGCTTGTCGCAGGCGATGGAATGGACCTATTCGGGGCGCGTGTTCGACGCGGCGGAGGCGTTGCGCGGCGGGCTGGTGCGCAGCCTGCATGCACCCGACGAGCTGCTGCCCGCCGCCCGGGCGCTGGCGCGCGATCTGGTCGGCGATTCCTCGCCCGTGTCGATCGCGCTGACGCGGCGGATGCTGCTCGCCGGGATGGGGGCCGCGCATCCGATGGACGCGCACCGGATCGAAAGCCGCGCGATCTGGGCGCGCGGGCGCAGCGCCGACGCGCGCGAGGGGGTCGCGAGTTTCCTCGACAAGCGCGACGCGGTCTTCACCGACAGCGTGGCGGCGGCCTGGCCCGATGTCGCCGACTGGTTCGACGACCCCGATTATCGCTGATCTTCGATTGGCGCTGATCCCCGGTTGGCGCGCGCGCATGGCGGCGTTAGCATCCGGTCGACATCGTCCGGAAAGGCCTGCCCATCATGCGCTTAGCTCTCACCACCCTGTTGCTTCTCGGCGCCGCGTCGCCGGCGCTGGCGCAATCGGTCCATGTCTATGGCGCGCTGGCGCTGTCGCCGCGGGGCGACCGGATCGCGACGATCGAGGATGGCAGTGGCGCGGGCGCCGCGAGCAGGCACGCGGTCGTCACGATCCGGGCCGCGGGCGATGGGCGCGTGTTGCGCCGGATCGATCCGTGCGCGACGTGCAGCTATAGCGACGTCACCTTCGCGCCATCGGGCGATGTCGCCTTTCTGGCGCGCGATCGCGCGGCGGGGACGGTGATGCTCGATTATGCCGACCCGGCACGGGTGCGCACGCTGGCGACGGTCGCCGGGATCGCGCAGCGCCCGCGGGTGTCGCCCGATGGGCGGTCGGTGGCGCTGCTGGTGACCCTCGGCGCCGCCAAAGAGGCAGGCGCGACGCAGGCCGGGGTGCGCCAGGTCGGCGAAATCGGCGAAAAGAGCGACGAACAACGGCTCGCGGTCTTCCCCGTCACCGGCGCGCCGGTCGCGGCGGCGGCGGTGCGCCCGCGCTCGCCCGCGGGCCGCTATATCTACGAATATGACTGGACGCCCGACAGCCGCGGGTTCGTCGCGACGACCGCGCCGGGCAATGGCGATGCGAACTGGTGGGTCGCGACGCTCGATGCGATCGACGCCGCGACCGGCGCGGTGCGATCGATCGCCAAACCGACGACCCAGATGAACTTTCCCCGCGTGTCGCCCGACGGGCGCACGGTCGCTTATATCGGCGGGCTGATGAGCGATTTCGGCGCGGTCGGGGGCGATGTCTATACGGTCCCGATCACCGGCGGTACGCCGACCGACATTACCCCGGGGTATAAGGCGACCGTGACCTCGCTCGACTGGACCGCGGGGGGCCTGCGCGCGACGACGCTGGCGGGGGCGGACGCCGCGATCGTATCGATCGACCGGACGAAGGGGGGCGAACTATTGTGGAGCCGCCCCGCCAGCTTCGGTGCGGGCGATGGCCGCGTGGCGTACAGCGCGGACGGGCGCAGCATCGCCACCGTCGTCCAGGATTACACCCATGCGCCCGCGATCTTTGCGGGGTCGATCACCGCCCCGCGCCAGATCACGCACGACAATGATGCGATTCCCCCCGTCGTGACCGCGCGCAGCGTCACGTGGCGCAACGACGGCTTCACGATCCAGGGCTGGCTGCTCGGCCCGGCGGCGGGCGATCCCGCGGCAAAGGCGCCGATGATCGTCAACGTCCATGGCGGCCCCGCATCGGCATCGGTTCCCGGCTTCCTGGCGGCGGACAATCCCGTCGCGGCGATGATCGCGCAGGGCTATTACATGTTCCTCCCCAATCCGCGCGGCAGCTATGGTCAGGGGGCCGCGTTCACCGCGGCGAACCGGCGCGATTTCGGGGGCGGCGACCTGCGCGATATCCTAGCCGGGATCGACGCGGTCGAAAAGGTCGCGCCGATCGACGACGACCGGCTGGGGCTGATGGGGGGCAGCTATGGCGGCTTCATGGCGATGTGGGCGAACACCCAGACCGACCGGTTCAAGGGGATCATCGCGGGCGCCGGCTTGTCGAACTGGGTCAGCTATTACGGCACCAACGGTATCGACCAGTGGATGCTGCCCTTCTTCGGCAAGACGCTGTACGACGACTATAAGGCGTATGAGGACGTCTCGGCCATCTATCACATCAAGAGCGCGAAGACGCCGACGTTCATCTACGTCGGCGAACGCGATATCGAGGTGCCGCCGACCCAGTCGATCGAATATTGGCATGCGCTGAAGGAGCGGGGGGTCCCGACGACCTTGGTCATCTATCCCGACGAAGGCCATTCGATCCGCGATCCGCAACATGGCGCCGACCTGCGCCGCCGGGTGCTCGCATGGCTCGACACCTATGTGAAGCGCGCGAAATAGCGGACCCGGCCGCGGCCTTATCGCAGCGGCTTGCCCGAATCCTTCCACCGGTCGAGGATCTGCGACGCGCCGGGCAGCTCGTCCGTGGTCTTTGACGCCGCGGTCGCCGTCGCGGTTGCGGTGACCGGCGCGGGCTTGATGGGGCTGCCGCTGTCGGCATAGGCGGGCTTGATCTGCGCCGCATTGGTGACGGGCGCCGGGACCGGCGGCGGCGCGGTCGCCGCGAACAGCGTGGTGTCGAACCCGCCGGGGGCGAACGGCGGGATCGCCGGCGGGTTGCGGGGATGCGGGCCGGGGATCGGCTCACCCCCGGCATAGCGCTGGCTGAACGCGGCGGCGGTGCCCCAGAACCCCTTCCACCGGTGAAAGAAATGCGCGCCGACGACATCGGTCATCACCAGGCTGCGGTTCCACGCCGGGGTCACCGCATAGGTATGGTAATGCGTCGCGAGTCCGACGGGAGCGTAGACATAGCCCGCCAGCGCCATCCCCGCCGCGCGTGCCGCGCGCGCCCAGGCGGTGCGCACGGGAATACGCGCCATCGCCCCGTCGCAGGCGAAGCTGAACTGGCACCCCGCATGTTCCGACCCCTGATAGACGACGCCGCACACCGTGCCGGGAAAGGCGGGATGGCGGACGCGGTTCAGGATCACCTGCGCGACCGCGGACTGGCCCGCATCGGGTTCGCTCGCGGCTTCGTAATAGATCGCGGCGGTCAAACACTGCAGCGCACGCCCCCGGTCGAGCGCCGAGGCGGCGGTCGTGCGAAACGGTGCGGCGGGAACGACGCCCATGCCCCCCGCGCCCCCGCCGCGAATCCCGGCGATCGCCCCGGCCGGGATCGGCAGGTCGGGCAGCGCGGTCGTGCCGGTCACGCCCGCGGCGGGGGCGGCGATGTCGCGCGTGGCGGGCGCCGCGGCGGCCATCGCATCGCCCGGCGGCAGCGTCGCGTACAGCAGCGCGGCCCCCGGAAAATGATCCTCCGCCTCATAGCCCGCGCGGACGACCGCGGGCTGGGCGTCGTCGTCCGCCGCATGCGCCGCGACCGCGCGCCACATCGCATGCGCCGACAGCCCGCCGACGAGCGCGAGCCCGGTCAGCGCCAGGATCGCCCAGCTCAGCGTCATCAACCGCACGGTCTGCCGCGGAATTCTCACCCGGTCTCCCATCGCCGGACGATCCCGGCACGGCGCCTCATAGCGCGTCGGGCGTTGCCGATCCGCTACTGAATCAACGCCGTACCGAAAAGGGACGGGGGCGGGCGGCGGTAATCTATGGCCGCAGCGTCGCGTGATCGAGCGACAGTTGCGATTCGGTCAGCACCTCGACCTGCGGGTAGAGTTTGCGCAGCGGGTCGATGAACTGTTTCGCATCGCCGACCACGACGATGCTCGCCGCGGCGGGATCGAGCAGCTGCGCCGCGGCGGCCTGGACGGTGCGCGGGTCGACGCCCTCGACGCCTGCGGTGTAGCGCGTCAGCTCGTCGAGCGGCACCGACTGGAGGACGTAATTGCCGATGATCCCGGCCACCCCCTCGGTCGTTTCGATCGTGCGCCCGAAATTGCCCACCAACACCGCCTTTCGCGTGTCGAGTTCGGCCACGGGCACCGGCGCGGCGCCCAGGCCCGCCATCTGCTGCGCGATCAGCGTCACGACATCGGGGGCGGTCGCATTCTTCGTCTGGGTGCGCGCGGCGATGACACCGGGCAGGCGACGCGCCTGCAGGCTGCTGCTGGCGCCATAGGCCAGCCCGCGCTTGATCCGGATTTCCTGGTTCAGCCGCGACGAAAACCCGCCGCCCAGCACGGTATTGGCGACGTTGAGCGGATAATAGCGCGGGTCTGCGCGCTCGATCCCGCCGCGCGCGACGACGACGCCCGCCTGTCCCGCACCCGGCATGTCGACCACGACGACGCGCGGCGCGGGGAAGGGGGTGGGCGCAGGCGCCGCCGCCACCGCCGCGGTCGATCGCCACGCGCCGAGCTGCGCCGTCGCCAGCGCGGCGGCGGCGGCGGGGGTGATGTCGCCGACCATGACCAGCGCCGCCTGCGCCGGATTCCACGTCCGCGCATAGGCGGCGCGCAGGTCGGCGGCGCCGATCGCCTTCAGCGACGCGGGCGTCCCCGACACGGGCGCGGCATAGGCGCCGTCGCCGAAGACCAGCCGGTTGGCGACCAGGTTCGCCAGCTGCGCCGGGTCCTTCATCGCGACCGTGACCCCGTCGATCGCCTGCGCCCGCGCGCGGTCGATCTCCGCCGGGGCGAAGGCGGGGTGCGTCGCGACATCCGCCAGGATCGGGAGCGCGCGCGCCAGCTGATCGGACTTGACCGTCACCGACACCGTCGCCCCGTCGCGATCCGCCCCGCTGTCGATCGAGGCGCCGAGCGATTCGATCTGGCGCGCGATCTGCGTCGCGGACCGGGTCGTCGTGCCCTTGGTCAACAGCTCTGACGCCAGGCTGCTCGCGCCCGCGCGGGCGGCGGGGTCGGTCGCGGCCCCACCGGTCGCCACCAGCGTGGCGGTGACCAGCGGCAGGTCGTGGCGCTCGACCGTGATGACGCGCAGCCCGTTCGCCAGCCGCGTTTCGACCGGCACCGGCAACGTCGTCGCGACCGGTGCGGCGGGCGGTGGCGGCAGGATCCGCTGGTCGGCGGGGGCGGGGGTGACGATCGCGATGTCGGCGGGCGGCGTCAGCGGCGTGGTCACGACCGACGGCTGGACCGTGATCGGGATCAACCGGACGTTATCGGGCTGCTGGTCCGCGGGCAGATAGCGGATCGTGACCCCCTGTTCGGGCCGCAGATAGGCGCGCGCGACGCGCTGGACGTCGGCGGCGGTCACCCGGGCGATCGCGGCGAGTTGCCGGTCGGCGTCGCGCGGGTCGCCATCGATGATGACCGATGCGGCCAGCACCCGCGCCTTCCCCTCCGCGGTTTCGCGCGATGTGATCGCCGCGGTCAGGATTTCGTTCTTCGCCTCCGCCAGCTCCTCCGCGGACACCGGCGTGTCGCGGAACCGCGCGATTTCGCGGGCCAGCGCCGCCTCGCCCGCCGCGACGGTCTTGCCGCCCGCCAGGATGGCATAGGCGACCAGATTGCCCGTCCCCTGTTTGCTGTCGAGGATCGACGAGGCGTCCTGCGCCAGCTGGTCCCGATAGACGAGGCTTTCGTACAGTCGCGAACTCTCACCCGTCGACAGGATCGTCTGGAGCACGCTCAGCGCGGGGATGTCGGGGCTGCGATCGGCGGGGATGTGCCACGTCTTCACGACCGCGGGCAACGGCGTGTTGGGTTCGTACACGGTATAGGCGACCGCCTGCGTCCGATCGGGTTCGGTCACGGTGACCCGCGGGATCGCGGTCGCGGGCCTCGCGATCCCGGCGAAATATTGCTTCACCCAACCGTCCAGCTGCGCGGGATCGAAATTGCCCGACACGACCAGGATCGCATTGTCGGGGCGGTAATAGGTCGCGTGGAACGCGCGGACATCGTCGATCGAGGCGGCCTGGAGATTGTCGATGCTGCCGATCGTCGACCGGGCATAGGGGTGCCGCGTATAGGAGGCGGCGGACAGATAGGTCGAAAACAGCTTTCCATAGGGCCGCGCCAACGTCGACTGGCGCAGTTCCTCCTTCACGACATCGCGTTCGCTCGCGAAGCTGGTGGGTTCGACCACCAGGCTCGCCATCCGGTCGGCCTCGGCGAACAACAATCGTTGCAGGTGGTTGGCGGGAACGACCTCATAATAATTGGTATAGTCGTCGTTGGTCGAGGCGTTGTTATACCCGCCGACATCCTCGGTCAGCCGGTCCATCTGTTCGCTGACGAGGTTGCGCGTCGCCTTGAACATCAGATGTTCGAACATGTGCGCGAAACCCGACCGGTCCTTCGGATCGTCCTTCGACCCGACATCATACCACAGCTGGATCGCGACGTTGGGGGTCGACGTATCGCGCATCGCATAGACGCGCAGCCCGTTGGCGAGCGTATAGGTGCGGTATCGCAGCGGCTGGACCCCGCTCGCGAGCGGGGCGGCGGTTGGCGCAGTGGCGGGGGCGGGCGCAGTGGCGGGGGCGGGGGCGGGGCCCATCCGCTGGGCGATGGCGGGAACGGGCAGCAGGGCGACCCCGAGCAGCAGGGCGGCGCGAACCAGACGCATCGATCATTCTCCGGCAGGACTAATGCGTCGCACCGTCGCCGCGCCGCCGGATCGTGTCAATCGATCGCGTCAGTCCTTTTTCTTCCCCGAATTGGCGAACAGCACGGCGGCGGCGACGGCGGCCGATCCGATCCCGACCCCGATGATCCGCATCGGCCAGCGACGGCGACGTTCATGGTCGCCCGCCGCGGCGGCGCCCTTCGCGCGTTCCTTCGCATCGGCGACGGCGGCCAGGATTTCGTTCGGCTGCGTCGCCGTGTCGGATTCGGTCGATGTCTTGGTCATGGTCACTCCTGTCGACCGCCGCGGTATCGATCGCGAAACGCGGTCGCGAAGGCGCTTAACGCCCCCGTCGCGATCGCGTGCCGCAGGTCGGCCATCAGCGTTTCATAAAACCAGATATTATGTTCGGTCATCAGCATCGCGCCGAGCATTTCGCCCGACCGGACGAGATGATGGACATAGGCGCGCGTCCAGGTCGCGCAGACCGGGCAGGGGCAGGCGGGATCGAGCGGCCCCTGATCCTCCCCGAATTTCGCGTTGCGGATGTTGATCGGGCCGGTGCGGGTAAAGGCCTGCCCCGTCCGCCCGCTGCGCGTCGGCATGACGCAATCGAACATGTCGATCCCGCGTTCGACCGCGCCGACGATATCGTCGGGCTTGCCCACCCCCATCAGATATCGCGGCTTGTCCGCGGGCAATTGTCCGGGCGCGAAATCCAGGCAGGCGAACATCGCCTCCTGCCCCTCGCCGACCGCCAGTCCGCCGACCGCATAGCCATCGAAGCCGATGTCGATCAGCGCATCGGCGGAGGATTTTCGGAACCCCTCGTCCAGCGCGCCCTGCTGGATGCCGAAGATCGCGTTGTTGTCGGCGTGCTCCCCGCCGCCGTCGAACGCCGCGCGCGATCGCCGTGCCCAGCGCATCGATCGTTCCATCGCCGCGGCCTGCACCTCGCGCGTCGACGTCGTCGGCACCAGTTCGTCGAACGCCATGACGATGTTCGACCCCAACAGCCGCTGGATCTCGATCGATCGTTCGGGGCTGAGCAGGTGGCGGGTGCCGTCGAGGTGCGATTTGAACGCCACCCCCTCTTCGGATCGCTTCGTCAGGTCGGAAAGGCTCATCACCTGATAGCCGCCGCTGTCGGTCAGGATCAGCTTCGACCAACCCGACAGTGCATGCAACCCGCCCAGCCGCGCGACGCGTTCGGCCCCGGGGCGCAGCATCAGGTGATAGGTGTTGCCCAGGATGATGTCCGCCCCCGATGCCGCGACATCGGCGGGCTTCATCCCCTTCACCGTCGCGGCGGTGCCGACGGGCATGAACGCGGGCGTGCGGATCGTGCCGCGCTGCATCGCGATCGCGCCGGTGCGGGCGGCGCCGTCGGTCGCGGCGATGGTGAAGGTGAAGCGCGGGGCGGTCATGGGGCGGGGGACATGCCGGGCGGGGCCGGGCTTGTCTAGCGTTTGCCCCGGCGGTCTGGCGCGCGATCGATGCGCGCGCGGATCGTCAGCGCCTCGGCGCGGGTGACGAACCCGTCCTTGTTCGCATCCAGCCTCGCGAAGACGCGCAGCAACGCCGCCTGGAGTTCCGCCGCGGTGATCCGGTTGTCGCCATCGGCGTCGACCTCGAACGGGCTCGGCAAGGCGTTGGCATCGCCCAGCCAGCGCGCCGCCCAGTCGGCATAACCGATATAGCCCAGGCTGCCCGTCTGCGCGGTATCGATCGCGTCGAACGATCGCTTGGCCCCCGCCGCCAGTTCGGCGCGGCTGGTGCGGCCATCGCCATCGGTATCGAACGCGACGATCGCCATCGCGACGGGTTCGACCACCATCGTCGCGGGCGGCTGCGGCGGCGTGACCGGCGTACCCGGCACCGCAACCGCACTGGCGGCCTGGATCAGCAGCGCGGCGAGGATCATCGGCGCGGCTCGGGCAGCAGCAGCGACGCATCGCCGTACGAATAGAATCGATATCCCGTCGCGATCGCGCGGGCATAGGCGCTGCGCATCCGGTCGGTGCCCATCAGCGCCGATACCAGCATGAACAGCGTCGATCGCGGAAGATGGAAATTGGTCATCAGCCCGTCGATCCCGCGAAACCGGTAACCGGGCGTGATGAAGATCGCGGTATCCCCCTCGAACGGCTGGATCACCCCATCGGCGTCGGCGGCGCTTTCGAGCACGCGCAGCGACGTGGTGCCGACCGCGATCACCCGGCCCCCGGCGGCGCGCACCGCGTTCAGCCGGTCGGCGGTCGCCGCGTCGATCCGGCCCCATTCGGCGTGCATCCGGTGATCTTCGGTATCGTCGGCCTTCACCGGCAGGAACGTGCCCGCGCCGACGTGGAGCGTCAGCATCGCGTGACCGATTCCCGCCGCATCGAGCGCGTCGATCAGCGCAGGGGTGAAGTGCAGCGCCGCCGTGGGGGCGGCGACCGCGCCGGGATCGGCGGCGAACATCGTCTGGTAATCATCGGCATCGCGCGCATCGGTCGGGCGGCGGGCCGCGATATAGGGGGGCAGCGGCATATGCCCCGCGCGCGCCAGCAACAGCTCGACCGGCTCGTCGCCCGCGAAGACCAGCACCAGGCTGCCATCGTCGGCGCGATCATGCGCGGTGGCGGAGACGCCGTTGCCGAAATCGATCGCGTCGCCGTCGCGCAGCCGTTTGGCGTTGCGGACGAACGCGCGCCACCGGCGCGGCCCTTCGCGCTTGTGCAGCGTCGCGCCGATCGCGGCCCCCGCGCCCGCGCTGCCATCGCCGCCCGTCGATGCGCGCGCGGCGCGATGCCCTTCCAGCCGGGCGGGGATGACGCGGGTATCGTTGAAGACCAGCAGGTCGCCGCGGCGCAACTGGGCGGGCAGGTCCGCGACGGTCACGTCGCGCGTGTCGTCCCCGTCGAGCACCAGCATCCGTGACGCATCGCGCGGCGCGACGGGGCGCAGCGCGATTCTGTCGGTCGGCAGCTCGAAATCGAAAAGGTCGACCTTCACTTGCGCTTGGGCGCCGCCTTTGCGGGGACGGCCTTCGGCGCGGTGCCGGTCGCTGCCGGGGTCGCCGCCGGGCCCGCTGCCGGGGTCGCGCCGGGCAGGGTCACCGGTGCCAGACCCGCGGGCTGCGTCGGCATCGCGGCGACATAGGCGGGGGGCGAATCGGCCGCGATATAGGCGTGGATGATCTTCGTCGGGGTCGCGGGCGGTTCGCCGCGGGCGATTCCATCGACATATTGCATCCCGTCGATCACCCGCCCGAACACGGTATATTTCTTGTCGAGCGACAGCCGCGGCTGGAGGACGATGAAGAACTGGCTGTTCGCGCTGTTCTCGTCTTCCGCGCGCGCGGCGGACACCGCCCCGCGGACATGGGGGTAATAGTTGAATTCCGCGGGCACGTTGGGCAGCGTCGATCCGCCCGTGCCGTCGCCCTTGGGGTCGCCGCCCTGCGCCATGAACCCGTCGATCACGCGGTGGAAATCGAGCCCGTCGTAGAAATGCTGGCGGGTCAGCGTCTTGACCCGTTCGACCATCTTGGGGGCCAGATCGGGGCGCAGCCAGATCGTGACGCGGCCGCCGTCGTTGAGATCGAGCAGCCAGAGATTCTCCTTGTCGGTCGTCAGCGGCGGGGTCGCCCGATTGGTGACCGACGCATCGAATTGTTGCTGCGCGAGCGCAGGCACCGCGACGAGGCAGGACAGGAGCACGAGGAAACGGGCGAAAAAGCGCATGGAACCACCAACGGTGAACGGGAAGCAGCCCCGCTTAAAGCAATTCGCGGCTGTCGCCAAACTGAACGTGGCACGCCGATCGATCCAGGTAATTAGCGCCGCGATCGGCAGGACGCGTCGATGTCAGCGCGTCCCCTTGCGCCCGATGCGCTCGACCCGCGCGGCGACCTCTCGCTCGACCTCGGCGGGAACGAATCGATCGATCGGGCCGCCGTAGAGTGCGATTTCCTTGACCAGGCGGCTGGCGATCGGTTGCAGCGCGACATCGGCCATCAGGAACACCGTCTCGACCCGCGGATTGATCTGCTGGTTCATCCCCGCCATCTGATATTCATATTCGAAATCGGCGACCGCGCGCAGCCCGCGGACGATCACCTTCGCACCCTCGCGCTCGGCGAAATCCATCAGCAGCGAATCGAACGCGACGACCGCGATCTCATTGTCGATGCCCGCGACTTCGCGGCGGACGGTGGCCAGCCGTTCCTCGATCGTGAACATCGGCGATTTCGACGGGTTGGTCGTCACCCCGATCACCAGCCGGTCGACCAGCTTCGCGCCGCGACGGATGATGTCCATATGACCCAGCGTCAGCGGGTCGAACGTGCCGGGATAGACACCGATGCGCATGGTCATGGTCGACACTCCTGATCAATGGTCCCGGTCGACGACGTAACGGGCGATCGCGCGCAACAGGTCCGCCTCGTCCCCGAACGCATGCAGATGCGCGATCGCCTGATCGACCAGCATCGCGCATTGCGCCCGCGCGCGATCGACGCCGAGCAGCGACAGGAACGTCTCCTTGCCCGCATCCTCGTCCTTGCGCAGCTTCTTGCCCGCCAGCGCCTCGTCCCCCTCGACGTCGAGCAGGTCGTCGGCGATCTGGAACGCCAGCCCCAGGTCGTGCGCATAACCGCGCAGCCCCGTGCGCAACGCGGCGGGCGCCCGGCCCAGGATCGCTCCCGCCTCGACCGAGGCACTGATCAGCGCGCCGGTCTTCATCTGCTGGAGCCGGGTGACGCCGTCGAGGTCGAAGCGCGCGGTGTCGGCGACCAGATCCATCATCTGCCCCCCCGCCATCCCGCCCGGCCCCGCCGCCCGCGCGAGGTCGAGCACCAGTTCGGCGCGAATCGCGGGGTCGGCATGGGTGCGCGGATCGGCCAGCACCTCGAACGCCAGCGCGTGCAGGCAATCCCCCGCCAGCACCGCGGTCGCCTCGTCGAACGCCTTGTGGACCGTCGGCTTGCCGCGACGCAGGTCGTCGTCGTCCATCGCGGGCAGGTCGTCGTGGATCAGCGAATAGACGTGGATCGCCTCGATCGCGGTCGCCGCCCGCCCCGCGCAATCGCGATCCACCCCGAACAGGTCGGCGGTGGCATAGACCAGCAACGGGCGCAGCCGCTTGCCCCCGCCGATCGCGGCATGGCGCATCGCGCGGTACAGCGTCGCGCGCGCATCGTCGGGCACGGCCAGCAACCGGTCGAACCGGCGGTCGATCTCGTCCGACACCTCGGCAAGCGCGGCGGTCAGCGTGGGGACGGCCATGTCAGGCCGCGGCAAAGGGGCGGGTGCCCGCGGCCTTGCCGTCGGCATCGACCCGGATCGCCTCGATCCGCGCCTGCGCCGCATCCAGCCGATCCGCGCACCGCTGGCGCAACTTGTCGCCGCGTTCGTACAACGCGATCGATTCATCCAGCGTCGCGTCGCCGCTTTCCAGCCGCCCCACGATCGTTTCCAGTTCCTTGAGCGCAGCTTCGAACGACAGCTCTTCGATCGGCATATCCATCCGCCTGCTATGCGGCAGGCGCGTCGTGGGGGTCAAGGATACCTGCGCGCCCTTTCGCGTTCATCGGGCACAAGGAGATACCATGTTCACGAGCATCAACCCCGCCACCGGCGCGGCTGGCGATCCGATCGCCGAACTGACGACCGACCAGATCGAGGCGAAGGTCGCCGCCGCGCATCGGGCCTTCGCCGACTGGCGCACGACCGATTACGCGACCCGCACCGCGCTGCTCGAGGCGATCGCCGAACAGTTCGACGCGAACAAGCGACGGCTGGCGGAGATCGCGACGCGCGAAATGGGCAAGACGCTGGCGTCGTCGATCGCGGAGGTCGAAAAATGCGCCGCGGGCTTCCGCCATTATGCGCAGGAGGGGCCGGGGATGCTCGAACCGCGCACCTTCACGACCGCGGCGGGCCCCGCGACCGCGCGCTGGCTGCCGATGGGGCCGGTGCTGGCGGTGATGCCGTGGAACTTCCCCTATTGGCAGGTCGTCCGCTTCCTCGCGCCGACGATCATGGCGGGCAATGTCGGGCTGCTCAAACACGCCTCGATCACCCAGGGCGTCGCCGCCGCGATCGAGGAGATGGTGATCGCCGCGGGCGCGCCGATGGGCGTGTTCCAGAACCTCGCGATCCCGTCGAGCCGGGTCGCCGACCTGATCGCCGACGATCGCATCGTCGCGGTCACGCTGACGGGCAGCGAGGGCGCGGGGATGAAGGTCGCCGAAGCCGCGGGCCGCGCGCTGAAGAAGGTCGTGCTGGAACTCGGCGGCTCGGACCCGTTCATCGTCATGCCCTCCGCCGACATCGCCAAGGCCGCGGAAACCGCGGTGAAAGCGCGGATCCAGAACACGGGCCAATCGTGCATCTGCGCCAAGCGGATGATCGTCCACACCGACGTCTATGACGATTTCCTCGACCGGTTCTCGGCCGGGATGAAGGCGGTGAAAGCGGGCGATCCGATGGAATCGGACACCGACATGGGGCCGCTGTCGAGCGAGGAACAGCGCGCCACCGTCGTCGACCAGCTCGCCCAGATCACCGCGGCGGGCGGCAAATTGTTGTTCGGCGGCGAGGCGATCGAGGGGAAGGGTGCGTTCATGTCGGCGGGCATCCTGGTCGACGTGCCGCAGGACGATCCGGTCGCGCAGGAGGAATTGTTCGGCCCCGTCGCGATGCTGTTCCGCGTCGACGACATCGATGCCGCGATCCGGCTGGCGAACGACGTGCCCTTCGGCCTCGGCTCGTCGGTCTGGACCAATGACCCCGCCGAACGCGAACGGTTCGAACGCGATATCGCCGCGGGGATGACCGCGGTCAACGCGATGCTCGCCTCCTCGCCCGAAGCGCCGTTCGGCGGGATCAAGCGATCGGGTCATGGCCGCGAACTCGGGCCGTATGGGCTCCACGAGTTCATGAACCTCAAGACCGTCTTCGGCTAGGCGCGCGCGTCCGGGGTGGCCGTCACAGCGACCGTCACGGCGGCGGTCACCTCGGCGACGAGTTCCTTGCGGCTGAGCTTGCCGA
>Ga0206130_10001732_pt1 | contig 31407 bp, 31 predicted proteins | sample Helgoland_Spring_9_FD_148637 | JGI IMG/M metagenome (GOLD analysis project Ga0206130, IMG submission 148637) | Pelagic subsurface seawater microbial communities from Kabeltonne, Helgoland, North Sea - Helgoland_Spring_Bloom_20160512_1 | ecosystem: Environmental > Aquatic > Marine > Epipelagic ...
AAGCCATCACTTTCTTTTTCAAGTTTGGCATAGGCCACCTTGTTTTGTCCTGAAGCTAAAAAGCTAATTGTTACTAGGAGACAGATTAAAATATATTTCATACGTATTCTTATAATGCAGGGCAAATGTATTTATTGTGTTGCTACGCTAAAGGGTCAGTTTTTCACGATTTGTTCAACATTCTGCATATTCATACAGTTGAAATGGCCTCTTGGGCATTTATCGCTACCTAGCTTACTACACGGATTGCAGTTTAGTTGTACTTTGTGATTAGTGATATGTGATTGTTGTGGTCTGTACGCATACATTCCAAATATAGGATGGGTATTGCCCCATACAGCTTCTATAGGAGTATCAAATGCGGCAGCTATATGCATCAATCCCGTATCACTTGTTATTAAGGTTTTGGCATTTTCTATAAGGTAGGCTGATTGTTCTATGCTCAGTTGGTTACATAGATTATACACACGTTTGTTTGTAGTGTTTTTAGTCAAATTCTCTGCTTTTTTGGCATCAGCTTTACCAGCTCCTATAAGGACGATGTCGTCGTTTAAGCGTTTAAATAACGACAGCAAAACACTCACCGGTATTTGCTTGGTGAAGTAAGTACCCCCAACTGTGATAACTGTATACTCCTTTTTTACAAGGTTATAATCACTCAAATTTAGTTGGAAGTTTAGTGAGTAAAAAAAGTCAATCCCCTGATTGTCGTTTAAAATATTGACCCTTTTTAAGCTTGCAAAATACCTATCTACTAGGTGGACATGTGGTAACAGATCTATTTTAAAATTAACAAATAACCATTTGCGAATATTCTCTTTATTATAGCTTAAAGACTTGGTATTTAGTGTCTTTATTAGTCTTCTAGTTCGTACGTTTTTATGCAGGTCTATTACTAAGTCATAGCTTTCCGACTGCAATTGCTGTACTAGTTCTTTTTCTAGAGCCTTTTCATAAGGTTTTATTGTATTCAGATGTGGATTGTGCTCCACTAAGCTAACAAAGGACTTTTTGGTTAAAAAGTGAATCTCAGCATCAGGGTATGCTTTACGAGTGCATCGTATTATCGGAGTAGTTAATACGATGTCGCCTATAGAGCTGAGTCTTATTATTAATATTTTCATTGCTTGGGTGCATAGAGCACTTCTTCAGTCATAAATGCATCTCCTAGCATATACGCTGCAGAAACTCCATTTTCTATCATTGCTACGATCACGGTGTATTCTATGCCAGTGTCATCTATAACAGCCATAATATGTTTTATTACTCCATACGAGCCAGAGTAAAAGCACGGTAACCTTGCTACATCAAAATCTCCTGTATTAAAAAAAGCATCATAAAAAGCTTCCCCATCTAGACTATCAAAATCTACCGTATCTTGCTCGAAACGAGTCTTTTTGTATAAGTCTATGTGTTCATAAACATCTCCTTGACATTCATCAAAATAGATGGTGTCGTGTATTTTGATTTGAACTTCTTTTTCCACTTGGGCAGATACACCTATGTGTATCACTATAACGGCTAGTAGTATTAATATTGATCTTGGCATAATTTATATTGGTTTGACCACTAGATACTGGTTTTCGATGCTTATGACTTTAACTTTAGCTCCGCTATCTATGAACTCACCATAGGTTTTAGCTTCAAAAGTGGTGCCATTAATTATAATTTTACCCATAGGACGTAGAGCACTTGCTGTCACTCCTTGAGTCTCTTGTAGATCGGCTAAATCATTGCTCTCATGTTGTATATTTACCTTACTACCTATTGTGCTTTTTAATACTACGGTGTCAAATATCTTTAAGTTCAAGATTCTTTTTCTGAATATAATAAGTAGCATAACTAGAACACCAAGCCCAATTAAGAATGATGCTATAATGGAGTATAACTTCATATGACTAGTATCTGCAACATCAAAATTAGTGGACCGCAACACAGATAGCATAAAGCTAATAATAAGCAATACAATACCGCTTAATCCAGCAATACCAAACCCTGGGATTACAAATATCTCTAGTGCCATTAGTACAAAGGCAACTAGTGCCAGAAGGCCAATAAAATAACTAGTTACAGGAGAATTAAGGAATGAATAGAACTCATCTAGAGAAGAGGGTTGAAGTTTTATAATCTCTGCATTGTCTAAATTCTTATAAGTAATTAACTCTTGAAAACTAGGTATCACTTTTTCACAATAGCCCCACTTTATAGCTTCGTCAGTGGTCAGTGTTATTACTTTGGATGAGTCGTCTAGTCCTTCTACCACTATTCGTTCGTCTACCATTCCTTGGGCAATAGCAGGATTTCGTTTGTATATATAAGTGGTGTCACCATCTATCGATATTTGTGGCACCATACCCTTACTTTCAGCCGTGGTTTTCATTAGCTTTCTAAAATAACTTTGGTACTTGTCTATGGCCTTGGTTCCATCACGATATACTACAGTAGAAGCTCCTATGCTGCTTCCTTTTCGCATATAGATTTCGTCACACGCTAGAGAAATCAGTGCCCCTGCACTAGCAGCATTACTTTCTATATATACAGCAGTTGGTATCTTGGTGTTTATCAGTGCAGAGCGTATTAGCTCGGCATCCTCTACCAAACCACCGTAAGTATTCATATGTACTAAGAGTAATATTGCCTTCTCGTCTTCCGCTTTTTGCACAGCCCTAAGAGCTAATCTGCTAGATTCCTTACTTATATCATCTTTAAGTTCAAAAACAATAACTTTAGTTGTGCTATCTTGTGCGAAAGCACTCAGTGTAGTTAATAACAGGAAGAGTTGAACGAAGATTTGTTTCATTTTAACCACAATACTACGAATACAAACAATAAACGTGAATAACTAAATGTTAAACGAAGAAATATCATAGATAAATTTGCACCATACAATACAATGAAGCACGTAATATTACTAACTTTTATTTTGATCGGACACTTTGCTTTTGCGCACAAAACGGATTCCGTAGGTACCAAAGTGAAAAATGGTAAAACCTATATCATTCATAAAGTAGAGAAGGGCGATGGACTATATAGCATCAGCAAGCAATATAATATCAGCCTAAAGTCAATAGTAGGTGAGAATCCTGGTTCTGACGAGGTTATTAAAATAGACCAGCTTATCTGGATTCCAACAGGTAAAGTAGCAGTAATGGAAGAGAAAGTGGTGAAAGACTATTTTTCTAATACTAGCAATACAAAAGATAATCCTCGCATCCAAGATAATGCAGACGGAACTACTGAAGTAAGCACGTTTGCTAAGTATCATAAAGTGACATCTGGGCAAACGCTCTACTCTATATCTGTTTTGTATAACAGTAGTATAGAGATGATTAAAACTTTGAATAGTTTAACGGATGATGAATTGTCAGAAGGTCAGAGGCTGCTAGTGCAAGATGGGAAAGCGGTGAAGACCGAAGTGATAAAAGGAGATGACGCTATAGAAACGGACTACGAGAACATGAAGAAGGAAATGGAAAAAAACTACGAAGACGTAGGTTTTAAAAGTGAGGTGGAGACTAAGATAAATAATGAGCCAGATGGCTACACTATCAAAATAGAGAAACTGGTAGAGTACAATATCGAAAAGATAGAAGAAACAGGGACTTGCACCATTGGTGGAGACAAGATCCCAAGTGACAAGAATTTTGCATTGCATTTTAACGCTCCAATTGGTACTGTAGTTATGGTTACTAATCCACAGACTAAGAGTACTGTTTTTGTGAAAGTGATTGGTAATTTCACAAAAGGGGATAAAAGCTCAGAAATCATAAAGTTATCATCTTCCTCTGTAGAACAAATAGGAGTAAAGTCGAAAGATCCTATTATGCTAAGTTATGCTCGCTAAAACTCAATGGAGAAGTACCTTATCTAAAATTTATTTACCGATTGTAATAGTCGGTTTTGCAGCACTTTGGTTTTCGCCAGCTATAGTGAGCATAGTTACTGCTATATGCGGTATTTTGTTCTTAGTCCAAGCTAAAAATTTACTTTCAGAAAGCTACAAAAGCTTACTTTACCCTGTCCTTGTAATTCTTTTATTAGCGGTATTAGATCTTGTTTTTCATAGCTCCGCGAGTATAGTTCTAGATAAATGGCTGCTCATTTTAGGATTTTCTTTTTTATTTCTTTCAGGAACTTATTTTCAATTAATAAGCAATAAGAATCTCATTACTGTTTTCTTGATACTATGCTTTATAGTTCTAGTTATCAATATTTTATCAGTAAGTAATTATTTTATTTATAAGGAATACTATGATCAGATGCTCTTACAAAGTAAGAGTATTCCTATCACTTCTGAGATGCATCATATCCATTTTGGTATTATCAATGCAATTGCCTTATTGGGATTAGGAAGCTTGCTAGTACTGGGTAAAGTGAAGAGTAGTTTGCAAGTGTTTACAGTATTAGCCTTCATTGTGATATTCTTTTGTTTTCACATATTAAGTTCTAGAACAGGCTTACTAGCATTCTATGCAGCTGTATTCGTTAGTATTATTACATATGCTATATGCTCGGGAAAGAGAAAGGTCATTTATATAGGAACGGCAGCAATACCATTGATGCTAGTGAGTGCCTATTTTTTTAGTTCTTCTTTTCAGAATAAAGTGCTAAACAGCATAGAAGACGTACAAAGCTGGGGCAACCCAGAAAAAATAAACTACAAGTCTATGGCCATGCGTATAGAAGCATACAAGGTAGGTTGGCAGGTCATCTTACAAAATCCGATAGGAGTAGGAGCAGATGCAATGAATCAAAGCATACAAAAAACCTACGAGAGTAATAAGAGTGTACTTTATAAAGAAAATAGAAAAGATCCACATAATCAGTTCTTAGAATTTGGCGTGAAATATGGGTGGATTGGCATTTTAGCCTTGCTATTCTTTTTTTATCAGTTGCTCATACTCACTAAGCAAAGTTGGTTTCCTGTTTTAGGTTTAGTTACCTTACTTTTTGTAGCTATGCAGTTCGAGTCATTGTTAGAGCGACAAGCGAGTATTTATACCATTGGATTATTTATGCCGCTTTTTATCGTTCTTTTTAGTAAAAATGAAACAAATGGCACTACTCTGACGTAGTAATAATGATGTTGGAAGTAATTTTGATAAATATCAAGTAAGATGAGATACTTAATAGCATTTACTTTACTCCTTTCTATATTTCTAGGTTTTGGCCAGGTATACGATAATGAGGATGACGAAGAGAATAAAGAATATGATACAAAATCAGACTTTTTTGATTACAAAAAAAGACTCTACCTAGGACTCAATAATTCGTTTTATGTCGATTTCATAACTTCTCCTGTAGGTACTTTTCAAATAGAGTATGCGGAGCCAGGTGGTGGTGTGCGGTATGAAGATGCAGCAGTACAATCAAGATACCTTAGTTACTTTACAATAGGTATAGAGCCTAGATATAACCTAGTGGATTTTAAGAAAAACTTGGCTCTAGCCATGTCAGCTCAGATAGCTGCTGGTTTTGGTAGCACCTATGCCGCTTCAGAGTATGCGGCGAGTGCAGAAGGATTTGGCAATTTTCAGATTCCTGTAATGCTTAGACTTTACTATGGTGCTAGTGCTACTCAGGCAGCACAAGATGATTTTGGTGTAAATATAGGAGCAGGATATGAGCTTAATAAAATTGGAGTTTTAAATTTTGGAGAGAATAGAAATCGAGATAAGAATAGTGACGCGCCACCTCCACAGCAGGCTTGGATAATGCCAGCAGTAGCACTAGGAGTGCATTTTTATAGAGGATCATCTCCTATGGAAGTGAACCTGAAATACGGTTTTGGCCCAATACAGAATCAGGAGATTGATAATTTCGGGAACCCGATACCTGGAAGACGCACAACTCGTGCTAATTCAATAAAACTAAGTTTCACATATCTCTTAGATAATTAGCCGTTACAAAATTATTACCTTTGACTCATTTATAATTAAAGGTGATTAATAGAGATATAAGCTGGCTTTCTTTTAATGAGAGAGTACTACAAGAGGCTCAGGACGAGTCTGTACCGCTAATAGAACGTATGCGGTTTCTGGGGATATACTCTAATAACTTAGATGAGTTTTTTAGAGTTCGCGTGGCTACTATACTTAGACTCAAAAAAGCACTTTCTTCTAAAGATAGTGAATTAGCACATCAGACCGGTCTCATATTAGAAGAAATACAAAGCAAGGTAATCACCTTGCAAGCAAAATTCTACAATACATACGAGCATATTTTACTTCAGCTCAAACAACATAACGTTCATATCAAGAATGAAAATGACCTAGACGAAGAGCAGGAGATTTTCATCAGAGACTTTTTTCTAATGGAGGTAGAGTCCTCCATTACTCCAATAATCTTAGATAATTTAGAAAAATTCCCCTACCTAAAAGATAGATCCGTTTACCTATTTATTAGTTTCCTTAAAAAAGGCCATAAAAGACAATATGCTGTAATAGAGCTGCCTACAGACGATATATCTCGGTTTTTGGTATTGCCAAGTGGTGCAAATGAGCAAAACATTATCTATCTGGATGATGTAATTCGATATAACATGAAGTACATACTTTCTATCTTTGATCCTACAGAGATAGAGTCGTACATTATAAAACTAACACGAGACGCAGAACTAGATTTAGATGATGATTTTAGCGAAAGCTATTATGAAAAAATTAATAAAAGTCTAAATAACAGAAAAAAAGGAAAGGTAGTCCGTTTGGTGCATGACAAGGAGATGCCACAGGAGTACGTTGAGTTCATTACTAAAAACATAAAGTTAAGTCAAACTACAAACCTAATACCCGGAGGTAGATATCATAATTTCAGAGATTTTATGGGTTTTCCTAGCTTAGATAGGCCAGATTTATGTTTTGAGAAAGCTCCTGTGCTAGAACACAGAGATATACAAAGTGAAACATCCATAATAAAGCAAGTAGATAAACAAGATTTCTTATTCCAGTTTCCATATCACTCGTTTGATTACGTGATAGATATAATACGAGAAGCTGCAATAGATCCTAAGGTAGTTGGTATTAAAATAAGCTTATACAGAGTAGCTCCTAAGTCTAAGATAATCAAAGCCTTAAAGAATGCAGCAAGAAATGGCAAGCAGGTATATGTGGTTATAGAACTAAGAGCAAGATTTGACGAAGAAGCAAACTTGGAGTGGTCTAAGAGTCTAAACGAAGATAATATTCAAATAGAATTTGGATTAAAAGGATTAAAAGTTCACAGTAAATTACTGCTGATTCAGCGAAGGTCTAAAGAAACTATTAAAAACTACGCATTAATAAGTACAGGTAATTTTCACGAGAAGACAGCTAATATATATGGGGATACAGCTTATTTCACTGCAGACGAGCGTATAACGAGTGATGTAGCTCGCATATTCGAAATTTTTGACAAGCCATACTTGTCTTACGAGTTTAATCATCTGCTAGTAGCTCCTATAAACCTGAGAAAAGGTATTTATGATCAAATAAATACACAAGTTCAAGTTGCAGATCTAGGTGGTAATGGACGTATTCTAATAAAAGTAAATAATCTAGTAGATGAAGGAATCATAAATGCTTTACTCGCTGCTGCTAAGTCTGGGGTGAAGATAAGACTCATAGTGCGTGGTGTGTCCAGTTTAGTGCCTACTAGAAATATTGAGGTACGCAGTATTGTAGGTAGATTTTTAGAGCATTCACGTATTTTTTGGTTTGGTGACGAAACGGTAGGTGAGCTATTTTTAGGTTCTGCAGATTTGATGACTAGAAATCTGGATGTTAGAATAGAAGCACTGACTCCAATCTACGATATAAAATTAAAAGCTGAGCTCATAGACTATCTTACCCTACAATGGGCTGATAATCAAAATGCAAGGATAATAGATGTTGAGATGAGTAATGTGATGTACACCGACGTAAAGGAGCGTGTTCATTCGCAAGAAGATATGTATAAGCTACTCAGTAAATAGATTTTTGCCGTCCATACCTAAAGCTTTTATCTGCAATAGTCCAAGTATGGTAGGGGCTATATCAATAGTGCCAACGGCCTTATTAACTATCTGGGCTTCTATATCCTTTCCTAAGAAAATAAGTGGCACGTGTGTGTCGTATGCATAGGGTGTGCCATGGGTAGTGCCATTCTCCCACATATCTATAAGATAGTGCTCTTTTGGCACTAAGCTAATGTAGTAGCCATATCTAGGATCGAAGCTATTTCTCATAGCTTGAATATGTTTTTTAGAATTATTTGATGAGTCGCTTAATTCTGTCATAGAATAAGTATCTTCTATATACGGCAGTTGTTTTAGTTTTTCTTGAAGCGATTTACAAAACACATCCGTATCAATTCCTTGTTTAGCTAAGTAGCTCAATGCTGGCTCTACTCCGCTGTAATTGGCTTTAGATATAGTAGATTCAGTCAGGTTAAACTCCTTTTGTAAAAGAGCATCTATAGCTGCAATATCTTCCTCATATTGAGGTCTTTCTATTCTTTTAGCATCTACTCCCTGTTGTGCGAGTATTTCCGGAAAGTCAGCTACGCCGTGGTCCGCCGTTAATATAAATACCACATTTTCTTCTCCTACTTGTTTTTTTACATTTGCCATAAAATCACCTAAGTACTCATCTAGCTTATTGTAATAGTCCAATATCTCGTAACTATTTGGCCCGAAATGGTGACCTATAACGTCCGCTGCTGATAGTCCGACAGTAAGTATGTCACAATGTTCATCTCTACCTAATTGAGCTTCTTCTATTAGCTTTTTGCTAAACTCAAGTACATACTTATCTCCAAATGGAGTGTGCCATAAAAACTCGCCTGCCTCGCTACTATATATTCTAGATGGATCCATAGTGCTTAGCTCATGCGGAAACCATGGGTTGAATAAGCCCTTTTCCCTTGCAAAACTATCGCTAGATGTACTAGCAAGTATCTCAAACTTAGGATCTAGAATCCAGCCTTGCTCAATATCTGCTGCTACTACTGTGTTTCCTTTGTAAGTCTTAGCCCATTCGGGATAGGTAGTGGTGTAATAGTCTGTGCTTACCATTTGCGTGCTTGCTGCATCAAACCAAAAAGCACGATTCGCTAAATGCCCCCCCATTAGTATAGCTGCTCGATCTTTTAAAGACACGCTATAGCTTAGGCAATTGGGGTTATTTTGTTTTACTATATCACCAAAACTTGGTTTATCTAGAAGCTTAGCAGAGACCCGATTGAGTGTACAACTATCTATACCCACATAGCGTACACTACTATCTTCTATACTATAGTGGCTGTAGCCTAGTGCTCTATTATATACCGTGTTGTTTACTATCCCATTAGTACTCGGGGTACAGCCTGTTCCTATAGCAGCATGACCTGCGGCTGTGGTAGTCACGGCGTGTAGATGATGCGTATTATTGAACCATAATCCATTGGCAGAGAGCTCTTTTAGTCCATATTCTAGTTGGCTGCTGAAGGCAGTTAAATAGTCTCCTCTCATTTGATCTACGCTTATGAGTACTATTAGTTTAGGCGTGGATTTTGGTTGCTTATTATGACAAGCAATTAATACTAAAAACAGAGAAAGTAATATGTAATTTTTCACACTACGAAGTACGCATTCTAATGTATCCTAAAGGTAAAATTGCTAAAAAATATTCCCTTGGTTAATTCTACCTTGTTAATACTGCAAAGGTTAAGCATCTTTGCGTATGCGATTGATTTGCTCCATATTATTGGTGAACTTCCTTATAGCGTCAGCTATAGCCCAACGGACAACAAGTGGGAGAGTAGTAGACCAAAAAGAATTACCTATACCCAATGTAAAAATACAAGAATCTAGCAGTCAAAATATTGCATATACCGATGATAATGGGGAATTTACATTGCATTATTTTACACAAGAAAGTAAAATAACATTCTCACATACTGGCTACGATACATTTAGAAGAACCTTACCGTATAATGAAAATACGCTTGTTTTTCTTACAGCACAAGTAGATAATAATCCTTACCACCTGGGATATAGCGTCGGTTATCTAGATTTCACCAATAAAAACAAGAACAAAAACCTCCAGAACATGCCTTATTTCTTAGGCGAGTCAGATATCAATAGGCAGCTGCAAATGCTTCCAGGTATAGAAGCGGGAACCGAAGGATATAGTAATCTATATGTAAGGGGAGGAGATGTAGATCAAAATCTAATGCTCTATAATGGGTCACCTATCTATAACTACAACCATATTTTTGGTATATCGTCTATATTTCATAATAGAAGTATCAATAATACCAAGGTACATAGAGGAATAGCTCCAGCTAAATATGGAGGTAGGTCGTCTTCTGTTATTTCCTTAGAAAGTAAAAAGACAGGTGATTATAGTGGCTTGAATGGAGAGTTTGAGATGACACCTCTCAATGCAGGATTATATATAGAAAGTATAAAGAAAGGCAAAGGATACTTTACGGTAGCAGCCAGAAGGTCTTGGATAGATTTTCTTTTGCCTGTAGAAAGCCGTCAAAATAATTTTAATGCTAATATTTATGATATTCAAGTCAACTTTGGTAGTGTTCTGAAAAATAAGGATAAGTTAGATTTCAGTATCCTAAACACTAGAGACTTGTACTTTTTTGCATTTCAAATAGAGGATTCTACAACTAATGCAGACCCTGTAACTTATGGGTTTACTCAAAAATGGGGTAACTTAGTTTCTTCGGTAAAGTATACACAGCATATCAGTTCTAAAACGCAAGCCGAACATTCGATTCATTATTCTGGTTACAGTAGTACACAAGCACTAAAGCAAGAAACTTTTGATTTAAACTCATTTGCTGTACCTACCGTAGAACGTACCTTAACCAGAGGTGTCAGAGATATAGGTTTGCACAGTAACTGGACTCATTCTCTGAGTAACACACATACTATAAACGCTGGTTTTCAGACTCAGACTAGGCTCATACTCATTGGTAAAGATGAGTATCAATCATATGATTTTGCGGGACAAGATGATGTAAATAGAATTACGGGTAATCAGAAGTATGATTTTACTCAAGAAGTCACTCTATATGGAGAAGACAAGGTCAGATTGAATAATGATATTACTCTAGACTTAGGCCTTAGAAGTACGTACTACACCTACCAAGATTTTAACAAGGTTGTTTTAGAACCTAGATTACACGCTACCGTGTTACTGAAAAATAGAGATGTTTTTAAGGCTGGGTACAATAGACATAACCAGTTTGTAAATCAACTCTCTGTAGGAGCCACAGGAGGACCAGGGAATCTTTGGGTTCCTGCCACAGAATTGGTACTTCCACAAAAAGTGAATGTGTTAGAAGCTGGGTACGAAAGAAAATTAAATACAGACTATTCTGTAAGCATAAACGCATACCTGAAAACGATGGCAAATCTTACGCAAGTAATAGACCTTACAGATGCTAGTGATGCGGACAAAGATTGGCAGAGTGCGGTAACTCAAGGCACAGGTAGATCTTATGGTACAGAGGTTCTATTGCAAAAAAGCGACGGCCCATTCACAGGATGGATTAGTTATGCATATTCTAAGAGTACACGAAATTCTGAAGACTTATCTGACAAAGATTTCTTATTTACCTATGACAGACCACATATGCTTAAGTTATATGTAAACTACACCAGAGAGAGCAGTGATTGGAATTTTGGACTAAACTATGTAGTAGGTAGTGGCCAGTTATTCACCCTTCCTATTGGTAAGTATAGAGATATAAATGGCCAGCTACAGCTGGAGTATGATGAGTTAAATAACTACAGAAGCCCAATCTATCAGAGAGTAGATATAAGTATAATAAAGCTTAAAAAATACTATGGGCTAGGGCAGGAGTGGAGATTCTATATATATAACGCTTTAGGTGGCAGAAATCCATTATTTGTAAATGCAGATTTTACAGATAATAGCTATACACAATTACAAGTAAACAGAAACTACTTAGCTTTTGTACCTGGAATCGCTTACATAGTTAAATTTTAAAATGAAGATGAAAACACAATTGAACAAATATATAGCACTATTCTTGGTTGTAGGAACTTTTACTAGTTGCTATCAAGATACTATACGGCCTACAGAACTAGTCAATTACCAAGAAAAAATGGTAATAAACGGCGTGTTCACATCAGGCACCTCATTGTCTTTTGAGCTCACAACTAGCGAAGCGTCTATAGCTAACTCGCTACCTACTGTGATAAAAGATGCTACGGTAACACTAGATAGAACTAACACAGAGCAACAGATGACTTATGATGTAGTTACGGAAAACTATGTTTCGGCAAGTATGTTAGTAGCAGATGAATCTGTCGCAGTGCGTATACAGCATCCATCACTTCCTAATTGTAATGCAGTAGTAAAAATACCTAAGAACTTAGGAGCCACGGGCACTCTTACTCCAAATGGAGGCTTAGACACAGGAGGATTACAGGGAGATTTATTACAGGTAACTTTCAAAGATCAACCCAGCCAAAATAATTTTTATAAAATTAATGTTTACTACAGAAATGAAACACTAGGCCAATGGATTCCTATCAATTTTGATAAACGTGATCCTTCGCTAGCAGAGTATAATTCTTACACTCTGAATGATGCTGGAGTTTTGTTTTCTGACGAATTATTTAGTGGAATTACAAAAGTACTTAGCATAGTAGCTCCTTCTGGCATAGTGGCAGGCAATAATGGCGACAAGTATTTGATAGAACTATCCAGTATATCTGAAGATTACTTTAGTTATTTCCGCTCGCTACAGCGTGCTCAAGATGCTAAGGAAATTTCTTTTCAGGGTGGTTATAACAATGCAGTAGTGATCCACTCCAATGTAAACGGTGGTCTAGGAATACTAGGGACACAGAATACCAGTAGTATTGTCCTAAATTAAAACGGTCTACTAGTCAATTTAATAGTCAATTTAAGATTTAAAAAAATAGCTTGCGAGCTAATTAAAGGATGATACAAAAAAGGTTTCTAAGTGCTTGTTTATTAGTAGTTAGCATATTTCAGGCATATAGTCAGACGGGTGTATTAAGAGGTTTTGTGTACGAGGCTACCACTGGTGAGCCGGTGATATCTGCATTCGTCACTTTTCAAGGTGTCAGAATGGGAGCGTATACCGACGAGAAAGGTTTTTATAATGTAAGTAACTTGCCAGCAGGCACTTATGCGGCATACTCTACCTTGCTAGGATACGATACCAGTTTTGCTCAAGTGGTAATAAAGACGGATATCGTTGCACAAAACTTTTATATTTCGGCTACTAGTAAGGAGCTGAAAGGAGTAAGTGTGTCCGCAGAGAAACTTAGAAAAAGCAAAGAAATTAATATTTCTCAAACACGTATAAATCCTGTACAACTTACCCGAATACCATCTGTAGGAGGTGAGCCAGATTTGGTGCAGTATCTGCAAGTACTGCCAGGTGTTGTATTCTCTGGAGATCAAGGTGGTCAGCTCTACATAAGAGGTGGCAGTCCTGTTATGAATAGGGTAATGCTAGATGGTCTTACAATCTATAATCCCTTTCATAGTATAGGTCTTTTTTCGGTTTTCGATAGTGATATACTGCAGTCTGTTGATGTTTATTCTGCTGGTTTTAGCTCTGAGTATGGTGGTCGTATTTCTGCTATTGTAGATGTAAAAACTAGAGATGGCAATAAGACTGAATTTCATGGTAAAATAAATAGTAGTCCCTTTAATTCTAAAATACTGTTAGAAGGTCCTTTGAAGAAGTATGAGGTAGGAAAAAGTAGCAGCAGCTTTATATTGTCGTACAAAAATTCATACCTCAATAAATCAGCCCCTTTAGTTTATCCATTTGTAAATGATGGCATTTTACCGTATTCCTTTAGCGATCTATATGCAAAAATTGGTTTTCAGTCGGCTACGGGTAGTAATGTAGACTTCTTTGGTTTCGACTATACAGATAAGGTAGATTTTGAAGAATCATCCTCTTATGCTTGGAAATCAAGAGGACTTGGCACCAAGTTTCTGCTAGTACCGCTTAATAGTAAGACTATAATAGACGGCAGTATTACCTACAGTAATTATTTCATTGAACAAAAAGAAACAAACGACCAGCCACGTTCTTCAGGAATTAATGGGTACAGCGTAAACCTTAACTTCTCTAGATTTTTTAATGGTTTAGATAAGCTAAAGTATGGTTTAGAAATGAATGGTTTTAGAACCGATTTTCAGATATACAATAGTTCTAACAGAAGAATCACTCAATATGAGAATACCTCAGAAATAAATGCTTTTGTGAACTATCTCAAAAATATTAATAAGAAACTACTTTTAGAAGGGGGTTTGAGATTGCAACGCTATGCGTCTTTATCTGAGACTACTTTAGAACCTAGACTAAGGATGAAGTATAATTTTAACACGCGTTGGAGATTTAAGGCTTCAGCAGGATTGTATTCTCAGAATCTGATGAGTGCCGTGAGTGATAGGGATGTTGTAAATCTATTTTACGGCTTTTTGAGCGGCCCAGATGACCTGCCTAAAACCTTCCTAGGCAAACCTGTAGAAAGTAAATTGCAGAAGGCTAGGCACGCTGTAGCAGGTTTTGAATTTGATATAAACTCTATATCGGAAATCAATGTAGAAGGGTATATAAAAGATTTCACTCAACTCACTAATGTGAATAGAGATAAGATTTTTGATGATGTACCAGAAAACGTAAATAGACCTCGCTATTTAGTAGAAAACTATATAGTAGAAGAAGGAGAAGCCTATGGTTATGATATTACCTACAAGCTAGAGAATAAGCATTGGTATATTTGGACGGTTTATTCCTTTAATATTGTAAATAGATATTACGAAAAAGAAGAAAGAATAAAATACTCGACGCATTTCGATAGACGTCATAATGTCAATATTGTAAATTCATATGATTTTGGTAAAGAACTAGCCTGGACCGCCAATGTAAGATGGAATTTTGGCTCTGGGTTTCCGTTTACACTTACTCAAGGATTCTATGAAGCACTTGACCTTAGCCAAGGAGCAAGTACCGAAATTACTGCAGAAAATGGAGAATTGGGTATTTACTACGATGACTTAAACAAAGGTAGATTACCCTACTATCACAGACTAGATGCTAGTATTAAACGTAAGTTTAAAATCAAGACTAAGAAAGAAAACGTCTTTAATAAAGCGGAAGTTATATTTTCTGTAACTAATATATACAATCGTGAAAATATCTTCTATTTTGATAGAGTAAATTACAAGCGAGAAAATCAACTCCCGTTATTGCCTTCTCTTTCAGCCAGCTTTAGTTTTTAGAGGATAAGGAGATTTAGATTAGTAAGAAGCAAAAAAAAAGCCGATGAATCCAAATAGGAGTCATCGGCTTTTCAGTTAATCAAGCTACTTCTAAATCATTTCCAAAGAGGAAGATGAGCAAGATTCTTCCAATACTATTTGTACAGAAGTAGGATTTGGTTGGTACTTTAGCGTATCTAGAATATCCATCTGTTGTTTTATTTCAGCATATTTATTAGCTAGTGTTTCATCATTTATTACAACATCAAGAAGCTCACTATGCTCCTTAGGAGGGAGTTCGTTGTAGGCTAGTAGTACAAGTTCGTTTTGAGTAATGTGTCTTATCATATTGATGGTTCTATGTTATTTTGACTGAATAACGGCTAGTGCTATTGGCGTAGTATAGATGTCATCATCTATTTTACTAAAGGGCTTAGTATCTGAGGGTGAAATCTTGTTTAGGAAGTGTTTTATCAATAAACACGTAACCCAAAAAGAATAAATCGATTGTTATCCTTACGTTATCATTTTCCTTTATAGTTTCCCAAGCTTTTTCCATTTGTGATGAGTAATGGATATCATCAAAAATGAAGAATGTCTTTTCGTGAGCGTGTTGCTGTAGTTGCTCAAAATAACGTAGTGTAGGCTCTAGCCTGTGGTTTCCATCTATATAGATAATGTCATATGTTTTATCACCCAATGAGCCTAGTGTTGCGTTAAAGTCGCCTATGGTAGTAGTGATATTCTTATATCCTAAGTACCTCCATATATTAGTGGCTATGTCTGTCACGGTAGGATCTCCTTCCAAAGAGTGCACTTTTACCTGTGTATTTTGAGCTATATAAGCAGTAGTTATTCCCAAGGATGTACCGAGTTCTAATACACTAGTAGCCTTGTAGTAATTTACCGTTTGAGCTATGAGTCTAGCGTACTTTTTAGGTTTTAGAGCATTTTTGGCTATGTCAGATACGTTCTTCTTAAATAAGTTTCCTGATTTACCAAAGTCAGTAAAGTCTATGATCTGCTTGCTTGCTTTTAGTCTTTTCCGCTCACGCTCTATTTTTCTGTTTCTAGATTTAGAGGTTTTGTCTAGCACCTCTTCCATAAACTCAAAAACCTTAGGAGAATGCACTCCGTGCTTGGTTAGACCTTTAAAACGATATCTAAAATATGCTGCAGCTATCTTTAGCTTGCTATAGGGCTTGGCAGACTTTTCAGTCATACTAATTACTCACTAGGAGCCGCTTCTGGAGATTCTGATTCCTTTGGAGTTTCAGCTTGTTCCTTTTTAGCATTTCGTATAGCTACCATTTCTTTTTTCAGCTTACTGATATGTTTTTTGGCCTTTTCTATTTTACCTTCAAACTCCTTTAGCATTTTCTCTGCTGTCTTAGACATAGCAAAGAATGACATATTACGTTCTATACTAGCTATCTCTTCGTTTAGCGTGTCAATCTTGCGTTGTACACCACGCTCTTCGTTTTCTAGTGCTTTCTTGCCGTCAGGAGACTTCTTTAGTTCTTTATAGTGTGCATCTAGATTAGCTAGTTTAGCTTTCTCTATCTGGCCGCTATACTTCTGGTATACCTCACTGTTAGCCTTTTCGTAGGCTTCGCTTATGGTCTTTATAGATTTATGCGGTACATAACCTACAGCACGCCACTCACCACTTATTTTTTTAAGCGAACTAAGAGCTTCTTTGTGTTCTATGTCTTTAGATGCTAGCTCTTCAAGTGCTTTTATAAGCTCTTTTTTCTTTGCTAGGTTAACCTCTTCTTCTTCACGTTTACCTGCGAATGCATTGTTTTTTGCTTCAAAGAAAGAATCACATGCACCTCTAAATCTTTTCCAAATTACTTGGTTATTCTTATCTGGTACTGGCCCTATGGTTTTCCATTCGCCTTGTAGTGTTATTATTTTTTTAGTAGTATCTCCCCAGCTTGTATCCTCTTTTAAGGCTTCTACTTTTTCACAAAGGGCTTCTTTCTTTTTAAGATTTTCAGAACGCTCTCCATGTATCTCTTTAAAATAGATCTTACGTGCATTGTAGAAGTCATTTCGTACACCGTTAAATGCTATCCAAACGGCATCTTTATTACTTTTAGGAACTGGACCTATTTTTTTCCATTCTTCAAATAGCTCGTCAAATGCTTTAGTTCTTTCATTCCACTCCTTATTAGATTTAGGTAGTACTTCATTTAGCAATGACGCTTTCTCTGCTAAGATCTCTTTTTTCTTTAGGTGAGAATCTTTTTCAGACTCTAACTCCTCGTATAGCTTACGTTTGGCATCATATACAGAATCACTTGCTTTCTTAAAAGCTTCCCAAATAGGCTCTCTGCTTTCTGCTGGTACTGGCCCAGTATTCTTAAACTCTTCGTGATATTTATTCAACAATATAAAACTTCGCTTAAGTGATTTTTCACCGTGTAGCTCGTCCATTTTCTTGGTTAGGTCTATTTTAGCCTCAAGATTCTTTTGTCTATCAAGTTCCTTTAATTCTATGTTAATACTGTGGTTATCATAAAATTTATTTTGAAGTAAATTATAAGTGTCCCAAAGTTCAGAGATACCATCTTTTGGTAGTACACGGATATTTTTCCATTCTTTCTGAATATCTTTTACCTGTTTTATACTTTCTAAGGTCTCATCGTTAGCAACTATTTCTTCTAAATTTTTTAAAAGTTCCTTCTTTCTGTTGAAATTTTTAAGTTTTTCTGTTTCAATTCTCTCCTTTTCTTCTGCAACAGATTGTTTAACGGCGTCTTCTATTTCTTTAAATTTGAGAGCAATTGATTCTTTGTCAAAAGCAAATAGTTCTTTTTCTTCACTCTCATCTTGCTTGTATATTTCTAGAGCAGCATCCTTAGCTTCGGTGAATCGTTCAAAGAAAACAGAACGTACAACGCCGAGTTTTTTTCTAGCACCTTTTGGCGTTAAAACCAATACAGTAGAGGCTTCTTCTAATAATTCTTCTAGATTTTTACCTTCTAATAGGGCGGCATCATATGCTACTTCTTGGTCAGAAACTGTACTAAGTTCTAGGCCCATTTTGCTTTCTTTGGGATTTAAGTCCTTACTTTCTACTGTGATAGTAGTATTTTCTACAGGTACGTTTTCAGCGTTTTCTGCCTTTAATTCTTCGTTCATCGGTAATTTTTAAAAGAGTGCAAAAATGGTATTTTTGAACCGAAATGCCAACAATACTGCAAGAAGGTGAAGTTAAGATAGTTGAATGCCCCAGAGACGCTATGCAAGGCATACTAGATTTCATCCCTACCTCGCAGAAAATAGGGTATATAAATCAACTTTTGAAGGTAGGTTTTCACACATTAGATTGTGGCAGTTTTGTTTCTCCAAAAGCAATTCCGCAGATGCGAGATACACAAAAAGTGTTAGATAATTTGGATCTGAGCATTACCCAGACTAAACTTTCTGTAATAGTAGCCAATAGAAGGGGAGCAGATGATGCTATTTTAGTTCCTCAAGTCCACTACTTAGGCTTTCCGTTTAGTGTCTCAGAAACCTTCCAACAGCGTAATACGAGTAAAAGTATAGCTGAGTCTCTAGAGCTGGTTAAGTACATTCATGATAAATGTACTACAGCTAATAAAGAAATGGTGGTATATATATCAATGGGCTTTGGCAATCCGTATGGAGATGATTGGAATCCGAATATTGTATCAGATTGGGTAGGACGGCTAGAGCAGATTGGTATAAAACAGTTTTCTCTGAGTGATACCGTGGGTGTAAGTAAGCCTGAAACTATAGATCAATTGTTCGGAAAGATGAAAGAGCACGCTTCTGATTCAGAGTTTGGCGGACACTTTCATACTAAGGAGTTAGAGTGGGAAGAGAAAGTAACTGCTGCCTATGAAGCAGGATGTAGAAAATTTGACGGGGCTATAAAGGGATATGGAGGTTGCCCAATGGCTAAGGACGATTTAGTGGGTAATATGCCCACAGAGCGTATGATTGATTACTTTGGTTTTGATTCTTTGAAACTAAAAAAGGCCCCTTTTGAAGAGGCCTTTAGATTAGCTGAAAATATTTTTGGGCACTATCTGTGAGTTACTATTAGCTTCTTAGCTATACTTATCTTCTCATTTACTATAGTAACATAGTATGTACCATTGGGTAGATTTAATGTACTAAATGGTTTAAGAGGATCAATCTCTTTTACTAATTTAGCACTGATATCATATAAAGATACATAAACATTTGATAGTGAGATACTTGGGCTCAACACTATTTGAACCATATTACTTGTAGGGTTTGGATATAGACTAGCCAAGTTTGAGGCACCATATTCCTTTATAGAGCTACCTTGTGTGGTAGATACAGCAAAGAAACTTTCGACATTTTTAGTGTTATTTCCAAAATCATTAGTGATCGCTAATGTTACATTATAAAATCCTGTAGCTGAAAAGCTTGTTGTAAATGATTTAGTTGTTAAGTCCCCAGATTTAATAGTGTAAGTACCTGGTGCTACGGTCCATGTTCTGCTACTAGCTTCTTGCCCTCCAGAAATGTCTGTGAGTGTAGTCTCTTCATCTACAAGTAAGTTTCTTTTAGTAGCCTCAAAATTAGCTGAAGGTGCAAGTGCACTTATAATAACTTTTCTGATAACATGACTCGCAACAGCTGCACTGTTTTCAGAAACATAAAGATTTCCATTATTATCTGCTTCTATGTGATTTATTTCTGTAAAAGAGGCAGCAGTGCCATTACCATCTACTAAGCCAAATTCACTTTTGTTTCCAGCAAACGTTGTTACTGAATTACCCGCAACATCAATAGCACGAATCACGTTTTGATCTGCCACATAAATGATACCTTGTACCACCGCGACTCCTTTGGGAGCTTTAAAACGAGCTTCAGCTAGAGTACCGTCTATTTGTCTAGGGTCTGCACCCGTAGTTGACCCAGTAAGAGTAGTAGTAGCTCCTGAGAATATGTTCACTAATCTGATATTGGTATTCCAAGGATCTGTTACCACGATAGTATTACTGTTATATATAGCCACACCATATGGTCCTCCAAAACGTGCTGCTGCACCTGTTGCATCTGTAGTGCCGTCAGAGCCTGCTGTGCCAGCAAGAGTCGTAACTACACCAGCGGAAGTTATTTTTCTAATGGTAAAATTATCATACTCTGTTACGTATAAGTTACCTGCGGCATCTATTGCTATATCCGTAGGCTTATTGAATCTGGCAGCAGTACCTGTACCATCCGCAGATCCGGAGGTTCCATAGCCTGGTAGTCCTGGTGAATGATTAGAACCTGCAAAAGTAGATACCACCTGACCATTTCCTAAATTTTGATAGGAAGCTATTTTTCTGATACAATGGTTTTCTATGTCTGCAACAAAAATTTCTCCATTTGAGTTGCAAGCTAGTCCTCCTGGATCTCTAAAAGTGGCTGAAGTACCGGTAGCATTCTTGTATCCTTCTGAAAATGAAGTTGCCTGAAGACTTCCTGCTCTTATGTACAACTTATCTGCGACTATTATTCGCACTTTATTTTTTTCTGCAGTGTACATTCTACCACTCGGGTCAAAACAAATACCAGCAGGATAGGCGAAGTAGGTATCGTTAAGCTCTTTGTTAGATGTTGACTCATAATTATTAGTTGGATCATCATTAGCTATGCCAGCATAAGTCTCCACGCTTTGTGCATACGATAAGATTCCTATAAAACCAACAAAGAGGGACAAAATAGATTTTTTCATGAATATAAATAATTTTTATTAATTGCTTGATATGAAGTTATTTACGCTTTCTTCTATAGCACTTTCTATAGTAGAGTAATCACGTTTTATAAATTTTTGTCCTGTTATACTTTCGTACAATTCTATGTATCTGTTAGATACATTTTCTACCAATTCAGCTGACATATGAGGTATGAGTTGGCCTTCTAATCCCTGAAAGCCTTCAGAGATTAGCCATTGTCTTACAAACTCCTTGCTCAGCTGCTTCTGCTCGATGCCAGCTTCTTTATTTTTTTGATAAGTATCGGCATAGAAGTAGCGAGACGAATCAGGGGTATGTATCTCATCTATTAATGTGATTACATCATCGTTTGTTCCAAATTCATACTTGGTGTCTACCAGTATAAGACCTTGGCTAGCTGCATACTGAGAACCAAACTCAAATAACTCTAAGGCGTAAGCCTTAAGTTTTATAAGTTCAGACTTCTTTATGAGTTTCTTTCTTACAATATTCTCGAAGCTTATATCTAAATCATGACCGCTCTCGGCTTTGGTAGTGGGTGTAAGTATAGGTGTTGGCAATTTGTCATTTTCTTTGAGTCCGTCTGGTAATACCTCACCACAGATTTCTCTTTTGCCTGCCTTATACTCTCTCCATGCATGGCCAGATAGGAATCCTCTTACTACAAATTCAACGGGGTAGGGTTTACATTGTATACCTATGGTCACATGTGGGTCTATCTCGCTTATTTTCCAGTTGGGTACTATATGCTTGGTATCATCCAAAAACTTAGATGCTATTTGATTAAGCACTTGGCCTTTAAAAGGAATGGCATTAGGGAGCACATGGTCAAATGCAGAAATTCGATCACTAGCCACTAGTACTATATGTTTATCTCCTAAAAAATATACATCCCTTACCTTACCTCTCAAGAAGTCTACTTGGTTTTTAAAGAAGTAGTTAGTAGAGACTATCGTTTGTTGTTCCATTATGTTCATATACTATGAATATTCAAAAATAGGAATATCTGTCTTTTTGCTAAATGAAGATTTAATTACTACAAGTTTTGTAGAAAATTTAGTGTATTTACATTGTCTGCATAGTCTTGTAAATCAGGTCTTTGAGATTTACCAAAAGGAATAGTGTCTAGCTTGGAATAGTTACCCACAACGCATTGTATTTTACTCTCGTTTTCTTGAATAAAAGATTGGACTTCTGTGTCCGATTCGTAGTATGCGTAGTTGATACAAGCTAATGGAGCGTTAAGTTCTAGTCGCTCCTTGGGTAATAGGAAACCTGTATCTAAGTGTTGCTCGGTATTCATAAGTAGCAGGGCCTTATGGTACGTATAGTTATTGGCAAATTTGTTGTGATTAGACAAGTCAGCGTACTGCATAAAGTTGTCTAGTACCCTTGCGATATCTAGCGACTTGGGTAAAAAAAGTAGGCTAACATTTCTACACCCCAGTCCAAAATACTGAAATACATCATCTGCAAGGTCTTTTAGTTGCTCATCTGTCTCTGTACCATCCAGTATGGCCAAAGATTTACGGTTTTTGCGAAGCAAGTTTGGTATGTGTTTAAAATAGTGCTCGAAGTAACGAAACGAGTTGTTACTCCCGGTCGCTATTACAGCATCTATTTTGTCTAAGCGTTCTACCACCGTTATTTTTTCTTCTAGTCCTAGACTTGCCAAAATCCCAGCAATATAAAGCATCACATATTTATCATCACTACTAGGTTTAATATTAGCCCCATGTCCACTAAGTAAAACACACAAAAGATCATGAAAACCAACCATAGGGATGTTGCCAGCCATTATAATTCCTACTTTTTTAGGTGATGTACTCCAAGTATAGTCTTGTGCAAAGGCAAGTAAACTGTCTTGGGTAAGCTTCGTTTTCCATTCCCTTATTGCTTGCCAATAGTTGTCTTCTATTAGCCAGTTGTTTTCTACATAAGTTCTTTGAATACAGGTGGATAGCTCTTCATTATCGGTAGTGAATAGCTTGCCAAGTTCTACGAACCTGTTGATACAATCTTCTCTTGAAATCATTGCGACAAAGGTGCTAATTCTTTATAACATGTTGAGATTATTGTGACATTGTTATCTAATATTTTAAGAACTTTGGAAACATACAATACTAAAAACTATAAAATTATGGCCTGGAGAAAACTAGAAGGAGAACTTTTACCCCGAGATATTATGTTAGAAGTAGAAGAAGCATTGATTGCAGAAAGAGACACCAGGATAAAGGTGTGCATAGGCTCAGACTCACAAGTAAAGGGCAATATCACTGAGTTTGCCACAGCTATAGTGTTCTTACGAGAGGGTAGAGGCGGCTTCGTTTTTGTAAATAAATATGCCAGTGAACGCAAGTTTACCATCAAAGAACGCATGATACATGAAGTGAGTGATAGCGTACAGTTTGCAATTAAGGTATGTCCTATCTTAGATAAGTATCAGACCGAACTAGAAGTACATGCTGACATTAATACTGATCCTAATTTTAAGAGTAACGTAGCTTTCAAAGAAGCAATGGGCTACATCCTTGGTATGGGTTACACGTTCAAGGCTAAGCCAGACGCTTTTGCGAGTACATACTGTGCAGGGAAGGTAGTGAGTTGAGGATAATTTTAAGTCAAGGTTTGAAATTACATCTAGAAAGTGAGTTCATATCAAACTATTGACTTTCGATTATTTCATCACTTGCATACTTACAATGGATAAATACGTCTTATATCTCTTTTATTTACCTTTGAACGCACATGAAAAAGATTTTAATACTCTTAATGATGGTTCTGCCTATACTAGGACTAACTCAAGAAGAAGAAAAAGAATCAGTTTTTGAGATTATTGATGTATCTCAGAAAGCTGAGTTTCCTGGAGGAGATGAAGGACTGCAAAGATTTCTTGCAAAGAATATCATATATCCAGCAGAAGCATTAGAAAATGACCGTCAAGGTACGGTTATGCTCATGTTTATAATCAATAAAGAGGGAAATGTAGTAGATGCTGAGATTATAAATAAAGGGGTATGCCATAAAAGTCTTGAAAAAGAAGCTTTGAAAGTGATAAAGAGCACAAGTGGAATGTGGAAACCTGCTATTCAGAGAGATAAAGAGGTGAATATGTGTTTTCGCTTGCCTGTGAAATTTCAGGTATTCGAATCTGAACCAAAGAAGAAGAAGAAGAAGAAGAAGCAAAGAAAACTCTTCAAAAGAAATTAAAGAAACTAAAATTTGGCAAGAATACTAGCACTAGACTACGGCGGCAAACGCACTGGCATAGGCACTACAGACCCTCTTCAGATAATAGCTACCCCACTTATCACTGTACAAACAGAGGATTTGATGGACTACCTTACAGATTACTTTACCCAAGAAGAAGTGAGCGATATGGTAGTAGGACAACCTACCAGGCACGATGGTAGTTTCTCTGCTATAGAGCAGTACATTGTAGAGTTTATAGAAATTTTTCAAAAGAAGTTTCCCTCAATAGTAGTGCATCGGATTAATGAGATGTATAGCTCCAAGGATGCCATGCAAGCTTTAGTAGCTAGCGGAGTGAAAAAGAAAAAACGAAGAGATAAGAAATTATTGGATAGCACCGCTGCTACCTTACTTTTGCAGGAGTTTTTATACCATAGATGATTTACCCAATAAGAGCATACGGGGATCCCGTTTTACGAGCAATATGTGAAGATATTACCTCTTTTGATGAGGATCTAAAAAAGCTAGTAGATGACATGCTAGAAACAATGGATGCTAGTGATGGAGTAGGCTTAGCAGCCCCACAGATAGGGAAATCTGTACGCATCTTCACCATAGATTCTACCTTGTTTGACAAGGGAAATAAAAGTGAAGGTGTACGTAGAGTATTTATTAATCCGCAGCTAGTAGAAGAGTCTGGGGAGGAGTGGGCTTTTGAAGAAGGATGCCTGAGTATACCAGATGTGAGGGAAGATGTGAGTCGCATGCCAAGGATTAAAATCAAATATCAAACTATAACAGGAGAGAATATTGAGGAAGTATATAATGGAATGAGTGCACGTGTCATACAGCATGAGTACGACCATATTGAGGGCATTCTATTTGTAGATCATATATCCGCTTTTAAACGTCAGTTAATCAAAAGCAAACTTATAGGAATAACCAAAGGCAAGGTGAACGTAAGTTACAGAATGAAGTTTCACAAGAAAAAATAATGGGAAACTATCTAGCCATCTATCGGCCGATAAACATCCTATTTATAGCCTTAGCTCAGTGGCTTTGTGCATATTACCTAGACGGGGCTGCTAGCTCTGAGTCTCTTGCATATGGAGGTATTTACTATTTATTATTAGGTACAGCTTTATGTGCCTCTTTTGGCTATTGGATCAATGATTGGTTAGATATCTCTAGAGATGCTATAAATAAGGAGAACCCTTCTACCATAGAAAGTTATAGTCAAGGAATGGTCATAGCACATCTCATTGCTTTCACGGCATTGGCTATAGTCTGTGGGGCTGTTTTGGGCAAATGGTTTATAGTACTTTTTACTTTTACATTGCTCATACTTTCTCTGTATAGCTCAATGCTCAAAAATGTAGCTATAGTAGGAAATGCGGCAGTTGCTATTCTTAGCTTTTTAAGCTTGTACGCAGTCATTAAGCTGTTTCCCAATGTAGAGTATCTACTTATATTACATTTTGCCACTATGGCCGGATTTATAAATTTTGCTCGGGAAATAATAAAGGATGCTGAAGATGCCAACGGAGATATAAGTACCGGAGCCAAAACAGTGCCTGCTGTCTTTGGGTTCAAAGCATTGAATAGCTCAGTATTCATAGTACTCATATTCACAGTGGCTTTTTTAGTGGTATCTCTTTACTTTCAACGGAACTATTTTAGAGGATCATTACAACTGGTATACTATGCATATACGGCGGCTTTTATCTTGATTCCTTTATTCTATTCGGCTATACAAGCCATGTTTGCAGAGCACAAACATGATTATACCAAGCTTAGTTTGTTGCTTAAATACACACTTTTTACTGGAATATTGTCCATTCTCTTTTTTTAAGTTATGACGGAGAAAATGAATATAATTCTAGGTTCTAATTCTCCACGTAGAAATGAATTGCTTGCACAGTTAGGTTTCGAGTTTACTAAGGTAAGTATAACCTGTGACGAATATTTTTCTCCAGATATGGCTGTTGGCGAAGTGGCTGAGTATTTGGCCAATAAAAAATCTATGGCTTATCCTAGATTACAAGATTCAGATATTCTCATAACTGCAGATACCGTGGTAATATCAGAAGGTATCATCCTGAATAAGCCAGCTGATAGGGCAGAGGCTATTCACATGCTGAGTACATTAAGTGGCAAAGAGCATAGCGTCCAGACAGGAGTTTGTATTAGGAGTGTAGCCAAGCAAGAAAGCTTCACCTCAAAAACAGCAGTAAAGCTAAGGAAGATCAGCCAAGAAGATATTGATCACTATGTAGATACTTATAAGCCGTATGATAAAGCTGGTGCCTACGGAATACAAGAATGGTTTGGACTGGCTCTCGTAGAATGCATATCTGGCAGCTTCTATAATGTGGTTGGCTTACCTACTGATCAATTACATAAACGTTTAAAAGACGACTATTATGTATAAACGAAGATTATTAACTCTTTGTTTTGCATTAGTGATAACACTCGCAGGAATAGCTCAGAGCGAGTCCAGTTCGTGGAAATTACAAGCGGGATACGAGGTGAATTATACTGGGCACAATTCTGTATTACATGCGGAGTATGCTCTAAATAAGCATAGAATAGGTGGAGGTGTAAGCTATAATTTCTCCGATGGTTTTGCTACTAATCCAGTAGTAGGAGTTGGCTTGAGTTACGGATACGTGGTGTTACAAAGTGAAAAGTGGCAAGCTAGTTTAGGTATAGACTACAGAAGACAAAAGCCCTTGGAAATAGTCAATATACAGACTCTAGTTTTGGCTAATTCGATAGAATATAAATTTACCGAGCACATAGGAGCATTATCTCGTATAGGGTATGGTGTAGCATTGGAGCGTGCAGCATCTGCTGGTAGTTTTGCCCAACTCAATAATATTTCAGGACTATTTTTACTAGGATGCGTTTATTCATTCTAACAGCTTTCTCCCTGTTCTTGTTAGGTTGCGAGTCATATGACCCACAACTTAAAAAGGTAATACTATTCGGTCATGGTGGTATGGGGTTTGATCTTATAAATGGGAAACACGCACCAAACTCTGTGGCGAGTATACAAGAAGCTCTCGATTTCTATGAACTAGATGGAGTGGAGGTTGATGTACGTTTTACCAAGGATGGTGATGCCATAGTATATCACGACGCGTATTTAGAGACCGCCACTCAATGCAAAGGCCGGATTACTGGACTTAGAATAGAGCAAACGCTGGGTTGCAAATATCGCAAGCAGTTTTTTAATGAGTATAAGGAGGAAGTTATATCGCTAGACAGTTTTGCAAATCTGGTGAACTCAAAATATCCTAATAGATACGTAAGTCTAAATATCCAAGGTCCTTTTGATTTGCCATTTATACTAGATTCTGTGGCTGGCATATTTCATGAGAAACTAAAACATTTTCCTTTCAAAGACAAACTAACTGTAGAATGTAGTGATGCTAATTTTTTATACTATCTGAAACAACGGGATTCTACTCATAAATGCCTGTTAATAGCTCAGATAGATAGCGGAGGAGTTAAAGATGTATTGGGTTTTGAACTGGACGGAATAGTGGCCAAATTCGAGATAAGAAATGATCGTCTAGAAAAAAAACTTAAAGATGAAGGGAAGATGATACTGCTCTATGGACACAAAATACCAAGTAATTTCAAAGGCTACGACTACACCTATATAGATGGAGTGCAGGTAGATAATCCTATTTCAGCTCTAAAATACTTTAGAAATAAGTGATTTAGCTAGCTGTAAGATTATATAATCCTGCGTACTCAGTTAGGTAGGTTCTTAATTTTCTTCTTGCTACAAAAATTCGAGTCTTTACTGTACCTATAGGTATGCCTATTTTATCTGCTATTTCGTGATACTTAAATCCTAAAGTATTCATCTCGAAAGTGATACGAAGATCATCTGGCAGCTTGTCTATTGCCGTTTCTAGATCCTTACGTATAAACTTAGCATCTCCGTCATTGAAGGTGTTGAAAGTCTTAGCAGAGTCTACTATGTATTGCTCTTCTTGTGTATCCATAAATGTATTACGCTTCGTTACACGTCGATAATTATTAATAAAGGTATTACGCATTATTGTAAAGAGCCAGCCTTTCAAGTTAGTACCTTCTTTGAACTTTGAGGAATAAGTCATTGCCTTCAAAAAAGTTTCTTGAACAAGGTCCATTGCATCATCCATGTTATGTGTTAGTTGCAGGGCATAGTTCTTAAGCATTGGTTGGAAGCTCTGCATTGTCGTATTAAAGTGTGATGAATCCTTCATATGTTTTGTTTAATGATTTAGGGCAAATATAGAACAAGACAATGTATGTACAATTGATTTTGTTTAATGGAATTAATAAAACAGTAAACAAAACCGTAAGTGCTTTATATACAGACAGTTCAAGTATATAAGGTTTTCTTATGATGTTATACGTTATTATCGTGCCCACAGATTTATATCAAATAAATTCTCAAACTAAAATGAATAGCGGATGTTTGCATATATAAACAATGATAGCTTCAGCGAGTAGAATAGAGCGATTTAATGCAGCTCATAGATTACACAACCCTAAATGGACAGATCAAAAGAATGAAGATTTTTTTGGACTGTGTAATAATAAAAATTTTCATGGACACAACTATATACTAATAGTGAAGGTAACTGGCGAAGTAGATCCAGAGTCAGGATACTTGATGGATTTAAAGGTCTTGAAGGATGTTATAAGAGCTGAAGTAACACAACGTTTTGATCACAAAAATTTAAATTTAGATGTTCAAGATTTTGAGGAGCTTATACCTACAGCAGAAAATATAGCCTATATAGCTTGGCATAGAATACGAGCTAAATTAGACGATGCACTAAAGTTGCATATTACATTATACGAAACAGATAGAAATTTTATAGAATACGATGGACAGTAAAGAACCACATAAAATACACCATATTAACGCCGTGCTTAATACTCCTATGAGATCGGATGCGTTTGAAAAATCGGATGATGAAAAGGTAGAGATTATAGAGAAGCACTTCAAAGTAATCATGGAAACTCTAGGTTTAGATCTTACAGACGATAGCCTAAAACAAACTCCCCATAGAGTAGCAAAGATGTACGTTAAAGAAATATTTAGCGGTCTTAACCCAGCAAATAAGCCTGGCGTAACTCTTTTTGAGAATAAGTATGGATATAATCAAATGCTGGTAGAGAAGAATATCTCAGTGTATTCCATGTGCGAACATCACTTTGTACCTATTATAGGTAAAGCTCACGTAGCATACATGGCCAATGGCAAGGTAATAGGCTTGAGCAAAATACACCGTTTGGTAAAGTATTATGCCAAGCGACCACAGGTGCAAGAAAGACTAACAAGGCAAATAGCTGAAGCTCTCAAGAACACACTGAGCATAGAAGATGTAGCAGTAACTATAGATGCTCGCCATATGTGTGTGGAGTGTAGAGGAGTAGAAGATGTCACTTCTAGTACTATAACATCTGCATTATCTGGCCAGTTTCTTAATGAGCCTACCCGTTCTGAGTTTCTCAGATTTATAAAGTAAGAGGAGGTTGGAGTAATTACAGAAATTAGTTGCTTTGAAAATCTAAGGTTGGTGTAGCAACATTTTACTTTCTTTGCAATCAATAGAAATGATAGAAGGCATAGGATTAAGTAAGAGTTATGGTAGTTTACAGGTTCTGAAATCTGTAAAGGTATCTATAAAACAGGGGGAGATAGTTTCTATTACCGGGCCAAGTGGTGCGGGTAAATCTACTTTACTTCAGTTGTTGGGTACACTAGACCATCCTCAAGAAGGAGAAGTATTATACAATGGAGAAGCAGTTTCTCAGCTTAAGTCAAATAAGTTGGCGGCTTTCAGAAATAAAAATATTGGATTTATTTTTCAGTTTCACCATCTATTGCCAGAGTTTACAGCTATCGAAAATGTATGTATGCCTGGGCTTATACAAGGGATATCTAAAAAAGAGGCTATGATTAGAGCCTCAGAGCTACTGCACAAGTTAGGTCTAGGGTCTAGACTAGAGCATAAACCCAATGAGTTAAGCGGTGGGGAGCAGCAGCGAGTAGCAGTAGGTAGAGCACTCATGAATAGTCCTAAAGTAATATTTGCGGATGAGCCCAGTGGTAACCTTGATACAGAAAATGCAGAAGAGTTGCACAACTTATTTTTGGAGCTTCGCAAAGATTTCGGTCAAACCTTTGTAATAGTAACGCACAATGAAGATCTAGCTGCAATGGCAGATAGAGTGATTAAAATGAAGGATGGAGAAATTATATGATTTGTATAGGTAATATTTATTCCGTTCAAGTATTCTAAAAAATTAAAATCAATATTTTTGTACCAATGAATTTAGTAGTAAAAAACCTACCGACTAGTTATAATGCACATTACCTTGAAATGCTTTTCGCAAAGTATGGAGAAGTGGAATATGCAAAGGTGATATATGATAGAGTAACCAAGGAGCCTACAGGTACAGGATTTGTAGAGTTTTTAAAAGAAGAAGAAGGCCAAAAGGCAATAGATGAAATGAATGGTAAAGAATTTCACGGTAAGGAACTTGTGGTAGAAAAAGCAAGACCACGTAAAGTGAATATTTGGAGTTAATTCCTATACCTTAGATAAAACAAAAAATCCCAAGAGCTCTAGCCCTTGGGATTTTTTTGTGTCTAGATAGATTTCTACTAGTAAAAACCAGAACCTCCTGTGCTTAATGCACCTGTAGGTTTAGGATTGATACACATTACAGGTGTTTTCTGTGAGCTATTTACTATTTGCTCAGCATAACTGCCTACAAAGAGTTCAGAGAACTTAGCTGTTTCAGATTTAGTCATTATTAATATCAAATCTGCACCTATCTCCTCAGCATACTGGATAGTATCTTTACCTAAATTATCTGGATATTTATGGTCGTCGAGTAATCTAGATTCATACTTTATTCCGTATTTTTTAAATATACCTTCAGCTTGCATCAAATTAGCTTTTATCTTTTTCATAGCAAGCTCATCATTGTCTAGCTCCATTATTATGTGAATAGTGCTATTGTATTTCATCCCAATTTTTACTGCCCAATCAATTTTTTGTCTACTAGTTTTAGTCAAATCTATCGGTAGTACAATCTTATCAAACTTAGGATTTGTTTGCTTTTCTTTTACTGCAATAACGGGTATTTTTGAGCTTTTCAATACACGAGACGTTGTACTACCAGTGAAAGTCTCCATGCCATTCACTCCATTAGTACCCATTACTATT
>Ga0206130_10001734_pt1 | contig 31392 bp, 25 predicted proteins | sample Helgoland_Spring_9_FD_148637 | JGI IMG/M metagenome (GOLD analysis project Ga0206130, IMG submission 148637) | Pelagic subsurface seawater microbial communities from Kabeltonne, Helgoland, North Sea - Helgoland_Spring_Bloom_20160512_1 | ecosystem: Environmental > Aquatic > Marine > Epipelagic ...
AACCAACCTCGCCTTTGCGTTGACTGGCCGTAAAAACAATTAAGCTGAGGCAAAATGCTAGTCCCAGGGGCCAATGAAATAAACTAACGATAGGTCGAATGGTCTCGGCATCCTGTTCAATAGGCTCTAGTTGGTTCAGATTCTCGTAAATTGATGCTAGCTCCTGAGGATCTCTTGCACGAAAGTATTGACCGCCAGTAACCTGTGCAATTGTGGTTAATGTTTTTTCGTCTAGGTCTGCACTGGGATTTACCATTGTTCGACCAAATAGCCCACGCTGCTCCTGTCGTTCTGCGCCAATACCGATAGTGTATATTTTTACCTTGGCTCGACGTGCCAGATCAGCAGCTTCCTCAGGATTAAGAGCGCCTGTATTATTTGAGCCATCGGTCATTAAAATTAGTATACGATGATCTTGTGGTCGATCTTGCAGTCGCTTTACAGATAACCCAATTGCATCTCCTATTGCTGTACCGTTGCCAGCAAAGCCAATTTGAGCTTCTAGCAATAAGGATTCCATTGTTTCTCGATCAAATGTCAATGGTGTTTGTAAATAGGCTTTTTCGCCAAACAAAACGAGTCCTAACCGGTCTCCCGTACGTTTGATGACAAAATCTCCAACCACTGACTTAACCGCCATCAGACGATTAACGGTTTGGCCACGTATGACCATATCTTCTCGCTCCATACTTCCTGAGATATCAACAGCAATAAGAATATCGCGTCCCTCTGTAGGCAGTGCTACTGGCTCACCGATATAAACTGGACGAGCAATGGCTAGTAGAGCGCTTACCCAGCATAGACTGAGTAAAATTAACAAAAGTCTGTTGCGCCAGGTGGTCGCTTTTAAGGATACCTGCTCCACGCTGGCTGCCGCTGTAAGCATTGGAGCTCTGAGGGCTCTTATGCTGGTTTCAGCCGGTTTGCGACGCCAACGGTAGATAACGGGTAGGGGTGCTAACGCCAATGCCCAGGGCCAAATAAGGCTTAACATGTTGATATTTCCTTCAACTTATCCTGAGAGTAGTGTTGTTTGATCCAGATCTCACTGCTATTGATGATGGACTCAGTCAGTTCATTATGTTCTTGCCTGTCATTAGGCCTGCCATAAAGCAGGGTATTAAGATCAATAGGTAGATTCTGGAATACAGTATCTTTGCAACTGGCTTGCAAAAAATTTAAAAACGCTGCCAGATCACGACTACTAAAGTGTTGGTCTGGATAAGCACTATTGACGGCTTGTTTAAGTGTTTCCAGAATCATGACTAATCTTTGAGTTGAGGTCAGGTTTAGGTCATGTTTTATCTGTAATAACTGCGCCATCGCTTGTCGCCGATAGAGGTTATTATTATAGGATTTTAACAGCTGCCAAAGCGCCCAACTTAAGCCTCCAATGAATATAATGATTAAAACCCACCAACCCGGAGCAAGTGGCCACCAGGATATAGGATCTGGCAAATGAATGCCGCGAAGCTCGGCTAGAGGATCACCTTGCATGATCAGCTACCACGGCGACTGTTGCGCTTTTTGCCGTAAGCACGACGCAGTGTGCTCATGACTGTATCGTCAGTATTAAAAGGTAATAGGCCTGCAGAGAGTTTTTCGCTAAGTTTCCTTAAACGCAGACTTCGATCTTCAAAAGCTTGTTTGAAACGTTCACGCAATTTAGCGTTACTCGTGTCTAGCAGTGTATGTTGAGCGCCATCACTGACTGCATAGAGGGACGGAGGAGGAAGGTGTTGTTCGATATTATCGAAAACATGGCATAAATTTAGATTGCCCTGGCGGGCCAATGCAAACAAATGCTGTTCGCAGGCGTCATTAAGGTCGTGAAAGTCGCTTACGATAAAGATAGTGCTACCAGGGGAAACAAAATGCCGAGCCTCGTCGAGTATTTCGGCCATGCTATAGCGGTCAGTGGGCGGTTGATCCTGCAGGTCGAGTAATTTGGTGCTGTAGTCTTTGAGCCCATGGATAAATTGTAGTACCGCATGATGGCTGCGACGGGGTTTAACATCCATTTGGTGTTGTTCTCCAAATATTATCCCTCCAGAACGATCATTAGCTGATAGTCCCGCCCAAGCAAGGGCAGCTGAAATCTCACATGCAACAACCGACTTTAGCCTTTTGCTTCCAAAAAACATGGGGCTACGTAAATCAGTAATAACCAAGATAGGCCTTTCTCGTTCTTCACTAAAAATTTTGGTATGTGGCGTTTGAGTACGTGCAGTGACACGCCAATCAATGCTTCTGACATCATCTCCAGGTTGATATATACGCACTTGATCAAAGTCCATTCCTCGTCCGCGAAAGCGCGATTTATGGCCTCCAGCCAGCATCTGACGTGCTTGAACCTTCGGGAAGCCAGTTAGATCTCGCGCTCCATACCGCAGTCTAACCATATCTTTCAGATTGGCGGTGGCAGGATGTGGTTGATCTTGATTGATTAGGCTCATTAGCGTTAGTTCATTAGGCTGATGGCACTGTATCAAGTAGTTTGTCGATTACTTGATTTGCTGTAATCCCGTTGGCTTCAGCTTCAAAACTTAATATTAGGCGATGTCTTAATACGTCATGGGCGACAGCTCTAATGTCATCGGGAGTCACAAAGTCGCGACCTTCCATCCAGGCTAGAGATCGGCTGCAACGATCAAGAGCAATTGTTGCCCGTGGACTAGCGCCGTAATCGAGCCATTGAGCCAAGTCCCCACCGTAGGATTCTGAGTTTCGTGTTGCCAAAATAAGTTGTACCAAATACTCTTCGACGGCCTCTGTCATATGAATTTGGTTAACAGCCTGCCGCGCTGCAAATAGTGTTTTTTGGGAAAGAGGCTCAATGCCAGTACCAGCGTCATTGAGCGCCTCTTGTCTTGATAGGGCAAGTATGGCCCGCTCAGTCTCTGGGGCAGGGTAGTCCACCAATATATGCATGAGAAAGCGATCCATTTGAGCCTCTGGCAGAGGATATGTACCTTCTTGCTCTATTGGATTCTGAGTCGCCATGACTAGAAACAAATCGGGCAGTGGGTAAGTGTTTTTGCCCACTGAGATTTGCCGCTCTGCCATAGCTTCTAAAAGAGCAGACTGTACTTTGGCCGGTGCTCGATTAATTTCATCAGCAAGTACCAAATTGTGAAACAGAGGGCCCGCTTGGAATTCGAAGGTCCCCTGTTGCGGCCTATAAATGTCGCTTCCAGTGATGTCCGCTGGAAGCAGATCGGGGGTGAACTGAACCCGATGAAAGTCGGCCTCTAACCCTTCGGAAAGAGTCTTTATGGCTTTTGTTTTCGCCAGACCAGGTGCTCCCTCTACAAGAAGATGACCATCCGCAAGGAGTGCGATCATTAGTCGCTCGATTAAGTGCTCTTGACCGACGATTTTATTGGCTAGCCATTCTCTGAGTTGCGCGATATCTTGTTGCAAAAGTTACCTCTACTTTAGTGTCTGAGTTGCCTGATGAGGGGGTCGAGTTTAATAGCTATGCAGTAAACACACAAACATTGTTCAAATACTGCCAAGAAAAGATTTTACCTGTAATTTATTTGTTAAAAATGCTTAATATTTTTGCACAGAGTCCAGGCAATTTGTTACCTTAGAAGCAGATATTTGATCCCTATTACATTACAGACTTCAAAAACGTAAAAAGGTTGCAAATTGTTCCCATGGAAGTGAAACAAGATGATCGGCGTCAGACATTAATTCAGTCTTTAAACAAGATTGCGGCAAAAAAGTTATCGAAAAAAAAGCAAAAGCAATTTAACGACTTTGCCGCTAATGCAATTCATTTCTATCCAGATGATGATTATTTAAAGCGCCCTGCAGAGGATATTTTTTGGAATATATGGGGCTTATATGGTTTTGCGGAGCCACCATTAGAAGCCTCAGGACTCAACTCTCAGGGTTCAGCTGCCAAAATTCGAGTATTTAATCCAACCCTAGAGCTCGATGGCTGGTCTAGTCACTATACTACTATTTACGTTGATCAGCGTGATATGCCATTTTTAGTTGATTCACTGCGCATGGCTATGAATCGCTGGGGTTTAAACATATACACCTTGCAAAGCAATCCGGTTTGGGCGTTGCGTAATGATCTTGGAACGATTGAAGGTATTCATTCAGATTATGTAGAGAACGCTGACCGCGAAGCATTAATGATTATAGAGGTTGATTTACTATCTGATAGAGAAATTGAAGAGTTACAGCGTGAGCTAACATTAGTGCTGGATGACGTCTCTACGGTGGTAGACAGTTTCGATCCCATGCGCATGCGGCTGGAGCTATTAATAGCAGAGCTGAAAACTAATGCTCCTAAGGTAGAGCAGCTAGATGAGTCTTTGGCATTCTTGCAATGGATTTATGATGGGTACTTTGTATTTACTGGGTGTGCAGAGTTTGATTTAGAGGTAAAAAACGAGAGTGTTTATCTGCGCGAGAAGGCAGGTAGTGCTTACGGGTTACTTAAAAAATATCGCGGTGATTTACGCAAAGAGTCGGTAGACGAACTTAGCGATGGTGTCAAAGGTCTCTACGAAGATGATCAAATACTAACGGTTACTAAATCTGCAAAACGCTCGAAGGTACACCGTAATGTGTATTCTGATTATATCGTGGTTAAACGCTTTAATAGTGACGGCGACCCCGTTGGAGAGATAAGGTTTTTGGGGCTCTACACGGCCCAATTCTATTCCTATAGTCCCAGGCGCATTCCTATACTCCGCGAGAAAGTTGGTTGGGTTATGGAAAATTCTGGATTTAATCCAGCAAGCCATGATGGCAAAGCCTTGTTGACTATATTGGACTCACACCCTCGCGATGAGCTTTTACATGTGACTAGAGAAGTGTTGGCAGCCACAGCTATTGGAGTCTGGCAGATCTATGAGCGCAGGGTAGTTAAAGTCTTTGTTCATACTGACCCGTTTAATAAGTTTGTTAGCTGTTTAGTGTATTTACCCCGCGAGTCTTTTAATACTAATACCAGAGACAAGATTGAGGAGAAAATTGGCCTGGAGCTGGGCGCGGTTGAGAGTGAGCTGACCACACATTTCATTCCTGATTCAGTACTGGTGAGAATTCGTTTAGTTTACAAGATTGAAAATAAAAAATACCTAGAGGTTGATGCTGAAACGCTACAAGCCGTGGTTGAAAAGATTACTAGAAGTTGGAGTGATGTATTCAGCGAACAGTCCATTAGCGCCTTTGGTGCAGCTGATGGTGCTGTTCTATCAAGACGCTTTCAGAATGCTTTCCCCAGTGCGTATCAAGAGATTTATGGACCTGATCATGCTCATCAGCATATTTCACTTTTTGATCGTCTTGATGGCAGCGATGATCTTGCTATTGATTTCTATCAAGATCAGCAAGAATTAGAGCAACATCTGCGGGTTACCCTATTTCACAGAAACGAACCTCTAGAACTTTCAGATATGGTACCAATGCTCGAAAATTTGGGTTTCAGAGTAGTCATGGAACATCCCTATTCAATCGCCCCTGAGTCTGAAGGTGTCATCTGGATGCAAGACTTTGATTTAGAGTTTTCTTTGGATGTGAGCGTAGATGTTTCAGCAGTGCAAAACAGCTTCAAAGATGCCTTATTGCGAGTTTGGCGAGGTGATTCCGAGGATGACAGCTTCAATCGATTGGTAGTAGGGGCAAGACTCGACTGGCGAGCTGTCGCAATGCTCCGTTTGTATGCTCGTTACCTCAAGCAGTTAAGTGTTCCCTATAGTCAAGAATTTATCGCAGATACTCTTTCCAGACACTTGGACCTCACGCGTAATTTAGTTGCCTTATTTAAGAGTTACTTTGATCCACGTTACGCCTCTGAAGGAGAGTCAGAGAGAGCAGCTGGTTTGGTTTCTAAAATACAAATTGGTTTAGACTCAATTAGAAACATCAATGAAGATAAAGTTATTCGTGGCTATCTTGAACTGGTGCAGGCGACGTTGCGAACCAACTTTTTTCAAACCTTTGAAGATGGCACTTTTAAGTCCTATATTTCAGTTAAATTAGCAACCCAAAGAATTACTCTGGCACCTAAGCCACGGCCAGTTTTTGAAATATTTGTCTACTCTCCACGAGTTGAAGGCGTCCACTTACGGGGAGGAAAAGTAGCACGAGGTGGCTTGCGCTGGTCAGACAGAATTGAAGACTACCGTACTGAGGTACTTGGGTTAGTCAAAGCTCAACAAGTAAAAAATGCGGTGATTGTCCCTACAGGAGCCAAGGGCGGTTTTGTTGCTAAGCAAGCCAACCCGGCCGCGGGACGTGAAGCTTTTGTTCAAGAAGGTATTGCAAGTTACATGCTGTATGTACAGGCGCTGCTAGATATCAGTGACAATATGGTTGACGAACAGCTAGTGCCGCCACTTGAAGTTGTTCGTCGCGATGGAGATGACCCATATCTTGTAGTAGCAGCGGACAAAGGGACCGCGACGTATTCTGATACAGCGAATGAAATTTCTGAAGCAAATAATTTCTGGCTGGGGGATGCATTTGCTTCCGGGGGTGGCAATGGTTACGACCATAAGGGCATGGGGATTACAGCCCGCGGCGCATGGGTTGCTGTGCAAAGACATTTTCATGAGATTGGAGTAGATATCCAGACTGAAGACTTCAGCGTGGTTGGTATTGGAGATATGGGTGGCGACGTGTTTGGTAATGGCATGCTTCTGTCTGAACACATTCAGTTAGTGGCAGCGTTTAATCATCTCCACATCTTTGTTGACCCATCACCTGACGCTAGGGCAACATTCGTAGAAAGGCAGCGGCTTTTTGATACTCCAAGGACAACCTGGGAAGACTTTAACGAAGATCTAATGTCCGAGGGCAGTGCAGTTTATTCAAGGAATGCCAAGTCTCTCATGTTAACCCCCGAGATAAAAAATCGATTTGCTATTGATGCAGACGAGTTAACTCCAACAGAGCTTATTAACCATATTTTGAAGGCACCAGTTGACTTGATTTGGAATGGGGGTATTGGAACCTATATCAAGTCATCTTCGGAAAACAATTCAGAGGTTGGAGATCGAGCAAATGACGGACTGCGAGTCGATGGTCGGGAGTTACAATGCAAGGTAGTCGGTGAGGGTGGGAATTTAGGGATGACCCAGCGTGGGCGAGTGGAGTTTTGTTTGCGTGGAGGGCTCTGTAATACTGACTTTATCGACAATGCTGCTGGGGTAGATTGTTCAGACCATGAGGTAAATATTAAGATACTGCTCAATAAACAGGTTGCGGCAGGGAATATAGATGTTCAGGAAAGAAATATACTATTGGAGTCGATGACTGAAGATGTAGCCTCTTTAGTTTTAGATAATAACCTGAGACAGACCAAATCTATTAGCTTGGCGATGGCGCGAAGTCAGCAGCATCATTCAGAGTACCAACGATATTTAAGTTGGCTTGAGCAAGAGGATCAACTTGATCGTGATTTAGAGTTTTTACCTTCCGACGAGCAGCTCACCGACAGAATCAATAGGCATCAACCCAGTTGGACTAGACCAGAACTATCTGTATTAATTTGTTACTCAAAAGTGCTTCTGAAAGAGGCGTTAGCTGGCTCAGATCTATTAAGTGATCCTTGGCTTGCGAGTGCGGTGACGAATTACTTCCCTAAGGCGCTTGTGTCTCAATTTGGTGAGGCAGTCGAAGCTCATTCCCTAGCCAATGAAATAGCTATTAATCAAGTTGTAAATGACTTGGTCAATCGTGTTGGATTTAGTTTTTTCTTCAGGCAGATGGAATCCACTGGATCGTCTGCGGAGGATGTTATCAGAGCATATACCGTGGTCATAGAAGTGCTCGGGCTTAAACGCCTCTGGCAGCAAATTGAAGAGCATAACCCGAGGTTACCAGCAGCGACAGAGTTAGAGTTATTACATATTTTAGTAAGATTAGCACGCCGGGCGACCCGTTGGTTTCTTCGCAATCATAGGCTGAGTCTAGATTGTGCATCCCTTATAGCTGACTATGGAAGCCCCACACAAACTCTGTTAGCAGAGCTCCCTCGGTTACAAAAAGATCAGTGGAAGACGCTTTGGAGTGATGAGAGAGACGAGCTAATCGATATGGGGGTAGAGCTTAAATTAGCTGAACAACTAGCAGCCAATGATAGTATGTTTATGAGCATGGGTATTGTTCAGACAGCCCTGCAGCTCGAGACGCCGGTGCAAAAAGTCGCTGAGGTCTATTTTGATTTAGGAGAGTTTTTATCACTGGACTGGTTTATGGCTCAAATAGTTGATTTGCAGCCAGATAGTCGTTGGCAGGATCTCGCTCGAGAAACCTATGTTGATGATCTAGAGAGTCAGCGAAGAAGATTAACAGCTTGTTTGTGTAAAAGAGAGTCCAATGGCACTTCTGCGATGAATAAATGGCAAGCAGAACAAAAAGAGCTGATTCACCGCTGGAAACTTATGATAAAGGATCTACGCAAGGTACCCCAGTCTGACTTTGCAATGATTTCAGTTGCCCTGAGAGAACTTCTCAATTTGGTACAAGCATCCGTGGATAACTGAGTTGTCTTCAGCAACGATAAATGGTTTATCGTTGCTGTATTTGTTTTGAATTAACTGCTAATGGTTCAAAATCAGGTTGCCCGCTTTATGTTGGCAGGTGGCGGTGTTATAGCCAGACCAGCCATCCTCTCTACCTTCACGCCAACCCCTACACCACTGGTAGGCCATTGTTGTGTTTTCTTGATAGGGACAAAGGGATAGAGAACGACCTTGAATTGCTGATTGATAACCTTTTACATACGAACGATGCTCCAGGTCTCGTTTGTGTTTCTTCATAGACAACTCCTGTTCTACTTAGATCAAAGGTAATATAGGGTTGTGTTAAAGCTATTCTACAGCGTAATTTTTCGACTTGACTGCGTACCAATGTTTATTTCTAAACAAAATAGTTTAAACCCTATATCATACGCGCTTTCTTAGGAACGCGTAAATTTAGACTAATGTTTGTCAGATTCGTTCAGACGTTTTTGGTATATGCAAATCTAAGGTTATAGCTTGAAGTAATGAAAAGGGTAATGAAGTGACGCAGGTATCTTTAAAAAACGACTGGTTAGCCACCTGTCCTAAAGGACTAGAATTATTGTTATCTGAAGAGCTCATTGCTATGGGAGCTGAAGGGGTAAAAGAAACCGTGGCTGCGGTTTATTTTAATGGCTCTTTGGAGCTTGCTTACAGAGCTTGCCTATGGTCGCGCCTTGCTAATCGAATTTTAATGCCCTTGCACAGTTTTATGCTCAAGGAGTCGGATGATTTGTATCGAGAGTGCAATGACATTCCATGGGAACAGCATTTTTCGTCGGTTCAAAGTATCGCGATAGATTTTATAGGCACTTCACGCTTAGTTGACAACACGATGTACGGATCACAACGAGTTAAAGACGCGATTGTTGATCGTATTCGCCGTATTGAAGGTGAACGCCCAAGTGTTGATACCAAGAATCCGGACATTCGCATTCAAGTTAGGCAGCACAAGGGCCGCGTTTCAGTTTCTCTGGATATATCGGGAGAAAGTCTTCATCGTAGGGGATATCGTACTGGTCAGGGTAGTGCACCGATCAAGGAAAATTTGGCAGTTGCTTTATTGCTAAGGGCCGGTTGGCCAGCAATGGCTGCAGAGGGTGGGGCTCTGTTAGATCCTATGTGCGGAAGTGGTACATTGCTTATTGAAGGGGCGATGATGGCTGCGGATATAGCGCCGGGAATGCTTCGCGAGCGCTATGGTTTTGACAGCTGGCTACAACATGACGCCGAACTTTGGCAGGCTTTAATTGATGAGTCCCATCAGCGTAGAGCAATTGGCCTTGAAGAGTTGGAGTTAGATATTCGTGGGTATGATGCCAATCCGCGTGTACTTGAGTACACGACTAAAAATATTGAAAATGCTGGGCTTGATGATCACATTCGTTTAGCGCACAAGCCTATAGATCAGTTTGGGAAGCCCACAGCAGAAAGAGGACTGTTATTGACTAATCCGCCCTATGGTGCCCGTTTAGGTGAGATGGAGGAGTTAATTCCGCTATACCAAAAATTGGGCGCCGTTTTACAGAAAAACTTTCATGGCTGGAGGGCAGCTGTGTTTACTGGGAACGTCGATCTAGGACGTGAAACAGATCTCTCTCCGACAAAGCAATACAGTCTATTCAATGGAACCATTCCCTGTAAATTATTGGTTTTTGAAGATATGACATCCAAGTCAGCGCAAATTGCCGCTAGGCTAAGTACTCCAGCACCGGCTCAAGCGCTGACGTTAGGCGCTAAGATGGTACTCAATCGACTAAAAAAGAACAGACGAAAACTAGAGAGTTGGTACAAAAAATCTGATGTGAGTTGTTATCGGCTTTATGATGCGGATATTCCAGAGTACGCCGTCGCGATAGACGTCTATGACCACTCGATTTATGTGCAGGAATATGTAGCCCCTAGCACAATATCAGAGAAAGTAGCTAGAGAACGCTTTGGAGAAATCAAACAGGCCGTCAAAGAGTTTTCTGCAAATTTCACTGGCAAGATTTACTATAAAGAAAGGCGGCGCCAAAAAGGCGACAGTCAATATGAGAAACTTAGCGAGGGGTCAAGTGATACCTTTACAGTGTCAGAGGGCAAGGCTATTTTTGAAATCAATTTGTCGGATTATCTTGATACAGGATTGTTTCTAGATCATCGGCCTGTGAGGTCGATGATAGGTGAGATGGTAAAGGGGAAAAGGTTTCTTAATTTATTTTGCTATACCGCTGCAGCTTCTGTGCAGGCAGCCCTTGCTGGAGCCGCCAGCTCTTTGAGTATTGATATGTCAAATACCTACTTGGATTGGGCGCAACGTAATTATGATTTAAATAGTTTGCGATCTAGCAAGCACAAGTTGCTTCGAGCTGACTGTATGAAATGGTTGGAGTCTGAACAAGAGCAGTACGATATAATTTTTCTTGATCCACCGACCTTTTCTAATTCCAAGAAAATGGATTCTGTACTCGATATCCAGAGAGACCATGGTGATTTGATTCGATCCTCAATGGCTAAACTGGCACCGGGTGGTACTTTAATTTTTTCAAATAATTTCCGTAAATTTAAGATGGATGAGTTAACGTTACGCCAATTTAATTGTCAGAATATTACACCACAAACGCTGGATATGGACTTTGAGCGAAATCCCCGTATTCATAATGTTTGGTTAATCACCCGCAACCAGCAATTTGGAAGTAAAGAGCAAGCATAAACAAGAATAACTACTGTCTCATTTTTAGGCCTTTAGGATCGTACCACCCTCTCAGGCTAGCCTGTGCGGAGAAACGTTCAAGCGCTATCTCGATCTCAAACTCAGCCGCACTAATTATTTCGTTCGAAAGAAGAGGTACATTGACATAACCCATCCCAATTGAACTCCCAACAGCGTGACCAAATGCTCCTGAGGTCAGGTAACCAACAATCTCACCATTCATCACTATAGGCTCGTTGTGGTACAGCAGAGGATCAGGGTTTTCTAATCGAAATTGGACAAGTCGCCTTTCGGGTACTCCCTTACTTCTCTGAGTCATCAATGCTTGGTAGCCAATAAAATCACCTGATGTCATATCGGCAACAAAATTCAGCCCAGCTTCAAGAAGGTTGTCATGTGAACCTATATCATGACCCCAGTGCCTAAAGCCTTTTTCTAGTCGTAAACTATTGACCGCATGAAGGCCTACATTTTGTAGTGAGAATGATTTGCCTGCCTGATAAAGAGTTGTATAAAGCTTTTCCGCATTATCGGCTGGAACCATAATCTCCCATCCGAGCTCTCCGACATAACTGATGCGTTGTAACCAGCATAGGTGTCCTCCAATATTGGCATGCCGCCCTGTGCCAAATGGAAAAGCATCGAAAGAAAGATCAATATCAGTCACGCTTTCAAGTAGCTGACGAGATAGGGGTCCTTGGAGCGCCATGCATGCATAAGCGGCACTAATATTTTCTACTTTTGTATCTCCCTGAGCATGGTTCTTTAAATGCCACCAATCGCGGTTAAATGAGCCTATGCTGGTAACAACCCAAAATTTATCTGAAGCTACACGACAAATCGTTAGGTCTGCTTCAATTCCACCTCTCTGATTTAACCACTGGGTGTATACCACTTTACCAACAGGGACATCGATGTTTGCTGCACTAAGTATTTGTAGTGTTGTGAGTGCATCTTTGCCTGAGACTTCGAACTTGCCGAAGGAGGAAATGTCATATAACCCTACGGTCTCTCGAACAGCCATATGTTCTGAGGCTGTATTAGCAAACCAATTTTGCCGTCGGTAGCTATATATGTATTCAGCTTTTTGTCCTGGTTTAGCAAACCAGTTGGGTCGCTCAAACCCTCCAACTTCACCAAAGCATGCGCCGTGATCCTTCAGTACTTCATGCAAAGGAGATTGCTGAAGGTTTCGCGCCGAGTGGTATTGGTAATAGGGCCAATGCATTGCATAGGTGTGCCCTAAAGCCTCTGGTATGCGTTCTGCAACATATTGATCAGTGCGCTGACAAGGATGGTGTCGAGTTACATCGCATTCTGATATGTCGCCAGACGGATAACCATCAACAACCCAATCTGCCATTAATTTGCCTAAACCGCCTCCGGCTCCGATACCCTTCGAATTAAGACCGCAGGCAACATAAAGGTTGTCAACTTCTGGAGTTGGCCCCATGAGATGAAGATTGTCACTAGTAAAACTTTCAGGACCGTTAAACCATGTTCTTATACCGACCTCACCAAATTTTGGAAATGTCTCCATACCTCTGATTAAATATTCTTCGATATGCTCCATATCGCAGGGAAATTGATCAAAACAAAAGTCCTCACTAATTCGATCCATGGATAGTCCTTTGGCGTTATGCTCAAACCAGCCGACCAGCATTTTTCCTGCATCTTCCTTGAAATAAACTCCTTTATCAAAATCCCGCAAAACCGGTCTTGGCGTAAGGCCATCCATTTCCTCTGTGACAACATAAAAATGTTCGCAAGCATGAAGTGGAAGCTCTACTCCAACACTCTTAGCTATCTCACGAGACCACATGCCTCCGCAAAGTATAACTGTTGATGATTTTAAAAAGCCCCGATCAGTATGAACACCAACAATTGCTCCATTTTCAATACAGAGTTCCTCAGCCTTGGTGTTTTCATAGATAGCAGCACCACCCATACGCGCTCCCTTAGCTAGGGCCATTGTGGTGTCCACTGGGTTTGTTTGGCCATCTTGACGAATATACATCGCACCTAATATGCCATCAGGATTAATACCTGGGTATAACTCTTCTAGCCGACCTAAACTAATCATTTCAGCCTCAACACCAAATACTGCTTCAACTGACGCAAGGCGCTTAAGCTCTTCTAAGCGTTCCGCAGTGCGGGCAATGGAGAGACTTCCAATTTGCTTATAACCTGTTGCTTGACCTGTTTCTTCTTCTAGGCGTGCATAGAGTTCATGACTGTACTTGGCGAGTTCCGTCAGAGTAGGGGTTGGCCAAAGCATACTGACTAGCCCCGCTGCATGCCATGTGGTCCCGCAGGTTAGCTGTTTGCGTTCGAGTAAAACGACATCTTTCATTCCTCGTTTTGTCAAATGATAGGCAATAGAGCACCCAATGATTCCACCGCCAATAATGACAACTTCGGCTTTTTCGGGAAGATCAGTTAACTTCGCCACAGATTAAACTCCGACTGAATAGAAGCGTTTATTGATAAGGTTATCGTTAATCATCACTTTTTAACTTTTGTCTCTGAGGCTCTTGTTTTCAGGATCATAGATCGCATCCATTCTTACATGGCAGCGTCGCGAGCCAAGAGACGTGTCGACCGTTAACTGCTGACCTGATATACAAAGGCCTGAATCAATATAAGCGAAAGCAAGACTTTGATTTGCGCGATGACCATAAGCGCCACCGGTTACGATACCGGCCAATTCACCATCGCAGAATACCGCTTCATTACCGAAGCATTCCGCGGGAATTTGATCATCAAAAACCAAGTAAGCTAACTTTGATTGCAAGCCTTCAGCAGAGCGGCGAAGAAGATTTTCTGACCCGATAAACTTTCGGTCTAAGTTAATAAATCGATCCATGCCGGCTTCAAGGCCCGATATTTCTTCGGTAAATTCATGTCCGTAAGCGCGATACATTTTCTCCATTCGCATGCTATTTAAAGCTTGTCCTCCAAAATCCCTGAGACCAAAAGATCGCCCATGAAACTGGAGCGTCTCATAGATCGATATAACCTGCCAGTTAGGCATATGGATTTCCCAGCCTAATTCCCCCGCATATGACACCCGTAACGCAAGAACTTCGGCTGAGTCGAGTTGTATCATCTTACAGGTCAGCCAAGGGAACGCTTGGTTACTCAAATCCTCTGAAGTACACAACTCCAAGATATCGCGAGCTCTAGGGCCTGTTACCAGAAGACCACCCCATGAATCGGTAAGATCTTGTATGTTGATATCAAAATCATGACTATGCCATTGTAACCATTGATAATCTTTGTACTGAGAACTGATCGCTCCCATCAGGATGTAATCATTATCTCCTATACGACTAATCGTTTGCTCCGCCATGATGCCCCCATTGGGAGCATGAAAAAGAGTTAGTACTATTTGGCCAACCTTTGATGGCAGAGAATTACTCGACAAATGATCTAAAAAAGAATGGGCATCAGTGCCGGTTATACGGAATTTAGCCGTGCCCGATAGATCAGCAACACCGCAGCTCTTCTGAACCGCCTCACATTCGCTAGCCACAGCACTATGAGCTTCATTGTGAGCCCAAGTATGAGATTCAAATTGATTACTTTCGGTTTTGAACCAACCCGGTTTTTCATAGCCGGCAACAACACTATGAACCGCACCTTTTTGGGCAAGGACAGTGTGTAGAGGGCTTACTCTGATAGGTCGTCCATGGGGGCGATTCTCATTCGGGCAGGCCGAGGCATACATGCGTTCATAGGACTCGATTGCTCGTGTAATGCAATAGGTTTTATCGGCCCACGTGGAAAAGCGACGACTATCTAGTGAGTTCATGTTGAGTTCGGTTTGGCCATGTACCATCCATTGCGCCAAGTATTTACCGATACCACCTTGAGCTATACCTATACTCGCGCCACATAGGTTCCAGAAATTACGGAGCCCCGCTGCGGGTCCTACTAAAAGGTTGTCATCTGGTGTGTGAGTGATCGGACCATTAATGATACTTTTGATGCCGACCTCTTTAAATATGGGCATTAATTCCATGCATCGCTCTAACCATGGCATTAGACGTAACAAATCGCCTTCAAAAAGTTCACGATCAAACCCCCAATCCATACCGTTAATGGCCCAAGGCTTTGAGCCTCGGGTTTCATAGGGCCCAATAAGTATCCCTTTGCCTTCTTGGCGAAGATAAGCTGCTGCAGTCGAGTCTCTAATGACGGGTAATTCCTGCATTAATGAGGCGATATCTGGATGATCATCAGTTACAAGGTATTGGTGTTCAAGATTAACAATGGGCACGTGTGCGCCTACCATGGCGCCTACCTCGGGAGCAAAACATCCACCAGCGTTAACCACATGTTCTGCAATAATATTCCCTTTTTCTGTAATGACCTGGTATTCGCCAGAATCTAAGACATTGATATCTAGCACTCTGTTGAAACGACTCACCGTAGCACCCTGTTCTCGCGCTAGCTGAGACAGAGGCATTACTACGGAACTAGGGTCAACATGACCGTCATTGGGCGTATAGATAATCGATCGAGCCTGATCAAAATCCATAAAGGGATTTAGTTCTGAGGCCTCCTCCTTGCTAACAAAATGCATTTCGCAGCCCACATTGTGCGAGCGACTAACAATATTACGAAACCACTGTTCTTCAACTTCTGAGTAACCAACCCGCAAACTACCGCAGCGATGAAATGAGGAGGGGAGTTTGGTTTTTTCTGGCAATATCTCGTCATAAAGTTTAATGGTGTACTCATGAATTTTTGACAGCGTATGATTCCCATTAAAATTAGTACATAGTCCAGCAGCATGCCATGTAGATCCGCTGGTAAGCTCTCCTTTTTCTATTAATACTACGTCGGTCCATCCTTCTTCTGTGAGATGGTACATCAGGTTAACCCCAAGTGAGCCACCACCAATAATTACAACGCGAGCATGGGTCTTCATTCTGCAAAATTCCTGTGGTTTATGACAGTTTCCTTGGCCTTGATTATTTAGACCTGCCTATCGCTTCTTTTGAGAGAAAAATATCAAATTCTTGTCTGATACGGTTATCTAGGTCATCACTGATGTGATCAGGGAACCAATTTTGGAGTATTTGTGTTTTTTGTTTCACTGCATTATCAATGAGATTAGGTTTGCCCTCTTCCATCCAGACGTTAGGGCTAGAACGGTTGCCCAACTCGGGATAAATATATTCACTCTGCATAACAGATAGTGTCTGGTCTGACCCTAGATAATGACCTTTTTCGTTCAAACAGACATCCCTTATTACCTCTAAGCTAAGCGAATCTTCATCCACATTAATCCCTTTAGTCATGCGAAGACATGCGCCGAGAACATCATTATCAACGATGAGACTTTCTGGGCATGTTCCCATCAAGCTTGCATACATTCCAGCTGCCTCGTAGACAATATTTCCTCCAGCCATAGCAGCGGCGACCGCGGTATAAGCTCTTTCTGCACCGGCTTGGAAGTCAGGAAGTTTTGCATCAGTCATCCCGCAAGCAGTGCCGGTGGGTAAATTTAGGTAATTGCCCATTTGAGCGCAAGCGGCAGAAAGCAAGCCTTGTTCTGGTGAACCACCACTCATTGCTCCGGTCCTAAGGTCTGAAACAAAAGGCCAGGTGCCTATAATAGCAGGGGCCCCAGGTCGTATTGCATTGACATAAATCAGACCACCAATACATTCTGCCCATGCTTGTGAAACAGCACCAGCTAATTTTGCTGGTGCAGTAGCACCGGCTTGCCCTGCGGACAAAAGCAAAATAGGCATGCCGCCTTCCACTCCCACACGCAGACACTCCAGAGATTCTTCGGCAAATTTCATGGGAGGAACCACAAAGCAGTTCGACATACTCACAAATGGACGTTCTCGCCACTTTGCCTCGCTGCCAGCGACAAGATGAAGTAAGCGCAGGCCATCTTGGACATGCTGCGCGGCAGTGAAACTGACACCTACATGCTTGGTGGTCCCCTTAATCGAGCAGTACAAAGAGTTAAGATCTAATGCTCTTGGATCTTCAATGTCTCGAGGAACACAAGTTCTTTGGAACATATGAATATGCTCACACCTATCTGTAATACGTGCCATATCATATAGATCCTGAGCTCTTGATTCCCGATAACTATTCTCTGTCGGGTCAGCAACCATAACTGCCGCCCCAGCAGTGGAAAAATGAACTCGTTGTCCACTGAGGTCTAAGTCACTTTTCTGATCTTGAGCGTGAAAAACTAGATCTCGTTGAGCGAGTTGCAGCGTGCGCTGCACTAATTCTCGAGGCATCCGCAAGCGCCCATCTGTTCCCATGATTGCTCCCGCGGCAACGCATGTTTCTTGGCAGTGAGGTGTTGCTTGAGCAAAGCCTATAGTTTCCAAAATAGTTAAAATATTTTCATGGATAGCGAGCATGTCGCTCTGTTTTAAAGGTTGGTATGTGCCACCAATTTCGCCTGGTAGTACGGGCTTCTCATTGTTTGGAAGAGGTGCTTTTCGTTCATTAATTCTTGCCTTTCGACCGCCAGATCTTTTTGTCATTTTAGTACTCCGAACCTCTAGTGGGTTTTGAAGATTATTATTATCAGACTATGCCATTATTTTGGTGTTATTACCTATCCATTATCAATTGAAATTTTTTACTTTATAGATTAGATATTCTAATGTTAAATAGTAATTGTTTATTTAGATATGAAAAGGTTGTGTGCATGGGAAGAAAGTTACCCCCCTTGAATAGCTTAAAAGCATTTGAAGCTGCGGCGAGATCACTAAGCTTCACTGTTGCGGCAGAGGAATTATGTGTAACTCAGGCCGCTGTAAGTCATCAAATTAAATCGCTTGAAGTTTATCTCGCTACTAAGTTGTTCACTCGACTGCATCGGCGATTATCATTGACCGAAGAGGGCGAAGAGCTGTACATCACATTGCAGCCTGCTTTTGATGAAATTGCACAAACAATTGTTAGTATCAGACAAAATTTTGGCCGTCAGATGCTCAAGGTTAGATTAGCTCCCTCCTTTGCTGCGAAATGGCTTTCTCCTCGCTTAAAGCAATTTCGTGACATGTATCCTGATATTGATTTGAATTTATCTCATTCGAGTAAGCCAGTTGATTTTCGAAATGAGGATGTTGATGTAGCACTAACCTATGGTGGTGGCGAATGGAAGGATGTTGAATGTTTTCCTCTGATATATTTAGATTTTTTCCCGGTGTGCAGTCCTTCGTTGCTAAATAAAAAAAAGATGATTAAACAGCCCTTAGATTTAGCCACATTTCCCTTGCTGCATGATGCGGACTATAAAGGTTGGGAAAATTGGTTAAATCAAGAAAACGCAGTTAGCGTCAATGCTCATAGAGGCACAATTATTGATGATACTAATGTTCTTATTCAAGCAGCACTGGATGGACAGGGCGTCGCGTTGGGGTCATCACCTTTCGTTGCGGATCATATTCAGTCGGGTCGGTTGGTTCGCTTATTTGATCATGAACTCGTCTCTAATAATGCTTACCATTTTGTTTGCCCTCCAGCGAACCTTAAGCAGCCAGCTGTTATGGCGTTCCATCAATGGTTGTTAACACATGTAGCATGAGCGAGTCTAAGAGCTCTCCTTCTGATCTCGATTTTACTGAATTTTATAGGCAAACGCATATGATCAATCAACTTACGCTTTTAACAGGATCTAATTGTCATCTTTGTGATCTGGCAAAAGCGATGCTCAACCCGCTGGTTATTGAGAAGAATTGGGAGCTGGTTGAGGTAAGCATTCACGGTAACAAGGATCTCGAGGAGGCCTATGCAATTCGAATCCCCGTAGTGATTTTTCCAGATGGTTCAGAGAAGGGTTGGCCATTCACTGCAGCTCAAATCAGACGACTACTTAAAGTAAAGAAGTAGGTTTTGAAGCTGCCTTAGTTACAGGATAAGCTTTGGGGTAATTTCTATTCTTGTGGAGCTAATTACGTTCCTGAGGTAGAGCTCGTGCTCGTAGTCCCAGTAGTCCCAGTCTTTCCAGTCGTTCCAGTCGTCCCAGTCGTCCCAGTCGTCCCAGTCGTCCCAGTCGTTCCGGTCGTTCCGGTCGTTCCGGTCGTTCCGGTCGTTCCGGTCGTTCCGGTGGTTCCGGTCGTTCCCGTAGTGCCGGTCGTACCCGTGGTTCCTGTAGTAGGCGTTGGCGTAGGCGTAGGCGTTGGCGTAGGCGTTGGCGTAGGTGTAGGTGTAGGTGTAGGTGTAGGTGTAGGTGTAGGTGTAGGTGTAGGTGTAGGTGTGGGTGTAGGTGTAGGTGTAGGTGTAGGTGTAGGTGTGGGTGTAGGAGAAGAGTTGTTATCGTCTACTACAATATTAAACAGCAAACCACCAACAATTCCGGCAGCTATAGCCGTTGCAGCAGGCACACCAGCTATTGTTCCTGCTTCGGTACCCGCTTCAACACCTGCCTCCGTCCCTCCCTTCGAGCCAGTTTCAGGGGTCTGTTCTACAGACTCATCCATTGGTGTCTGAGCGAAACTAGCCGGTGAAACAGATAGAGCCATGGTAATGGCGATGGCAAGGTCTTTTTTCTTAAACATAATAGACGGTCCATTTCGTATGGTGTTTAACTGCGGACGCCGTTGCAGACGTCGGAAAAATAGAGGCTGTAAGGATAATCGATTAGTTTTTGATGTTGGTAAACAAACCTTTGAAGTGTGATTAAAATCACACTTTCCCAGTGTTATTTTTGATGGGTTGCGATATAGCGATCTAATGCGTTAGCAAAAGCCATTCTATCTTTTTGACTCAGAGGTGGTGGCCCGCCACCAACTTGCAAGCCACTAGACCGCATGGTGTCCATAAAATCACGCATGTTCAAGCGAGCTTTGATATTTCCTGATGTATAAAGTTCTCCTCTGGGATTTAGAGCCATGCCGCCTTTCTCAATAACTTCTGATGCAAGTGGTATATCTGCAGTGATGACTAGATCATTTGCTTCCACTAATTTAACGATATGATCATCGGCAACATCAAAACCTGATCCAACCTGAATGCTTTTGACGGTTGGAATACGTGGGGTTGATAGCGGTTGGTTGGCGATTAGAATGACTTGGATGCCAGTGCGCTGTGATACTCGATAGAGAATATCTTTGATGACTATGGGGCATGCATCGGCATCAACGTAAATTTTGAACATGGCATCGCGTTTTTAGTTTCTGAGATTGCGCTTTATAGGATTATTTCACGGCAATTGCAAGATTGATCTTTACATCAAAAAACGCCAACAAGTCCTTGTAACTGAGTGCGTAGAGAGTAAAATGCCGCCTTGGATAAATAAATCACGTGGCCTTTGGTAGGGGTCACCACTGAAAAGGACTCTTTTATGCCCCTTATTACCCTTCCTGACGGTTCGCAGCGATCCTTTGACGCGCCCGTATCGGTTATTGACGTTGCCGCAGATATTGGCCCAGGGCTAGCTAAGGCGACTATAGCCGGAGTAGTAGATGGTCGTGAAGTTGATTCATCATATCTAATCGACGTCGACGCCAACGTGTCTATACTGACAGATCGCTCAGATGAAGCTCTCTCTATTATTCGCCATTCAACTGCCCATCTTATGGCTATGGCAGTTAAGCAACTTTTCCCTTCAGCGCAGGTCACTATTGGACCAGTTATTGAAGATGGTTTTTATTATGATTTTGCGTTTGAGCGTGCATTTACCCCTGAAGATCTAGAAGCTATTGAAGCTCGCATGAGCGAATTAGTTAAGTCGGATCTCGTTATCTCTCGGGAAGAGTGGAACCGGGATGAGGCTGCAGACTTTTTCAAGAGCATTGGAGAAAGTTATAAAGCTGAAATCATTACAAGCATTCCTACGAATGAGCCGATTAGTTTGTATCGCCAGGGAGACTTTATTGATCTTTGCCGAGGCCCCCATGTTCCCTCCACAGCCAAGCTTGCTGTTTTTAAACTAACTAAGGTAGCAGGTGCTTATTGGCGTGGAGATAACAGTAATGAAATGTTGCAACGCATTTATGGTACTGCTTGGGCTAATAAGAAAGAGCTAAAGGCTTATATAAATCGCCTGGCAGAGGCTGAAAAGCGAGATCATAGAAAAATTAATAAGAAGCTAGATTTGTATCATATGCAAGAAGAGGCTCAAGGGTCGATTTTCTGGCACCCGAAGGGCTGGAGTATCTACAATACAATTGAAAAATTCATGCGTGAAAAGCAGATTGAAAAAGGTTATCAAGAAATAAAAACTCCCCAAATTGTCGATTTCAGTCTTTGGGAGAAATCTGGTCATGCGGACAAATTCAGTGATGACATGTTCACAGTCTCAACTGATGATCGAAATTATGCGATTAAACCAATGAACTGCCCCTGTCACGTACAGGTGTTTAATCAAGGATTGAAGAGTTACCGTGATTTGCCTCTGCGTCTGGCTGAATTTGGTTCATGCCATCGCAATGAGCCTTCTGGTTCGCTCCATGGAATAATGCGAGTGCGCTCCTTTACCCAAGATGATGCGCATATTTTTTGTACTGAAGATCAAATCCAGCCTGAAGTGGCTCAGTTTATTGACTTCTTACATGAGGTCTACGCTGATTTTGGATTTAATGAAATTATTTATCGTCTGTCCACACGCCCAGAGCAGAGAGTAGGATCCGATGAAGATTGGAGTCGCGCTGAAAAGGCCTTGGCAGATGCTTTGGATGCAAAAGAATTACCGTGGCAGGAGTTGCCCGGAGAAGGAGCTTTTTATGGGCCTAAAATTGAATTTTCGCTGAAAGATTGCATCGGGCGAGTTTGGCAGTTGGGAACAGTACAGGTTGATTTCTCAATGCCGGGCCGATTGGATGCCCAGTATGTGGCTGAGGATGGAAGTCGTAAAACTCCGGTGATGTTACACAGGGCAATATTGGGATCTTTTGAGCGATTTATTGGTATTTTAATTGAAAATTATGAGGGCGCTTTTCCGTTTTGGTTAGCGCCAGAACAGGCTGCGGTAATCAATATTACCGATTCTCAGGGCGAATATGCGTCAGAAGTGACCAAATCATTGCAAAATAATGGATTTAGAGTCATTTGTGACTTGAGAAACGAGAAGATCGGCTTTAAAATCCGCGGTCATTCAATGCAACGAGTTCCTTACATTCTCGTTGTAGGTGATAAAGAAAAAGAGTCGCGCACGGTAGCAGTCAGAACTCGCGATGGAGAAGACCTAGGCAGTATGTCCTTAGATCAAGTTATTTCTCTATTTACTGAGTCCTCTGATCGCCGTGGGCGTGTTTTTGTTGAAACGGAGTAAAGCGTATTAAAAAAGACAGTAAACGGGCTCGTCTTAATGACGATATAACTGCGGCCGAAGTACGATTGGTCGCCTCAGATGGCAGTCAAGTTGGTGTTGTAAGCCTCGAAGTAGCCTTGGAAACAGCTCAGAAAGAGACCTTGGATTTGGTGGAGATTTCACCAGATGCCGAACCTCCAGTCTGTAAAGTAATGGACTATGGTAAACATGTCTTTGATATAAAGAAGAAAGTTGCGTTACAGAAAAAGAAACAGAAACAGACACAAGTAAAGGAAATGAAATTTCGACCCGGAACCGATCAGGGTGATTACGATATCAAATTGCGTAATTTGGTTCGGTTTTTGGAAAATGGTGATAAAGCCAAAGTCACTCTGCGGTTTCGTGGACGTGAAATGGCTCACCAAGAGCTTGGTATGGAAATGATGAAACGTGTCGAAGCGGATCTTACCGAACTCGCCCAGGTGGAGCAGTACCCTAAGATGGAAGGTCGTCAAATGACCATGGTACTAGCACCACGCAGCAAGAAGAAGTAACTAACGCGACCCGCGTTCAGCCACATTTTTTGGCAGGCTGTCCGGGCGTATCTTCTTGTCATTTAACCTCACTACAATTGGAGAAACGTAATGCCAAAAGGTAAGACTCATAGTGGAGCTGCAAAACGCTTCAAAAAAACGGCTTCTGGTTATAAGCATAAGCACCAACACAAAAGCCATATTCTCACCAAGATGACTACAAAGCGTAAGCGTCAATTGCGTGGCACCAGCATTCTAAATGCTGCGGATAAGCCTCGGGTAGATCGCATGTTACGTAATGTATAAATCACACAACTAATATTGGTGGGAGAATAAAATGGCTAGAGTAAAACGTGGTGTTGAGGCTAATCGCCGACACAAGAAAGTTCTAAAGCAAGCAAAAGGTTACTACGGAGCCCGCAGTCGAGTTTATCGCGTTGCGACTCAGGCAGTAACAAAAGCAGGTCAATACGCCTATCGTGACCGTCGTGTGAAGAAACGTACATTCCGTCGGTTATGGATTGCCCGTATTAACGCACAATCTAGGGTGGAAGGTTTGTCCTACAGCAGACTGATCAATGGCCTCAGTAAGGCAGGCATTGAGCTTGACCGTCGTGTTCTCGCTGATTTGGCAGTGCATGATAAGGCTGCCTTTGGCGCAGTTGTTAATCAGGCCAAAGCTGCCCTGGTATAATTTCAGCCTTAGTTGAGAGATCGAGCTGACTACTTATTTGCAGTGAGTTCCTCAGCAGATAGAATAGGGAATGGGCTTTAGCCCTTTCCCTATTTTTTTATCAGGAATAAGATAGACTCAATAGAGTGCTAAAGTGATCAATAATGATTGAATTAGAAAATATATCAAAAGAAGCTGAAGAATCTATCATTGCAGCGACAGATTTGTCTATGCTCGATGACTTGCGCGTCGAATATCTTGGGAAAAAAGGCAGAGTTACAGGACTCCTTAAGGGTCTTGGTAGTTTGTCTGCAAAAGAACGTCCTGCTGCCGGTGCTAAGATAAACGAGGTTAAGCAAAGCCTTCAGGGCTTGATTAATGAGCGAAAATCATATTTTGAGAGTGTCGAGTTAGATGCTAAATTAGCTCAAGAGACTATTGATGTTACTTTGCCGGGTCGCGGTGAAGATGTTGGTGGCCTTCACCCTGTGACTCGTACAATGGAGAGAATTGAGTCCTTTTTTAGTCGGGTTGGTTATGACATCGAAACGGGCCCAGAGATAGAAGATGATTACCATAACTTTGAGGCTCTAAATATTCCATCACATCACCCCGCTCGGGCGATGCACGATACTTTTTACATAGACCCAACAACTGTGCTCCGTACGCATACATCCCCGGTTCAAGTTCGCACGATGGAGAGGGCCGCTCCTCCTATTCGTATTATTTGCCCAGGCAGAGTATATCGCTGTGACTCAGATTTGACTCATACGCCCATGTTTCATCAGGTTGAAGGCCTGGTGGTGGATAAAGATATTAGTTTCGCAGACCTTAAGGGAGTAATTGACCAGTTTTTAAAGGCATTTTTTGAGGCTGATTTGCCTGTCAGGTTCAGACCTTCATATTTCCCTTTCACTGAGCCCTCAGCAGAGGTCGACATACAGTGTACCAATTGTGGTGGAAAGGGTTGTCGCATTTGCAGTCATACAGGCTGGTTAGAAGTGATGGGCTGTGGAATGGTTCATCCAAATGTTTTAGAGCATTGCAAGGTAGATGCCGATGCCTTTACCGGTTTTGCCTTTGGAATGGGTGTCGAACGGTTAGCTATGCTACGTTACGGCGTTAATGACTTGCGATTATTTTTTGAAAACGACTTACGTTTTCTCAAACAATTTTAGACTGGGGTGGTAAATGAAATTTAGTGAATCCTGGTTGCGCCAATCTGCAAATCCAGCTCTGTCTACAGAGGAATTGGTTGCTCAGATCACCATGGCAGGACTTGAGGTAGATGGGGTAGAAGATGCAGCACCATCGTTATCGGGTGTAGTCGTCGGTGAAATAGTTGATGTGATACAGCATCCTGATGCTGACAAACTAAGAGTTTGTCATGTGGTTGGTGGAGATGGCAAGGCTCAGGTGGTGTGTGGTGCCCCTAATGCCCGTGCAGGAATCAAGGTCCCATTTGCTACTGTGGGCGCAGTTTTACCGGGCAATTTTAAAATTAAGAAAGCTAAACTTCGAGGCGTCGAATCCTTCGGCATGCTCTGTGCTCAGGATGAACTGGGCCTAGGAGATGACGCAAGCGGTTTATGGGAATTGCCCTCTGAAGCGAGTGTAGGCGCCGACTTGGTTAAATATCTTGACTTAGATGATGCGATTATTGAAGTCGATCTCACACCCAATCGTGGGGACTGTTTAAGTATTCGAGGAATGGCTCGCGAGGTTGGCGTACTCAATAAGCTTGATGTTTGTAATGAGCCTTGTGCACCTGTTGCAGAGACTATAGCAGACGTAATCCCTGTGAGAATAGATTCTCCAAACGGATGCGCACGCTATGTAGGACGCATAATGCGTGATCTTGATCTTTCTCAGTCTACCCCTCAATGGATGCAAGAGCGGCTGCGTCGAAGTGGTATACGAAGCCTTGGACCGGCCGTAGATGTTACTAATTATGTGCTCCTCGAGCTTGGGCAACCGATGCACGCCTTTGATCTAACCAAGATTGACGGAGGAATTGTTGTTCGAATGGGTAAGGATGAGTCCTTATCGCTACTTGATGATACCGAGGTTGAAGTTAGTCAAGATACTCTGGTGATAGCAGATCATAAGAAGGTGTTGGCGTTGGCCGGCATTATGGGGGGCGCTGATTCTGCAGTGGGGGATGAAACCACTGATATCCTATTTGAGAGTGCCTGGTTTAATCCTCTTGCTATTGCGGGTAAAGCGCGGCACTACGGCAAGCATACGGACTCTTCCCACCGTTTTGAAAGAGGTGTTGACTCTGATCTCCAGATAGCCGCTATTGAGCGTGCAACTGCGTTAATGCTAGAAATTTGCGGCGGATCAGTTGGACCTTTAATTGTGGAAGAGAGCATTCCAGACCTACCTCAATTACAAGAAATTACACTTCGAGATGCACGAGTAGCCCAGCAATTGGGTGTAGTAATTTCCCCTGATGATATTGACGGCATGCTCACGAGATTAGGGCTGACCTTAGTGAAGAGAGATGTCGATTCGGCTACTTGGACTTCGCCGAGCTGGCGGTTCGATCTAACAATTGAGCAAGACTTAATAGAAGAAGTGGCTCGAATTTACGGTTATAACAATCTTCCCACTTCAACTCCGACGATGGCATTGGACCTTCAACCAAACCCGGAGAGCATTGAAGAAGCTAGTTTATTTAGGTCTCAGCTAATCAGCCGAGGCTACCAAGAAGTTATTACTTATAGCTTTGTTGATCCAGATTTGCAGAATATGGTTGACCCAGATGTTAAACCAGTTCGCCTGGCTAATCCTATCTCATCAGATATGGCAGTTATGAGAACAAATCTTTGGTCGGGATTACTCTCCACAGCCAGTTATAATCTCAATCGTCAGCAAACAAGAATACGAATATTCGAAGTGGGGCAGTGTTTTTTACCCTCTGAAAAAGAAGAGTTAGGGTTGTCTCAAAGCACCGCATTGGCCGGTTTGATTTGCGGGTCACGAACGCCTAGTGGCTGGACTGCAAGCAAAGAAAAGGTCGATTTTTATGATATTAAGGGCGACCTTGAATCGGTATTAGCCCATACGAACTTATCCGACGAGTTTACGTTTGAGGCTTGCGAGCATCCAGCACTCCATCCGGGGCAGTCGGCAAAGATCTTAAGAAAGGGCGCTCAAATTGGATGGATAGGGCAGCTTCACCCTAAGGTCCAAGCGCATATGGATATCTCCCTGCCGGTCTATCTGTTTCAAGTGAACTCAGACAAGATCTCAGAAGTTAGACTTCCTGAATATGAAGATGTAAGCAAGTTTCCCGAAGTTAAACGAGATCTTGCCTTCTTGGTTGATGCTTCAGTAGAGGCGAGTAGCCTTGTTAACTGTGCAAAAAATGCAGCAGGAAAGCATTTAGTGGATTTAAAGTTATTTGATGTATATCAGAGCAAAGATGTTGATAATAAAGGAAAAAGCATTGCTTTGGGCTTGACGTTTCAACATGCTTCCCGCACTCTTACGGATGAGGAAATAAACCGCTGGATTGAAAATGTGGTCGCAGACGTCGGTAAAACATGCGGTGCTGAATTAAGAAAGTAATAGAAACTTCCTCACATAAGGGTTGAAATAGGTATTATTTGATGGGTGCACTAACCAAAGCAGATTTAGCAGAGATGCTGTTCGATGAACTTGGGCTTAATAAGCGTGAAGCTAAAGAAATTGTCGAAATGTTCTATGGTGAGATTAGCTTGGCCCTTGAGAATAATGATCAGGTCAAGATTTCGGGGTTTGGTAATTTTGAGCTTCGAGATAAGAAGAGCAGGCCTGGTAGAAATCCTAAGACAGGCGAAGAGATTCCTATCTCAGCTCGACGTGTCGTTACCTTCAAGCCAGGTCAAAAATTGAAAGCACGAGTTGAGACCTATGCTGGAACCAAGTAACAATAATCAATTACCCGCGATTCCAGGCAAGCGTTATTTTACGATTGGTGAAGTGAGCGAACTCTGTGGAGTTAAACCACACGTTTTACGTTATTGGGAACAAGAATTTCCTAGCTTAACGCCAGTAAAGCGCCGAGGTAATAGGCGTTATTATCAACGACAAGATGTTGTTCTTATCCGTCAGATCCGTTCATTACTTTATGAACAAGGGTTTACAATCGGGGGTGCAAAGCAGAAGCTTGATGACACGCCATCCAAAAAAGAACAGACGCCTTACAAGCAACTAATTGATCAAACCATCTCTGAGTTAGAGGACGTTCTGAAAGAACTAAGTTAGCACGATTTAGTTATTCTTTGAGTTGCAAAAAACCACTTTAACTGTATGATTGCGATCTTCTGATCGGGGCGTAGCGCAGCCTGGTAGCGCACTACACTGGGGGTGTAGTGGTCGCAGGTTCAAATCCTGCCGTCCCGACCAATTTTCAAGATCTCGTATTTATGGTTTAACCCAAAAAGCAATCCGAATCATTATTTCTGTTTTAACTTAATCCAAAGAGCGCGCGTTTAGCGTACAGAAGCCACTATCCTTAGATATATGAGTAAAGCCCTATGGCTGAATTAAATAAAGCACTTTTGCCTTATGGGACTACATCAAGTTCACCCGCGATCGTGTTGCCTGATACTGAGCTCTTTTTATCAGAGCGTGGATCACTAACAAAAAACTACTTTGAGAATGCTGTTGAGTTGCTCAATAGAGAATATGACTCGATAAGAAGGCTTGCAGAACTGAATGAGCTTGTCTTTAGCTCATCCTATAATTTCGTTCCAAGAGTTGGGCAGCAGTATCATTTATACAAGAAAGTAGGGGGGAAGCACTTGCTCAGTATGATTGAACATTGGACGGCTCATGAATTCATTGTATCGGTTGAGTTCACTGCGGATAGTGTTTGGAAAGAGATCCCTTCAAACTAAATCTATCGCGTTAAACAGAACTTCTTTATCCGTGCCAACTGGTCGCGTGCGATCTCCATCTCTCATCAATCTGAGCGCTCCAAACTCGTCATATACTTTGTGAGATTACCAAAGAGAGATATATCTGCAAAAGATATATCATGATAACTTGACCTGTATTTATTAAATTTTAGGAGTCTTTCAGTGGAAAAGGTCTTGGTAACCGGAGCGACGGGCTTCATAGGTTTGCATTGCATTAAGCAGCTATTGGACCGCGGATACAGCGTCAATGGTACTTTGAGGTCACAAGATAGGCAGACTGAAGTGGTAGACTCCTTAGAGCGTAATAACACTCCCACCAGACATTTATCTCTTTTTGAAGTCGACCTTAACTGCGATAGTGGTTGGGATTCAGCTATAAGGGACTGCAATTATGTCTTACATGTGGCATCTCCCTTTGTCTTGACTGACGAGGATGAGGATTTTTTCGTTAAACCTGCGGTAGAAGGTGTTCAGAGAGCATTAAAGTTTTCTAAGAAGCACAATGTGAAAAAAGTCATACTAACTTCATCTTTTGCTGCTATTCACGAGACATTAAATAATAGGCAGGAATCCTTTGATGAGGAGGATTGGTCAAACCCTAATAAACCTGGAATTAGCTTCTATGCTAAAAGTAAAACCAGGGCTGAGCTTGCTGCTTGGGAGTTTATGGAGATGGAGAATCCAGACTTTAGTTTAACTGTGATAAATCCAGTTTTGGTAATGGGGCCGTCTTTATCTAAGGATGTAGGAACATCAAATTCACTTGTAAAGAACATGATCAACGGCTCAGTGCCAGGTACCCCTAAGATACATATAGGAATTGTTGATGTCAGAGATGTTGCCTCTGCACATATTCTTGCCATGGAGAGTAGTGGTGCTAATGGTGAGAGAATTATAGTGTCTGAAAAAGAACTATGGGTACATGAGGTTGCTGCCATTCTAAGGGACGCTGGGTTTAACAAAACTCCAAAGGTTGTATTCCCCAAGTGGCTAATGAAGATCGTGGCCCTTTTTCGAAAAGATCTTGCTTTAATGATCCCAATGATCGGAAAACGAAGAGATGTTTCTAGTTCAAAAGCTAGGGAATTGTTAGGCTGGAAACCCATGAAGGCGGAGCTCTCTATCATAGATACTGCGCAACAACTGAAGGACTTCGATTTACTCTAAAGAACACCGGGAATGATGGCTTTTCTTTCTTTAGGATAGTTGTCAAAGTTCTCACGATACCATCTGTGATTAGCCAGTGCCCTTGGGAACAAGTTGCCTATAGTCCAAATTAGAAACAAAACGCCCGAAACACTCCATGTGAGCATAGCCCAGCCAGCCCATTCTATAATTTCACCGAAGTAATTGGGCGACGCAATATACTTGTGCATAAATTTATCAGGTATGTGGTAACCAGGGCCCTTATCTTTTTTTAGTGCTGCGAGAATGTAGTCAGACTTAATGTTAATAAACATACCCACACAAAAAAGGGATAAACCAATTATAAATTGAGAGCTTTGGATCCAATCTGTAGGGTAATAGGTGAAATAGAAAATACCAAAACACTGAACAGTGACGTTAACAATATTAAATAACAATGCAGTCAGAGCGATACTGAGTGGCATTTTAGTGTTTGTCATCCTCATGACGAATGGATAAATCAAAGTTCTATGGGTGTAGTGGATTAACCAGATGAGTAAAAAGATTTGGTGGACTGGGAGCAGCTCCGGACTAATCAGCGCGGCATAGCCGATAACTAAGATCACACATGGCGATTCCATTAAAATCCAGCCTAGTCTAGCTGGAATCAATGGACCCCACCCCTCTCTAATGTGTCTTCCATAAGGTGCTGTTATAAAAAACAAGCAAAGACAGATAATAAAAGCGATAGATGCCCAGAGAATTGTAAAGAAGCTAAAGTCCATCATTAAACACAGTTTACAGGCAAAGGTTTGCAGGACCAACAAAACCTCTTGCCATAGGGTGACGTTTGCACCCAACTATAGGTTTCTCATTAACTATCACTAAGATTTACCTAGGGCAGTATTTAGCGCTAGTACTGCTCGTCTCATCGCAGATTGGGGCATAGAAGAGGTGCCCTATATGAGTCTCTTGGTACTCTGATGATGGTCTAGTGCCAGCAAGTGAAGTCCCTTTCACGGGTATAGCAGAATCCAGCTATAGTAGTACACATAGAGAACAAGTGATGTTACTAGGAGGCCTCGTATAATTTTGTAGCTAATGTTTAGTCTAAGATTGTTCTTTTTCATTCGCTCCTCGTTGAGCTGTATCGTTTACCGTAATACGAATCATTATCATTTACATTAATTACAAAGTCAAATATAATTCTGTCGTGAAAGTCGAGGGGAGACCCTCCACCTACTTTACGGGCATAGATACAGCCAAATAATTGTTGAGAGAAGTAATTAATGAACATGAAATTCTTATGCAAAAATCATCGGGAACATTTACTCAATGACCCTTCAAGAGCAAAAACCTTTTGGAGTTTGGCTTTTGATACAGCTCAATCATTTTATGATAAATCCCTATGGTCAGAGGCTATACCTCACATAGGTTGCGCGTTTGAAACCTCCGATATCATGTTGACCTCAAAGGTTGAAGACCCAAGACAGACGTACGAATTGATGTCTTCATCTTCTGTACTACTGGCTTATACTCTATTTAAAGTTGGCCAAGTTGATGAGGCACGAAATGTTTATTGGTTTACCATTAAACGTCTCGAGAGGGAGCTCTCAGAGGGGAACGCAAACTACTCTGAACTGCAGCACAATCTTGGGTTTCTCTATAGGTGTGTTGAAA